>Ga0307479_10001231_pt1 | contig 23339 bp, 19 predicted proteins | sample atmos_gasesECM4C_FD_203743 | JGI IMG/M metagenome (GOLD analysis project Ga0307479, IMG submission 203743) | Hardwood forest soil microbial communities from Morgan-Monroe State Forest, Indiana, United States - atmos_gasesECM4C_515 | ecosystem: Environmental > Terrestrial > Soil > Temperate... | reverse complement strand
TGTTCTGGCCCGATGGATCACCGATCCGCGCCGTCCAGTCACCGATGATCAAGACCGCCTGATGGCCGTGCTCCTGGTATCGGCGGAGCGCCCGGAGCACGACGGTATGTCCCACGTGGATGTCGGGCTTGGTTGGGTCAAGTCCGAGCTTGACGCGCAATCGGTCGCCGCGCTCGATGCGGCCCCGTAGATGCTTGCGGTCAACGACCTCGACCGCCCCCTGGGTAACCGCTTCCCAGGCGACGTGATCAAGGTTTTGTTGTTTCTTCATCGTTCCGTCACGCGTTCTAGACGCGAGTATATCGGCGCAACTCGCGATCGACTGTGCTTTTTTGTCGAACCCAACCGTTATAGACGCGGTGTCGCCAGACAAGCACCGGTTTGCCCGACTCGCCGCGATCCGCGTGCTCACCATTAGCCGGATCCAACGCCGGCGGCACAGCGGCAAGGCCGCCAAGGTCATCGTCGTGGGCCTGACCCTGCTCGGCCTGTTGGGCCTCAGCGGCGGCGCCGAGGCCGTCGACAGGTATCAGACCTACACCCGCGACCTGCCGGACCCGAGCTCGTTGAGTGCGAAGGAACTGGCGCAGGCGACGAAGATCTACGACCGTAACGGTGTCCTCCTCTACGTCAAGCACACGGACGGGGTCGTCCGTACGGTGGTCTCGCTGTCCGCGATCTCGCCCCACCTGGTCGAGGCGACGATCGCGCTCGAAGATCGCACCTTTTACACGAACAACGGGATTGACCTCCGCCGCATCGTGGGCGCCGCCATCGCGGACATTACCCACCAGCGAGCGGCTCAGGGCGGCAGCACCATCACCCAGCAGCTCGTCAAGCGGATGTTCGTGGGCAACGAGACCTCGATTGAGCGCAAGGTGCGCGAGGCGGTGCTGGCCCTCGAGCTCCAGCGGCGATTCTCCAAGAACGACATCCTTACCCTCTATCTCAACCAGATTTTCTACGGCCACGAAGCCTACGGGATCGAGGCCGCCGCCCAGACCTATTTCGCCAAACCCGCGAAGGATCTCGACGTCGCGCAAGCCGCGATGCTCGCGGGCATTCCGAACGCGCCCTCGCAGTTCGACCCGCTGAGCCCGGCCACGGCGGCCAGCGCCCGGGACCGCCAGCTCCTGGTGCTCGCGGATATGTTGCGAGACCACTACATCAGCCAGACGGAGTACGACAAGGCCGTCAAGGAGCCGCTGAAATACCAGAACGGCGCCATCCAGAAAGATCTCAAGGCCCCCTGGTTCGTCGACTACGTCCTGCGCCAGCTGGGCAAGCAGTACGGCGACGCGGTGGTGGCGGGCGGCGGCCTGCGCGTGACCACCACCCTCGACTACAACCTGCAGACGGTGGCTGAGCAGGCCGTCAGCAACAATGTCAACCGGTCCGACCTGCGCGCCCGCAACGTCAACAACGGCGCTGCCGAAGTCATCGATCCCAGCACCGGACAGGTGCTGGCGATGGTGGGTAGTGCGAACTACTACGACCAGGCGATCGGCGGCCAGTACAACGTCATCACCGACGGCCAGGGCAGGCAGCCCGGCTCCTCGTTCAAGATTTACGAGTACGCTACCGCGCTCGCCAACGGCTACGCGCCCTCGACTCTGGTCGACGACACCCAGGGCAAGATCGACGGGCATCCATTTGTCGACTGGGACCATCGCAGCGAAGGCATCATCACGATCCGGCGGGCGCTCGAAGAGTCGCGAAATATCCCCGCGATCATGCTGCTGAAAAACCTGGGATACGATCGGGTCTTTCAGACCGCCCGGATGATGGGCCTGACCAGCGCCAACCTGACGCCGGAACGCGGGCTCGCCCAGGCGATCGGCGCCACCGAGGTGCTGCCACTCGAGCACTTCAATGCCTACGGCGTGCTGGCCTCCGGCGGCATTTATCACGACCCGACTGTGATCCTCAAGGTGGTCGATAGCGAAGGCCGGGTGCTCCAGGAGTGGAAGCCGAATCCCGGCGTCCGCGTCCTGCCCGCCCAGGTCACCTACATGATCAGCGACATCTTGCGGCCGGTCGGGGCCGCCCTGAACATCAAGCGCCCGTTCGCGTCCAAGACCGGGACGACCGAGTACTGGCACGATTCCTGGCTGATCGGCTACAACCCAGACGTCGTGATCGGCGCCTGGATGGGCCATACCTGCGCCGGGGGTTGCCCGACAAACGTGAATTCCAACCTCAACGTTGTCTGGGGCGTGCAGGGCGCCGGCCTGATCTTCCGCGACATCTTCAATGCTTACGAAAACGGGAAGCCGGTGCACGACTTCGCCGTTCCCGATGGGCTCAAGAAGGTCACCGTCTGCAAGGCCAGCGGGCTGCTGGCGACCCCGAACTGCGCCGGGCAGACGATCACCGATTGGTTCATTGCCGGCGCCGCGCCGACCCGGCAGGACGACTGGTACCAGCCGATTCGGGTCTGCACGACGGACGGCCTGCTGGCGACGCCCGACGTTCCGACCAGCATGACCACGGTCAAGACGTTCGTCGTCTATCCGCCGGGCTATCCGGACAACATGAAGGATAAGAACAACCCGCAGCCGCCCACGCAGAACTGCCAGCTGATGACTGAGACGGTCCCGCCGACGCTCAGCCTGACGCAGGCCCAGCAGCCCGACGGCAGCGTGCTGGTGACGGCCACCGCCACCGATGACCAGGCGGTCAAGGAGGTCGACTTCTTCCTCGACGGGGCCAGCAAGCCGATCAGCCTGACCCAGGGTCCGTATACCTTCACGGTCAAGGGTAACTCCGGAAGCCAGCACAAGCTGGTCGTGCAGGCGTACGACTACAACCCGGCGAACGCCCCCGCCGTGCAGACGATCACCATCACGCTCGCCTAGCGCCGCGAGACCGATCGGCTGCCGATCACAGCGAAGCGATAGGGCCGTTCCTCCGCGCGCGAGATCCCGATCCGTCGCGAGACGGCTACCTGCCGATCGGTGACCGGGGCTCCCGCAGCAATTCCCAGCGGCCCCCGGGTGAAATCGCGCCCGTTGTCTTGCAGCGTCAGGCCGAAGGCCCGCCCGATCTTTCCCGGCCCGCTCAAGAGCCTGGCTTCCGGCCCGCGGTCACCACGCGACCGCATCAGGTCGACGCCCGCCAGCGGCTCCAGGGCGCGGAGCAGGACCGCGCCGGCCTGACTCGGCCGATCGGCCACCACATTCAGGCAATGGTGAATGCCGTAGGTGAAGTAGACGTAGGCGTGCCCGGCGGGACCGAACATGACGGCGTTGCGAGCCGTCCGGCCACGGTACGCGTGGGACGCGGGGTCCGCCTCGCCGGTATAGGCCTCGGTCTCGACGATCCGGCCGGCGAGCAGGCCGTCAGGGGTGCGGTAGAAGAGGATCCGACCCAGTAAGTCACGGGCGAGCACGACCGGGTCTCGGGCGAAGAAGCTTCTGGACAGCCTCGGCGAGACTAGTGAGTCAGAAGCTGGGTGAAGTACGCGCTAATGCTACCGGGCAATACGAGCGAGAAGATCGTCCGGGTGAGTGGCTCGAGCCCGTAAAAATGCGGCGCCAGCAGCGAGCCGTTGTACCAATCCTGGGCGGTCAGGAACGAGGGCGGGTAGGCGTATCCGGCCGGCAGCTGCGCCTTGAGGACGCCGATCCCCACGATCAACATGACGGTCACCTGCAGGGCGCCCACCACACCACCGGCCAGCGTGCCGGTCAAGCGATCGAACGCGGGGGCGATCAGCATGTCGAGGTAGCGCTGGTAGACGGCGCCGAGCACTTCGAAGAGGACCACCGCAATCGTGACGATCACGGCATAGGTCACGACATGAGCCCATAGCGCCGACGTAATACCGAAGGTATTGGCGATGTAGGTCGAGGTGTGGGCACTCGTCAGGGTGGCCGCGCCGACGCCCGCAAACAACCCGGCGAAGGCCACCACCCGCCGCACCAGGCCGAAGGCCCAGCCGAGCAACAGGTTCACGCCCAGGATCACGATGATTATCAGGTCCAGGTAGTCCATCAGGACCGCACCTCGGCGCCGAACCGTAGCTTGAGACCCTCGACGATCCCCTGCTGGATGCCCGCCACTTCCTCGTTCGTGAGCGTGCGGTCATCGGCCTGGTAGAGCAGGCGGAATGACAAGCTGCGGGCACCCGCCCCGAGTTGGGGCCCCTGGTATTCGCTTTGCATAGAGATGTCCCGCAACGTGTAACCGCCCAGCTCACGGATTACTTGCACGAGATCGTTACTCGCGATCTTGCCTCGAATGACGACCGTAAGGTCGCGACGGACCCCAGGAAAACGAGGCAGCGGCCTGGCCTGCGGCGTTCGCCGGCCGTCCGCGGTCAGCCGGTCGAACAGCAGCTCGGCGGCGATCGCACGGCCCGGCAGGTCGAGCCGCGCCAGCACAGCGGGATGCACCTCGCCGATAACGCCGATCGCCTCCCCCTGGTCAATGACCTCCGCCGTCCGGCCCGGATGAAAGCCCGCGGCCTCACTTTGCCGGAACTCGGTCGACATGACCGCCAGCCGGTCGCGCACCGTGGCCACGGTTGCTTGAAGCGCGCGCAGCTCACCGATGGCCGCTTCAGAGCTGTCGGTCGGGATATGCACCGCGATGGCCAGCAGTCGCGGCTCGTCCACCTGTCCGGTTGGGCCGCTCCAGAATGCCGAGCCGACTTCGAAGAGGTGGGCACCCGGCTGGTCCTGGCGGGCGTTAGCGGCCAGCACCTCGAGCAGGCCGGGCAAGAGGCTGCGGCGAAGCGCATCGCGGTTCTCGACCATCGGGTTCTCGATCCGAACCATCGACGCCGGCGCGACCGGCATCCCGATCGCCACGGTCTCGGACGCGCTGACCAGGCTGTTGGTGATGGCCTCATCGAGCTCGCGGCCCGCCAGCACTTCCCGAGCGAGCTCATCGGCATCGTGCCGTTCATAGAGATCGCGCACTGGCGCTCGCTCGCCCGGCAGGGTGCTGGGAATGCGGTCATAGCCATAGATGCGCCCGACTTCCTCGATCAGGTCCTCGGGGATCGCGCAGTCGAGACGAAAGTCTGGCGGCGTCGCTCGCAGCCTCGTCTTCGTCGACTCGACCGAAAACTTGAGGCGCTGGAGGATGGTGGCTGCCTCTGAGAGCTCGACCCCGACCCCAAGGACCCGTTCGATGCGGTCCGCCCCAACCTCGATGGCCGCCTGTTGCAGCGGCACCGGATAGACGTCCGACGATCGTGACGGCACCCCACTCGCCAGCTCAGCGATGAGCGCGGCGGCCCGGTCGACGGCGGGCAAGCTGAGGGCCGGGCTCAGCCCTTTCTCGAAACGGGACGACGCCTCCGTGCGCAAGCCGAGCACCCGCGCCGTCCGACGAACCGACCGCGGCTCCCAGGTCGCCGCCTCGAGGAAGACCTCGGTCGTTCCCTGCTGAACGGCGCTCTCCTCGCCCCCGATGATGCCGGCCACCGCCTGCGCTCGTTCGGTATCGGCGACAACCATGTCCAGGGGCGTCAGGCGCCGGGTCTTCCCATCGAGGCAACGCACCTCCTCGTCCTGACGCGCGCGCCTGACGACGATCCGCCCGCCCTTGAGACGCTGGTAGTCGAAGGCGTGCATCGGCTGCCCGATTTCGAGCATGACGTAGTTCGTGATGTCGACGATGTTGCTGATCGGCCGGACCCCAGCCGCCCGCAGCCGCGCCTGCATCCATGGCGGTGACGCCGCCACTTTGACGCCGGTAATGAGCCGGCCGGTGAAACGCCGGCACCCATCCGGGGCCTCGATCCGTACGAGGTCGTTGGCGGGCGTCCCCCGGTTCGCGCGAACCCGGGGTTCGTTGAGCGAGATCGCGAAGATGGCACTCACCTCGCGGGCGATGCCGAGATGGCAGAGCAGGTCGGGGCGGTTCGATTTGATTTCCAGCTCGAGCACGGTGTCGCGCGGATACAGCTCGTGGAGATCCTGTCCAGGCGAAGCCCCCGGGCCGAGGATCATGATGCCGGTCGCCTCCTCGCCGAGACCAAGCTCGATGGCGGAACACAGCATCCCGGCCGACGCAACGCCGAGGAAGGTTTTAGTGTCGATCCGGCGGTCGTTCAAGCGCGCGCCCGGTACCGCATAGGGGACGCGGTCCCCCACCGCAAGGTTCCAGGCGCCGGTCACCACCTCCGTGACCGCCCGGCCGGTGGTCACGGCCGCGATTTGATTCTTCGTCGACCCGGGGAGTGGCCGGAGGCTTTTGACTTCGGCGACCACGACTCCTTCGAAATCGACATCCCGCTCGTGGACGCGCTCCACCTCGCTGCCCGACAGGGTGAGACGCTCGGCCAGCGTCTGAACGTCAACCGAGATGTCGACGAACTCCTTGAGCCAGTTCAGAGAGATCAGCACCCTAGAACTGCCTCAGGAACCGGACGTCGTCTTCGAGGAAAAGGCGCAGATCCGACACGTTGTACTTCAGCATCGCGAGGCGATCGAGCCCGGCGCCGAAGGCGAACCCGGAATAGTGTTCGGGATCGATGCCGCCATTGCGCAACACCTGAGGATGGACCATCCCCGCCCCCAGAATCTCCAGCCAGCCCGCTTTACAGCTTCGGCAGCCGGCACCGCCGCAGAGCCCGCATGACACCGCGGCGCCGATGCTGGGCTCCGTGAACGGGAAGTGGTCGCCCACGATCCGGATGCGCCGATCCGGCCCGAACATCGAGCGGGCGAAGTACTCGATGGTTCCTTTCAGATCGGACAGCCTGATGTCATGGTCGACCACGAGTCCCTCGAACTGATGGAACTGCGACCCGTGCGCCGGATCCGTCGCGTCGCGCCGGTAGACGGGGCCGGGCGCGATGATCCGGATCGGCGGTTTGTGGCTCTGCATGTACCGGATCTGCACCGGCGAAGTGTGAGTTCGAAGCAACAGCTTGCGCCCGCCGAGATAGAAACTGTCCATCGTGTCGCGGGCCGGGTGCTCCTCCGGGATGTTGAGGGCCTCGAAGTTGTGGAACTCGTCCTCGACCTCCGGCCCGAGCGCCACGTTGTAGCCGATGCGGGAGAAGATCACCTTCACCTCGCGCAAGATCAGCGTCAGCGGATGCAGGTGACCGCGACGAACCGGGTTCGGTACGAAGGTGACGTCGACCCATTCGCGATCGGCGAGCGTTTCGAGTCGCATGGCCTGCAGTTCGCCGGCGCGCGACGCCAGCAGGCCCTCGATGTCGGCCTTGAGCGAATTGGCACGAGCGCCCGTGGCCGCCCGTTGATCGGCTGGTAGGCTGCCCAACCCCCTCAGCGCTGCCGTCAGACGCCCTTTCTTGCCCAGCAGCTCGACGCGCAGCTGTTCGAGGGCGGCTTCATCGGGGGCGGCGGCGATGCGCTGGCGTGCCTCGACGCCGATCGCATCCAGGTTATCGACGTTCACGCTCATCTAACCTCCAGGCACGCCCGTCCGAGCGCTAGAGGCGTTCAAATCTTCTGCGCTAATTCAGGACTTGGGGCCGCCCTTGGCGACGGCGATCAACTCGCTGAACGACTGGGCATCGCGAACCGCCAGCTCGGCCAGCATCTTGCGATTGATGCTGACGCCGGCCAACTTGAGGCCGTGCATGAACTGGTTGTAGGGCAGGCCCTGGCTGCGGGACGCCGCGTTGATCCGGGCGATCCAGAGCTTGCGCATGTCGCGTTTGCGCGCCCGCCGGTCGCGATAGGCGTATTCAAGGGCGTGCAGGACCGCCTCGTTCGCCGGCCGGAACAGCGTCCGGTGGGTCATCCGGAAACCCTTCGCCAGGTTGAGGATCTTCTTATGCCGCCGGCGCGCTGGAACCCCGCGCTTTACGCGCGGCATCTCAGTCTTTCTCCTTCATGTAGGGCGCCACCCGCCGGATCCGGCGCGCGTCTTTTCCGGTCAGGACGAGCAGTTTGCTGTACTGCCGCTTCCGACGCGGGCTCTTGTGCCCGAGCAGGTGACTCTTCTGGGCGTGCGGGCGGACGATCTTCCCGGTCTTCGTCATCCGAAACCGCTTTGCCGTCGCGCGGTGGGTGCGTAGTTTGGGCATCGATCGCTCCTTTAACTCTTGCGTGCCGGCGGCGGCGGAGCCGCGGCTGCCGGGCCCGCCGGAGCCAGAATCATGATCATGTTCCGACCTTCCAGCAGCGGCATTCGCTCGACCGTGCTGATGGGCTTCAACTCGAGGGCCATCCGGTCGAGCAGCTTCTTGCCGATATCCTGGTGCACCATCTCGCGGCCGCGAAACATGATCGTGAGCTTGACCTTGTCGCCCTCTTCCAGGAAGGACTTGACCGCGTGGAACTTCGTCTGGAAGTCGTGCTCACCGATCTTGGGACGAAGTTTCATTTCTTTGACCTTGATGACGTTGTGCTTGCGGCGCCCATCTTTCTCTTTCTTGATGCTCTCGAATTTGAATTTGCCGTAGTCCATGATGCGGGCCACCGGTGGCTGGGCCTGGGGCGCGACCTCCACCAGGTCCATCTCCCGCTCGACCGCGAGAGCCTTCGCGCGGTCGGTGGCCATGACACCTAACTGCTCGTTGCGATCGTCGATGACGCGGACTTCGGCGGCGCGGATCTGGTCGTTGATCCGAAGTTCCCTAAATGCCGTGGATCAAGCCTCCTTCGAAAACAAAAAAGATAGCCTCAAGGCTATCTTCGTCCCGCTGACCTCTTTGGCACCGGCCTGGAGGTGAGAGTCTGGGACAGCCTCTCTTGGCACGCGGGAGTATACCACGGCCTCCCATCACACTAACTCGACTCTGTACTCCCTCCCCCTTGTGGGGAGGGTCAGGGAGGGGGTCAATCGACAGGGAGCCGTGATTCCTCTTCCAGCTGGTAAAGAAACGCATCCACGCCCACGGAGACCTGGTCGCCTCCCTCTCGCCGCCGGATATTCAGCGTGCCGGCCTCGAGCTCCTTGTCGCCGACCACCGCCATGTAGGGGACCTTCTGCAGCTGCGCCCCGCGGATCTTCGCCTGCATCCGCTCACTCCGCGCGTCGACCTCGACCCGAAGGTCGCGTTGGCGGAATCGATCCGCAAGCGCGGCGACGGCCTCGAGGTGGCGGTCCGCGATCGGGATGAAAACCACCTGGACCGGCGCCAGCCAGACCGGAAAAGCGCCGCCATAGTGCTCAATCAGGTAGGCCATGAACCGTTCCATCGAGCCGATCGGCGCCCGATGGATCATCACCGGCCGCTCCATCCGCTGATCCGAGGTCACGTACTCGAGACCAAAGCGCTCCGGCATCAGGAAGTCGATCTGGTTCGTGGACAGCGTGAACTCTCGCCCGATCGCATCCTTGATCTGCACGTCGAGCTTGGGGCCGTAGAAGGCCGCTTCGCCGGGCGCCTCCACGAACGGATGACCGGAGGCCCGCAGGGCCTCGCGGGCCGCATCCTGGGCGCGGTGCCAGACGTTCGGGTCGCCCATCCACTTGCCGCTGGTCTCGTCGCGCAGCGAGAGCCGGAAATAGAAGTCGGTGATGCCGAACGCGCGGTAGACCTGAAAGATCAGCTGGATGACCCGCTCAAATTCTTCGTTGAGCTGGTCCGGCCGGCAGAAGATGTGGGCGTCGTTGATGGTGAAGGCCCGCACCCGGATCAGGCCGGAGACCTCACCCGACTTCTCGTACCGATAGACGGTGCCGAGCTCGGCGATGCGGACCGGCAGGTCGCGGAAACTGTAGGCCCGGCGCTGAAAGACCCGGATGTGGTGCGGGCAGTTCATCGGTCGCAGTTGCCACTCCTCCCCCTCGACCTCGGAGGCGGGATACATCGAATCGTGATAGCGCTCGTAGTGCCCGCTGGTCTTGTAAATCTCGAGGCGGGCGATGTCGGGGGTCTTGACGTGCTCGTAGCCCTGCCGCCGCTCGAGGCGCAGGATGAATTCTTCCAGCTGCCGTCGAACGGTGGCCCCCTTCGGGGTCAGCAGGGGCAGGCCGCGGCCGACCATCTCGTCGATGAGAAACAGATCGAGTTCCTTGCCGAGTTTGCGGTGATCGCGTTTGGCGGCCTCCTCCAGCATGTTGAGGTGCCCGTCGAGCTCCTGCTCCGTGGGGAAGGCCGTGCCATAGATACGGGTCAGCTGCTGATTCTTTTCGCTGCCCTTCCAGTAAGCGCCGGCGATGGAGAGCAGCCGGAAGGCGCCCAGCTGGCCGGCATTCGCTACGTGCGGGCCCAGGCAGAGGTCGACGAAGTCTCCGGTCCGGTAGAGACGGGCGGTCGCATCCGTGACCTTGTCGTTGATCAGCTCCACCTTGAGCGGCTGGTGCAACCGCTCGAAGAGGCTGACCGCCTCAGCCCTGGGCACCTCCTCCTTGACGAAGGCGGGTGCGGCCTTGACGATCTGGCGCATCCTCGCCTCGATCTTCGGCAGGTCCTCCGGCAGCAGCCGATCTTTAAACCCGAAATCGTAGTAGAAGCCCTCATCGGTGGCCGGGCCGATGCCGATCACGGTCCCGGGAAACAGATCGAGGACGGCCGCCGCCATCACGTGCGCGGTTGAATGACGCAGGACGTCGAGACTTTCGCTCATGGCTGTACCCCGAAAAAGAGTCAGCCGATTATACGGAGCGTCTTACAGCGCGCCTAAACCGCGCGAAGACGCTGAAGACCGGCCGGGACGTCCTCCCGGCCAAGCGTTCGATCGTCGAGCGAGGCCTCGATATCCGGATGGACCTGGAAGATGATCGAGAGCTGGTGCGCCAGGGGAACGATCGGCGCTCGCCGGGCCTGACGTCGCAGGCGTTCCTGCCGGTTTGGGTCGATGGCACAGCAGCGGATGCTGCAGTACCTGGCCGTGGCCTTCTTGACGGGCGCGTCACAACCGGGACGAGCGCAGATCTTGAACGGAGCGGTTTGCTTCAAACCGTGAGCGATCCCCAACGTTTCCTCCGAGGTTTTCCTCTGACTGTTCCACGTTCCCTGCCGAGACCGTCTCCCCTGACGCGTTATTGATTATGCTCGCCGCGTCTAGCGTGTCAAGCTTCGAGCGCGCTTATCCACATCAATGCACCGATGACCGCGCAGGCTGGGGAAAACGCCCAGAGAACGCGGGCTAGAGCGGGGTCGCCGGTGTCTTGGGTTTGAGTTTTCCCTCGCGGCGCTGCTCGAGCAGGTCCGCGATCAGCTGCGGGAGCGCCGCAGCGTCATCGACGCCACGGATCCAGATTCCATCGGCGCCGAAGCGCTTCGCCCGCCGCACCTGATGCGGCAGCGTGGACAGGGCGAGGACAACGGGTCGCTCGAAGCCGATGGCACCGTTCAGGATCCCGTATACGTAGGCAGTGTCCGCTTCCCAGATGGCCATGTCAAAAAGAACGGCGGCCGGGCGCAGCCGCTCGCAGAGTTGCTGGACGTCCTCGCTGGGCAGTGCGGTCTCGGCGATGTAGCCGGCGTCCGTGAACAGTTCGCGGTAGGCGATCGCCTGATGCGGATCGTTCTCGAAGATCAAAACCGCCTCGACGTTGGTGCTGCCGTTGTCGACGCTAGCCATGGTCGAGCGAAATTATGGCATGCGCCATAGCCGTAAGTGAACGGCACCGGCTGCGTTAAGTCAGTGGAATCGCCCTTCGCTCAATCCCCGGGACGCCACCCGGGGATTTTCTTTAGCCGGCGACCCACGCTCCCAACCGTTGCCCGTCGATGTTGCCGCCCGAGAGGACCGCGACCAGCGGGCGCGCGAGGTTGGGGTCGGCCAGTAACGAGGCGACCGCAGCCGCACCAGCTGGCTCGACCACCAGCTTGGCGCGGAGCGCGATGACCTGGAGCGCCTCGATGATGGCCTCGTCGGTCACCGTGCGCATTTCGTCGACAAGTCGCCGGATGATGGACAGCGTGAACGGTCGCGTGTAGGGTGCCGCCAGCCCATCCGCGACGGTGTCGAGGCGCGATGGCGGCACGGGGTGGCCCGCCGCCAGGCTTTCTGTCACGGCGGGCGCCTTCTCAGGCTCGATGCCGACGACCCGGATGTCGGGCCGCTGGTGTTTCAGGGCGCTCGCGATCCCGGAGATCAACCCACCCCCGCCAACAGGCACGAGGACCGTGCGCACCGCTGGGACCGCCTCGAGGATCTCCAGCCCGACCGTCCCTTGGCCGGCGACGACGGCTGGGTCATCGAATGGGTGAACGAGATGCAGGTTGCGCCGCCGCTGCTCTTCTTCCAGGCGTTGCTGCCAATGGGCGATGGGCACCAGCACGATCTCCGCGCCATAGTGCCGAATCGCCTGGAGCTTGGTGAGCGGGGCGTCATCCCGAACCACGACCACGCACGGGATCCCGGCCGCCCGGGCGGCGTATGCGAGCGCATGCCCGTGATTCCCGGCCGACAGCGTGATCACGCCGCGCTGGCGCTGCTCCTGGCTCAGTTGCAGCACTGCGTTCATGGCGCCCCGGATCTTGAACGACCCGGTCCGCTGCAGGTTCTCGGCCTTCAGCCAGGCGCCGTCGCCGCCGACCGCCTCGCCGGAAAGGACCGGGGTGGAATGGATGTACGGTCGAATCCGCTCCGCCGCAGCGCGAATCTCAGCCAGCGACAGCACGCCCGCCTCGACCGCCATCCCTAGACGGTAGCGGGTACCGCGCCCTAATTCCAGAACCCGTGCATCAGCACGTAGTCGAGCAGTTGCGCGAGCCAGCGCCGAAAGCGGGTCGCCATCGAGGGTGTAACGCGCCGGCGGCGCGACTCTTTGGAGTGCCGACTGAGCGGCTTGGTGGGCGCAATAGGACTTGAACCTATGACCTCTTCCTTGTCATGGAAGCGCTCGTACCAACTGAGCTATGCGCCCGACGTTTGCCCGCGATTATACCCGCGCTTTCCCGTTGGTCGAGAGCGTGGGCGGAACCAATGGGCTGCGCCGCCCGGCCAGGGCTGAGATCGCACCGCTGGCCACCAGCAGCGTGCCCATGCCAAAAATGACCCGGGTCACGCCGAAGAGGTCGGCCAGTCCGCCCGCCAGCAAGATCGGGATGGCGATCGCGGCGTTGACGACCGTGAACATTGCCCCGAAGATGCGACCGCGGAGCTCGGCCTCGGTCTTTTCCTGAAGCACCGTGAAGGCCGGGATGAAGAGCATGCCGAATTCCACCCCGCCGATGAAACCGAACACGACCGGGAACCACACGAGCAGCCAGCTTGCCGATAGCTGCTCCAGCAGGTAGGGGACGACCGCGATCAGCATCAAGGTGACACCCGCCGACAGGAGGCCGCCAATCAATAGCCGGCTGCGGCGGAAGTGGCGGCCGTACTGGCCGAGGTAGAAGGCGGCGCCCAGCATGCCGATCACCGCCGGCGCCAGGAAGAGATAGACGTCGGTAACTTGCAGCCGAAGGACCGTACTCATGTAGCTCGGGGCCAGAACAAAAACCGAAAAGATGACGGCGATCGTCAAGCTCAGCTGGATCACCGCAAAGCGGACCAGCGGCCGGCGTGCGATGTAACTGATCCCTTCGCGCAACTCAAAGAGGAGGTCGTTGTCCTTGACGTTGAACTGGTGGGTGCGCGCGTGCAGATCACTCTTGACGAGGTAGATCAGCCAGGCCGCCAGCAGAAAGAGCCCCGCGGCAATCCAGTAGGGCGAGTTCTCGCCCAGGAATCGGACGGCCAGGGTCGAGACCGGCACCGCGACCAGCAGGGTGACGATCACGGTGCTGGTGAACATCGAAGTCGCGGTCATCAGCTCGTCCGCGCCGACGATGAACGGAATCGAGGCCGCTTCGGCCGGCGCAAAGATCTGGCCGACCGCGGCAAACAGAAAGATGATGACGAAGAAATGCCAGGTGACGTGCTCGAAGTATGGAGTGACCTGGCTCAGCGGGATGAGCAGGATCAACCCGCCGCGGATCGCGTTGGTCAAGAACATCAACCGCTTCTTGTCATGCCGGTCCGCGTAGACCCCGGCCAACGGGCTCAAGAAGATCGACGGGAAGGTGTAGGCGAGGAAGAGCGCGGCGCCGTGGGTGCTGGCGTGGCTGATGCTGTAGGTCAGGATCAAGAGCGCGAACATCAGGAACTTGTCCGCCAGCTGCGAAGCGATCTGCGCAAACCAGATCAGCCGAAAGTCTCGGTTGGCTAGGACGCTGCGAAACCCCGGTGGCCGGGGAAGGATGATGTCGCGGGGATCGCGCCCCGCGCCAAGTTCTTCCCCTGGTTCCTTCAAGGCGCCTAAATCGTAGCTAGTTGTCACGCGCTGTGCTCACTCTCGAAGAGTCGCCTCCATTCCTCAAGCGTCAGGGTCTCGGCCCGTCGTGCCGGGTCGATGCCTATAACGGTGAGGCGGTCGCGAGCCTCCGCCCCGCTGACGCGACTCGTCCGGCTCAGCACGAAGGGCAGCTGTTTGCGACGGGCCTGGAAGAAAGGCGTGACGAAATCGAAGAAGGACGGCAAGGCCACCCGCGGTAGGGCTGGCTCAGCCTCGGGAACGATGCGCAGCAGGGCGGAGTCGACGCGGGGTGGTGGAAGAAACGCTGACCTCGGCACCCGAAGGACCAGCTCGGGATCCCCGAACACCCGAACACTCAAGGTGGCGAGGCTCCAGGCGCCCGGCGGCGCCACGATCCGCTCGGCGACTTCCTGCTGGACGAGCAGATCGATGCGCGATGGTGGGCGCGGCTGCTCGAGAAGCTGGGCAAAGAGCGCCCCGGTCAGGTTGTAGGGGATGTTCCCCACCACGCGGTAGGGCGCCGGCATGAGGTCCGCCACCGCGGTCCGCAAGATGTTCGCTTCGACGATGCGGACGTTTGCGTAATCCCGCAAGGTCAGCTCCAGGGCCTTCACGGAGGCGGGATCGATCTCGACCCCGACCACGGCGCGTACCCGGTTGGCCAGCTCCACCGTCAGGGCGCCGAGCCCGGGACCGACCTCGACCACGTGGTCGGCCGAGGTCAACTCCAGCGCCTCGACGATGCGTTCCAGCTGCCGCCGGTCGGCGAGGAAATTCTGGCCCCAGCGGCGCTGAAACCGAATCCCGAAGCGGCGGGCGACGCCGCGAATGATGGCCGGATCGGCGAGGTCGAGCCGACGCTTACGGCTCGGCGTGGTGCAACCGGAAGAGGTCGATGGTGTTTTGCCGGGTGCGCTTGGCGATCTCGGCGGCCGTCGTGCCCCGCAACGTCGCGATCCGCTCGACCGTCTCGACCAGGTAGCGCGGGGCGTTCGGTTGCCCGCGCCGGCTCTGCGGTGGAAGGAATGGTGAATCGGTCTCGACCAGCATGTGGTCCAGCGGGATGATACTGGCCGCGCCGACCACCCCGTGCGCGGTGGGATAGGTCACGGTGCCGGCAAACGAGATGTAGAAGCCTCGGGCCAGCGCTTCGGCCGCGAACGCCGCGTTGCCGCTGAAGCAATGGAAGACGCCTTCGACGCCCGGGAACTCGTCGAGGATGGCGAGCAGGTCGGGGAAGGCGTCACGCGTGTGCAGGACGACCGGCTTCTCTACCTCCTGGGCGAGCCCAAGCATCTGTCGGAACACCTGCGCCTGCGGCTTGGCCGGCGTCCGATGGTAATCCGTGAAGTGATAGTCGAGACCGATCTCCCCCACTGCCACGACGGTTGGATGGCTCGCCAGCCGTCGCAACTCCCGCCGCTCGTCGCCACTGATGGGTTCGCCGGCTGAGTGTGGGTGCCGTCCGATTGTTGTCCGCAAGCCGGGAATTTGCTCAGACAACTCGATGCCCGGCCGGTTGTCGCTGGCGTCATCACCGATGTTGAGCACCACGTCGACGCCGGCGGCCTTCGCTTCCTCCAGCGCCTGCTCCGGGGTTAGCGGCTCGCGCAGGTGCAGGAGGTGCGCGTGGGAATCGATCAGGCGAGCGGCTCCGGCTTCTCGATTCGTGGGAACAGGACGCCGGCGAGCGACGTCTGCGTCCGGGGCGCCAGCCTCCCCCAGTCGCGCGCGGTCGCCCAGGGCGTGTTGAGGTCCGCCTTGACCTGCGCTGCGATCTTCACCGCTGTCTCGGGGAGGAACGGCGAGACCAGATAGGCGGTCAGCCGGATCGCCTCGACCAGGTTGTAGAGGACGGTCTGCAGGCGCTTGCGCTGGTCCGATTGCTTGGCCAGCACCCAGGGGGCACTCTCCTCGATGTACTTGTTGCCCCGGTTGATCGCGTCCCAGATCAAGTCGAGCGCGCCGGTGAAAGCGAGCGTCTTCATGTGCTTGTCCTGCCCACGCACCGCGCGCTCGAAAGCGGTCCGCAGCTGCTTGTCCAGGGCGGTGGCGTCTCCATCGGGGGCGGGCACCTTGCCATCGAAATAGCGCTGGAGCATGGAGAGCGTCCGGTAGACGAAGTTCCCCAGGTCGTTGGCCAGGTCGGCATTGAACCGGTCGGTCATCGTTTCCCAGCTGATATCGCCGTCGCGATCGAAGGGGAGTTCCCGCAACAGCAGGTAGCGAACCGCCTCGGCCCCGAAGCGGTCGACCGCCTCGAACGGGTCGATATAGTTCCCGACGCTCTTGCTCATCTTTTCGCCGCGGACGGTGAGGAATCCGTGCGCGTACACCCGCTTCGGGACGGCCAGCCCTGCTGACATCAACATCGCCGGCCAGTAGAGGCAATGGAAGCGGGTAATGTCCTTTCCGATCACGTGGAGGTCCGCCGGCCACCAGTGCTTGAACTTTGCCTCGTCGTTGCCGTAGCCGACGCCGGTGACGTAGTTCACGAGCGCGTCTCCCCAGACGTAGACGACGTGCTTGTCGTCGCCCGGAAAAGGAATGCCCCACTTGATCGTCGAGCGCGAGATGCTGAAATCCTGCAGGCCGGTTTTGAGCCAGCCGAGGACCTCGTTGCGGCGCGACTCGGGCTGGACGAAGTCCGGATGCTTGTCGATGTGCTGCTGCAGCCGGTCCTGGTAGCCGGAGAGCTTGAAGAAGTAGTTCTCTTCCTTCAGCCATTGCGCCTTGAGGGTGGGGTGGATCAGGCAATACCCGTCTTTGAGGTCCGCTTCCCCCTTGAAGGCCTCGCAGGAGACGCAATACCACCCCTCATAGGTCCCCTTGTAGATGTCGCCCCGGGCTTGCAACTTGCTGATGAAGGCCTGTACTCCGCGGACGTGGTCGGGATCCTCGGTCCGGATGAAGCGGTCGTAGCTGATGCCGAAGCGGGCCTCGACATCGCGATACAGCTGGGCCATCCGTGACGCGAACTCGGTGGTGGGGATGCCCTCTTCTTCCGCCCGCCGCCGGACGTTTTGCGAATGCTCGTCGGTCCCGGTCAGGAAGAACGTGTCATCGCCGGCCAGGCGGTGATAGCGTGCCAGCGTATCCGTCCCCACCAGCTCATAGATGAAGCCAAGGTGCGGTGCGGCATTTGGGTACACGATCGCGGTGGTGACGTAGAACTTACTCATCTCAACCCTTCCAGTCGCTGCCGGCTACCACGACCGTCAGCTCGCCTCGGGGTGGAGTTTTCGCGAAATGCTCCAGGAGTGTCGCCGGCGTCCCACGTAAGAACTCTTCGTGGACCTTGGTGATCTCCCGCGCCACCACCAGCGAGCGGGGGCCGAGGGCGGACGCCATTATATCCAATGTTCGCAGCAGCCGATGCGGCGATTCGAAGAAGACGAAGGTCCGTTTGGCTTCGCCCGCCTCGCGCAGGACGCGCTCCAGCTCACCACGCTTGCGCGGCAAGAACCCGAGGAAGGTGAACTGGTTGGTGGGGAGCCCCGAGCTGATCAGAGCCGCGAGCACGGCGGACGGACCGGGAATCGGGACCACTGGGTAGCCCGCGGCCACAGCGGCGCTGACCAGTCGCACACCCGGGTCGGAGAGCGCCGGGGTGCCCGCGTCGGACACCAGCGCGACGTCGTGCTGCTCGAGCCGGGTAAGGATGGTCTGCAGCTGGCGTTGCTCGTTGTGGGCGTGGAGGCTCATCAGCGGGCGGCGAAGCCCGAAGTGGGTGAGCAGTTTCAGCGTGTGGCGCGTATCTTCGGCGGCAATCAGCGGCACGGACTCCAGGACGTGCACGGCGCGCAGCGTTATGTCGTCCAGGTTCCCGATCGGGGTCGCCACCAGGTAAAGCGTCGCCACCTTAGCTGCCGCCCATCGCGCCGTGCGTCCCGGCCTGGCCGGGTCGCATCAGTGCCCCCAGTCGCGCGGGTAGCGGAAGTCGCGATCGATGGTCCGGGAGGAGAGCTTGGCGATCACCGGCAGCCGCCGCTTGTACTGGTTGTCGCGGACCCGCCGCAGGATGTCTTTGATGAAGGCCTCGTCGAAGCCCAACCGCCCGAGCTCCTCGACCGAGTAGCGGTGATCCACCAGGTAATAGAGCAGCTGATCGATCATCCGGTACTGGAAGCCGAGTTCCGTCTCATCGGACTGGCCAGCCCAGAGATCCGCCGACGGGGCCTTCTGCACGATCGCGGTGGGCACCCCTACCGCATCCGCGAGCTGCCAGACCTGCGTCTTGTAGAGGTCACCGATCGGATTGATGGCGCTGGCCATGTCGCCATAGATCGTCCCGTAGCCGAGCAGGAGTTCGGTTTTGTTGCTCGTCCCGATCACGAGTCCCCGCCAGGCAAACGAATGGTCGTAGAGGATGGTCATCCGCTCGCGCGCCATCTTATTTCCTCGGCGCTTCTGGTCAGCCTCGGGAAAGCGCTCGAAATAGGCGTCGATCTGCGGACTGATATCGATCTCCCGATGGTGGATACCGAGCTGCTGGACCACCTGCAGGGCGTCGCTGCGGCTTTTCGGATCGCTGGTCTTGTAGGGCATGATCAAGGCGAGGACATTCTTCGGGCCGAGCGCCTCTGTTGCCAGGGTGGCCACCAGGCTCGAGTCGACCCCGCCGCTCAGGCCGAGCACCACTCGCTCGAAGGCGACCTTGCGCACCTCGTTGCGGATGAACCCCACCAGGATGCGCTTGACCAACGCCGGGTTCATCACGAGCGGCGGGAAAATCGGTTCAGAAAGGCTTGCGGGTGCGCTCATGCAGGACTCGCCGCAGTTCGTTGATCGTCAGTTCCAACCGTTCGTCACGGAGTAGCGGGTTGACCAATCGCTCGCGGCGCACCTGGCCTAGATCGAGGCTGGCGACGACCAGGGCCTCGTCGGCATCTTGCCGCTGGGCGATGATGTCGCCATTGGGGGCAATCACCATCGATCCACCCCAGAAATTGGCGCCGTCTTCGAAGCCAACCCGATTGCAGTAGAGAAAGAAGGTCGTCAGGAACTGCGCGTAGGTACGGCAGACGAGGTTGTAGGATTCCGCGGTTCCCAGCCGCTCGTCGGTCGTGATTCCCCGCCCCGGACTCGACGATGGGCAGATGATCATGTCCACCCCCTCGAGGCTCAGGATATAGGCGCTCGAGAGGTGCCAGATGTCCTCGCAGACCAATATCCCGGTCCGGCCGAATCCCGTCTTGAAGCTTCGGAAGCGGTCCCCAGGGGCGAAGTAGCGCTGCTCGTCGAACATCCCATAGGTCGGTAGGTAGACCTTGCGGTGCATGTGCACGAGCTCGCCGCGACTGAAGTAGAGGCTGGCGTTGAAGTAGCGGTGGTCCGGGTCCTCGACGACCGCGCCCACCACCACGTCGAGCTTCGTCGAGAGGCCGGCAAGCTCGCGCATGATCGGATCGTCCAGCCGGATCGCGCTGTCCGGGACCAGGTCTTTTAGGAAATAGCCGGTCAGGCTGAGCTCGGGAAACACCAGCAGATTCGCCCCGGCTGCCGTCGCCTGCTCCACCCAGTGGCGGTGCCGCTCGAGGTTCCGCTCACGGTCCCCCAGCGCCGGGTCGATCTGTGCCAGCCCTACCGTGAGCCGGCCGTCGGCGTTCACGCTTCGGCATGCGGGAATCCCGCAGCCCTGACGTCTGATTTGGGCAGCCGCATTCCCCCTCCTCGAACCAGCCATTGGGCGATCGTGGGGGCCATCTCACCGGCGTGGCCGACGTGCACCGCCGCCCGCGGCAGGGCATCGAGAAACGCCGGGCCGTAGGCTCGGTTCGCGATCCGGTGATCCATCAGCACGACGGCTCCCCGATCGCTCTGCCGCCGGATCAGCCGGCCGAACCCCTGCTTGAGCCGCAGCACCGCCTCGGGAAGGGCCAGTTGCCCGAACGGGTCAGCCAGCATCGCGCTGCGCGCCAGCTGGAGCGGATCGCTGGGGACGCGGAACGGCAGCCGGACGATCACGACGCAGGACAGGGCATCCCCGGGGACGTCGATCCCTTCCCAGAAGCTGCTGCTTCCCAACAGGATGCTGCGCGGGTTCTCCTGGAATTGCGACAGCAGTTGCCGCCGGGTTCCGTCCAGGTTCTGGGCCAGCACGGTCAGGTGGCTCCCGGTGGTGCGCACTCGTAGCCGCTCGGCAACCTCCTGCAGTTGGAGGTGCGAGGTGAACAGCACCAGCGTGCGACCGTCGATCGCCTCCGCGATCTCGCCGACCGCGGCCGTGACCTGCTCGGTGAAGGCAGGATCCGTCAGTTCGCGAAGATCCGTGGGCAGGCAGAGCAAGGCCTGGGAGAGGTAATCGAACGGCGATGCCAGCACCATCTCGTGGGTCGCCAACGCCTCGAGCCCGACCCCGCGCTTGAAGTAGGCAAATGAATCGGCGACTGCCAGCGTCGCCGAGGTGAACACCACCGTTTCCTTGCCGGCAAACGCGCGCTCCTGTAACTCCCGGCCGGCGGCGGTGGGGGCCGCCTGGACGAGCGGCCGGCCCGAGCGGCGCTCGGTGCCGATCCAGTAGAGCCGCTCCGGCCGCGGTCGGAGCAGGGCGTGGACCACCAGGTCCACCCGGCTCTGCAGCTGGGTGATGAACAGGTCGAGTTCGCGTTCGGCGTGGGGGTTGGTCTCCAGCGGGATCTGCGCGCCAGCATCAACCAGCGCCCGGCGCAGCGCGCTGGTTCGCTCGTCGAGGGCACCGGCGAGGGAGGACAGACGCATGATGTCCGGAAGGGGGCGATTGACGGCATCGAGGATGACCGGCTCCTCGCGGGATGGGCGGGCGGGAACCTCCGCTTGGCGCTCGCTGACCACCGTCCGCGCTTCGCGGAAGAGCTCGACGACCGCCTGGCGACAGTCAGCGGCGGCCCGGCGAACCGCCTCGCTGGGCGTGCCCACCGCGGCGCGGAACCAGGTCAGCGCGCCATCGATGCTTTCCATCAGCTCCCCCTCCCCCACCCGCATGGTGAGCGCCTCGACCGCGGTCTCTTCGAGCTGGTGGGCCTCGTCGACGATCAGGTGCTCGTGCGGTGGCAGCACCGATCCACCCTTGAGCGCGTCGGCGAGCAGCAGGGCGTGGTTGGTCACGATCACGTCGGCGTCCTGTGCCGCCCGCCGGCTGTTCCAGTAGAAGCAACGCTGGGTTTTGAAGTTCTCGCAATGGGCGGCGAGACAGTCGTCGGGTGTCGACGCCGCCCGCAACCAGAACAGCTCGTCGAACCCATTGAGCTTGATCTCGGAACGATCGCCATCGCGGGTCTGGGCCAGCCACACCAGCACGCGCAGCTTGAACTTCACCTCGTCGTCGAACCAACTGCCGTCCGCCCGCCGGCTGGGCGCGTTGAGGTAACGGTTCCAACGTCGCAGGCTGACGTAGTTGGCCCGCCCCTTGAGCAGCGACGCCTTGAAATCGAATGGCAGCCAGCTGCGCATGAACGGAATGTCCTTCGAGAACAGCTGCTCCTGCAGCGTGATCGTGTTGGTCGCCACCACCACCCGTTCCCCGCTCGCGACCGCGTGGTGCACCGCCGGTACCAGGTAGGCCAGCGACTTTCCGGTCCCGGGGCCCGCCTCGACCAGCAGGCGACCGCCGCGACCATAGAGCTGGGCGATCGCCAGCGTCATCTGGAGCTGCGACTCGCGGAGCTCGTAGTCACCGAGACGACCGGCCATCGGGCCATCGGGACCGAGCAGGGCGCGGATCGCCTGGGGGTCGGTCGACGGTGCGGCACCGCGTGCCGGCCGGCCGGGCGCGGCGATGGTGGCCGGCAAGCTGTCGAGTCCGCTGACATCGGCGGCATGCGCCTCGCTGAGGAAATGTCCCAGCGGATGCGGCCAGCCACCGGTCACCTCCAGCATTCGGTCGAAGAGATCGCGTGGCAGCCCGCGAGCGAATCGCCACAGGTAGCGAAACAGCTGGCGGGCCGCGTCGGCATCCGATAGGGCCCGATGGGGATCGATGTGCGTCAGGCCCAGCTGCCTGGAGAGATGCGGCAGGCTGTGGCTGGGCGCCATCGGCAGCATGATCCGCGCCAGGTCGAGCGTGTCGAACAATTCATAGCCCGGCCCTGCCTGACCATCGATCAAGAACGACAGGTCGAAGGTGCCGCTGTGCGCGACCACGGCGCTGTCACCGACGAAGTCGATGACCTGCGCCAGCACCTGCTCGGGCGGCGGGGCGGCCGCGACATCGGCATCGCGGATGCCGGTCAGCTCCTGAACGGGCCTGGGAATCGAGACTTCGGGGCGCGCCAGCGACTGAAAGGTGGCCAGAACCTCGTCGCCTCGGAAACGAACGGCGCCGACCTCGATGATGCGGTCGAGTCGTGGCGACAACCCGGTTGTCTCCAGATCGAGCGCCACGAACGTGCGATCCACTAGCTAAATGCTAGAGCAGTTTCGCTGCGAGCTCCGCGAGTTCAGATCGCTGTCCCTTCGTCAGCGTGACGTGCCCGGCCAGCGGGTTGTTTTTGAACTTCTCGATCGCATAGCACAATCCGTTGCTGCGGAAGTCGAGATATGGATGGTCGATCTGGTTCGGATCCCCGGTCAGGACGATCTTCGTTCCCTCGCCGGCGCGCGAGACGATGGTTTTGACCTCGTGCGGCGTGAGGTTCTGCGCCTCGTCCACGATGATGAACTGCTGCGGGATGCTCCGGCCCCGGATGTAGGTGAGCGCCTCTGCCTCGAAGAGGCCCTTGTCCTGGATGTGCCGGATCATGTCGGCGGCCATCTGCTCCTTGTAGATGCAGCCCATCAAATACTCGAGGTTGTCATAGATCGGCTGCATCCAGGGGCGCAGCTTCTCATCCTTGTCACCGGGTAGGTAGCCGACGTCTTTGCCCATCGGGATCACGGGCCGGGTCACCAGCAGGCGGCGATAGCGGTGCTGGTCGAGCACCTTGCTCAAGCCGGCCGCCAGCGCCAGCAGGGTCTTGCCGGTGCCGGCCTGGCCCGTCATCGTCACCAGCGGCACCCGGTCGTCGAGCAGGATGTCGAACGCAAACCGCTGGCCCAGGTTCTTGGGCTGGATGCCCCAGATCTCTTTCTTGATCGGCGCCAGCGCAACCACCTGGCCGGCCGTGGCGTCGTAGCGACCCAGCGCGCTCGACTTCGTCCCGTTCAGAGACTTGAAATGGACGAACTGGTTGTTGAAGAGCTGGCCGTTGCCGGGTTGATAGACGTTCGTCTTGGTGAAGATCTCGATG
>Ga0307479_10001230_pt1 | contig 23340 bp, 19 predicted proteins | sample atmos_gasesECM4C_FD_203743 | JGI IMG/M metagenome (GOLD analysis project Ga0307479, IMG submission 203743) | Hardwood forest soil microbial communities from Morgan-Monroe State Forest, Indiana, United States - atmos_gasesECM4C_515 | ecosystem: Environmental > Terrestrial > Soil > Temperate... | reverse complement strand
AGCCGAAGCTGAACGGCACCGGGAACGAGGCGCCGTTGACCTGCACCCGCTGCGTCTCAGCCGGGCACGGGGTCAACGACCCGGTCGGCGGCTGCGGCGAGAACGGGAACGTCTGCGGCACCACCGGATGCTCCTGCTCGTCGAAGATCACGATGCCTTCCTGGCCGAGCGGGTACCACGCCGGGCGCACGCCGGGCGTCGCCGGGCAGGTGAACGGTCCCTGGTTGACCTTCGAGTCGCGCCAGCACAGCAGGCTGGTGCCGCCCGAGAACGGTCCGCCGTTGAGGTAGCGGGCGGCGAACTCCGTCGCCAGCGGCTCGCGGTTGTCCACCGCCGTCCAGGCGTCGTAGCGGCCGTAGAAGGTGTAGCGGCCTGCCGTCGTCGTCGCCGGGTCGGAGGGAATCGCGCCCGAAATGCCCAACCCCGGGGCGGCCTCGATGTGCACCAGGTCGCTGCCCTCGGCGAAGTTCTGCGCCGAGTTGACGATGAACCAGTCGCCCCACAGCACGTCCTGGTTGGTCACATCGCCGGTGCCGCCGGCCGCGAAGTAGCCGGCGTCGCCAGGGAACCGCAGCGAGCAGTTGTTGACCGTGTCCATGGTGATGTAGCCGCGGGCGATGTTGTCGCCGAGCGCCTGGCCGGCGCACAGGCCCTTGAGGATCGACGACGGCTGGCCGGTCAGCGCCGCCTGCAGGTGGGCGGTGAAGAACGCCGGCAGCGCCGGCGGCGGCAGCACGCCCTGGCAGCTCGCGAAGTTGATGTCTTGCGAGAGAACGCCATGCGGGCTGATGGTGTCGTTCGGGTCCTGGCCCGCCGATGCCGTCTGCGGCATGTTGCCGTTGACGATGATGTCGCGCAGGTTCACCGACTGCACGTCGTACCCGGTCAGGTAGATGTTGAAGTCGAGCACCGGCACCGACAGGTCGGACCACATCACCACGTGGACCAGGATGGCCGTGGCCGAGGCGTTGTTGACCGAGAACAGCGTGGTCAACCCGTTGGGGTTGTTGAGATCAACCTCGAAGTAGGGCAGCAGCAGAGTCGCCGACGGCACCGCGTCGACGGTGCAGATCACCGCCATCGCGGGTGCGGCGAACAGCAGCAACCCCGTCAGCACCAGACCGATTGCTACACGAGACATGTCTTGACCTCCCCTTTTCTTAGTTCACGCAATCCTATTGAGCCTTCTGCTCCGTGGAGCGGTTCGACTTCGGACACAACGCCGGATACAACGCCGGATTTGGCGACATAGGATACGACGAGAGCCGCCCGGCGGCAAGGGGTCCTTCTCGTCCAGCCTAGCCGGGCCCGTAACGCCCTGGCTGACAGGAACGGGAGGACGGTCGGGTGCCGGCCTGGAGCCGAACCCGTTGCGCTATCATCCCGGCTCTATGCGAGCCGCCATCCTGGCCGTCGGTTCCGAGCTGTTGGGGACCGAGCGCCTCGATACCAACTCGCTCCTGCTGACCCGGGCGCTGGTGCGCCATGGCGTCGAGCTGCGCCGCAAGTCGGTGATCGGCGACGTCGAGGAGGAGATCGCCGCCGAGCTGCGCGACCTGCTGCCGCGCGTCGACCTGGTCCTGGTGACGGGCGGCCTTGGGCCCACCGCCGACGACGTGACGCGCGAGTCGGTGGCGGCGGCGCTGGGGCGCGGGGTGGCCGTCGATCCCGACGTTCTTGCCGGCATCGAGCGCCGCTTCCAGCGCCTTGGCTGGCAGATGCCCGCGGTGAACCGCCGGCAGGCGATGGTGATCGCCGGGGCCGAGGTGCTGGGCAACCCGCGCGGCAGCGCGCCCGGGATGCGTCTCGAGGCCGGGGGCGCGACGATCTTCCTCTTTCCCGGCGTGCCGAGCGAGCTTGCGGGCATGGTGGAGGAACATCTCGATCCCTGGCTCGGCCCGCGCTCCGGCGGCGCCAGCCGCGAGACGGCGGTGCTCAAGGTGGCGGGCCTGCCGGAGTCGATGGTCGAGGAGCGCATCGCGCCCGCTTACGAGGAGTTCGGGCGCCAATCGATCACCATCCTGGCGAAGCCGGCGGACGTGCGGTTGCTGGCGACGGCGACGGGCCCGCCGGCCGAGCGGCAGGCCCGGTTGCAGGCGATGACCGCGCGGTTGGCGGCGCTGGTCGGCGACGCGGTCTATTCTTGGCGCGAGGAGGACACGCTCGAGGGCGTGGTCGGCGGCATGCTGCGGGCGGCCGGCGCCACTCTGACCGTGGCGGAGTCGTGCACCGGTGGGCTGCTGGGAGAGCGCCTGACGCGCGTGGCGGGAAGCAGCGACTACTTCCTTGGCGGTGCGATCACCTACGAGGACCGGTTGAAGACCGCGATGTTGGGCGTGCCCGAGGCCCTGCTCGCGGCGCACGGCGCGGTCTCCGAGGAGGTGGCCAGGGCGATGGCCGCAGGCGTGCGCGCCCGCCTCGGCAGCGACTATGGCGTCGCCGTCACCGGTATCGCCGGGCCGGGCGGCGGCAGCGAGGCCAAGCCGGTCGGGACGGTCCACCTGGCGATCGCCGGACCGCCGGCCCCCGGCCGGCCCGAGATCGAGCACCGCCCGCTGCGCCTGCCGGGCGACCGCGACCGGGTCCGCTGGCAGGCCAGCCAGCTCGCGCTCGACATGCTGCGCCGCCGCCTGCTCGCGGCCGGCGCCGGCCGCGCCGAGGCTGCCCCGGCCGGCGCCCTGCCGCGGCTCGCGCCATGAGGCTGTTCGTCGCGCTCGACATCCCCGAACCGGTGCGGCGGGAGGTGCGGCGGCGCATGGCGGGGCTGCGCGAGCGGCTGCCGCGGGCGCGCTGGGTGAACCCGGACGTGCTGCACCTCACCTTGCTCTTTCTGGGCGAGGTGCCTGCCGACGGCGTGGGCGCGCTTGCCGACCGGCTGCGGGACGCCGTCGCGCCGTTCCCGGCAATGGCGTTGCGGCTTGCCGGCGCCGGCACCTTCCCGGCGGATCGCCCGGCGCGGGTCGCCTGGCTCGGCGTCGCGGCGCCGCCCCAGATCGTGCCGATGCAAGCGGCGGTGGCGGCGGCGGCACGCGAGGCCCTCGGCTTGCCCGAGCCATCCGCAACGTCTGGCGAGCGCCCCTACCGGCCGCATGTCACCCTGGCGCGCTGTCCCTCGCCCTGGCCGCGGGGCGCGGCTGAGAAGTTTGCCGCGGCCTTCCCCGGCGAGACCGGGCCGCCTTTCGTCGCCACGCGCGGCGTCCTGGTCGAGAGCAAGCTGTCGCCGCAGGGCCCCCGCTACCGCGAGCTGGCGGCGCTGCCGCTCGCCGGCGCGGCCGACGCGGCCGGCACCGTGGACCCCGCGGATGCTGCCGGCGCCGCCGGGGTCGCCGTGGACCGGGATTCCGGGACCGGACGATGAGCGGCTGGGCCGGCCTGGCGATCGCCGCCTTGGCCTACGCGCTGGGCTCGGTCCCGTTCAGCTACCTGATCGTCAAGCTCACCAAGGGGCGCGACGTGCGGACGGTCGGCAGCGGCAACGCCGGCGCCACCAACGTCATGCGCGCCGCCGGCAAGGCCGCCGGCGCCGCCGCGCTGCTGCTCGATTGCGGCAAGGGAGTCGCCGCCGTGGCGGCCGCCCGTGGACTGGAAGCGCCCGGGTGGGTGGTCGGGGCGGCAGCGGTTGCCGTGGTGACCGGCCACGTCTTCCCGGTCTTCCTGGGCTTCCGCGGCGGCAAAGGGGTTGCCACCGCGGCCGGGGCGCTGGGCGCCCTCGAGCCGGGCGTCATGGCGGCCTGCATATTGCTGTTCGTGCTGGTGGTTGCCTGGAAGCGCACCATCTCGCTGGGCTCGATCGCCGCCGCCTCGGCCTTTCCCCTGCTGCTGCTGGCCGGCGCGTGGTTGGGGTGGCTGCCGCCGCCCGGCGCCGGGCCGGTCACGGCCGCCTTCCTGATCGTGGCGCTGGTCGTGGTCCGGCACGCCGCCAACCTCGATCGGCTGCGCCGGGGCGTCGAGCCGCGCATCGGCGACCGGCGAGCCTCGCCGCCGTCGCTTCAGGCACCACCCTTGCCGCCGCCTCCGGCCGAGGCCGAGGAGAGCCGCCGATGAAGCGCATCGGCGTCCTGGGGGCGGGCTCCTGGGGCACGGCGCTCGCCGTCCATCTCGCCGGCGCGGGCGGCCACGCGGTCGCCTTGTGGGCGCGCCATCCCGAGCTGGCGCGCCGCCTGGCCGCGGTGCGCGAAAACCGCGACTACCTGGCCGGGGTCGCCATTCCGCCCGGGGTCGAGCCCACCGCGGACATGGCGGATCTGGCGGCCAGCGACGTCGTGCTGCTGGTCGTTCCCTCGCATGGCTTCCGCGCGGTGCTGCGGCAGTTCCTGGCGACCCCTGCCGTCGCCGCCTCCGGCCGTCCGCTGGTCCTGGTGTCCGCCACCAAGGGGATCGAGACCGACACCCTGGCGCGCATGAGCCAGGTGGCCGCCGAGGAAACCGCCGCTGCCGGGCAGCCGCTGCGCTTCGCGGCCCTGGCCGGTCCCAGCTTCGCCCCCGAGCTGGCCCGCAACGTGCCCTCGGCGGTGGTGATCGCCTCCGCGGACGCCGCCCTGGCGACCGAGATCCGCCAGGCGCTCTCGACACCGACCATGCGCCTGTACTCCTCCGCCGACGTGGTGGGCGTGGAGCTGGGCGGCGCCACCAAGAACGTCATCGCCATCGCCGCGGGGGCGGTCAGCGGCCTCGGCCTGGGCCACAACACGCTCGCCGCGCTCATCACCCGCGGCCTGCACGAGATCACCCGCCTGGGGGTGGCGTGCGGCGGCCACCCCCGCACCTTCGCCGGGCTGGCGGGCCTGGGCGACCTGGTGCTGACCTGCACCGGCTCCCTGTCGCGCAACCGCCGAGCCGGCATGGAGCTGGCGGCCGGCAAGGGGCTGGCCGAGATCACCGGCGAGACCCACATGGTGGCCGAGGGAATCCGCAACTCGGTGGCGATCGCCCGCCTGGCCGCCCGGCACGGGGTGGAGATGCCGATCACCGAGCAGATGGTGGCGGTGATCTACCAGGGCAAGGAGCCGCGCCGTGCCGTGGACGAGCTGATGACCCGCGGCCTCAAGGCGGAAGCCGAGCCGTAGCTGCCGCCAGCCCGCCGTTGCCGGGCCGCCGCCCATCGACGTTCAGCCGGCCAGATATGGTATGACTTCACGCCAGGAGCCACCATATGTTGCGGTCTCGTGGCTCGGCGCTTACAATGCCGGACATCGCTTCTCGCCGCCGCGGCGCCGGCTGCAGCGCCGCCGCGTTCGCCGGCGAGACCCTATCGAGAGGTAACCGCGACATGGCCTCAGCCGACTCCTCCGCGGCGGCGCCCGACGCCGTCGCCCCGGCCGCCGCCGCCCCGGCAGGCAGCGGTCATCAGACCGTGCTGATCCTCGATTTCGGCGGCCAGTACACGCAGCTCATCGCCCGCCGCGTGCGCGAGAACCGGGTCTACTGCGAGATCCATCCCTTCGACCTGCCGGTCGCCGAGATCCGCCGCCGGCGGCCGATCGGGCTGATCCTGTCGGGTGGGCCGCAGTGCGTCCTCGACCCCGGCGCTCCGAGCGCTCCGCGGGAGCTCTTCGAGCTGGGCATCCCGGTGCTCGGGATCTGCTACGGCATGCAGGTGATCGCCCATGTCCTGGGCGGCGTGGTCGAGCCGGCGGACCGGCGGCGCGAGTACGGCCGGGCAGAGGTGACGCTTCTCTCGCCGGCCGAGCCGGGATGCCTGTTCTCGGGGCTTGCGAGCACGGAAACGGTGTGGATGAACCATGGCGACCGGGTGCGCCGGCTGCCTCCCGGCTTCCGCGCCACGGCGAGCAGCGAGAGCGTCCCCATTGTCGCCTTCGAGGACCGCGAACGCGGCATCTTTGCCGTCCAGTTCCATCCCGAGGTCTCCCACACCGTCTCCGGCGGGGAGATGCTGAGGAGCTTCCTGTTCGAGGGCTGCGGCGCGCGCGGCGACTGGCGCATCGCATCGTTTCTCGAGGAGATGGTGGCGCAGGTGCGCGCCCAGGTGGGGCAGGGGCGGGTGATCTGCGCTCTCTCCGGCGGGGTCGACTCGTCGGTGATGGCGGTGCTGCTCAATCGCGCCGTCGGCGAGCGGGCCACGGCAATCTTCGTGGACAACGGGGTGCTGCGGCAGGACGAAGGCGCGCAGGTGGTGCGGGCGCTCGAGCAGGGCCTGGGGGTGGCGGTGCGCGCGGTGGATGCCCGCGAGCGTTTCCTTTCGGCCCTGGCGGGGCTCACGGACCCGGAGCAGAAGCGCAAGGCGATCGGCCGCGTCTTCATCGAGGTGTTTCGCGCCGAGGCCGTGAAGCTGAGCGACGCGCACTTCCTGGCCCAGGGCACGCTCTACCCGGACGTGATCGAATCGGTTTCGGTCAAGGGCCCTTCGGCGCTGATCAAGACCCATCACAACGTCGGCGGCCTGCCGGCCGAGCTCGGCTTCACCCTGGTCGAGCCGCTGCGTTTCCTGTTCAAGGACGAGGTGCGCCAGCTCGGGCGCGAGCTGGGCCTGCCCGAGGAGCTGATCGCCCGCCACCCCTTCCCGGGGCCCGGCCTGGCGGTGCGCATCCTCGGCGAGGTGACCGCCGGGCGCGTCGAGCTGTTGCAGCAGGCCGACGCCATCTTCCTGCACGAGCTGCGCGAGAGCGGCTGGTACGGCAGGGTCAGCCAGGCGTTCGCCGTGCTGCTGCCGGTCAAGAGCGTCGGCGTGATGGGCGACTTCCGCACCTACGAGAACGTCGTCGCGCTCCGCTCCGTCGATACGCAGGACTTCATGACCGCCGACTGGAGCCCGCTTCCCTACGAGCTGCTGGGCCGCGTCGCCAACCGCATCGTCAACGAGGTCAAGGGCGTCAACCGCGTCGTCTACGACGTCACCAGCAAGCCTCCCGCCACCATCGAGTGGGAGTAGGCGGCCGGTAGGCGCGCCCGCCGTTCGCCGTTCGCTGCTCGCCGCCCGGCGGGGATGCTCAGCCGGCCTGGCGCGGTGCGGTGGCGGGAGCCGGAGCGGCGGGCTCGCCGCCGGCCGGCGGCGACGAGGCCCCGGCGCCCTCGAGCGACGAGGGCGCCGGCTGGGCTCCGGGCCCCCCGGCTGCCGCCGGCGTCGCAGGCTCCGCCGTGGCGGCCGGCACGGGCGGCGGGGTCGGCGCGACCGCCGGCTCCTTGCCGGCGGGCCGCAGGGACAGCCGCGCCAACTTCTCTGGCTTCTTGCGCAGCTCGACCGCGAGCTTCGCGGCGATCGCGGTCTGCAGCCGCGCCCGCTCGCCGGCGCCCAGCCGGGCGGCGTCGATCCAGCCGCCGGCGGTGCGGCCGTGGCCGCCCCCCTTGCCGCGGCGGCCGATGAGGCGGCGCATCAGCGCTCCGGCGTCGGCGCGCGGGTTGGTGGTGCGGATCGACAGGTAGAGGCGGTCGCCGTAGTAGCCGGTGCACAGTGCCCAGGTCTTGCCTGCCATCCGCAGCAGCAGGTCGGCGATCTCCGGCACGATGTCGGGCTGCCCGACCTCGCCGAGATGGGAAAGGATCAGCGAGTCCACCGATTCGAGCCGCTCGAGCGCCTCGTGCAGGTCGCCGAAATAGCTCAGGGGCAGGCGCGGATTCTGGATGCGCGCCAGCAGGACATGGTTGGCGAGAGGAAAGAAGAGGTCGTAGATCGCCTTGTCGGGGCCGGTGAATTCGCGCGAGAAGTCCTGGGTCTCCGAGCGGATGGCATAGATCAGCGCCGTCGCCATCGCATGCGTGGGCCGGATGCCCGCGGCCAGCAGGTACTCGCCGAGCACCGTGGCGGTGGCGCCGTAGGTGGGGCGGATGTCCAGGAAAGGCGCCGCGAGGGTGGTCTTGCGCACCGGATGGTGATCGATCACCAGGTCCGGCTGGACGTCGGCCGGCAGCTGGTTGTTACCGGTGCGCGGCTGGGTGTCGACCAGGGCGAAACGTTGGTAGCGCTCGAGCCGCAGGTGGCGAACGTGGCTGAGCTTGAGGTGCAGGCTGCGCACCATCTCGCGGTTCTCGGCGCGCCCGACGATGCCGCCGTAGGCGGCGGTGGCTCGCTGTTTGAACGCGCGGCGCAGCAGGTGACAGAGCAGCGTGGCGGCGGCCAGCGCGTCGGGGTCGGGGTTGTCGTGGGTCAGCACCAGCCAGCGCCCGCCGCGTCCGCCGCCAGCCCCCTCGCCCGCGAACCGTTCCGCCAGCGCGGCGAAGCGCTCGCGGGTCGCTTCGGTGATCATCGGTGGATTCTATGCGCTTCGTCACTCCACCGTGGTCACGGTGGCGACCGACGGCCATGGGAAGGCCAAGGTCGTACGCCGGGAATCGTAGGCGCCAGCTTCAGCCAGCCCGGAGATCCGCGGGTCCTGCGGCAACCAGAGGAGCACATCGAGGGGTTTCGGTGGCAGCCCTTGCAGGGTCGTCAAGCCGTTGCGATCCGCCGCCGGGGAGTGGAAAGCCCACTGCAGGGTGTCGCCGCTGAAGCGAGCGCCGTCGATCCAGAGCGCCAGCCGAGCCCAGGCGGCCGGATCGCCGGTTTCCTTGCGAGCCGAGATCGTCAGCGGCGGTCCGGGGGGCCCCAGAGCGATCGACTCGGCGTGTCCGTCCCAGGTCACATACCCGCTGGCGGCACCGGGTGCACGGACCAGGAGCGGAGTCCCAACCGCACTGTCCGGGAGCGGCACGCTACCGGTCTCGTCGGCGCCCAGGACCACCGGCGACCCTGTCGGATCGGACTGCACCCACACCTCCGCGCCGAGGGCCGGCTGGCCCGAAGACAAGACCAATGCCACCGGCGTGCCTTCGAGTGGCTTCAAACTGAGCGTGATCTCGCGCGAAAAGTCTCCTTCGGGTACTTTGTCCTTGAAATCGGCCTTCCCGAAGTGCGGAGCGCTCGCATCGACGACCACCTCGCCTGCCCGCAGCGGCATGGCATGGGCGACGCCATCGTCGTCGGTCTTTAGCTTCAGTCCTTGCGTGATGTGGTCGGCGGCCCCAGTGTTGTTGACGCCCACGTCGGCCTTCGGGATGGGTGCGCCGGTGTCGCTCCGTACCACCCGGATGCGGAAGTCGTTGCCTGGCACCTGGAAGTCCTGGCGGCCGCTCCCCGGCACGTCGATCACCACCAGGTAAGGGCGCCCCCGGTCGGGAAACAGCACCATGACCATGTAAGTGCTGGGCCGCGCCAGTACGATGCGGTAGTGGCCCTTGGCGTCAGCTTCGGCAGAGACCTCGTCGTCGCCGTGATTGGTCCGAAACGTCACCCTGGCCTGCCGGGGGTCGTGGCCATAGTAGACGGTACCTTCCAGAGTGGTCAGCTGCGCTCGGAGGGTCACCTCGGCATCCTTGCCGTCGCTCAGATCGACCGTATCGTCGAGCTCCCATGGTCCGGCGACGATCGAGACCCGCAACGGGGCGGCGGGCACGTGCTCGAACTCTGCCCGCTCTGCAGTCGCCGCCACTTTGCGGGTGACGCCGTTCGCCGGGGTTCTGGTCGGTGCGATCGCAACCTCGAGCGGCCCGCGGCGCAACTCCTCCGGCAGATCGAGCCGGACTCCCAGGTGCGGCAGCGGCTGGAGCGTCGCCTCCACCGACTCGACACGCCCGGGCCGCAGCACGACGTCGGGCTCAGGGAGTCGCAGGGTCTTGGAATCCAGCTGCAGGGCAGCCTTGCCGGAAGCGACGCCCTTCCAGATCGCATACACCCTTCTGGGACCTGAGACTGCGAAGACCGGCGGGGGGCTCTTGCCGGAAGCGAGCACGAGCCGCGGCATCGCCTCCTCCTCGCCCGTCCGTGCGATCACTTTTGGCCTGACGAGCACCACCACGAGGTCGGAGAACCCTTGGCCCGGCGGCTTGGGATGGAAGACCGCGGTCTGGCCCGCGGCGACGGCGATCGGCGCCTCGACGGCGCGGTACTCCTTCAGCACCTTGTCGTAGAGCGTGGCCGCCACCGTGCCGGCAGGCATCAAGGCGCCCTGCTCGACGGCCGCACCCTCGGGAACCAACCGCTTCATCTCGGGACGTATGAAGCCCAGCGGGCCGATGTGGCTGTTGGCGTGGAGCAGGCCAAGGGTACAGTTCCCGCCGCATGTCGGCGAGTCGAGTCGCACGCGGCCTGCCGGCACGACGCGATCGATGAGCCCCATCCCATGCTCAGCGACGGGAGCTGGGAGACGGTACACGACAGGCGTCGGCGAGGGAGAGATCAAGGAGCGTGCGGGATTCTCGAGCCAGGCGAGAAACACCCCGCTCCACGGAGGGAAGAACCACTCGCCGGCAGGATGGACGACCTCGGTGTCAAGAGCGTCCCGCAAGGCGATATGAGCCTCGAAACCTGCAGGGTCCGCGGGTTTGCGATCCATCGCCGCGGACGTGCCCGGCCAGAACCCAACGGCCGCTTTGCCATCGATCAGACCCTTGCCCGGGTCATGCGGAGCGGGTGGTAAGGTGACCTCGGCCGGCTGCGCCGCGGCCTGCACCCCGACGAACAGGCTCAGCGCCCAGATCGCGGCCACGGCGCAAAGCCCACATCTACGGCACCACTTCATGACGGCCCTTCGCCTCGACGCCACCGTCGGGCGCTTACATGCAAACGTCGCAGTAAATGGTCCCGTAGCAGCCCCCTGAGATGGTGGCACAGAAGTAACCGTTCCAGCTCGCGCTGATGCACATTTGAGAGCCGCTGGCGCAGTAGCTGTAGCAGTCGCCATAGGGGGGGGTCGCACAGGTAAGCCCGCGTCGGGCGAGCCGACGTTAGGACAGCAGGGCGACCAGGAGGCCAAGAGTGCACAGCACCCGCTTCGTAGAGCGCATAGCGTTCCTCCTTTAGAGCCTAATCTAGGGTGCGCTGTGACTGACTGCGTGTCAAGGTGCGGCGGTCCGCATTGCCGGCCGCGTCCCGGCCCCGCAGTTGCCCCGTAGGGGCGTGCTACCATTGCCGCCGCTGGCGGGGAGGGCGGAGCGCGGTCCATGATCCAGGAGCTTTTCCACATCGGCAGTTTCTCGGTCAGCCCGTTCGGGCTGATGCTGGTCTGCGCCTTCCTGGCCAGCTACGTGCAGCTGCGCTGGGGGATGCGCCGGTTCGGGGCCGGCGACGAGGAGGACGCCAGCGCGCTGGTGTTCGCGGCGGGGCTGGGCGGGATCGTCGGGGCCAAGGTCTACTATGCGCTCCTCAACCGCGACTGGCACGTGCTGCTCGACCGCTCCGGGCTGGTCTGGTACGGCGGCTTCATGGTCGGCGCCGCGGCGGTGCTGCTGGTCATCCGGCGGCGGCGCCTGCCGGTCTGGCCGCTGATGGACTCGGCCATGCCGGCCCTCGCCCTGGGCTATGCGGTCGGGCGCATCGGCTGCTTCCTGGTCGGCGACGACTACGGCCGTCCGAGCGATCTGCCGTGGGCTGTCGCCTTTCCGGTGGGACTGCCCCGCACCACCGCCGGCGACCTGCGCCAGGTCTTCCATCTCGACATCCCCTCGACGGTGCCGGACGACACGCTGCTGCGGGTCCACCCGACGCAGCTCTACGAGACGGCGACCTGCCTGCTCATCTGGGCCGCCGCCGTGTGGCTGATCCGGCGGCGCACGTACCCGGCCTGGGCGCCTGGCCTGCTGGGGCTGACGGTGCTGTGCCTGCTCGCCCTCGAGCGCTTCCTGGTGGAAATCCTGCGCGCCAAGGACGATCGCTTCCTCGGCGATTTCACCCTGGCGCAGGCGATCAGCGTCCTGGTCCTGCTGGTCGCCGGCGCTCTCGCCTGGACGCGCTGGCGCCGGTGGCAGATGCAGCTGGCGGCGGACCACCCGCAGCCCAGCACGGCGGCGCCGTGATGGGCGGCTCCATGATCGCGCCGCGCCGCCGGTGACGCCGCCTTCGGCCGACGGGGCTGGCGGGGCCGGCGCGCCCGGCGGGAGACCGCGGCGGGTGCTGACCATCGCCGGCTCCGACTCCGGCGGCGGCGCCGGCATCCAGGCCGACCTCAAGACCTTTGCCGCGCATGGCGTCTATGGCCTTTCGGCCGTGACCGCGATCACCGCCCAGAACACCCGCGAGGTGCGGGCGGTGGCGCCGGTCGAGCCGGCAATGGTGGCGGCCCAGATCGACGCCGTCCTGGACGACTTCGGCGCCGACGCCGTGAAGATCGGCATGCTGTGGAGCGCCGGCACGGTCCGGGCGGTGGCGGCGCGGCTGCGGGCCCACCTCGGTGCGGCCCCGGCTTCGGCCCGGCCGCCGGGCGAGACGCCAGCCGCGGGCGGCGGGCGCGCGGGCCGCATGCCGATCGTCCTCGACCCGGTGCTGGCAGCGGGGACCGGAGCGCCGCTGGTGGACACCACCGATGCGGCGGCGGCCGAGGCGATCGCGGCGCTGATCGAGGAGCTGCTGCCGCTCGTCACCGTGGTCACGCCGAACCTCCCCGAGCTCGAGCGGCTGGTCGGGGCCCTGGCCGCGGCGTCGGCGCCGCCGGCGGCGCCGGTGCCGCCGGAGCCGTCGAGCCGCGGCGTCGAGCCGGTCGGCGAGGCGGCGCGGCTCGGCATGGCGCGCCTGCTCGCCGGGCGCGGCCCCGCCGTGCTCGCCAAGGGTGGGCACGACCTGGAGCCGGAATCCACGGAGGTGGTGGACCTGTTGCTGATCGGCGAGGCCGCCGGCAGCGGGGATCTCGGCGGCGAACGCGTGTTCCGCTTCGTCGGGCCCCGTCTGCGGGCTCGCGCCGCCCACGGCACCGGCTGTACGCTATCGGCGGCGGTCGCCGCCCGCCTGGCCACCGGCGAAGAGCTGGCGGCGGCGGTCGGCGGCGCCATCGAGTACGTGCGGCGGGCGATGGCGTCGGCACCGCGGCTCGGCGGCGGTCCCAGCCCCCTGGCGCACTTCATACGACCTCTCGGAGACCTGCCTTGACCGATCCTGAGCTGCTCGATCTCCTGGTGGTGGGAGCCGGTCCGACCGGCATCGCCATTGGCGCCGAGGCCCGCCAAGCCGGCCTCTCGGTACTGCTGATCGACCGCGGACCGCTGACCGCCGCCATCCAGGCGTATCCAACCTTCCTCGAGTTCTTCACCACCCGCGACCGGCTGGAGATCGCCGGCGTGCCGTTCGCGATCCCCGAGGCCAAGCCCACCCGGCGTCAGGCGCTGGTCTACTACCGCTCGGTGGTCGAGCGTTACGGCATCCCGCTTGCCCTGCACGAGGACGTGCGGGCCATCGAGCGGCGCGGCGACGAGTTCCTGGTGATCTCCGAGCGGTTCGTCGAGGCTGGCGGACCCTCCGGACCCGGCGGGCCCGGGGAGCCACGCCGGCGCCGGGCGCGGGCCGTCGCCATCGCCACCGGGTACTTCGACGGCTTGAAGCGGCTGGGCGTGCCCGGCGAGGACCAGCCCTGGGTGCACCATCGCTACGTCGAGCCCTATCCGTACTTCGACCGCGACGTGGTCATCGTCGGCGCCGGCAACACCGCCGCCGAGGCCGCCGTCGACCTGTGGCGCAACGGCGCCCGGGTCACCCTGGTGCACCGGCGCGAGCAGGTCAAGCCGGGCGTCAAGTACTGGCTCAAGCCGGACGTCGAGAACCGTATCGCCGAGGGCTCGATCCGGGCCCGCTTCCGCTCGGTGGTGCGCGCCTTCGGCCGGGAGTCGGTCGCGATCGCGACCCCGGTGGGCGAGGAGTCGCTGCCCGCACAGGCGGCGTTCGTGCTCATCGGCTACGTGCCCGACGCCGACCTGCAGCGCCGCTCGGGCATCGAGGTGGATGCCGAGACCCTGGTGCCGAGCTTCGATCCGGAGACCTGCGAGACCAACGTGCCGGGGCTCTACGTCGCCGGCACCATCCAGGCAGGGCGCAACATCGATCGCATCTTCATTGAGAACTCTCGCGAGCACGGTCCGAAGATCGTGCGCCACCTGCGCCTCCGGCTCGGCGGCGGGGCCGCGGCGGCGGCAGCGGCGCTCCGTGCCGTGACGTAGGGCAGCCGGCCCGACGCCGGTTACTATAGGGAATGGAACGCCGGGGACGGTTTCCTCCGGCGTGCGTCTTTCCGGAGAAGCTCATGAGATTCCGCCCCCAGATCCGACCGCGCCCCTCCTGGTCACTGGCAATCCTGTCGCTGGCGATGCTCGCGATCGCCGCCGTCGTCCTGCGCCCTGCCGCCGGCCAGGAGCCGGAGCAAGCGCATGTAGTCCCTGCTTCGCCGCCGCAGGCGCAGCCGGCGCCGCCGCCGGAACAGCAGTCGCCGCCGCCGCAGCAGCAGCCGCAGGCGGAGCCTCAGCCGGCGCCTCCTGCGCAGCAGGCGCCTGCACCGGCGCCGCAGCCAGCCCCGCCGCCGGAGCCGCAGCCGGTGGCCCCATCGCAGCCGGCTCCGGCCGCGCCGCCACAGGCGGCCCCGGCCGCGCCGCCGCCGCAGTCGCAGCCGTCGCCGCCGCGGCAGCAGCCGCAGCCGGTTCCTGCACCGAAATCGGTGCCGGCGCCGCCGCTGCCCGCTGCTGCGCCGCCCGCTGCTGCGTCGAAGGCGCCTGTGCCGGTGCCCCCGCCAGGCCCGCTCTTTGGGGAGACCATCGAGGTGCGGGTCGTCAACGTCGAGGCGGTGGTCACGGACAAGAAGGGCAACCGCGTCCCCGACCTGAAGCCCGAGGACTTCCGGCTCAAGGTGGACGGCAAGCCGATCAAGATCGACTTCTTCAACGAGGTGCGCGGCGGCCAGGCGATCGCCCCCGAGCCGGGCGCCGCTCCCACCGTCCCGGGCCTGCCCGACCTGGCGCCGGGCAGTCCGGTCGGCACCAGCTACCTGGTGTTCGTCGACGACTACTTCTCGGTCCAACCGCTCCGCGACCAGGTGCTGCGTTCGCTGCGCGACGACCTGGCGCGGCTCGGCCCCGAGGACCGCATGGCGCTGGTGGCCTTCGACGGCCGGCATCTCCACCTGCTGTCCAGCTGGTCCAGCTCGAGCCGCGAGCTGGCCCGCGCCATCGAGCGCGAGATCGACACCCCCGCCCATGGGCTCGAGCGCCAGGCCGAGCTGCGGAACTTCCGCGCCACCGCGCCGCCGCCGTCCTTCGTCGACCCCGGGGCCTCCTTCCGCAACGGCTTCAGGGACACGCAGCTGAACATCGAAGAGCGGTCCTACGTCGCCGAGCTCAGCTGGCAGCTCGAGCGCGCCGTCTCGGCGGCGACCAGCACGCTGCGCGGCTTCGCCTCGCCGCCCGGGCGCAAGGTGATGATGCTGCTGGTGGGCGGCTGGCCGTTCTCGCCGACCGATTACGTGGTCAACGACGTCAACCGCCCGATCACCGAGCACGACTTCCCGAACGGCGACGTCGTCCTGCGGCCGCTGGTCGAGACCGCCAACCGCCTTGGTTACACCCTCTACCCGGTCGACGTGCCCGGGATCGAGACCAACGAGGTCAGCGCCCAGCGCACCACGCCGCGCCTGCCGAGCGCCAGCTTCGGCATGCGGGAGCAGGAGCACGAGGGCACGCTCACCTACCTGGCCAAGGAGACCGGCGGCAGGGCGCTGCTCAACTCGCTGCGCATCGCCTCGCTCGAGCACGTCGAGGCCGACACGCGTTCCTACTATTGGCTCGGTTTCAGTCCCACCTGGCAGGGCAACGACAAGCGTCACACCATCCAGCTCGAGGTGCTGCGCCCCGGCCTCAGCGTGCGCACCCGCGACAGCTTCCTGGATCGCTCGCGCAAGGCCGAGGTCTCGATGATGGTCGAGAGCGCCATGCTGTTCGGCAACCCGCCGGGCTCGCCGGCGATGCCGGTGCAGCTCGGCAAGCCGGTGCGCAAGGGCCGCCACGAGATGGAGGTCCCGTTCACCCTGGCGATCCCCACCGACGCCTTCACCAGCGTGCCGCTCAACGGCAAGTACGCCTCGGAGGTCGAGCTCCGCGTCGCCGCCCAGGACGAGCGCGGCAACCGTTCCGACATCCCGGTCGTGCCGCTGCAGCTGTCGAGCGACAAGGAGCCGGCGAAGGGCCACTTCGTGCGCTTCCAGAACAAGGTCACGCTGCGGCGGACGAACCAGCACCTGATCTTCGCCCTGTTCGACCCCTTGAGCAACAAGATCACCACCGCCGAGGTGGACATCAAGCCCGACTGATCCGTGCGTCCGGCCCGGGCGCCGCCGGCCGCCGGCGAGATGGCGGGGGATCGTGCATAATGCCAGTGCCGCAGCGACGGATTCCAGGAAGAGAGCCGAGACCATGAGTAGAATCGATCGCAGCCGGTGGCCGGGCTTTGTGCTCGCCGCCTTCGCACTTGCCGCCATGGCCTGGCCGGCGGCCGGCGTTGCAGCGTCCGCCGCGCCGGACGCCGGCGCCGCGACCCCGACCCCGCGCGCCGCGCCGAAGGCTGCCGCTCCGGCGGCGGCCCCCGGCAAGCCCGCCACCGACGACAACTTCGTCGAAAGCGTCACGGTCAACGTCGTCAACGTCGATGTCTACGTCAACGACAAGAAAGGACGGGTCACCGGCCTGGCGAAGAGCGACTTCGAGGTCTACGAGGACGGGCGGCCGATGGCGATCACCAATTTCCTGGCGGTCGAAGGCGGCAAGGCCACCGGCGCGGCCGCCGTCGAAGAGTCCGCCGCCGACGCCGCCAACCACCGGCCGAAGCTGCCGGCCGGCTACGAGCAGGCGCCGATCCCCGAGGACCAGAAGCTGCGCCTGATCGTCTACATCGACAACTTCAACCTGAAGCCGTTCGACCGCAACCGGGTGATGCGCGACCTGCGCATCTTCCTGGACCAGAAGCTGCGCCGCGGCGACCAGGTGATGCTGGTGACCTACGACCGCGAGCTGCACGTGCGCCAGCCGTTCACCTCCGATACCGGCCTGGTCAACGCGCAGCTCTTGGCGCTCGAAAAGATCTCGGCGCAGGGCGTGCATGGCGAAAGCGACCGGCGCGAGGTGCTGAAGAACATCGAGGATGCGCAGAGCGGCTCGCAGGCCATGGAGTTCGCCCGCGGCTACGCCGGGGCGGCGTTCAACGACATCAGCTTCACCGTCGACGCGCTCAAGAACCTGGTGACCTCGCTGGCGGGAATGAGCGGCCGCAAGGCGGTGGTCTACGTCAGCGACGGGCTGCCGATGGTCGTCGGCGAAGACGTCTTCTACGCCGTGCAGAACAAGTACCCGGGCACCAGCATCATCAGCGAGAGCAGCGAGTTCGACACCTCCCGCCGTTTCGACGAGCTGACCTCGCAGGCCAATGCCAACCGGGTCACCTTCTACACCATCGATGCCGGCGGCTTGCGCGTCTACTCCTCGACCAGCGCCGAGAACGCCACCGCCGGCCAGGGCGTCTACATCGATTCGATCAACATCTCGAACGTCCAGGCCTCGCTGCAGATGATGGCCGAGAAGACCGGCGGCACGTACGTGATCAATGCCAACAACGTCGCCCCCCAGCTCGACAAGATCGCCGAGGACTTCAATACTTTCTACTCGCTCGGCTACACGCCCCCGCACGTCGGCGACGGCCGCTTCCACAAGATCACCGTCAAGGTGCGGCGCAAGGGCGTCACCGTGCGCTGCCGCGAGGGCTACCGCGACAAGAGCATCGAAGCGCGGATGAGCGACGGCACCCTGGCCGCCCTGCAGTTCCCCTTCCAGACCAACCCGATCGGGCTGAGCCTCGAGTTCGGCCACCCGGCGGCGCGCTCGGACGGCCTCTTCCTGGTGCCGATCAGCGTCAAGATCCCGCTCGGCAAGTTGACGCTGGTGCCGCGCGAGCAGGGCAGCGCCGCCAAGGTGCGCCTGTTCATCGGCGCCATCGATCCCGACGGGCACACCTCGGAGGTGCAGCAGGTGCCGGTGCCGATCAGCGTGCCGGCCGGCGAGGTGTCGAAACTGGCCGGCAAGCACTTCCTCTACACCCTGAGCCTGCTGATGCGCGGCGGCGACCAGAAGGTGGCGATCGGCATCCGCGATGACGTCGGCGCGCAGGAATCGTACGTGACCGGCGAGCTGGTGGTGGGGAGATAGCCGAGAGGCGACATGCAAGAGCCCGAAGGTCTGCGGGGTTGGATCGAGCTCTTTCGCTCCCTGGGGCAGGCCCTGTTCGAGGTGCTGCGCGCCGAGGCGCAGGCGCTCGGGGAGGATCTTCGCCGCTCCGGCAGCCAGCTGCTGCGTGGGCTGGCGCTGTTCGGCGGCGCGGCGGCCGTCGGCTTCTGGACCCTCGGCGTGCTGGTGGCGGCCCTGGTCGCCGTGCTGGCGATCTGGCTGCCGGCCTGGGCCGCGGCGCTGGTCGTCACGGCGCTGTTCGCCGGCGCCGCCGCCCTGCTGGCGGCGCTTGGCTGGCGCCAGCTGCGGCGTCTCGAAACCCCGGCGGCCAGCATCCGGCGGCGGCTCGAGGATCATCTCGACTGGTGGCAGCATGGCCTGCTCGCCGAGCCCGCGTCGATTCCGGCCCGGGAGGACGCCAGGCTGCCCGGCGCCGGCGGCCGCACCGGTGGCAAGAGCCCGGAGCCGCCTGGCCCGCCGGCCAGGCCAGCCCCGCCGGCCACGCGGGCGACGCCGCGGATCCATCCCGACGATCCGCTCGAGGAGGACGACCTGTGAGCAAGTCCGAGGACCCGGGGCGCCCGGGGCAATCACGGCACCTGGCGCGGCCGGAGCAGCCGGAGCGGCCAGAGGACACCGCCGAGCTGCGGCTCGAGCGCAGCCGTCGGCTGGCCGAGGAAAAGCTGGCGGAAGTCAGGGATGCGGTCGTCGAAGAGGCGGGCCGCGTGCCGCGCAACGCCACGCTGGTGCTCGCCGGCCTGGCGGCCGCCGTCGGCTTTGCGCTGGCCTTCAGAGGCCGCCGGCGCCGCTCGCGTACGCGTTGAACCCTGGCCTGCCCGGAAGGGGGGAGCCGGCGCGGTCGGCCCGAGCGCCTCGCCGGGAGGCACCGTGGCCTGTATCAGGTGAATTGCTGGTGGATGGCGAAGCAATCGGCGGCGCGGGCAAGGCGCGCCGACGCAGGCATAGCCGGGACTATGTCGAGGAGGCGCAACACCGCCCCCGCCGTCGAGGGCGAGCCAGCCGCCGGCGATTCAGCTGATACAGGCCACTAGCCAGATGTGGGCGCGACGGGGCGCTTGAAGACCATGGCGATGTTGTCGGTCGCGCCGGTCTTGAAGTTGACGGAGGTGATCGAAACGAGCTCCCACCCATCTTCGCCCAGTTGATTCAGCTGCGGGGCCGCATTGGGGTCAAGCCGATAGTTCTCGCTGCGGATGTTGATGATCTTGTACTCCCACCTGGTCCTTTCCACACGCTCCTCCTTACGTCACCGCCCGGCTCGCGGCTTCGCGGCACCTATATTGTATCGCTCGCAAGGGAGAGTTTCGAATCAGCCAGGATCAACGCCAGCGCACCTGCACCGCGGCGCCGGGGATGACGCCCCATCGCCGGGACAGGTCTTCGCCGTTCATCGCCAGCTCCAGGGTGCCAAGAGAGCCGATCAGGATGGCCACGCCGTAGCGCGGGATCTGTTCGTAATGATCGGCGAACTGCGCGGCGGTGTGGCTGCCGACGCGCGCGAGCAGCTGCGGTGCCGGTGCGGGCAGCCAGTCGGCGGGGATGTCGGTGACCAGGTTGCCGAAGCGGTCGATGTGGACCACCATGCCCGAGAGCAGGCCGGGCTGGCGCCGCGGCGGAGTGCGGGGCAGCTGCACCGGGTCGGCGATCTCGGGCCCGAGCTCGGCCGGCGGCCCGCCGCGCAGCAGGAAGGCGGCGACCGGCCCGAAGCGGTCCCGCCCGTGAAAGGTGGCGCCCGGCCCCTCCAGGAAGAGATCGTCGCGCTCGACGGCGCGGACCCGGGCGCCGTCGAGGAGCGGCGTCAGCAGTCCGTTGTCCGGGGCCACCAGCAGGCCGGCGGCGCTCTCCGCCACCAGGATGCGGCGCCGGCTCCCCACCCCCGGATCGACCACCGCCAGGTGCACCGTGCCGGCGGGGAATGCCGGCGCGGCGGCGGCGAGCAGATACGCCGCCGCGGCGATGTCGCCGGGCTCGACCTGGTGCGAGATGTCCACCAGCTGCGTCCCGGGGGCGAGGCGCAAGACCGTCCCCTTGACCGCGGCGACGTAGTAGTCGTCCAGCCCGAAGTCGGTGAGCAGCGTCAGCACCGGCGGCGACGCGGGAGCCATGGGAGCCATGGCAGCCATTGGCGCCGTGGCGGTCTCCCCGGCAGTCACCCGCACCCTCGACTCTTTCGCATCCTCGCTCTGCCTCGCGCTGCCTGGTGGCAGTGCCGCACTCAGAAGTCCACCGGGCCATCCGGTAGAATCGCCGCGATCCAGGGGCCCGGACGCTCGCGGGTGACACGCCTGATCTTCGCCAATGCCTCCTGACCGCCAGCATCTCCGCCAGCGCCGCCGGTTGCTGCTGTTCACCAAGCCGGCGCTGCAAGGGCGGGTCAAGACCCGTCTGATCGGCGATCTTACAGCCGCCCAGGCCGCCGAGTTGCACGCCGCCTTCCTTGCCGACCTGCTGCCGCGCCTCGCCGCCGGCGATTTCGCGCTGGATCTGCTGTGGGCGGTCGAGCCGGAGGAACCGGTGCCCGCGAGCTGCTGGCCAGGTGTGGACAGCCTGCGCCAGGAGGGCGCGGATCTCGGCGAGCGGCTCTACCGCGCGCTCGCCGCCGCGGCCAGCCGCTCGGCGGTGGTGGCGGCGCTGGGCAGCGATCACCCGACCGTCGAGGTCGGGCTGGTCGAGCGGGCGTTCGCCGCCGTCGAAGGCGGCGTGGACGCGGCGCTCGGGCCGGCTGCCGACGGCGGCTACTACCTGATCGCCCTGGCCGCCGGCGCGGTGCGGCGGCGCCTCTTCGCAGCGGTTCCCTGGAGCACGCCCGCGGTCCTTCAGGCGACGCTCGAGCGCTGCGGCCAGCTGGGGCTGACCGTCGAGCTGCTGCCGGTTGCCGGCGACGTCGATACGCCGGCCGACCTGGCGCGCCTGGCGGACAGCCTGGCGCCGGCCGGCGCGGCGGCGGCGAGCTGTCCGCGCACCCGGGCGCTTTTGGACAGCTGGGGACGGCTGCCGGTTGGGCCGCCTCATGCCGGGAGCGCGCGATGAGGATCCTGACCGCCGAACAGATGCGCGGCGTCGACCGGGCGGCGATCGAGCGGCTTGGCCTGCCGGCGCTGGTGCTGATGGAGAACGCCGCCCTGGGGGTGGTCGACGCGATCGGACGGCAGTACCCGGACGCGGAGTCGGCGGCGATCTTCTGCGGCCCCGGCAACAACGGCGGCGACGGCCTGGCGGTGGCGCGCCAGCTGGCGACGCGCGGCTACGCGGTCGAGGTCTTCCTCGCCGACGGCGGGCGGCCGCTCGCGGGCGACGCCGCGTTGCAGCTGGCCGTCTGCCGCCGGCTCGACCTGAGCATCCACCAGCTGCCGCCGGACGCCGGCCCGCAGGCGCTGGCGGCGGCCCTGGCGGCGGCGCGCGAGCACGACCTGGTGATCGACGCGCTGTTCGGCACCGGCCTGGCGCGGCCGCTCGCCGGCCTCTTCGCCAGCCTGGTCGCGGGCCTCAACGAGGTGCCGCGTCCACGGGTCGCGGTGGACATCCCGAGCGGCCTTTCCGGCAGCCACGCCGAGCCGCCCGGCCCGCACCTGCTGGCCGACCTGACGGTGACCTTCGCGGCGCCCAAGGTGGCGCACGTCTTTCCGCCGGCGGCCGACGCCGTGGGCGAGCTGGTGGTGACCGACCTGGGCTTCCCGGCGCGCCTGGTCGAGGAGGCCGAGGGGGACCTGCACCTGCTGGTGGGCGAGGAGCTCCGCGGCCTCCTGCCGCCGCGGGCCAGGGACAGCCACAAGGGCGACTTCGGGCACCTGCTGCTGGTGGCGGGCTCGCTGGGCAAGGCCGGCGCGGCGGTGCTGGCGGCGCGCGCCGCGGTGCGCGCCGGCGCCGGCCTGGTGACGGCGGCGGTGCCTGCCCCGATCCTGCCGATCCTGCATCTCGGCTCGGTCGAGTCGATGGGCGTGCCTCTGCCCACCCGCCCCGCCGCGGAGGACGGTGGCGCCGGCGCGCTCGCCGCGGCGGCGGCGGACGTGGTCCTCCAGGCCCTGGCCGGAAAGAGCGCGCTGGCGGTCGGTCCCGGCCTCGGCCAGGAGGCCGAGACGGTCGCCGCCGTCCGCCGCCTGGTCGCCGCCGCCGACCTGCCGCTGGTGCTCGACGCCGACGGCATCAACGCCTTCGCCGGCCGCGCCGGCGACCTCGCCGCGCGGCGGGCGCCGACCGTGTTGACGCCGCACCCGGGCGAGCTCGGGCGGCTGCTCGGGACCTCGACCCGCGAGGTGCAGGCCGACCGTCCGGCGGCGGCGCGGCAAGCGGCCGCGGCGACCGGCGCGATCGTGGTGCTCAAGGGCAGCCTGACGCTGATCGCGGCGCCCGGCGGCGGCCTCTACGTCAACCCGACCGGCAATCCGGGCATGGCGTCCGGCGGCACCGGCGACGTCCTCACCGGCATCCTCGGCAGCCTGCTGGCGCAACGGCTCGAACCGCTCGACGCCGCCTGCCTCGCCGTCTACCTCCACGGCCTGGCGGGAGACCAGGCGCTGGCCCGGCTGCGCGGCCCGTCGCTGGCGGCCGAGGACCTGATCGCCGACCTGCCGGGGGCGTTCGCCTCGCTGGCCGACGGCCAGGCGCCGTGAGCGCCTCTGAGACCGGCGCCGTGAGCGCCCCTGAAACCGGCGCCGTGAGCGCCTCTGAGACCGGCGCCATGAGCGCCCCTGAAGCCGGCGCCATGAGCGCCTCCGAGCCTGGTGACGCGAGCCCCCTCGGGACGGGCCGCGGCAGCGCAGCGCCGCCGGGGGGAGGACCGCCCCGCCGCTGGATCACCCGCACCGCCGCGGCGACCGAGCAGCTGGGCGCAGCGCTGGCTGCCGAGCTCGCCCCGGACGGGTTGCTGCTGCTGGCCGGCGAGCTGGGGAGCGGCAAGACGGTGCTGGCGCGCGGCCTCGCCGGGGCCCTCGGCATCGACCCGCGCCAGGTGCTGTCGCCGACCTTCAACCTGATCCGCGAGCACCGCGGCGGCGCCGGCCGCATGGTGCACGTCGACCTGTACCGGCTGACGCCGGAAGAGGTTTCGGGTCTGGGCCTCGAGGAGATGCTCGCCGGCCCCGGCGTCAAGGTGGTGGAGTGGGCCGAGCGCCTGGCCGCGCCGCCGGCCGGGCCGGCGCTGGCGTTGCGCCTGCGGCGGCTGCCGGAGGCGGGCAGCGAGGCGCGGGAGATCCTCGAGGTCGCGCCGGACAGCCTTGCCGCGCCGGCGAACGCTCGGTGAGACACTAGTGTCCCGCTCGGTTAATTCGCTTGCTAGTCGCCGAGTCATCTGCGTTCCTGGCAAGGCGTCGCCGACGCAGGCATAGTCGAAACTTATGTCGAGGAGGCGCAACGCAGCCAGGGACGCAGAGG
>Ga0307479_10001229_pt1 | contig 23360 bp, 22 predicted proteins | sample atmos_gasesECM4C_FD_203743 | JGI IMG/M metagenome (GOLD analysis project Ga0307479, IMG submission 203743) | Hardwood forest soil microbial communities from Morgan-Monroe State Forest, Indiana, United States - atmos_gasesECM4C_515 | ecosystem: Environmental > Terrestrial > Soil > Temperate... | reverse complement strand
AATCGCGGCGTGCGGAACCTCCATGGTGAGCAAATGATCGGGTCGGAATCCGGGATTGACCTCCAATAAATGCTGGAGACTGCGGAGCAGCAGTCCGGCTCCGGTGAGAAGAACCAGAGCCATCGCGACTTCTGAAATCACGAGCACATTGTGCGTGCGCTGGCGTGACGACGCGTTGGAGCTATTGCTTCCCTGCTTCAGGACCGCGGCAAGATTCGTAATCCGAGAGCGCAGAGCAGGGAGCATCCCTGTCACGGCTCCCGCGAGAAGAACCACTCCGGCAGTGAAGGCAAGCACTGCGCTGTTCAATCTGGAGTGTGGCAGGACAGGGAGACCGGCGGGGACAAAGCGCATGGCAATCTTAAGCCCAAATGATGCAAAGGCGAGACCGAGTAATCCGCCTGGAAGCGCGAGCAAAAGACTCTCAATCAGCATTTGACATGTCAGGTGCCACGGATTCGCGCCGAGCGCTGTGCGCACTGCAATTTCACGCTCCCGAGCCGCGTTGCGAACCAGCAGTAAGTTCACGATGTTGGCGCAGCCGATGAGGAGCACGAGTCCCACGGCTCCAAACAGAACCATAAGCGTGCTTCGCAATTCCCCGGCCGAGGGATCTTCAAGCTGCTGCACGAGAACGCCAAAGTTCTTGTGCGTGTCGGGATAGGCGACCGCTTCCTGTTGATTGAGCCGAGTGATCTCATCGCGAGCCTGGGCGAGAGTTACTCCCGGCTTGAGTCTGGCAATGGCGACAAAGCCATGATGAATGTGCGATGTGAGGTCGTCGGGATAGGCTCCGAAGGCGAACCACAGGTCCGCCCATCGCGCGATCTCAAGCTCAGGCGCCAGCACGCCGATTACGGTGTAACGGCGATCATCCAGATTTATTGTCCGGCCCACGATGCTGGGGTCGGCGCCGAAGCGGCTCTGCCACAGATTGTGGCCGAGCATTGCCACCGGAGGGCTGCCCGCGCGATCTTCCTCAGGCGAAAACCAGCGTCCAAGAATGGGATGCAAGCCCAGCATGGGAAACAGCGAAGCAGTGGCGTAGCCGGCCTGAATGCGTTGCGGTTCAGAGTCGCCGGTTAGGTTAAACCCGCCGGAGATTTCCGAATATGCGCCCATGTCGGAAAAGCTCGCGGACTGCCGGCGCCAGTCGGCATAGTCGCCGGCCGACAATCCGACTCGAGGGACCTGCGGCGGATATGTGTTCCAGATCTCGACTAGGCGGTCCGGCTGCGGATAAGGAAGCGGGCGCAGCAGCACGTTATGCACCACACTGAAGATCGCTGTATTGGCTCCGATGCCGAGAGCGAGAGTAACTATGGCGATCATGGCGAAACCAGGACTATTTTTGAGCGCGCGGATTCCGTACCGGATGTTATGCATGGGTCATCCTTAATTACGAAGTACAAGCAGAGATTCTCGCACTTCCGATGCTCCGCACGGTGCTGGCGAGGATCGGACGTCGAATTTCTGGTACGAGTGGCCGCGATGAGCATCGTTCGATCCCAGATCTTCCTGTTCAGTACGTGCGTTTTTATTTGCATGAAAAACGAGAACGAGTATGGTGAAGATTAGGCGCCAGAGCGTAAAGCGCCAGCAAGGAGTAAAGGTATGAGCACTCAAACGCAGTATCCATATGACACTCGCCTTAACGTGCTGTACCAACCCCTGGAGCTGATCGATGAGAAGGCTCTCGCCGACGCGGCTCCGCATAAGTGGTACAACCAGACGCTCTGCGGAGTGAACGGCTCGGTCGTCCGCCTGGGAGTAATCGAGGGCGAGTATCACTGGCACAAGCACGATGATGACGATGAATTCTTTTATGTCGTCGAAGGCAAGCTGCTCATCGATTTGGAAGGCCGGATCGTAGAGTTGGAGCCACGCCAGGGCTTCGTCGTGCCAAAGGGTGTGTTACATCGCACGAGAGCACCACAGCGGACGGTGATTTTGATGGTCGAGAACTCGGGAATTGTGCCGACGGGGAATTAGAACCTGCCTCAACTTGCGTCGGCCCCGCATTTCTTGTACTTTCAGGATTCAAGCATGAATCCTGGAGCCATCTCGTCCCGCTGCGCTTGTCGGGCCATGGCCTTGTGTATGCGCGCAAAGGGAGCGGCCGGGAGACTATAGACAGATTCCCAGATTGAGATTGTGAAAGCCGCTCACGACGATGAGCGGCTTTTTAGTTTGGAGTAAAGCTGCGGAGCTGCGAGGCTTCGTAGCTTCGAAGCTTCCTAGAGGACTTATGACCGCACTAAAACGGCCCATCGCTATTTATCACGAGCATCCGCACTGGTTTGAGCGTTTGTTTGCCGAGCTCGACCGGCGCGGCACACCTTACGAGCGTGTGGATGCCACCCGCCATCGTTTTGATATCGAGCCTAATGGCAACCGGCGCTATTCGCTGGTTTTCAATCGCATGAGCCCCTCGGCCTACACGCGCGGACATGGGCACGGCATCTATTACACCGTCAGCTACCTTGAACACCTGGAGCGGTTAGGGGTTCGCGTGATCAACGGATCGCGCGGATTCCGAAACGAGATTTCCAAGGCTTCACAACTCTCGCTCTTGCATTCGCTGGGACTTCCCTATCCCCGGGCTCGGGTCATCAATCATGCTGAAGAAGCTCCGGCGGCGGCTGAAGGGCTGCGCTTTCCCGTCATCGTAAAGCCGAACGTCGGTGGTAGCGGCAAAGGCATTGTGCGCTTCGACACGCCCGAGGCTTTGGCGAACGCGGCGAAAAGCGGACAGTTTTCCCTGGGTCTCGACAACACGGCGCTGGTTCAGGAGTTCGTTCCTGCCCGCGGTGGACACATCACCCGCGTGGAAGTCGTGGGCGGCAAATATCTGTATGGCATCAACGTCTATATCACCGGCGAGACCTTCGATTTGTGTCCTGCCGATATCTGCAAGACCACCAGTGGCGTGGAATTGAATCTTTCAACCTGCGCCGTCGAAGCTCCCAAAGCGGGACTGCGCGTCGAAGGCTATACGCCTCCGCTTCAGGTGATTCATGACGTCGAGCGCATCATGCAAACCGCGGGCATCGATGTGGGCGGCATTGAGTATGTGATCGACGACCGCGATGGGCAGCTCTATTACTACGACATCAATGCGCTCTCGAACTTCGTGGCGGACGGCCCGCGCGTGATCGGTTTCGATCCGTTCGTGAAGCTCGTCGATTACCTGGAAAAAGAAGCGCAGGAATCTTTGCGCAAGGAGGCGGCAGCGTAATGCGATACGGATATTGGCTTCCGGTGTTTGGCGGATGGCTGCGCAACGTGGAAGACGAAAACATGCAGCCGACGTGGGACTATGTGAGCCGGCTGGCGCGGCGCAGCGAGCAGATTGGCTATTCGCTCACGCTGATCGCCGAACTCAATCTCAACGACATTAAGGGCGTGGACGCGCCCGCGCTCGATGCATGGTCAACGGCAGCGGCCCTGGCCGCGGTGACGCGGGAACTGGAGCTGATGGTCGCCGTGCGACCGACGTTTCACCTGCCCGCGCTCCTGGCAAAACAGGCAGCCAATATTGACCACATCAGTAACGGACGCGTGTCGTTGAACGTGGTTTCGTCGTGGTGGGCGGAGGAAGCGCGAAAGTTCGGCGTGCACTTCGAGCAGCATGATGATCGCTATGCCCGCACCTCGGAATGGCTCGATGTCGTCGATGCCGCCTGGAAGCGCGACCATTTTTCCTATTCCGGGAAATACTATTCGGTTACCGACACGGTGGTGCAACCCAAGCCCGTGGCCAAACCGCGTCCTACGATCTATGCCGGTGGCGAATCGGAGGCAGCCAAGAACCTGATTGCCTCCAAGTGCGACGCCTACGTGATGCATGGTGATCCGCCAGAGCGGATTCGCGAGAAGGTGCGCGATCTGGCCGAGCGGCGCGAGAAATTCGGCCTTGGTCCGATGAAGTACGGCGTGGCCGGATATGCCATCGTGCGCGACAGCGAGCCCGAAGCCCAGCGCGAACTGGCCCGCATTACCGACGTAAAGCAGAGCGCCGCGGGATATGGAAACTATCAGCAATGGCTGGCCAACACGCAGCTCGAACAGCGCGTCTCGCTCGAAGACTATTCGGTATCGAATCGCGGACTGCGTTCGGGTTTGGTAGGCACGCCGGAGAAGGTTCGCGAACGCGTTGCCGAATTTGAGGACGCCGGCGTCGATCTGCTGTTGTTGCAGTTCAGCCCGCAGCTCGAAGAGATGGAGCGCTTCGCGGCGCAGGTGATTGGGAACGAGGCTGCCGCCTTCGAGAGGTCGGAGACCGTAGCTCGCGCAGCCAGCTAGGAGAAAGGCGTTTCGAGTTTCAAGTTTCGGCGAAAGCCAGTCCCAAGCTGCACTGCGCTGCAGGTTGTTCTCAATAACTTGAGAAGCTCAAAAAGCGGGGCCTCCGTACGATTAGGCCTGGCCGAAACCTGAAACTTGAAACTCGAAACGCCTTTTTCCCATCACTCCAACTCGCTGATACGCAGTCACTTGCCAAGCATTCTATTGCCCTTGCCCGGCTTATAATCACGGCTTACCTTTCCTTCTCTCATCCGTCTATCGGAATGCAAGCAATGGATTTAGCCGATTCGCGCAGGCCGATGATCAGGAGTGGAGATGCCAAGTCTAGCCGTTGTGGCGGGCGGTCAAATCGCCCTCGGCTGTGATGCCAATATGGCCACCGCAGGTCAGGCGCGGGGAGTGAGGGCTAAGGAGGACGGCGCTGTCCGGCCGTCGAACACGGCCGCGAGTCCGATGGTGAGCCACACACTCAACCGCGTCAACGATGCCGAACTCATACGCGCGGCCCAGCGCGGCTCTCGCACTGCGTTTGAGGAACTGGTGCGCCAATATGACCAGGCGGTGCTGCGCCTGGCTTTGCATCTGACGGGTTCGGAAGCCGAAGCTCAGGACATTTATCAAGAAGCCTTTCTCAAGGCCTATCGGCATTTAGGCAATTTCCGCTTCGAATGCTCCTTCTACACGTGGATGTATCGCATTGTCACCAATCTGTGTCTCGATCATCTGCGTAAGAAGAAGACGCGGCGCGAAGACTCGCCGGTGATGACGGATTCGAGCGGCGAAGAGCATAGCCTGCTCGACCAGGTGGCCGACGATCGCGCCGGTGCGAATCCTGAGCGCGACCTCATGCGGCGGGAATTGGGAGGCAAGATCAACAAGGCGCTGGATCAACTCACGCCGCGCGAGCGCATGGTGTTTGAGCTGAAGCACTATCAGGGTCTGAAGTTGCGCACGATCGGCGAGATGTTGAACACGACGGAAGAGACGGCCAAGAACACGCTCTTCCGCGCCACGCAGAAGCTGCGCGGTACGTTGTCGGAGATGCGGTGAGTTTTAGGGAAGGGCGCGGCTTCAGCCGCTCGGTTAGATTGCGGCTTTAGTCGCTGGGTTTTTATGTCAGAAACAATGAGCATGGAGTTCCAAAACGAAACACAAGGTCCTTCGACTCCGGAACTGCGCGCAAACACCGCGCGCAATTCCTCCGCTCAGGATGACACGGTGTGGACGAGGTCGGAGTGCCTGGAACGTGGCAACAGCGAGTTCGAGGCAATGCTGAGGATTTTGGCTGAATGCTGAGTGCTGAATGCTGAGTGCCGAATGCTGAATGCTTTTTTTGCAAGGTGGCGATTATGAACTGTGAATGGACACGGGCGAATGCAGCCCTTTACGTCTATGACGAACTGAAAGATGACGAGCGCTATGAGCTCGAGCGGCATGTGGAGCGCTGCTCCGGATGCAAGTCCGAGCTGGAAGCGGTGCGCGGATTCCGGCTGACGATGTCGGCCGGTCCGCTGCCGGAGCCCTCGCCGAACCTGCTCGCCAGCTCGCGCATGCGGCTCTCCGAGGCACTGGAGTCCGAGGAGCCGAATCGCGGCTGGCATCGTTTCACCTTCGATCTGGCCGGATGGCTGCAATCGATGAAGTTTGCGCCTGCTCTCACGGCGGCGCTGCTGCTGGTTGGTTTTGCCGGAGGCGTGTTAACGACTTATCGCGTGACAGCGCAGCGTCAGGGTGCGGAAGTGGATAAGAACGGTCCTGCGCCCATCGACTCAGCTAACATCACTGGCATTCGCGGCATCACGCAGGAACCTGGAAGCAATCAAGTGGAGATTCAGTACGACAAGGTTTATACGGATCGGGTGCAGGGATCGATCAGCGATCCTAAGATCCAGCAGCTTCTGCTGTTCGCGGCGCGCAACAACGTGAATTCCGGCGTCCAGCTCGATTCCATCGATCTGCTGACTAAGAGTCCGGACGACAGCCGCGTGCGCGAAGCTCTGATTTTCGCGCTGCGCTACGACCGCAATCCCGGCGTGCGCCTGAAGGCGCTCGATGGCCTGCGCGGCTATGTGAAAGACGATCCCAAGGTGCGCGATGCGGTGCTGGAAGCGCTGCTTCAGGACGCAAATCCGGGCGTAAGGACGCAGGCAATTTCGCTGCTGGAATCGGTAAAGAACGACAGCAGCGTGCGTCAGGCATTAACGGCACTGGCGCTGCAGGACAAAGACAAGTACATCCAGGAAGAATCGAAGCGCGTGCTGGCGAACCTTCCAGATTTCGAGTAAGCAAAGTTCCTGGTAGAGACGCAGCATGCTGCGTCTCTACGGTGGTGTTGTAATAGCTCTGGACAATACGCGCATAGAAAGAAACGACTGAGGAATCTCTGACTTGAAAACGACTCGCAATCAATTAACCCTTCCGATTCTCATACTGTCGCTCGCCAGCTTTGGCGTAGCCCAGACGGAAGGCACATCGAAGGTCTATCGTGACGGCAGTTGTTGGGTGGAAGAAACCACGGGAACGATGCCGGCCGCGCGGCTCATCAAGATCCATACCGACGCAGGAAGCGTGAGCGTAACCGGCGGACAACAATCGAACATCGCTTATACCATCCGCAAGCGCGTGAGTGCCTCCTCGGAAGAGGGCGCGCGACGCTCATTCGAAGCCCTGCGTGTAATCGCAAACCACCAGGGCGACGGAGCTTACTTCGGAGGTGAAGGCTCTGGAAACTGGCATCGCGGCTCGGTGGAGTTCAACATCACCGCGCCGCGCTCAGTAGAAATCATAAGGGCCAAGACCGACGGCGGCGATCTGCAGTTCTCCCACTTTAATGGACGCCTTGAAGCCGAATCGGGCGGCGGCAGAGTCAATCTCGATGACATCAATGGCAGCGTGAACACCAGCACCGGCGGTGGAGCGATCAATGTCGGAACGGTGAACAGCGACCTGGTGATTCGCACTGGCGGCGGTCGCGTGAATATCGGTACTGTGGGCGGCAGGCTGGATGCTTCCACAGGCGGCGAGTCGGTTCACGTGGATAACGCGAAGCGGGACGCAAAAATCGAAACCGGGGGCGGCAATATTTCCGTGCAGAATGTGGGCGGCGACCTGCGCGCTTCCACCGGCGGAGGAAATATCGAGGTTGGCAGCGTGAGCGGACGCATGGACGTGGAAACCGGCGGCGGCAGCATTCGACTCACCGGAGGCGGCAGCGGCCCTATCAGGGCGCAGACCGGCAGCGGCAGCATTCGCTGCTCAAACGTCGCGAACAGTGTTCGCGCAGAGACCGGCGCGGGCGGCATCACCGCCGAATTTGCGACCATGAATGGAAAGTTCAACGACTCCACGCTTGAGACCGGAGTTGGTGACATCGTGGTATATCTTCCGTCTGACTTGAAGGTCAGCATTCACGCCAGCATTGATGTTGCCACCAGCAAGGACGCTATCCACAGCGATTTGCCGGGGATTCGCATTGTTTCTGAGAGCAACGGCTACGGTCCGCAGGAGATGTCGGCGGAGGGCAATCTCAACGGTGGCGGTCCGATGCTGAAGCTGCACACATCCACGGGAAAGATTCAATTCATGGCGCTTAAGAGATAACCGCCATGGATCGAGGATCATGTATGAAGCGTAATTACATCGCGGGACTGGGGTTGCTGATTCTGGCTGGATTGCCGCTTGCCGCGCAGAAAACAGTGAAAGTCTATCGCCCGTCCGCGGCGCCGGTCGTGGCCGATTTTGAGGGGCCAACCGCGCATTCGTACCTCGGCGTCGGAGTGGCCGACTTGAGCAGCGATCGCGTGCAGGCTTTGAAGTTGAAAGATGACCGCGGCGTCGAGATTACGCAGGTGGATCAGGATGCGCCTGCGGGCAAGGCGGGGCTCAAAGAACACGATGTAATCGTCACCTTCAATGGAACACCTGTCGAAAGCCAGGAGCAGTTCAAACGACTCATGCGCGAGACGCCTCCGGGGCGAACGGTGTCACTGGACATCATGCGCGACGGACAACAACAAAACGTCAAGGTTGAGCTTGCCGACCGCAAGAAGCTTGAAACGTCGGTTTACCCGCACCCGCCTGGAGACTTTGCTTTTGCCATGCCCCCGATGCCGCCAATGCCTCCCATGCCGGATTTTCCGCGCGTGTGGGGGGAACAGACGATTACCCGTGTGCGTTCTAATTCGGGAGCGACGCTCGAGAGCCTGACCCCGCAGCTTGGAGACTATTTCGGCGTCAAGAACGGGGAGGGCATGTTGGTGCGCTCGGTACAAAAAGGCAGCGCGGCTGAGGCTGCCGGACTTCGCGCCGGCGACGTGATCGTGCGCGTGGGCGACAAGAAGATCGCCGACAATTCCGATTGGCGCGATGCCCTGCGCAGCAACAAAGACGGCAAGGTTGCGGTAGTGATTGTTCGCGACAAAAAAGAGCAGACGATCTCTCTTTCCGTACCGGTGCGCAGAGGTCCCGACAGCTCGGCTCTGTATCAGGAAGACTGTCCCGAGGCTGAGATGGCGCTTGAGAATGCGGAAAACGCTGTAGAAGGCGTTGCACCGTTAGTCGAAGAAAGCATTGAGAATGGAATGGATGCAGCCGCCGAAGCGCTCACCAGCCCTGAGATCAATGAAGCCATGAAGAAAGCGATGAAGGAGCTTCACCACCAGTTGATCGACAATCGCCGCGAGATCAATAGAAACATGGCCCACTCCATGAAGCTTGCTTCCGCGCAAATGAAAGCGAATCGGACCGAGATCGAGCGGGCTTTGCGCGAAACCCAACGTAATCTGGAGAAGATTCGCTTCGACTTCACTACCGGAATGCAATAACCGTATTAAGAACTGAACTCAGACCCTGCCTTTGCCGGCAGGGTTTTACTTTTTTTGTTCCTGATTAGACAGAACAAGGCGCGTCCAATATCTTGATTGCTTGCGTTTGATAATTAAACGACGAAATCATTTCGGGAGAAACCCTTCTGCCCCTGAGAAATGCACTCATACTGTCGTGCGCGCTGCTTGCCGCGAATTGCTTGGCGCAATCTTCGCCGTCCAGCGCGCCTGTTCCATCGGGCACGCAGGCTCGTCCTCATCGGCGCGCTATGCCCGGTGGCGAGCGCTCGATGAAAGGGTGCATTGCGAAAGACGCGAACGGGGACTATCTGCTTGTTCCTCAACGTGGGAAGAAAGTACGGCTCAGCACATCTGGCGAAATCGCCGCCCATCTGGGTCAACAGGTAAGACTTAGCGGAGCTTTCGTCGATGCCGATGACGCTGACGCCGACTCTGCAAGAAGCGGCGGAGGCTCAAGCGGACCTGGCAAGCATCATCCAGTTCGTGAGTTCCGAGTCCTGAAAGTCGATGTTATAAGCGCCACCTGCCCAGCCGTGCCAACGAAGAAGAAATAGCCCACGTTTGCTTTTCAACCTTCGTTTCCAGGTCGGATTACCGCGAATCTGCCCTACGTCTAGGTTCTTCGCCTGATTGAGACCATGCTCACGACAGCTAGACTCGGTGCATGGTAGCGGACTTCGCGCGATTGGTTCTGGGACTGGTTGTGGCTTTGTTCCATCGTCCTATTGCGCATTTCATCATGGAGCGCGAGCACGTTCTTGACAGCTTCTTTCGCCGCCACGGAGTGCACTTCCCTGAGCCTCCCAGCGAAGCCACCATGCACAACGTCTATTTCTGTCTTGGTCTCTTTATCTCGCTTTTCTCCATCGCCAGAATCTGGCTGGCGCTCTAAAACCAGGTTTTCAGTAATCAGTTTCAGTTCGCAGTGGCATTGCCACTGTAAACTGAACGCACTTGGCCGAGCTTGTCCACAACACGATTTCGGAGATGATGGAGAACTACGCCGCCGAGGCAGTGCGCCTGGCGCATGACTTCGGTTCGGAACTCGATTACTCAGAGCGCAGTCTGGCGGTTCTGGAAGACATTCTCGACCGGCTTTCGGCCAAACTGGCAAAGCCCGGCACTGCGGGAGTGAAGGATTCCGCTCAGGAGCAGATTGAAACGGCTTCCCGAATCTGGGGAGCCTATTTCGGTGAGACCATTCGACGTCTCTGGGGCGGGGATTGGGGAGTGGAAACCTATCCAGGAACCGTGGCGCCGGTAATCTCAGTCGATATCGGCGGAGCCAAACTCTTTCCCGTAATGAAAGTACATCGCCGCCTGAGTCAGGGCGAGAGCGAGAATGTATGGAAGTTCTATCAAATGGTGCGGGAGAAAGTGAGCAGCGGCAGTAGGCAATAAGCGACAGGCAATAGGCGATAAGCGATAGGCTTGCACGCTTCTTGGATATTGCTTTTTAATCTGTCGCCTATTGCTTACTGCTTATTGCCTACCGCTTATTGCCTACTGCTTGCCTATCGCCTTCTCACCGTTTCTTCATCGCCCGTTTCTGCAAATGCGCGCGCATCTCGCGTCCGAACTTGGTGCGATTGAAACCTAACTGCTGAACGATGCCTATCACGTTTCCCGCAGCCCAATAGAGGCTTAGTCCTGCGGAGAGATTCCAGGTGAACACGCCCAGCAGCAGCGGCATGGTGAACTGCATCATCTTTTGTTGCGCCGGATCCATGCCCGCCTGCGGCGTGAGCTGCTGCATCAGGAACATGGAGATCACGAAGCAGATGGTGAGCAAGTGCGACGGGCTGGCGAGGTCGTGAATCCACAGCCACGACGCGTGCCGCAATTCGATGGCGCTGCCCAGCATGGTGTAAAACGCCCAGAGAAACGGAAGTTGCAGCAGGTTCGGCAGACATCCACCCAGGGGGTTTACGCCTTCGCGTTTGTAAAGATCCTGGAGTTCGCGATTTTTGTCTGCCTGCCGGGGATCGGTTAGCTTGTAGCGCTTGTACTTGTCGTTGATCGCGGTGACCTGCGGCTGCAGCTTCTGCATCCGCATCGCCGATTTGATAGTCGAGATGCGCAACGGCAGCAGAGCGACATTGATGATGACGGTCAAAATCAAGATCGCCCAGCCGTAATTTCCTGTCCAGTGCTCGTAGGTCCAGCGCAGCCAGAGGAACAGAGGCTTGGCGAAGAAAGAGAATGTGCCGAAATCGAGAAGTTTTTCCAGCGTAGGACCGTTCGGCTCAGGCGTTTCGCTGGCCGGTGCGGCGTAGGAACGAACTTGGGAGATCACGTCCAGCGCCTTCGGGCCAACGAAAATGCGCTCGCTGGTAAGGCCGCCTGCAGTTCCCACGGCCGCTCCCAAAACCGGGACTCGTTCCTGCTCAGTAGCGTCCGGCTTGTTCAGGACCGTACTGTTCTTGGGAATGGAGATTTCGTTATGCAGCGTAACCAGAGCCACGTGGTTCGGATCATCCGGCAGGAACACAGCGGCAAAATACTGATCGGCAGTGCCTGCCCAGTTGAACGTGCCATTGATGGTGGCCCCGCCGCTTACTTTTTTGACCGAAATGCGTTCGACTTTGTCATCGCGATCGATGTCGATGCGCGCCGCGGCGTACGATGGCGCAACCGTCTGATCGCCGAATCCCGCGGGCCATGCGGGATAGGCGGTAACATATGCGCCTTTCTGCATCACTGAAGTCTCGATGCGAACTTCGTAACTGTGTCCGAACGTGAACTTCTTTGTGACCGCCAGATCGGCGTCGGCGTACTCAAAGGTGATCGATTTCTCCTCGCCGGAACCGCTTTCGCTGCGGACGTAGAGCGCCTTATTCAACTTGTCGCTAAGCGCCTGGTCGTATGTGAAAAAAGAGAGCGGATATCCAAAGTGTGGCGCCCCGGTGGAGTTCACAAGCTCCAGCGGCTTTCCGGCATCGTCCTTATATTTCTTCAGGACCCACGACTTGGCGACGCCGCCTTGGTTGCTGAACTTGATGCTGTAAAGATCGTTTTCAATGACATAGGTAGACTCCGTCGCTGCTTGCTTGGCCGCGACAGCAGGAGTCTTTGGTGGAGGAGCACTCGAAGGTGTTCCTGCGACCGCCGGAACCGTCGGCGGCTGAGCCTGGCTTGGCGCCTGTTCTTGCTTCTGAGGCTGCGGGACAGATGGCTTGTAGTACTTGGATATGAATTGCTGGGTGATGAAGATTACGACGAAGGTAAAAGCAAAGGTCAGCAGCAGTCGCCGCTCTGCGCCGGGATCCTGGTTGGGTGGTTGAAAATCGCTCAAACGTAACCTGCCAAATTTTGCAAAGTTCTAAGGACGTAGTTGCCGGCAATGCGAACACGGTGGCACCGGATCGAGTCCGGCGCCACCAAATGGATGGCATCGCAAGAGACGTTTCAGTGCGAGCCAGCTTCCCCGCCACCAGCCCTGCTCGGCCACAGCCTGAGCTGCGTATTCCGCACAGGTTGGACTGAACCGGCAGGAATTGCCGAATAACGGCGAGAGCCAGCGCTTATAAGTGGCGAGAAGCGCCTCAACTAAGCCTTGGCGACTCACGATTTCTTGAAAGAAAGCCTGCATCCGTCTATGTCTTTCTTGCCGCCATACGACCCAGCTTGTGCCCCCCTTCTTTCTGATTCCTTCCCGGCCTGACGCTTGGCGTATGGTCGTCAGTACCTGCCGGAAGAGCTTTTTGTTCGATCACATCGAATGCCTGGGAAATCTCTGAACAGAGGTCCTGAAACTCGATCTCCAGCACTGCCTTTTTCGGGTTGATCACGACGTCGATCGGACGTGTGATCCTCGCCAGGTTCTGGGTAACTGCAGCGCGCACCCTGCGCTTAATACGATTTCGAGCCGTCGATTTTCCCAAGCCACGACCAACAGTTATTCCGACTCGAGTACCGCAGGTCGCCTGGGCCTCTTTGCCGATGTCTGCTGTCGCTCCCGCCGTGTCCCTGGAACCCTCCCGCAGCAGATAAAAAGCCGTCAGCACAGAAGAAAAGTGGCGGCGCCCTTTTCGGTACACAAGCTCGAACTCGGCATGCTTGCGCAATCGATGCTCACGGGGAATTGACATCGGCGTCCATCCTCCGCAGAATTTGCCGCTGGTCTTGGGAGGATGTCAAAAAGACAGAGACGCAGCGCTACTCGCGGAATCCGGGCTTAACCGCCACCCGCTTGCGTCCTTTGGCGCGACGGCGCGACAGCACTGCCTGGCCGGATTTGGTTTTCATACGGGTGCGAAACCCGTGGGTCTTACTCCGCCGCCGGCGGTTAGGCTGAAATGTGCGCTTCGGCATCGAGCAGTGCACTCCTACAGGAAAAGTTCGTCACAAAGCAAACCTTAAGTATATCGGAGCGAAGTAGATGCGGCAATTCGCGCCACTCAAAGACCGACACGGATTACACGGATTACACGGATTACACGGATATGACAGGTCAGACGGATAACTCCGTGGGATCAGAAATCGAAATCATCCGTGTAATCCGTCGCATCCATCAATCCGTGGCGGTTTTGACTTTGCCCCCTCCCAACACCGATAGAATTCTGTCGTGCAGATCGACGACACTATCGTCGCCGTTTCTACCCCTCCCGGGCGAGGCGGAATCGGTGTGGTTCGCCTCAGCGGGCCCGATTCGCGAAGGATTGTGGAGCCATTGCTGCGGCTGAAGCGCCCGCTGGAATCCGGGCGCGCAATCTTCGGAGAGCTAATTGACATCCGCAGCGGCGAGCGTATCGATGAAGTGGTTGCCACTTTCTTCGAGAAACCTCATTCCTACACAACCGAAGACGTGGTCGAGATCTCCGCGCACGCAGCACCTGTCATTCTCGAGTACCTGGTCGAGCAGGCTTTGGCACGCGGGGCCCGCCTGGCTGAGCCAGGCGAGTTCACCATGCGTGGCTTTCTGCATGGACGCATCGATCTCACGCAGGCCGAGGCTGTGCGCGATCTGATCGAGTCGCAAACGCTTTTTCAGGCCAAGATCGCCGCCCAGCAACTCGACGGAGCGCTGTCGAACAGAATAAAACCGGTCAAGAAACGTCTGGTCGAATTGATCGCGCTGCTTGAAGCTGGCATCGATTTCGCCGAAGACGACGTAGCTGTACTGCCTGATGAACGAATTCTGGCCGCCATCGACGAGGTTCGCCAACCTCTCGCGAGATTGGCAGACTCGTTCGCCTATGGACGCGTGGTGCATGACGGATTAACTCTGGCGATTGTCGGCCGTCCCAATGTGGGAAAGTCGAGCTTGTTCAATCGTCTTGTGGAACGGGAGCGTGCAATCGTAACGGCAGTTCCGGGGACGACCCGCGATCTGGTAACAGAAACCGTTTCTCTCGCCGGCATTCCCATTCGCCTTATCGACACGGCTGGAATCCGTAAGGCAATCGATGAAGCCGAAGAGATTGGCATCCGCAAGTCTTACGAGGCCCTAGCTGACGCCGACCTCGTGCTTATCGTTACCGACCACACTTCGGCGCAGCATCGATCGGAAGACCAGCGCCTGTTCGACACAGCAGCCGGACGCAAGCGCATTCTGGTGCGGAACAAGAGCGACCTCCACAATCCGGCGGAAACAAGCCCGGTGGTTTGCGATCATCTTCCGCAGATCAGCACTTCGGCTATTTCCGGAGCCGGCATCGAAGAGCTCCGCAAGAAGATCGTTGCTGAAGTGGGAGGCGCCTCCGAGAGGGAGCAGGAGAGAGGATTCCTCACCAATCTTCGCCAACGCAAGCTGATCGAGGAATCGTTGGCGGCGATGGCAGCCGCGGAGCAGGCAGTCAACCATCGCATTCCCCATGAGATGCTGCTGATGGACCTTTACAACTCTCTTCGTCCTCTCGATTCGATCACCGGCGAAACCACGACCGATGACATTCTCAACCTGATCTTCAGCACGTTCTGTATTGGGAAATAGCGGCGGGAATGAGCGCGCAGGGCGGCAACCTTCGGTTGACCCTATCTGCGAGAAGGATCGGACTGCGGATTGCGTTAAGATACTCTGCCTAACCATTCCTGCGCAGGTTCCCATGGTTCAATCGTCCGAAGCCCGCAAGGTCTTCACCAGTTCCGCGGAGCGTTCCCGGCCATTGGGAACTTCATCTGTGCCCCAGCGCAACAGTAAATTGGAAAATGAATGGGCGAAGCGAGCACCGCGCTCGGAATGGAACCGCTTCCATCGCATCGCGCTTTTATCGCTCGCCTTACCTTTCCTCCTGACGACTATTACAGCCGCGACGCTCTTATGGGCAGTCGATACCGACCGCCTGACGTCACGATTTAGCCTGTTACTGCTGATCGGCGTAGCGGCGGCGAGCGGTCTGTTCTTGGGATACGAGCTACTCGCTATCTCGAAAACGTATCGACAGGCTTTGGCGCGCTCGGATGCGGTCGCTCTCGAACTTAGAGAGCGTGAAGCTCATTTTCGCGTACTCGCAGAGGCCATCCCACAAATGGTGTGGGCGACCGCGCCCGACGGCAAATCCGAGTACTTCAATCAACGCTGGTTCGACTACGTTGGAGCGCTTTCGCTTTCTTCTCAATCTTGGTTGGAGAGTATTCATCCGGATGATGAACGAGCAGCGCAGGCGGCTTGGCGTGCTTCCTTGGCAAGCGGCAAAGCGTTTGTCTGTGAGTTACGGCTGCGCGATGCGGCAGGTTCCTACCGCTGGCACCTGGGACGCGCTCTTCCCCTGCGCAGCGAGAGCGGAGGGATTGTCCGCTGGTTGGGCACTTTCACCGACATCGACGAGCAGAAACGCGCGGAAGAAGCGATGAGTCGTCTGGCCGCGATCGTGGAAACTTCGGAAGACGCCATCGTCAGCAAGGATCTGGAGGGCTATATCGGGAGCTGGAACCACGGCGCAGAGAAGATGTACGGCTACTCGGCCAATGAAATCATTGGGCGCCACATTTCCGTGCTTTCTCCCCCGGATCGCCGTGCGGAGATCGAAGAAATACTAGCCTTGATTCGCCGCGGACAATCGATTGAGCACATGGAAACCGTCCGGCTGCGCAAGGACGGCACCCAGGTGGAAGTTTCGCTGGCCGTCTCACCCATTCGCAACGCTAGCGGCGGCATTACCGGAGCATCAACCATCGCTCGCGATATCACCCAGCGCAACCGGGCGGCCGAGGCCTTGCGCAAGAGCGAAAAGCTGGCTGCCACTGGACGGCTGGCCGGAACCATGGCGCACGAGATCAATAATCCACTCGACGCTGTAACCCACCTGCTTTACCTGATCGAGAGGCATTCATCGCTCGACGACGAAGCCCGCGAATACGCCCGGATTGCCATGGATGAAGTAAACCGCATCGGACACATCGCAAAACAGGCGCTCGGCTTTTATCGTGAAGCTTCGACCCCGATAGAAGTCAATATCGCTCAACTCATCGAGAATGTGGTCGAGCTCTATCACGCCGGGGCTCAGAACAAGAACGTGCGCCTGGAGACGCAATCGGAAACCACGGCCACCGTTCCGGCATTCCCCGGCGAGATGCGCCAGGTATTTTCTAACCTCATCGTAAACGCCGTGGACGCGGTGCCCCGCGGAGGCACGGTAAAGATTCGGGTGAAGCACGGACGCGACTGGAAATCGAGGGCTTTAGGCATTCGCGTTCTGGTCTCGGATGATGGACCCGGCATTCCTGGCGACTTGCGGTCGCGCATCTTCGAACCCTTCTTCACCACAAAAGGGGAAAAAGGCACTGGCGTGGGGCTCTGGGTCTCGGAGGGGGTGCTGCAAAAGCACGGTGGAAGCATTCGAGTGAAGAGCTCAACCAGGGCCGATCACGGCACTACCTTCGCGGTGTTTCTTCCTTACGCCTGACTTGCTGCATCACAGGCTGCAGAGAAACGGTTTAGGGAGGGGCACCGGCTTCAGCCGTGCCGTCAAATGCAGAAGGATCATTTCGGCTTCAGCCGCTGAGGTAACTGGTTGCTGTCAAAAGAGACTTTTCAGCACACCGTTCAGCTGTGCCGTTAAGTGCTCCAAAATCATTTTGGCTTTCAGGCCACGGCCGTGGACGCAAGGTACGCATTTATGGCGTGTCGCAGCACATCCTGCACATGGTCGTTGAGCGCGCGCAAGTCAGGTACGAGATTGCTGACGTCCGCTCCGAGGAGATTTTCCTGCACTACCTCGTACACCGCTCGCTCCAGCGCGCGAAATTCTTCGAAAAGATCGTCGATGGAACCTTTCTGTTGCCGTCGTAACGTTCCGTGCGCCGCCCCCTGCGCCAGACTTTCGCGTTCGGCGCCCAAGTTCAAGGCCGCGATCATTGCTGACAGCAACTGGGGCAGTCCTTCGCGAACATCGGGCTTTCGCAGCTTATGCCGGCCGACCAGTGAGGAGACGGCACGTGCAATTATTTCTTCGCGGCAATCGTTCATGATCTCGCCGACGCGCTTAGCTGGAATCGGCTGGTGTGGCGTGCGCTGCTTTACCTTGCGCTCGATGGTTTCAATCAGCCGTTCGATTTGTGTCGGCTTTACCAGGTAGTCGTCCACCTGGCTGCGAATAGCTTTCAGCGCCGTCTCAAAGCCGGGATATCCTGTGAGAATCAGCGTGATGCATTCAGGTTGAATGCGGCGCATGGCGCTTACTACCGTAAAGCCGTCGCCGGGACTGCCAATGTTCAAATCTGAGAGAAGCACGTCAAACTTGCGAGACTGGATGGCCGCCAGAGCCTCGGCGACGGTGGAAGCAACCTCCACGTCGTAACCCTTCATGCGCAGGATTTGCGGCAACGTGAGCCGAATACTGGCCTCATCGTCCACAAACAGCATTCGAAGCGCCGGCATTGGAGGACCTCAAATCAAGATAATGAAGATGTGCGATCGCAGTTTCGGCCAGGTCGGTTTCGGAATTGGTGTGTCCTGTCTGAGGGTGGAAGCACCTCGACTCCCAGCCGGAAGAAGCTGGACTTTCTTCTTTGATACTGGCTTTAGCCTCGGGCATTTTGGCGGGCCGGGGCTAAGGCGCAATCACCTAATGCCAATCGTTGCCGCAAGACTTGAGGCCTTACTTTCACGGGGCTCCCACCGCAACTACACCGCCTGGGCACACACCAATTACACAACCGACAAACTGCGTTGCCTTTCCGCTATGTGAGATGCCTTGAGAGGCTACTTTGGATAGATAAAAAGTTCGAGGAGGCCGTTCAAGTCGTCGGGGTTATCGCGGTCGCGCACGAAGCTCTGCTCTCGCTTACCCTCATCCGCTTCTGGATCAAATAGCGTTAACGTCGTGACCATAAACATCTTATTGCCGGTGGGCGCGATGTACTCGTCATAGGTCATGCCGGTGAGCAGGTATGAATGGTTCCGCCAAATCAGCATCAATGGCCGATTTTGACGCATTGCCATGATGAGAGGATCGGCTTGGGAAGGCGCTCCTGCGCTGAACTGCGCCGATAGCCGGAACTTCTGGCCGTCCGGAAGCACGTAATCGTGGCTGATGCGTTGTGCGAGATCCCCGAAATCGCCCGCGGATTGCAGGCAGACGGATCCTCCATACAGGCGATCCACGAGGTATTGCTGGGCGATGCTCGCTCCGCTCGCCTCCGCCATGTCCGTAATGCCGGCCACCCATGACCAGTTCTCGCACGGTCTTTCTGCCGGTTTTAGATCGGCTTTGCTGAGCGAGACGCTCTGCTTCCGCAGCATCCAGCCGGGCGGAGTTTGCTGTTTGCCCCCAAATAATCCAAACAAACCAGCGTTGAGCTGCACAGGAAGAGTTGCGGAAAGCGCGAGCGCAGGCAAAGAAATTGACACGACGAGAAGGCCCAGGGCTCTGCGCATAACTTGAATATAGTCTCCAGGCGAAGGAGATCTATTAACCGCTAAGATGCCGGTTTGCGAAGCGCCGAATCACTTCTGCAACAGGCTCATAGTCTGGCGGAAAAGCTGTTCAAACGAAGCTGCTGCGCCTAGCCTCTCAATTGCTCGTCTTACCGCCTGTTCCGCCGGAGAGCGTTGATAGCCCAGATTCACCAGCGCCGATACCACGTCTTCCTCCATGCGGCTGGCAGGCGGGGCTGATGGAGCTGCTTCAAGTCCTTCAAGCTTGTCGCGCAATTCGAGCACCATGCGCTCTGCCGTCTTCTTTCCCACTCCGGGAATGCGCGTGAGCGCTGCGAGATCGTTGCCGCGCACCGCCGCGACCACCGCATCGGCAGCCATGCCGCTGAGCACAGTAATCGCGAGCTTCGGACCGATTCCGCTGACGCCGATCAGCCGCTCGAAAAGCCGCTTCTCATCGCGCCGCAGAAATCCGTAAAGTGCCAGAGTATCTTCGCGCACGTGGGTGTGGATGTAGAGCGAAACTTCGGCGCCTTCGGCCGGAAGTCCGGAGAAACTGGCCACGCTGATGCTAACGTCATAACCTACTCCGGCGGCTTCGAGGACCACGCGGTTGGGATTTTTCTCGAGGATGCGACCGCGCAGGTGAGCGATCATGCGGGAGGTGGCATTCGGCACCCGGCACTCAGCACTCGGCCAAGAGCCGCCTGGTGTTGTTTCTTAGTTGGTACGCTTCCAAAGAAATTCAATCGAACCTCTAATAACCAATGCCGATCGGGCCCCAGGGAGTGAACGGTTCTGGGCCGAATGCCGAGTGCCGACCGCCGAATGCCCCCTCAATCCAGATCGAAATCCCGTATGGGTTTCCCTGTATCGGGAGTATCTTTGGCGCGCTTCACAGCTTCCTGGAACTTGCGCTCGAGCAGACTTGCTTTGTTCTTCTCGGCATCGACAGCCTGGCGAAAGAGCGACTCCTTGCGCCCTTCCTGTTCGCGCATAGAGCGCGCGGCCTCCTCGAAATCGTTAAAGGTCTTGGGACGCGCGGGCGGAGTGTGGGCAATTACCGCCCGAGTATCGGGATCGACTTTCAACAGGGCGCCACAGCACGGACACCCTACTTCGAATGGTTCGATCTTGGTCTTCGCCATACATGCGGATGATAGCGCAGTACGGGCCCGGGCGCATCCCGTTAGGCGGAACACCGGAGGTAGTTCTGCAGGTGGGCAGGCAGTTAGTTCGTCTTGGGAGATTTCGCTAAACCACCAGATCGGCGCAGAAGTTCTCCGGAAGCTCGACGCGCGCGGCACTAAGGGGAACGATTCAAGTTTCATCGATGCGGCGGAAATAGTACTGCTGCTTATACCGCATTATGAGCGACTCGGTCGCCTGAACAGTATGGCCTCTATCCATTCCCATTTTAGGATGACCTCCGTCGTGAAGCAGGACGATGTGTCCGTGCGCGCGGTCTCTTTCAATTCGTTTGCGGGCATGCCGCTCGACGGCGTCGGCCGTGGTCCGCTTCCAGTCAAAGCAGGTGACGTCCCACATCACAGGCTCGAGGCCAAGCTCGCGAGCTGCCTGCAACACCGCTGGCTTACGGGCTCCAAAAGGCGGACGAAAGAAGCGCGCTTCGATTCCCGTGACGTCCGCAATGGCTTTGGAACAGTCGGAAAGCTGATTGCGAATTTGCACGCGTGACAGCAACAGAAGGTTGGGATGGCTGAAGGTATGGTTTGCCAGCAGATGTCCAGCCTCGGCAATGTTGCGGGCAATCTCGGGACGCTCCGTTACGAATCGTCCGATCAAGAAGAACGTCGCCTTGATCTCATGCCGGGCGAGAAGTTCCAGCAGACGTCCGGTGTATGGGTCGTTCGGACCATCGTCGTAAGTCAGCGCCAGTTTTCTGGGATCGGAAAAGCGGTGCAGGGTCGGTCCGAAGAGCTGCGAAGTCGGCCAATAGGAGTGGTAAGCGAGATATGCGGCCCCGCCGAGTCCGGTAAGCGCTGCGGCAGTTCCGATTTTCAGAATCACTTGGCAATTCTAGGCCGGGGAGAGGCGAACACGAAGGGTACGAAGGCAAAAGAAGAGGTCACTAAATAAAAGAACGCTTCAGTTCGTTGAATCGAGCGCTCCCAATCGTTTGCATTTTTATTCTTAGCTGCGGTCGAGAAATTGTGCTGCTTGCGGAAATGCGTCGCTCTTAGGCCTTCACACTTTCACTTTCTTGTGACCTCTGATGTCGAACCCTCGTGCCCTTCGTGTTCGCTCTTCCCCGGGGCTGTCGGTGGAAATTTTGGCATTGTCTCTCGTAGTGCTCCGAGATATTCTCCGAGCAGACCCGGTTTATGGCCAAGCTCTTCGATCCGCCTCGGTACATCGCCCTGGAAGGTCCAATCCGCGTTGGCAAGAGCACGCTGTCGGGAATCGTGGCCGACCGTTTGCACGCACAACGCCTCACCGAGCCCGAAAATAATCCTTTTCTAGCGGCCTTTTATGAAGGCGAGCCGGGAGCCGCGTTCCAGGCGCAGTTTGCATTTCTGATGGCGCGCTTCGAGCAACTGCGATCGCTTGAGCGCAACCCGCATAAGGCCATTGTCTGCGACTACATCTTCGAGAAGGACAAGCTCTTTGCCTGCATCAATCTGAACGATGCCGAGCTATCGGTGTACAACCGTTATTACAACTATTTCCGCGAGCAACTACCGACGCCCGACCTGGTGATCTATCTCCAGGCCAGTCCGGAAGTGCTCAAGAAACGCCTGCGCCGCAAGAACGCTCCGGGAGAGCTGGGGGTAAGCGACGATTACATTGAAGAGATCGTGAAGGCCTACGAGCACTTCTTCTTTCACTACACTGCTTCGGACCTGCTGGTAGTCAATACCAACGACATCGATTTTGTCGAGCGTCACCAGGACCTTCAGGAGCTGTTACGCCGTCTCTCCGAGCCGATTCGCGGGACACAGTACTTCCTGCCGCTGGGATCGGAAGCAGCCAGCGCTTAGGTAGCTGTGCTTGTACTATGGCGTGTCGTGCGAAATGAACGGTTGTAACGTTCCAGATGACAGAACCGAAGCAGCCTCAGGGGCAGTATTGGTGTCAATGCGATTGCGTAAACTGCGAAATTGGGGCGCACGAGCGGTGCTCGAGCCCGAAATGCAAGATGCCAAAATGGAGTGACGTTAGAAAGCCGGGGAAGAAAGACAGCAAGCGGGAGGGCTCATCTTGACGCGCCGTGCTTCTGCGCCCACTGCCTGAACTGAAACTCGAACTCCGCCGGCGAATAGATTCCTTTCTGCACTAACAGAGTATTCATCGCATACACAGTAGCGCGAAACCGCTGATCGGAAGAGAGGGCCTCAAGGGCATCTTCATAGCTGATTAGAGTTTTTGCCATTGAAAGGTCTTCTTTTGAACGATCTGCCGGGACTGTGGCCATATTTCGTTCCTCCAAATGGTTCTTAATGAGGTGCCTTCTGAATGATGGCATAACCAGAGGAAGTTTCAACACTGAAAGATAATGGCCAGGTGGCAAAAGACGAGTCTGCATGATGGATGCTGCGCTCTCTGAGTGCAGGAAAATTCTGTACGAGAATTCCACCGCTGTTCACAGACTTTACGCACATTCCTATTGCCGCCATTTGCCTATACCAGTACTCTCCAGATAATTAGACTCTTTAGGCACAATGAGCACTCCTACAGAAAACACGAATCTTGAGAACGAACGCAGCAATGGCATTTTGCCAGCACAATCCATTCGCAGGCTGATAAGTAGCGGGGTCATTTCGGCTCCGGAATCGCTGCCCATCGCCGACAGCCAGGTTCAGCCGGCGAGTGTTGATCTGCGTCTAGGGCCGCAGGCGTTTCATGTTAGAGCCAGCTTTCTCCCGGGGAAGTCGTCCACGCTGTTGACAAAGATTCACGACGGCCTGCTGATCGACACGATTGACCTGCGCCAGCCGACGCTGCTGACTCCGAACTCCGTTTATATCGTCAAGCTGATCGAGAGCCTGCGCCTGCCGGCGGATGTCAGCGGCATTGCTAATCCGAAAAGCACTACCGGTCGGCTCGACATTTTTACTCGCCTCATTACCGAATCTGGAGACGAGTTTGAGCGGGTTCCCCGTGGATACTCTGGAGACTTGTACGTTGAAGTAGTCACTCGCAGCTTTCCGGTGTACGTGCGGGAAGGGCTGAAGCTCAATCAACTTCGCTTTGTGCGTGGACGCGCCGAAGCCCGGGGCGACAGCGTGCTGCGAGAACTCGCAAAAGACGACCTTCTGGTCAAATTCGACGATCTCCCGACACGCTCGGAAGACGAAGATAGTCTGGTAAAGGAAATCAACCGGTTCGCCAGGGCGGTGAATCGCGGCTTGTCCATCACCGTCGATCTT
>Ga0307479_10001228_pt1 | contig 23374 bp, 20 predicted proteins | sample atmos_gasesECM4C_FD_203743 | JGI IMG/M metagenome (GOLD analysis project Ga0307479, IMG submission 203743) | Hardwood forest soil microbial communities from Morgan-Monroe State Forest, Indiana, United States - atmos_gasesECM4C_515 | ecosystem: Environmental > Terrestrial > Soil > Temperate... | reverse complement strand
GTCGCCTGACCGCCTTCCACGTCGATTGAATAAATCGTGAGCGGAGCCCCTGCAGGACTCTGTGCAAGCAAATTGGCGAATGCGAGGAGAACGAGAATAAACAACAGAGAGAAATTGATTCGTTTCATGTTTTGGGATTCCGTCATGCCCACCGTAGAAACGCAGCATGCTGCGTCTTTACTTTCGCTATGCGGGTTTCTTCACTTTCACCACAAAGTACTGCAGATTGCCCTGGACGTTTTTCATCCAATGGGGAACTCCGGGAGGGATCACCATCGAATCCCCGGCCGCGAGATGCCGCGTCTCGCCGCCCTCGATCGAATCGCCGCGGGGCTCGTCGGGATTCGCGTTTTTCACTCCGATTACTTTGCCGCCAGTCACAATGTTGGTGCTGCCCACCACGATGTAAAAGACATCCGTGTAACTGTTATGCACTTCGACGTTGCCGTCTTCGGTGCGATGCGCGGTCATAACCTTGTAATTGTTTTCGTTGACCAGCGTTCCGCCTTTCGCAAACGAGGCGGTGACATCCTCTTTCGAAAAATATTTCACGCCGCTTGCATCGGCAGAGGGGCTCGATTGCGCGGGCTTTTGATCCTGTGCAAGCGCCACAATTCCGGGCGCTATTAACGCTGCAAGCACCACTAATCTAATAACTGTTTCATGCATCGTGATTCTCTCCTGCATTTCAGACAGCGAAATCCGCCTTCTTCCTGAGTGCGCAGGAGAGTGTAAAGAAACTTGCAAATAAAATCTTCACAATAGTCTTCGAGTTTCACGAGGTGAGAAACATCCTTTATGAGTGAATCCGAGGAAGTCAGAGTTCCGTACGACGAACTCGTGCAGACCCTGAGCCGGGCGCTGATGAAGTTCGAGTTCACCAGCGACCGGGCCCGATTGGCTGCCCAGCTTTTCGCCAACGCCAGTCGCGATGGAGTTTACTCGCACGGCGTAAATCGTTTTCCGCGATTTATCCGCGCACTGCGGAATGGGATCGTCAATCCCAAAGCCGAGCCGGAGCGCGTGTCGCGTTTCGGCGCGCTCGAACGCTGGGACGGGCATCTCGGGCCGGGCATGCTGAACGCGCATCACTGCATGCAACGGGCAATTGAACTGTCTAAAGAACATGGAATCGGCTGCCTGGCGCTGGCGAACACCAATCACTGGATGCGAGGAGGGAACTATGGCTGGCAGGCCGCCGACGCTGGAGTGATCGGCATCTGCTGGACCAACACCATGCCCAACCTTCCACCGTGGGGAGCGAGCGACCCCAGGCTCGGCAACAATCCCTTAATCATCGCCGTGCCGCGCAAGGAAGGCCATGTGGTGCTCGACATGGCCATGTCGCAGTTTTCCTATGGAGCCATCGAATCGTATCGCCGTAAAGGCGCCATGCTGCCGGTGCCTGGCGGCTTTAGTGTCACTGGAGAACTCACCACCGACCCCGCCGCCATCGAGCAGTCCTATCGACCGTTGCCGATCGGATATTGGAAGGGTTCTGGATTGGCGCTCATCCTGGATTTGTTGGCCAGCAGTCTGTCCGGCGGAAAAGCCACGCACCAGATTCCCCGCAGCCCAGAACGGGAAACCCAGGTCTCCCAGGTGTTCATCGCCATCGAGCCTTCACAACTCGGAGGCTCTGAAGTTGCTGAGACAATCGTGGATCAAACCATCATGGATTTGCATGAAGCGAAAACCGCTCCCGGAGAGAAAGTGCGCTATCCCGGCGAACAGGTGCTTGAGGCTCGACGCCAAAATATTGAGAAAGGCGTTCCTGTGAATGCGGCCATTTGGCAAGAAGTGCTGAGTTTGTGATGAATTGTTTTTTTAGTTCGAACTCGAAACTATCCTCGCGGCTCCAATCCGGATTTGAGATCGGTTACGAACTGGGAGAGAAACAACACTGTGGAAAACTGTCATTCTGAGCGCTGCTTTTGCACGAAGAGTCTCCCGCGATGCCTTAGTATTTAAATGCCCTGTCCTGGCTCCTTAACGAGTAGTGGTAGAAGAGCCGGGAGGGCGCAATCAAGGTCTGGAGCTCTCCGGGACATCCTTCGCCCAACAGCGGGGCTCAGGATGACAAAGTTGGGAGTTTTCGAACCTCTATGGTCTAACTCCTGAATAATCCAGGTTCAATCGTGGCCGCGAGAAGCGCTCTAGGGATTGACTTTTAGCAGAAAGCCAGCGGCTAGAGCCAGTGCACAAGAGTCCCAATTCGGCACGCCTGAAGGCGATGCTCTCCCACACGGTGGGAAGCGCTCCAGTATTGGGACGTTTCGCCTCTTGATTGTGAGTAGAACCTGTTTTAGATTGTCGTAATGTTCGTTTCGACACAAAAATATCCGCAAACGATTCCGCACCACAACCGTCAATTATTAAGGCGGCAACCCCGGTAATTTTCCGCAAGGCTTAAGAAACATTTCGTTCCCAGTTGCGTATCACTCATAAGCGCAAATTCGTCCCGTCATAGGAGTAGATGTCTCATGGAGGATTCGTTGGAACTGAAGATGGAAATCCTTGCTCATCAGGGAATCGCACTCATTCGCTGCTTCGGCAAACTCACCTTTGGGAAAGAGGCGCAATTGTTGAAGAAGTGTGTAGATGGCGTACTCTCGCAATTTTCGGTTTGCGTGTTGAGTTTGAAAGAAATTCAGCAGATCGATGCTCGCGGACTCGGGACCCTCATTGGCTGCTTTGAGCGAGCGCGCTCGCTCGGCTGCCTGCTTCTCATCGGCGGCGCATCGCCGCAGGTAGAAGATCTCTTTCGCATCACGAAATTGAACGCCATCCTGGAAATTTTCGCCTCCGAACATGAAGCCATGGAGGCGTGCACACAGGCGGCATGACAGCGCAAGAAGCAAGCAGCAGGATTCTGCTTGATATTTGCCTTTCGTTCGCCTATACTCGCTGCGTGACGTACGCGGCCAAATCTCGTTCAGTCGCCATCACCGCGAGCGGAAAATCAATATCCGCGCAGGCATCCGGCGAATTGGGAGCGCGACCGATGGTTAAGCAATTAGTAACTCGGTATCCCGAAGCGATCCCGACGCAGCCTCGGGATAATCCCGGTCAAGTCCCGAAGTCGATCCCGAAGCTGTTGTTCTGATCTCGGGATCTAGTCGGGATCTTGTCGCGTAAGTCGTTTAGATTTCGGGATCAAAAAAAAATTTTGCGAGCACCCCGGTAAGAGATCCAGACTTGTTGCTCTAGTTAGCCGAGTGAGCGCACCCCCGGTGAGCTAAATGGAACTGTCTCTGGCAGCAGGTCAGAGGCAGAATGGCAGATATGGTTCAAAATCAATCGTTTCATCGACTCAAGTCTGTTCTCTCGCACTTATGTTTATTCGACTCGCGAGTACAACCGGGCATCCTGCCATATCTTCCAATTACTTAGCCCTTCGTCTAGAGTGACGGTGCTGGTGGCAGCTCTCATTCTTCTGGTCGCCCCACTGTGCGGGACCAAGCAGCACAGGAAAGAGGATTTATGCGCAAGCTAATCGGTGTCCTGATTGCAATCGTCGTGATTGTTGGAATTCTGGTGTTTGCCCTGCCGTCGCTGATAGATGTCAATCAGTATCACGACAAGATTCAAGCCGAATTGCAGCAGAAGCTCCATCGCCAAGTGAAGCTAGGCGACATGAGACTGAAAATCATTCCGTTCTCGATTCGCGTTGCCAACGCGGAGATCGGAGAAGATCCCAAGTTCAATAACGGACGCCCATTTGCGTCGACCGAGGCATTGGCGGTGAGCGCAAAACTCTTGCCGCTGCTGCGACACGAAGTAGCAGTGAATTCCGTCGAACTGGTAAACCCAAAGATCGAATTGGTGCGCAACTCGCAAGGAGTTTGGAACTTCGCCAGCCTGCAAGGGCAGCAAGCAAATGCCACGTCCAGCAGCTCGGGAGAAGCCTTGTCTCTTGCAGAACTCAAGATCACAAATGGACAAGTCGCGGTGACCGACCAGCAGAAGCATCAGAGCCGCAGCGTCTATGACCACATCGATCTCGATCTTTCCGACTACGCTCCCGGCAAACCATTCAGTTTGTCGCTGGCAGCGCATCTTCCCGGGCAAGGGGATCAATATGTGAAGTTCGACGGAACCGCGGGGCCCCTGGATCAGCAGAATTCCATGGCCACTCACCTCGATGGACGTCTCAAGCTCAACCAGGTTTCCCTGAATGGGCTGCAGAAATTCCTCAACTCGCCGCAATTGCAACAATACGACGCCATCGCCAGCGGAGATGCGAGCGTACGCAACGATAACGGGAACATGGGTTCCGCAGGCAAAATCGAGTTGAGCAATGTTCGCGTGAAGGGCATCGAAATCGGATATCCCATCAAGGCTGATTACGACATCAGCGACAACCTCAACAGTGATGTCATCAAGATTTCCAAACTGAACCTGAACCTGGGACCGACTCCGATCAGCGTCACCGGCGAATTCAATTCGCGGCCGACGCCGGCGCAGCTCGATGTGCAGGTTAAGGCGAGCAATGCTTCCATCAGCGAACTGGCAAAACTGGCGGGAGCGTTCGGCGTGGCCTTCAATCCCGGAATGGAAGTCGCCGGCACTATGAACGCCGACATCCATGCGCGCGGCGCTGCCGATCAGCCGGCCCTCAATGGCACTCTGAACGCGGCCAACTTGGTAATCAGTGGCAAAGACGTGCCGGAGCCGGTGAAAGTGCCCGCGATCGATCTTTCGTTGACTCCCGATATGGTGAAGTCGAATAACTTCACGGCGCAAAGCGGCAGCACATCTCTCAACGGCAATTTCGCTTTGTCGCACTACACAGCTCCAAACAGCACGATTGACGCCTCCATTCGTACATCTGGAGCCAATCTCGGTGAGCTGCTGAACATTGCTAAGGCCTATGGCGTCTCGGCGGTGGAAGGCATGAGCGGGTCGGGTTCTCTCTCGCTCGATGCCCGCGTCCAGGGACCGGTCAAACAGCCGGACCGCATGGTGTATAGCGGAACTGGATCGCTGCAGAACGCCACCATCAATACCCCAAACTTAACCAAACCCCTGCTAATCCATACAGCAAACCTGCGCTTCGCCCAGAACTCGGCGGTACTGGAGAACCTGCAAGCGACTTTGGGTAGCACTAACGCCAGCGGCACTGCTACGGTAACCAATTTCGCCGCTCCGCAGTTGAAGTTCGCGCTGAATGCCGACAAGTTGAACATCACCGAATTGCAGCAGATCACCAGCGCCAAAGCGCCCGCGAAACGCGCCGCGATGGACCGATTCTCATTGATTCCTTCGGCAAATGCGCAGGCGCCAGCCGCGGCGGCAGCAATTTCGCGTCTGGGTGGCACAGGCACGCTCAATGTTGGCAGCATCATCTTCGATCAGCTTGTGCTCAATACTTTCAAATCGAACCTCACGTTTTCCGGCGATCCCGCCGGCAACTTGATGCGCACGTTGAACGGCGACATCAACTTCAATACCGGCAATGGAAAGTTCCAGGGCATCGATTTACTGCATGAGCTCGCTTCCATCGCCAAGTTCAGCGCGCCGGGACAATCGCAGCAATCGCAGGGTTTCACCAACATCGTGAAGCTAGGTGGACTCATCAACATCAAGAACGGCGTTGCCAGCACCAATAATCTGGAAGCTGCAATCGATGGCGGAACGCTTGGCGCTCAGGGAATCATCGATTTGGTAACCGAAGCCTTGAACATGCACGTGAATGCGGTGCTCGGGCGCGACATGAGTCAGAAGGTCGGCGGCACTGGCATTGGCGGTTTCATGAATACCGCGCTGGCTAACAAACAGGGCGAGCTAATAATCCCGGTAATCGTGACCGGCAATTTGAATCGTCCGATCATCGCACCCGATGTCGAGAAACTGGCGCAGATGAAACTCAACAATCTGCTGCCAACGTCAGGCAATCCCGGAGCGCTCACGAGCGGACTTTCTGGTTTGCTGGGAGGCAAAGGCGGACAGCAGCAGGGCAATCCCGTCCAGGGACTGCTGGGCGCATTTGGAGGACAACAGCAGGGCGGTCAGCAGCAAGGAAACGCGCAGCAGCAACAACAGCAGCAGAATCCAATGAGCGATATCGTCGGTATGTTTGGGAAGAAAAAGAAGAAATAGACGGGTTGGCAACTCGGCGTCAAATCCTACGCTTGCTATGTACTGTCATCCCTCGGGCCGCCGCTAAGCCGCCTGCCTCAACCTGAAGCCGTCTGCGGCACGGGGGATCTTCTGTTTTGCGGGAAAGACATGCTCTTCGCATGACTTTCGGGCGGTCGAAGGGATTGACAGTTTCAGGCTGGACGCCTCGCGACACAGCTACCCAAATACCTGGCGCCACATACACTCAGTTTGTGGTGCCGGACTCCGAAGCAGCCTGAGCTTCACCACCCACTGAGAAATGACTCGGTTGCGGACGATACCCGTTGCGGGTTCGCACGTGACAGCCTCTCAGGCGGTCACCTATCAGTTTGACGCTGATCGAACGCCATCCATGGTTCTGGTTGTCCTTTGGGTAGTAGCTGAGAGAGTACAGATGGCCTAGATCGTCCCTTATCGAATCAAACGCCTTTCTTTCATCTCTCCAGTTTTTCGAGAAATAGGCCTTGCCGCCGGTCGCCGCAGTCATGCGTTCGAAGACGGCAGTCGAGACCGGCTCTAACCTGGCTTCCTTGGTGCTGATCATGTAAATCGGAATGCCGGACGATTGAGCCAGTTCGGCAACGTCCTCAGGAGGCACCACGCTGGAATTGTCAGGACCGTTGGAGAAGACCACGACAACCTTTCTGCCCATGGTTTGAGAGGCATCCTTCACGGTCAGCAGAAGCGAGTTGTACAGAGCGGCATCGTCTCCGGCCACAGTGGTGCGCACGCCGCGTACCACATCGGAACGATCGGGCGTGAGTGTCGCCGCGCGGGAAAGATCGCGGCTGTAGGAATAAAACGCTACTTTATCGGCCTTCTCCAGAGAACGGACGAAATCGGCAATCGCGTCCTGCGCGAACACGAAGCCGCGATACATGTAATTGCTGGTGTCGAAAAGGATAAATACGTTCGAACCCACAATGGCCGCGCTCAAACTGTCGGTGGCTTCAGCAGAACCGGTGGGGGGATTCGGCAAAAAAGATGCCGCGGCTGGCTTGGCGTCAGCGCCCTGAGCTGTTGCTCCCTCGGCAGGTATTCCCTCGATCAGGCTTCGCGCAGGTCCGTTTCCTTCCGCAAAGAAAGCGAGTTTTTCCGAAATGCCGTCCTCCGTGATAACGAAGTCCGTGGGCTTCAGGCCAGTGACGTAGTTTCCTTTGTTGTCTGTCACCGCGACGTTCAACTGCACTAGATCGACGGAAACCTGAAACTGCGCCTGCTGCGCAACCGTTCGAGTTTCCCAACCTAATGAGACAATGAAGCCGATACCGAGAATCAGTGAGATTCGTTTCTTCATAACTTCCCTTTTTTACTTGCCGAATTGTTGTGCCCTGCTTGTTTTTGCCGCCGCCGCTGTTTGCGAAAATCAGTTGCGCGCTGGAGTTGCCTCAGCCACTATGGGCAAGATCTTGCCTCTCCGGAACTCCTCGCCGGTTTCCCGTTCCGCGCGCAACAGCGCCGGCCAATCTTCGAGATCGGTTGCAAAGATCTTTTCCACCATGCGCCGCGTAAGCTCTGGAACCAGGCCGTTCAACATCACAGGCGAATAGTCTTTTTCGTCTGCCAAACGAGCCCAATAGAGATTGTTGGAATCCCATGATTCAGCCAGAAAGCGGCTGGAATAACCCATGAACGCGGGGAACGGAGGCAGATTCAGCAGCTCAAGCGCGTAGCTCTGTGCCAAAACGGGATGCGGTACGCCAAAGTCGCGTGACAGCCGCTGCCAGCTCAGTTCAGCCGGATACTGCTGCGCCAGGCTGGCCAAGTCCTTGCCAGGCGCACCCAACGCGTCCGCCTGCTGCGGGAATCGCCGTTGGAATTCCGCGGCCAGATAGAAGATATCCGCCGGCGTAACATAAGCCGTGACTCCATCGTTTTGGCCGGAACGCGAGCTCTGCCGCACTGCTTCCAGGCTGCGCGGAGCGAGACGGTCGGACAGAATATCCATCACCTGATTCCGCAGATCTTCATTTCCGGCGGCACTGGCAAGCAATTGTTCGCCCGCCTGCTGATAGAGACTCACGGCGTGAAGTTCATTCTTGCTTACACCCCACCAGCGCGGCACGATGGCGCTGGTCATAATTCCGGGAACCACGGCGCCCCAGATCAGCGCCTGCACATTCTCTGGAGTAATGAAGTCTTGTTCGGCCTGCGCAAGAACGTAAGGCAGGTCCGCGAGCGATCCCACCAGATGCGCGCCTCCACCCGCGGGCGAACCGGCTCCAAACAACTGTGGCGCTCGCCAGCAGGCCCGCTGCATGCCGACAACGGTGTCGCCGGAGAAATCATGCGAGCGGACAAACAGAGGATTGTGATGAAGGATCTGCGCGCCAGGCGGTTCATAGTAGGCATAGTTCAAGCCGACCAGAGAATCGCGCAGGAACGAGGCGAGCTGTCCGCGGGCATCGGCTACCTGCTGATCGGAGGCAGGAGATTTGATCACCTTGCCCAGGTCGGTCTGCATTTCCAGGTCGGTATGCTTGTTGTTATAGACTCCAGCGCCCCACTCCTCTCTTTCACTCTTCTTGAAGATAGGCTGCGGCATCTCGAACTCGCGCAGCTCTCCGGCCAGCAACAACAACCCAGGAGTGCGCGCTTTCACCTGCGCCGCTTCATGCAGGTTGTCGCCGAGTTGGATCAGAGTGTCAAGCGAGACCAGGCGCTGCGCGTCCAAAACCGAACGAATCTTTGCGGCCATTTCCTGGTGCATGCGCTGACCGTCGGGAGTGGTTTGATGCGGCCCAGCCAGGAGATAGATCAGGGTATCCTGCGAACTTTCCGGCTTCCCTGTGCTTGCCAGCAGCAGTTCTCTGAGTGAATTGCGCCCGGCGTCGAATACGTTGGTAGAGGAGCTGATGCCGCCGAATTGTCTCACTACCTTTTGCCAGGAAGTGTTCAGTTCTTTTTCGGGAATTTGTCCCTGTCTTGCCAGAATCTGCCAAATCCCCAGGCTGGCATGAAACATTCCCATGGAGTTGCCGCGCACGTAATGGTTAGAAATTGCATCCAGATGCTCGGCGACATTGATGAACGACGTAATCGATGCATCGTCCAAAATAGGAAACTCGGAGAAGGTCAGATACTGATCGCCAAGTTGATTGAACTTACTCGCCATCGATGCGACGGTCTCCGGACTCAAGCGGTGGGCTGCGGAGCGCCCCGCATCCAGTTCGCTGAGCATCAGATAGGCCTGTAGCGGTCCTGCTTCGGTGTCCACGCGCGAGATTCCTACCATGGCTTCCAGCAGTTGCTCCGAATTGTTCCAGGTTCGCGCGTGCTTGCCCCAATCGCGCGCGATGTCGGAATACACCTTCTGGTGAAGTACGCGCTTCCATACTTCCAGATTCCCGGGAATATGAGGCTCGCCGTTCGATTCCCATTGCAAGCGCGTGAGCAACAGCAACAGTCCCGGAGCCGGGCGAAATACCGAGCGCGCCGCCTCGGCCGGCGGAGCGTCCTGGTGCCGCAGCGCTTCGTAGAAGGGTTTCAGACGGCGACCTTCGGTGAAGTGTGCCTGCTGAACGCGGTTCACGCGGCTAAGCGCGTCGAAGTAAGCCGCCAGCCAGCCGTTATCCTTGGACATCATCCGTTCAACAAAGTCTCCAGATTGCTGGGGACTCACGCCAACAAGGTCCTTCCAGACCGATTCCGCATTGTCGCCGCCGGGCACAACCACGCGGCCCGAGCGAATGCAGATGCGGCTTCCATAAAAGTCCAATTCGGGAGCATAGGGCGCCAGCCGTTTCAATCCTGGAGACTGGCGCAAGGCAACTTGAGTCTCCGGGTCCATCTGGGCGAATGCCCAATAAAGACGCGAGAGGCTCGAATCGCGCAACAGCGCGTCAAGAAGATTCCTGTTCCCCGCCCAATCGACCTCTGTAAACAAGATGGGCAAGCGTCTACCGCGGAATGGATACGCGAACGGTTTGCCGCCTTGCAAACTTCGTTCGAGCTCGGGTAGCGGGAATCCGGAATCTACAGTGATGAAAGCTCGTTGCGGATCTGCGGTCTCCAGAAAGGTTCCGGGCTGCCCACAGTCGGAACGTGTGCGATAGCCGAGCACCTGTAGCAGCGGCCGCGCTTCCTCGCAGGAGGAAACGTGAATCACGGCTTCCGGCCCAGCCATTACAGATAATTCCCTGGCCTGCTGCACGTATCGGCTCAGCAGGATCAGGAACTCCGTCGGCCTTACGCGTGACGATGGACCTTCATAGCCCAGCAGGAAGACGTTGCGCGCCAGCAGCGGCATGATTTCGTCGTCTGCTGCTTTTTGGCTGATTCCAGCCATGCGCAAGAACGAACGCATAGGTCCGGGAATCGAAACGGTTTGGGAAGCTTGAGATTGGACCGTCTGATCGGCGGAGCCGGCCGTACGTGGAGTGTCGCTCGCTCCCACCGCCAGGGAAGAGCAAACGAAAAACAACATCGCAAGCCGAAAGTTAGGCAGGCAAACAAGAGCTTTCATGGGGTGGAGCCCTCTCCGAACCTTGGAGACAATCCATCAGCTAATTTGCCGGGATGAGAACGACATCGAGCTATCCGCCAGACAATTATCGTCCGGAGTGGGGGCGCTTCAATACGTCTTCATCTCGTTTTCATTAGGAGTTGTGGCCTATATCGTCGTTCGTGTCCCCCTGGTCCCGTAACACAAATCGGCCCACACAATAAACCATCGCCAGCATTAAGTCCAAGGGCTTTTGCTGCGCGATCAATAGGTGGGATGAGCCGCGTACTGGCGGCTTGGTTTATTTAGTAAAACGCGGCGTACCTTGGCCGTTTTCCGCGTTTCAAGTTGACACAAAGTTTCAATCTGTCTTGCTTGTTCTGTGAATCTGTCTCCTTAGAGCGGTATGTTTCCATGCTTCTTCGGAGGATTCTTGTCACGCTTGGTTTCGAGCATCTGCAGAGCATCGATAAGCTTTTTGCGAGTTTCCCGCGGCCGGATTACGGCGTCGATGTATCCGCGCTCGGCAGCGACGTACGGGTTGGCAAAGCGCTCGCGAAACTCCTGGATCTTCTTGCCGCGCTCCCGTTCGAGGATTTCGGTGCGTTCAGCTTCCGTCTTGCCCATCTGCGTGGCGCGTTCCAACTCACGCTTATAGACGACATTCACAGCGCCTTCCGGGCCCATCACGGCGATCTCAGCGGTCGGCCAGGCATAGTTCACATCCGTGCGAATGTGCTTGGACGACATTACGCAATAAGCGCCGCCATACGCCTTCCTGGTGATGACAGTCATCTTCGGCACTGTGGCCTCAGCGAAGGCAAACAGCAGCTTAGCTCCGTGTCGAATGATGCCGCCGTACTCCTGTTGGATGCCTGGAAGGAAGCCCGGAACGTCTTCGAACGTCACCAAGGGAATGTTGAAAGCATCGCAAAAACGCACAAACCGGGCTCCCTTATCGGAAGCATTGATGTCGAGCACCCCAGCCAGGAATGCAGGTTGGTTCGCTACCACGCCGATCGGGCGTCCATTCAAGCGCGCAAATCCGACTACTAGATTCTTCGCATACAGTTCCTGAACTTCGAAGAAGTAGCCGTCGTCCATCACGCGAGTAATGACGTCTTTCATCTCGTAAGGCTGATTGGAAAGCGCTGGAACAATCTGATCGAGTTCGGCATCCGCGCGATCCGCCGGATCGGAGGTTGTCCGACGCGGTGGATCGTCCAGATTGTTAGATGGGATAAAGCTCATGAGCTCGCGAATCATTGACAGACACTCAGCGTCATCATGCGCCAGGAAGTGGGCGACTCCCGAAGTCTCGTTGTGGGTGGCCGCTCCGCCGAGCTGATCCTTGGTGACTTCCTCATGGGTCACCGTCTTAATTACATCCGGCCCGGTGACAAACATGTACGAGGTCTTGTCCACCATGAAGATGAAATCGGTAATCGCAGGTGAATAGACCGCGCCGCCGGCGCAGGGTCCCATAACGGCGGAAATCTGGGGAATCACTCCGCTGGCGAGCGTATTGCGCAGGAAGATATCGGCGTATCCGGCCAGCGACATCACGCCTTCCTGAATGCGCGCGCCGCCGGAGTCGTTCAACCCGATCAGTGGCGCCCCAACGCGCACCGCCATGTCCATGATCTTTACGATTTTTGCCGCATTTGTTTCCGAGAGTGATCCGCCGAAGACCGTGAAATCCTGCGCAAAAACGAAGACCAGACGTCCTTCAATGCGCCCATAGCCGGTGACAAAGCCGTCTCCCGGGACTTTTTGCTGGTCCATGCCGAAATCAGTGGCGCGATGGGTAACGAAGCGATCGGTTTCCTCAAAGGTGCCTTCGTCGAGCAGAAAATGGATGCGCTCGCGCGCCGAGAGCTTGCCCTCTTTATGCTGACGCTCGCGCCGTTCCACTCCGCCTCCAACCTCGGCTGCGGTATCGCGTCGCTTCAGCTCTTCCAGCTTTTCTTCAAGATTCATGAGAACAGAGATTATAGAAGGGAGAATCTTCTCCGGTCGCACCTATCGCGATTCCGTGCCAAGGAATTACGATTTAACTGTGACCTCGACACGATTCCCCGGATTTTCACCGCAAGCCATCACATTTCTGCGCGGACTCGAGCGCAACAACAAGCGCGAATGGTTTCAGCCTCGCAAGGATATTTACGAAGAGCAGGTTAGAAGACCGCTGGAAGACTTGGTAAACGCGGTCAATGCCGAACTCGCCGAGTTCTCGCCTCGTCACGTGACGCCGGTGAAGAAAGCCATATTCCGCATCTATCGCGACACCCGATTCTCCAAAGACAAGCGGCCATACAAAACCCATATCGCGGCCACATTCTTCCTCCAGAATCTTTGCAAGGCCGCCGGACCCTGCTATTACTTCCATTTCACTCCCAAAGAGCTTCTGATATTCGCAGGCGTTTATATGCCGGAGCGCGAGGAATTGATGGCCATTCGCAATCTGATGGCTGAACGGCACGAGGAATTGCTCGCCCTTTTACGCGGACGAGGAGTGCAAAAGGCAATGGGCGAGTTGCAGGGCGAACAGCTCTCCCGAGTCCCCAAGGGATTTGCCAAGGATCATCCGGCGGAGGACCTCATCCGCCGCCGGCAGTGGTTTCTCGAGAGCACCCTGGACTCCGGGGTTGTGACTTCCAACCGAATGCTGGGAGAAATCCTCAGCCGCTTCCGGGCAGCAGCGCCGATGGTCGAATTTCTGAGCCAGCCGTTTGTAGGGCCGGTCAGACCGAAGAAGCTGCCTTTTATGGCTTTCTGAATTTCGGGAAAATACCGTTTGTTTGAATTGACAGTAGAAGGGGACATCCTGCGTCTCTACCATTTCTGTCATCCGATGGGGCAGCTTTTCAGCCGAATCCGGCTTCCAACTAACTAGGTCGTCTCCCCTTCGTCCGGTTCCTATATGGTCATTCAGTTTTCAGCCATGGCAATCGATGCCTGGGTCACTAGTTTGCTTGCTGCGTTCTCGCATGCCGGAACGGCCCTGACGGTAGGCATCCTCGTAACCGCCGTCGTCCTGGCTACGCGCTGCAAGGGACGCTGCCGCGAAGACGAGATTTTCCGCGCCCACGTGATCTGAGTCCTGGCCTGCATCGTTTCTCGTGCCGCGAATGTTAATGGCACGGAGGATTAGTGCGCCCTGCCACGTTCTGCGGCTTCAAGTATCGATCGAACCAGTCGGTCGTGCGCTTGAGGGCGTCGATCTGGTCTTCGCGCTTGGCGAAGCCGTGGCCCTCCTTAGGATAGTAGTGGACGTCCACCGTTCTTCCCTCCTGCTTCAGGATCTCGACCACCTGTTCCGCTTCCTCTTTTGGGACGCGGGGATCGTTCTCGCCCTGTAGCACCAGCAGCGGTGCCTTTTCATTGCGGATGTACTTCAGCGGTGAATCGTCTTCATAGATTTTGCGGTCTTTCTCAGGATCGCCCAGCAGCGACTTCTCGTATTGCTGAAGGAAAGCGTCCTCGTGCTGCAGCATAGTCAGCCAGTTGATGATGCCGTATTGTTCCACGGCTGCCGCCCAGACGTCCGGAGTTTTGCCTACGGCCATCAGCGTCATGTAGCCGCCGTACGATCCGCCGGTGATTCCGACTCTTTTAGCGTCAACATAGCCGCTGGCCTCAAGAAATTTCACCGCATAGACCTCATCCTGAAGATCGCCGCCGCCCAGGTCCTTGACGTTCATCTCCTGAAACTTCTTGCCATAGCCGGTCGAGCCGCGCACGTTGGGAGCGATGCAGATGTAGCCGCGAGTCGCCAGCGCTGCCGCAGTTCGGTTGAAAGTGTCGGGAGTCTGACCCGTAGGACCGCCATGCGGCAGAACCACGGCGGCGTTGCTCTGATCGCGCTTCAGATTGAATGGCACCCACACGAAGGCGCTGATCATCGCGCCATCGAAACTCTTGTAGGTAACGAGCTGCGATTGCGGAAGCAGTGCGGCATCGATGTTCGGACTTGCCGATTTCGTAAGCTGCTGCGCTTTGGCGTTCGCCATGGAATAGGACCAAAGGTCATTGGGACGACGCGAACTCTGATGCGTTAGTAGAACCTTGCTGCCATCTGGAGAGAAGGTTGTAGGCCTGCCCTCAAAACTGGTGAGCCCTTCCGGCATCTGCAGCGATTGAGATTTTCCGCTCGCAGTGTCGCCGATAAAGGCGCGGGTGCGGCCATCTTCGTTGATCGCATAAGTGAATTGCTTGCCATCCGAAGAGAAGGAATCGGCGTGGGCGTCCCAGTGCGTATCCGTTACCCAGCGCAGCTTCTTGCCGGCAACGTCGAGTAAGGCGACATTGAAATAGCCGTCCTGCGCGTTGGAAGAAATCAGCGCCGTCTTGCCGTCGGGCGAGAGGTCATTTGCCTGAAAAAGTTGCTGGCTGGAATGTGGCGTAAGCTTTTCGGCTTTCCCGCCGGCGACTTCAATTAAGATAGGCATCGCTATCGGTAAAGAGAGCGTTGCCGCGTGTGGCCAGAATGAACTTGCTGTCATGCGTCCATGCGGCGTAACTCCACCTGTGATCCTGCTCCTGCTCGTTGGTCAGCTTACTTACTTGCCGGGTCTTCCAGTCAAGGATCGCGATGTCAGTGACAGGCGAGTCTTTGGGCTTGTAGGCGATTGCCATCTTGCTGCCGTCCGGCGACCACATTGCGTTGCTTTCGGCAATCTTCTCGGTATTCGTCAGGTTTACCGGATCGCCTCCGCCGGCGGGCACAGCGAACAAGTCCCATATCTCAGCGCCGCCTACATCCTGCTGATAGACGATCCACTTACCATCGGGCGACCAGACAGCGCCGAATTGGCGGTCGTCGGCATGCGTCAGCTGGGTTGCACCGCTACCATCGGCGCGCATCTTCCAGAGATTCGTGCGGCCGCTGGCGTTGCTCTCAAAAACGATCTCTTGCCCATCGGGCGACCACGCGCCTCCGCCGATTGAGTGCGTCATGAACAAATCGTCAACGGGAACAGGGTTCGCTGCAGGATTGGATTGCGATGTAAGGCTCTTCGGGTTAGTGACCGTCCGGCTATCCGGACCTGAACTGGCAAACAGTGATGCCGCGAGAAAGATTGCCATTGCGCCACTGCGAACGGAGGAAACTATGAAGTGACTCATGTGCGGGCTCCTGGTCCAAGCGCAACAAGATACCACTTCGATAGCCGATAGTAGTCCTGCCTTCCGAATGCTAATAATCTGTCATCCTGGCAAACGGCGCACGCCCGAGTCGAAGGACCGATGGTTGATTGGATCCGGCCAGAAATTGAGGTTGGCAAATAGATGCGTATCCCCCTATTCGTCGCTTTTCAAGTCTTCATCGTTACATCAACGGTCGCGCAGACTGTTGTGCCCATCACGAGTGAACCAAGCCATCACCTCATAATCAGCAATCAATATGTTCGTGTTTTCGAAGTCGAAGTTCCGCCCAAAGCGGAAACCCTCTACCATCAGCACGATTACGACTACCTCTACGTTGCCATCGGCGATGCCGATGTTACCAGCTTCCGACTCAACGAGAAGCCTGCTCAAGTAAAGCTGAAGGATGGCGATGTGGAGTTAGCAAAAGGTCCGTTTGCTCACAAGGCAGTGAACAACGGCGATCGACCATTTCGCAACGTCACTGTCGAGCTGTTGGGTGGGAGTGGGGAGTCGATTTGTGGACATCCCGGGGGAGATATCTGTGGAGCTTTTTCGTATTGGGGAAATGGGAGCCGTCAAGGCGAGGTCATTCACACTACAAAAGTAGAGGTCAATGATGTTTGGCTGAAGGGGAAGTCAGGAATTGGCCCGTTTTCCTACCCCTATCTGTTGGTGGCGGTGTCCGATCTAAGCCTGCAGCAGTCTTCCCAAAATAGGACCACAGAGATCGCCATTCACGCCGGCAAAGCTTTCTGGAACGATCAACTCGGAGCGAAGCTGGATAATTCTTCTGGGCTGGCGAAATTTATCCTAATCGGCTTCCCTGCGGCGAAGACGCAGTGATTCCCGCGAGTCTCCACCCATAATGAAGTGACTGAGGCATGATCGGGATCCTTCGACTCGGGCGCTCGCCCTGGTTCAGGAAGACAACTTCTGTTTCATTTCGGGACTTGGAGACGTTCTCTTGCGTGCGATCCCAGGTTAATGGAGACGCAGCTCGCCTGACGAGCTGCGTCGCCCTGAGTCGAGATTGGCGTGAGAGAGTTGTGAACCCCCAGCAGCTAAACAGTCGGCAACGTCTAGTCGCCGACAGGAATCGGGATTGACTGTGCACTTGCGGTTTGCGCCAACTTCGCTTCGGCACGGCTGGCGGCGAAATGAAGCCGGCCTGTCGGACTGAAGATATCGGCGAGAAAATACGATTCTCCGTATTTCCTGAACACCAGTCTGCTTCCGGTCTCGCTGGAATCCAACGCTGTCGCCGAGGCCATAGCGCCATGCCCGTGTCCATCGAGTATGGCCAACTGCGTTTCGCTATTGGGCAAAGCGTCGCGGAAGATGTACGTTCCCGCCGGCAAGGTCTTGCCCGAGGCCACAAAATCAAATGGAATCTTGGCAGTGATCGGTCCCTGCGCCTGAACCATTCCCACAGCGGCAAAGAACAGGACTGCTGCCGCCAGGTAAGAGTAACTTCTACTGCTCATGACTATCTCCTTCTGTCGCGGTGACGATGCTGTCCGCCGCTATCAGATAGACGTTCGGCAAGCTGGATGGATTCCAAAATGGGACGCATTTACCGCCCATCGAGGATTTTGTTGGGACGCGTAGCGCACAAGCGGGATAAGGAGGGGTCGGCTTTGCCGGCACTTGTTGTAGAGAGACATGTACGAAATTCAAAGAAACCAAAAAAAGGGGACGCGAATGCGCTTTTCGCGATCGACCCGCCTGAAGGAGGTGTCAGGCCTCGATCGATCCGTCAGCGCATTCGCGTGGCCGCTGCGTCCTTCATCGGCAAATCGTTGGGAGTGGCGCAGCAGATGCTATCTATGTAATGTCTTTAAACGCCTGCGTCAGGATCAAACGGTTTCTATGCTTCTCCAACGCTGGCAATTGCATAAGCGTGCCGGCTGCGTCCTTCCGGGAAAGACAAAGAAGGCGCGCTGGAAGAATTCTGCTCGCGTTTGTTCTTGTACATCTCCTTGTCCGCAAAGCGCATGACCTGCTCGATGTCCATTCCGTCCTTGTAAGTCGCAATGCCGCAACTGAACGATAACTGGTAGGAGGCCTGGGTCGCCTGATTCCACCACTTGGCTTCCCATTGCAGCCTCTCAGCGGCGCGGTGGGCCTGAGCGTTGCCCGTTTCGGGAAGAACGACCAGGAACTCGTCGCCGCCGAGGCGGACCACGGTATCCGACCCGCGCAGCGTTTTCTTCAGGAGGTTGGCCAAATCGCGGAGATATTGATCGCCGCCCAGGTGCCCGAAGCTGCTATTGATATCTTTGAAATTGTTGATGTCGATGAGCAGCATGGATAATTCGCTGCCTGCTCGCATAGCCCGGGTGACCTCGCGCGGGATCAGTTCGTCGAGATAGCGCCGGTTGAATACATTCGTCAGCGGGTCGATAATCGCAACCTGTTTTGCCTGAGACGCTTCCATCAGGTGGCGAAGCATTTGCCCGCGAGTGCGATTCAGGCTCCGCTTCTGGTCGAGGATATAAACGTTGAACAACACGATCAGCGTCACCAACCCGAAGAAAAGCTGCGGTAGATAGCGGTGATCGGTGTGCAATGCTGAGCTTGCCCATACCAGATTCGGTAACAGGAAAGCCGCAAATCCAATCGCGATTACTACAATAACCAGAGCGCATATTGACCAGAGCTGCCAATCGCGCTTCGACAGCGCCTCGATTTCCCGGTAAAGATCGCCCGATTGAAAAGATTCAGGGCCCTGATTCTGCTCCATCGTCATACTGCCTCCATGGCCACCCGCCACAACCTGCGGACCGCCAGCATTTATTTAAGCAAGCATGCGACCAGTGGATGTTTTTAGGATAAACCCATTAAAATCAATGACTAATGCGGTTTTGCAGAGGCGCATCAGACTGTCTTATTTTTGGACACAATTCCAGATTTCGGACAGTCACCATGAAAACTCTAGAATTGAGAATGACTGTGAGAAGCACTGCGGACGGGGAACAGACTTCGATTCCCTGATGAACGACCTTCGCCATGTAAGGCCTGGACGCCGCTTCAGCCGCGATGAAATGAATCATCGCTAGCCGTGTCTCCGGGCCCCCTTCCGCACTCTCAATAGCTGCAACGGCGCACTCGGCATTCGCCATTTTGTTATCGTTAAATTAGAAGGCCACGGCTTATGGCAACAATCCTGAAATCATCCTCTCTCCGCTTACTCGCAGGTGCTCTGCTCACAATTTCTGCCGCTGCATGGCTCAGCGCGCAGGCCCAGAAATCGGTGACGTTTGCCGACTTTCGCAATCAGGCCCCGGGAATCGTTCACAAAATCACGGTTGCGGATCTGCCACAGCCATACGCCACCAGTGCGATCGATAACGGTCCCAACATGGTGCCGCGCCCGAAAGACGCCTGGCCGCAGGCTCCTCCGGGATTCAAAGTGGACCTCTACGCAGCCGATCTCGACAATCCACGAGAGATTCGCACCGCTCCCAATGGCGACGTGTTTCTCGCCGAAAGCGAACCCGGCAATATCAAGCTATTTCGCGGAATTACCAAAGACGGCAAGGCCGAGCGCACGGAAGTCTTCGCTCATGGGCTGAATAAGCCTTTTGGGATCGCCTTTTATCCTCCCGGCCCGAATCCGCAATGGGTGTACGTCGGCAACACCGACGCTGTCGTGCGCTTTCCTTACCAGAATGGCGACCTGAAAGCGCGCGGCGCGCAACAGAAGATCGCTGAACTTCCCGGCGGCGGGCGCCTGCGCGGCGGCGGTCACTGGACGCGCGACATCGCTTTTTCCCAGGATGGGAAGAAGATGCTGGTGTCAGTCGGTTCGCACTCGAACGTCGATGACACCGATAACAATCCCGTTGAGTTTCATCGTGCCGACGTGCTCGAGTTCAATCCGGATGGATCGGGAGAGCGTATCTATGCCTGGGGCATCCGCAACTGCGTGGGCATCGCCACAAATCCCAAAACGGGAGAGATATGGTGCTCGACCAACGAGCGCGATAATATCGGCGACAATCTTCCCCCGGATTACATTACTCATATCCAGGATGGCGGCTTCTACGGCTGGCCCTGGTACTACATCGGCGGCCATCAGGACCCGCGCCACGCCGGCAAGCATCCGGAATTGAAGGATAAAGTGATCGTTCCCGACGTGCTGGTGCAGCCCCACAACGCGTCCCTGGAGATGCTCTTTTACGAAGGCATGCAGTTCCCCAGCGACTATCGGGGGGACATCTTTGCCTCGGAACACGGCTCGTGGAACCGGCACCAGCGCTCCGGATACGAGGTGATTCGCGTTCCGCTGCACCAAAGCGGACATGCCAGCGGCGAATATCAGGATTTTCTTACTGGATTTGTGCGATCGGACGGTGAGGTGTGGGGGCGTCCCGTGGGAGTGGCTGTCGCTTCCGATGGATCGTTGCTGGTAAGCGACGATGGAACCAATTCAATCTGGCGGGTAAGTTATGCGGGGAAGTAGGTTACTTCACTGAAACTGAAGCCGACTTGGAGTCGAAAATCATCTCGATGGGCACGTTGGTCTGCTGAGATGCGGGCGCAAACTTCCATTTGCTCACCGCCATGCAGGCGATTTCGCCGAGCATGGGATTGCCGCCGTTGATCTTCGTCATTTTCACTGTGCCATCGGCCGCCACCAGCGCGCTCAATTTTACGGTCCCGCCGATTCCCATTTTCTTCAGCAGCGCCGGATATTCCGGTATCTGCTGCTTGAGAACCTGACGATCGGCCGGCTGGGCCGCCGCAGCGCCGATCAGTATCAGCGCCATCGCCAGGATTTGAAGTCTCTTTGCCATACATGTGTCTCTTTTGCTGAGGCTAAGAGTACGTCGCATGTGACGGAGGGTCAATGTACCCCAGTAACACCGGGATTCGGGCGAGGGTAACCAGTGTAAGCTGCTGGCAACAAATGAGATGGCTGGCCAGAATTCGGATGTTCACATAGGGGTGGGAGGCCAAAGAAGCCTTGACTTGAGGATTGGGAGCCCCGGCCTTCCAGCCGGGTGAGGCGGGGGATTGACGGCCATCACCTCAAGCACTGTCATCCCTGCGCCGCAGCAGCACGGCCAGCCAGCTTCGAGGTTGTGTTTTTGCGGCGCTGGGATGACAGTGCCTTAAGGGGATCAGATCAAGCTTCAGGGACTTTGAAGCCGGAAAAAACAGTTCGATTTTACCCCTCGGGCCTGAAAGCCTCGCGCCTCCTGTTGAAAGCGGAACTCCAGCTTGAACTAATCTTCCGAGTTGTATTCCTGGCGATGTTTTTCAGTCCGCGTATTTCACCGAACAGCCATAAGGACGAGTAGTCGCTACCGCCACTGGTTGGCCGGCCAAAGCCTCCCGCAGCGCATCGGAGACGTAGTTTTTCGCGTTGCTTATGTCGGAAGCATCGGTGGTGGCCTTGTCGTCGATGGCGCCGTTGTAGATCACCTGTCCCTGGGGATTGACGACGAACATGTGCGGCGTCGTCTTGGCGCCATACAGATGCCCGATTTCGCCCTTGGGATCGAGCAGAGCCGCAGTCGGCGCAGCGTGCGTCTTCTGCATGTAATCGTTCTCCTGGTCGGAGGTGACGTATCCCTGCGTTCCGGGAGAAGATGAGATCACGGTAAACCAAACCACGCCCTTATCTGTCCATTCCTTCTGCAGCCGCTGCATGTTGCCGCTCTCGTAGTGCTTCTTGGTGAATGGACATCCGTTGTTGTGCCATTCCAGCACCACGAACTTGCCGCGATAGTCTGAGAGTTTGTGCGTTTGTCCGTGGCTGTCGGTGCCGGTAAAGTCAGGCGCAGAATCGCCAACTTTTACCGCCAGGGCGCTGGCCACAAACAAGGTCAGAACGATGAAGATGGAAGTGTGAATTTGCTTCATGCTTCACTCCTTAACTTTCTTTTGCAACTTTCGATTTTGCACGCCGGCTTTGCCTGACGCTACCGGAACATCAATATTGTAGGCGCGGTCGCCGGCAATCAGCAGGCCTCGCACTTGCGAGATGGGATGATTGAGCTGCTCGGATTTTTTCAGTCTGATCACAACTTCGTCCTTACCAATATCAATTGCCGGTTTAGCGATGTTTTCGATCACTTGCTCATCCGCGGAGATGAAATCGGTTGCTTGTCCCATACTCGGGCTCTTGCCGGCAATGGTCACAACGAAGCCGTCTTGGGTAGAGGCTGCCGAAGCGCGAACTCCCCGCGGCAGCGGCCGTGGCAAGTGAGTTTCTGCTGCCTGAATCTGTGAAGCTTCCGGAGCAGCCTTCGCCCTCCCTCCAATTGGAACAGTTACGGAAAGATGGTCCTTGGCCGGGATGCAAACCTCGCGGCACACCAGATACTTCACATCCGCGCCGATCTCCGCTTGCTTAGACGTTGCTCCTGCGGGAACCGTGAGCTTTGACAGCAGCACCACGCTTCCCTGATAGCCGTAGTCAATCAAGGAGTGATCGGGGATCCTCTGCGGTGCGGGAAACTGTAAATCGCCGGCCTGAATTCCAACGGGAAGATGCCAGACGATCTTCGGCGGCTCGCCGGAGTCCCCCGGATTGGTCCAATAAATGTGCCAGCCAGGATCCAGTTCGAAGCGCAGACCGATCCAATCTGACTCTGTTGGAACCAGCGCGGTCCGGTCAAGTATCAGCGACAGATGCGCATGTTGCGGCCGGGAAGATTGGCTCAAGGCGGCCGAAAGTGCACAAAGAACCGCGAAAACTGTCCGAAACGTGCGGTTAACGCGCCTTGGAGTGCCCCAGCTCATGAACGAACCGACACTCAAATTCTAACGAAAGTCGGCGTTGGGCGCGCTTTGGGACAGAATCCGTTGTTTGGACGGCTTCGAGACATTCGGAAAAGTAAATAGGCCCGCGGCCGAGAAGCGGTGACATTCCTTGGCCACGGGCCCATTCGATCCTGAATCGGATCGGAGGTGATACTCATTAGTGTCCGCCGATATTCTGTACCTGTCAAGCGAAGTTGCGAGCTGTGGAAGCTTTAATTTCACCTAGGATTTTCAAAGGTTTCCGCACGCTTCCCTGGTTTGACACTCGCAAAAATCGAATGTTAGTTTAGAGGGTTGTCTTACCCTTTCCCGGCGGAACAGTAACACCACCCAAGTTCAATGGACGATACCATCAGGCAGCTAGGCGAACTTGCGCTCGGAGCGATTCCGACGATCGTCCTGTTTGTTTTTATCTGGATTCTCTATCGGTTTCTGGTTCACAACGCTCTTGGACGCGCCTTGGCGGAACGCCGCAGCAAGACCGTGGGAGCGGTTGAGAAGGCCAAGACCGCCATCGCCGCGGCCGAGCAGAAAACGGCGGAATATGAGCACCGCATCAGCGAAGCGCGGCTGGCCGTCTTTAAGACGCAGGAAGGCCGGCGTCAGAAAATTCTCGAGCAAAAGACGATAGCTGTCGCCGAAGCTCGCGCAGCAGCCGAAGCCCTGGTAACTACTCAGCGCAAGGAAATTCAAAAGGAATTGGAGACGGCTCGCATCAAGGTACAGGCGGAGAGCTCCAATCTGGCAATGCAGATCATTCGAGCGGTGCTGCGCACCTCAACCATGGCCAAGCAGCCAGCCGGTGGCCGCGGATGAGCCTTGCGCAGATTAAAGTCGGACTTAGGGTCGAGCACAAGTTCCAGAGACTAAAAAACCCTAACACTG
>Ga0307479_10001227_pt1 | contig 23380 bp, 14 predicted proteins | sample atmos_gasesECM4C_FD_203743 | JGI IMG/M metagenome (GOLD analysis project Ga0307479, IMG submission 203743) | Hardwood forest soil microbial communities from Morgan-Monroe State Forest, Indiana, United States - atmos_gasesECM4C_515 | ecosystem: Environmental > Terrestrial > Soil > Temperate... | reverse complement strand
TACGTCGGGTAGGCTGACCAACTGGTAGTACGCCTGCCGCACCGTCATGGGGTGATATTCCGAAAGTACCGTATGGATTTCCGTGACTGATAACTGTTGACACATCGCGATTGCGCTCAATGATCGTGGTCAAAACGTGTGAACGCCTGATTTCGTCAATTGATCCAAGCAGTCGTCGTATGGCACACTCGGAGCCGTGAAGCTTCTAAGGTACATCGAGCTAAAGAGCGGCCATTCTGACAACGGGCCCGCTTGGATTGGCTATGTGACTCCATCCAAGACTGGTCGGACCCTGTACTTCAATGGCCGAGGATTGATGAAGCTTAAGGGCCACGGCGGTAATTACGTCGATATGGAGACAGGTGAATCGTTTTGGGTTTCGGGTGTAAAGAAGAACGGCGAAGATCGCCATTGGGCCGGATCGGGAAAAATTCTCATCGAGGCCGCAGCACTTTCAGATTATTTGAAGATAATCGAGGCCAAAACCTTGGACAGATCGAGTTGTGAGGTGACAAACGCCATCTGTCAGACTGACATCAAGAGGCTCTCACGATTGGCGAACACAGTCGGTATCTAACCTTTTTTGTTTCTGGTTGCGCAGTCGGTATCACAAGAACTGAAACGAACAGGGCGAGGGCAATTCCAAGCATTAACTTGCGCTCTGACATGCAAGCCATTTTATGCCGCCAGCGACGGACTTAGTAGTAACTGTCGTAATATCGCCATTACACTCACAAACCGGAAGTCTATGGGGCGGCTGGTCGGCCATCAGAAAACGATGAGACTCACAGGGGCGCTTTTCCGGTTTGCCCGTCACTCGGACGCGACCTTTTCCGAAGCACTTATGGACACTCACTTTGTCGCGCACTGTTCAGAGCAGCATTTGCGGCGGAATCACCGAGACAAAGACTACAAGTTCGCGCCGAAGGCAAGCAGTCGGCCATCGCGATCCTTTACTACAAACTCACGCGAGTGCCACGGCATGTTGGCAAGTCCCCGTGTGAATTCCACGCCTCGAGCTGCATACTCAGCGTAAAGCGCGTCCGCATCTTCGACGAATAAGTACGCGTCGAGCAGTTCGTCAGCATACTTGTTGGGATTGGCTGCGGGAGGTTGGGCACAGCGGAAGTGAATCACCTGCTGGTCGCGCGCCACGCTGGCGAAAACCGGCGGGTCCTGCCACGTGCCCAAACACTTGAAGCCAAGTTTAGCTTCGTAATAGGCAAGGGTGCCGGGGATGTCCAGGGTGAAGAAGTGAGGCGCGATCTGACGAATCATGGGCCAAGTCTCCTTATGGAAAATGCTGGTGACGTTAGAGCGGTTCCTCGGTTGGTGTATCCGGCAATCAGTACCGTCCCGCGGTACGGACGGGTGCACTGCTCCAGGTGGATGCAGAGCCGATTCACCCAATTCGCTACCGCGAATGGTACTCACTTGTGGAAATTGAATGGAGGCGAAACCTGCTCATTTAAGAGGTCACCGCACTGTAAGGTCCGGGATTCCCTGTTATTTTCGCTGCTAGTGGTATTCAGTCTCCAGGGAAAGTGCTTTTAACTCTAATCTTGCCGGAGAGTTAGCGCGAAATTCCCTGGAATCCCTGCTAGGTTCCCTGAGTGCGGAGCTAATTTCGCGGATTTTGGGCACAATTTGAGGTTTTCGGGCTTCATAGGCGAAGAATTCGCTGCAAAATTCCCTGCAGCAGGGAATTCAGGGGCAGCAGCATTTGCACAATTTGGCTAGGAGCGGTTCCAGAGTTGATGTAGCCGAGCAAAAAAACAAACACAAGATGTTTCGACTCCCACCGAGCACAACACCAGCACTCGGTGGGTCTCCAGAAACGCGCGGGACCCTCCTCCGTTTAGGATGACCGAGAGTCTGGATGGAGCGGCAACCGTGGAGTCGCAAAAGAAATCGGGTTCCCAAATCTGGAAATTACCCGATTACGAAATTACTCAACTCCGAAATCCCTCTCACTTCGGCGAGCTTCCTGCGTTTGCCGGCTTCTGCTGGCCTTGCGGGTTGGTGTTGTTGGTGATGTCGCTGCCGCCGTAGAGAATCTTCACGTCTGAGCCGAAGCGCTTGTAATTGGTGTACTTCACAACGATTCTTATGTGCACGTCGCCGTTGGAGAAGTGCAGAACGTCGTCGGCCTTGGTGTAGGTGGGAAACCAGTACTGACCGTCAATCTGTTCGCGATAGGTTACAAATTTGGGAAAGAGATTTTCGTTTTCCGGGTGCTTCTTCTTTTTTGTCGGATCGACGCCGATGTCGGGCACGCTCTTTCCGTAAGTCTTCACGATCTGCAAGTCGGTGTTATCCACCCAAATGCGTCCCTGGAAATAGCGTTGTCCTTTCTCGATGGTCTTCGGAGCCACGTCGAATACGTAGGTGTCGAGCTCGTCCACCTTCTGCTGGCCAACATAGAGCATCTGATACTTCGGCAACTCTTCAGTGGTGAGTGAGAAGGGGAATTTGTTGCGGATGTCGTCGAGATCTTCTTTGGTCATCCCGACACGCCGCAGCGATGGCTGAGGCGCGAACTTAACGTCCTCGACTCGCCTGCCGCGATCGTCATAGACGATGTCGGTAATCTCGTGGAATTCGCCGGCCACGGTGTCGCCGTCGAGTTCTTCAATCTTCACGTCCTGGGTCCAGGTATAGTGATCCCTGGCCTGCTTGAAATCGATTTCTTTGGCGGCGAATTTATCGATGATTTGTTGCGACGTGATGCCCTTGGGTTCCGAAGGATTGAGGGGACCCGCGCCTTCGTTTGCGATCTCCGGGGCTTGCTGAGCGTTGCCGGAACCGACCGTAAACTGCCCCTGGGCCGCGCTGGAAAGCCACAAAAAGGTACTCAAAACCGCACAAAAACGCACAAAAAAACGCATTGCTGACATCATTTTTGCTCTCTACATCGACATTGTATCCGCTAAATAGGCACAATAAGCGCTGGAAAGACTGGGATTTTGGCCCTTATCGAGCCACTAGGGCAAAGTATTAGAACTGGTTAAGCATCAGAATTTACAGGCAAAAGTCCCTTCGGCGGCCCTTATTATGTTGAATTAAGCTGCAAAAAGAGCCACTTTGTCCGATGATTTTTGACTTCCATCGCCTCCCAACCATCCTGCTGCTGGGAGCCCTTGTCCCGATTTTCTGGTTTTTGTATCGCAGCGATCGCTCTTATCGCGTGCGTTTGTGGCTGATTGCCTGGACTGTAGTCCTGATTCGCGTCATAGTGCAGGTGTTCGGCAAGCAGATGGGGCTTTCCGAAAGCGCAGTAAATGCTGTCGATTTAGGTGGATTGCAGCTTACCGGCGTGGTTCTCCTGGTGTCGATGACGCGGATTGCGCAGGATTCGCGGCAGCGCTGGCCGTTTTTTCTCATGCTGGCGGTCCCTTCCTTCGTTTATGCCGAACTTTTTTCGTTCGGATATTCGCGTCCCTGGGTCTTTGCCCTCGATGGAACCGTGCTCAGCGTCGGCGGCATTCTCTATGTAGTGGTCTATCACCGGCGTCGTCTCGAGCGCTATATGCTCGCAATTTGCGCGCTGGTGCTGCTGATCACGCTCTGGGGATTCGCCCGCACGCTCCACGGCCACCCCGATCTCGGCTTCTATACCATCGAGGCCACTACTTACGCGCTTGCCGGATTCCTTTATTGGTACTCCTATCGCAGATTCTCGCCCGGAGTTGTGCTCACCGCGATCGGGTTCTTCTTATGGGCGGCGGTGTTTCCAACCTTTTATCTATTGAAGCCGCAACATCCGCAAGGGATAGAAGCCCTGATCTCTCTTTCCAACATGCCGAAGTTCTGGGTCGCAATTGGCATGATTGTGACGCTGCTGGAAGACAAATCGCGTAGTGCGCGATTGGCGGAAGCCCAGGAACGCGCCACCCGCGAGCAGATCCAGCGCTTCTTTAGCGTTACTTCGCGCCTCTTGGGCGGCGCTGAGGTTGCAAGTGTGTGCGACGAGATCGCCCAAGTGATCACGCAAGCATCGACCTTTCAACGCTCCGTAGTGCTGCTTGCCGACGAGCAGCGTAACCTTTACGTGGCTGGGGCTTCGGGCATCGATGACCCCACAATGGCAAAATTGCGCGACGAAATACAGCAATTGACCATTGCTAAAGTAGAGGATCTTACCGCTTCCGGATCGAAAATTGGCCCGCATTCCTTCCACCTAAACCAGAAACAGCTTCGCGGCGTTTGCTGGTTACCGGTTAAAACCCAATATCCGAGTCCACAATCGTGGAACTCAGGCGACAAAGTCCTGGTTCCGTTGCGCTCTCCCAGCGGTCATTTAATGGGATGTCTGTCGCTTGACGAGCCCCGCGATGTGAACCGGGTGAATGCGGATGAACTAGCGGCCATCGAAATGTTGAGCGCCGATCTCGCGATTTCGATCGAAAATTCCCACTTGCAGCGTCAGTTGTTGGTCTCAGAGAAGCTTGCCGGATTGGGAAAACTGGTTGCCGGAGCCGGTCACGAGCTCAATAATCCTCTCACTGCGGTGCTGGGATATGCGGAGATGCTTTCATCTTCTTCGGCGGACGATGAAGGCACGCGCCGCGGCGCAGAAGTTATCCGCCGGGAAGCGCTGCGAATGAAACAGATCATCGAGAGCCTGCTGCGTTTCGCGCGGCAAACCAAATTCGAGCGCCGCACAGTCCTGCTTGGGGACGTGATCGACGAAGTTTTTAAGTTGCGCGCTTACGAAATTCGCCGCTCAGGAGTGCAGGTGGTTACCGAGATTGCTCCCGATTTGCCTGGAGTTGTCGTAGATGAAGGTCTCTTAAAACAGGTCTTTCTGAACATCGTGAGCAACTCGCTCGACGCTCTGCGGGATGTTGCCGGCGGATGCATCAGGGTGGAAGCGGCGCAGCACGAACAGAGCGTGCACATTCGCTTCAACGACAATGGCGCTGGATTCAGCAATCCGGACCGCGTTTTCGATCCATTTTTCACTACAAAAGATCCCGGGAAAGGTCCGGGACTTGGTCTGAGCGTCTCTTATGGGATCATCAAGCAGCATGGCGGCGAAATCAGCGCATACAATCTGCAGCCTTCCGGAGCCTGCATACTCATCAAGCTGCCACTCGCCGGCGCGCAAGACTCGATCCTGGAACCCAGCGAAGTGGCCGGAGCGTAGAGAGAAGCGTTTCAGGAAACGCCATTCCCGAAACGTTCCTCCTGAAACGCTTTTCTTGTCTTACACTGTCGAGTTTGCCTAGGAGGCCAACGTATGGTCCGTAAGCTTCTGCTTTGGTGTGTCTTCGTGAATATTGTCTTTGCTCAGCCCGCGCCACAGGTCGCGAGCGCCACACCGAAGCATCCGTTCACTTTTGAAGACATGATGGCCCTCAAGCGGATTGGCGACCCACAGGTTTCGCCTGACGGACGATGGGTGATGTTCTCCGCCATCGATGTCAATCTGCAGGAAAACACGAAGAAGCCGCACCTTTGGATCGTTCCGGCTGCCGGCGGAGAATCGAAGGAGATCACGAGCGGACAAATGGGCGAGAACCGTGGGCGATTTTCCCCCGATGGCAAGAGCATTTTGTACACGTCCAGCGCCACAGGAAGTTCACAGATCTGGATCGCAGGTTTCGATTCCGAAACGGGAACTCCTTCCGGCAACGCCCGCCAGCTTACCTCTTTGTCCAGTGGAGCCGACGGCGCGCAATGGGCCGGAGACGGCAAGCACATTCTTTTCGTCTCGGAGATCTATCCCGAGTGTAAGGACGATGCCTGCAACAAAGCTCGCGATGAAGAACTCGCCAAGTCGCCGGTAAAAGCCAAAGTGTTTACCCGCCTTTTTTATCGTCATTGGTCAAGCTACACGCGATTCAAGCGCAGCCACCTGTTCATCGTTCCCAGCGAAGGCGGCTCTCCGGCGGACATCACCCCGGGCGATCACGATGTCCCACCCTTCAGCCTTGGAGGCCAGGACCTCTACGCTATCTCTCCCGATGGACAGGAGCTAGCGTTTACCAGCAATATTGACGAAGTAGAAGCGACAAGCACGAACAACGATGTCTTTGTCGTTCCCATTACGGGAGGAACTCCGAAAAAGATTTCCAGCAGTCCGGGAAGCGATTCCACTCCGCTGTACTCTCCCGATGGACGTTACATCGCCTACCGATCGCAGGCGCGAGCAGGATATGAGAGTGACCGCTTCCGTCTTCTCATCTACGACCGAAAAAGCGGAGCCACTACCGATCTGACGCGCAATTTCGATCGATGGGTGGAAGCCTTCTCCTGGACTCCGGATTCCTCAGAGATTTACTTCGCCTCCGAAGACGCCGGAACCTCTCCGCTGTGGCGCGTAAAGGCCAGTGGCGGGGAGGCGGAGCAGGCAGTCGCGGGCTTCAACGATGAGCCTGCATTCGCTCCCGACGGCAAGACGATCTTCTTCAGCCGCATGTCCATACAAGCTCCAAACGAAATCTACAAAGCTGCAGTCTCTACCAGCGGCAAAGCACAAGCAGAACAGCTAAGTCATCTCAACGATACAACGCTTTCCCAAATTGAGATGACGCCGTTGGAATCGTTCGAATTCGCCGGCGCCAACAAGACTAAAGTGCAGGGCTTTATGCTCAAACCTCCGGGGTTCAATCCAGCGCAGAAATATCCAATGAAGTTTCTCATCCACGGCGGTCCGCAGGGCGCCTGGGGAGACGACTGGTCCTTTCGCTGGAACCCTGAACTGTTCGCGGCAAATGGATACGTTGTGGTGATGATCAATCCGCGCGGCTCGACAGGGTATGGACAGAAGTTCATTGACGAAATCAATGGCGATTGGGGAGGCAAACCCTACGTGGATCTGATGCGGGGCCTGGATTACGTGGAAAAAGCCAATTCGTTCTTGGACAAAGAGCGGGAATGCGCCCTCGGCGCTTCGTACGGCGGCTACATGATCAATTGGCTACTCGGCCACACCACGCGCTTCAAGTGCGCGGTTTCGCACGACGGCATGTTCAATGACGTGTCCGCTTTCGGGACGACCGAGGAGCTATGGTTCAACACCTGGGAATTCAAGGGCACACCCTGGACGAATCCAGACATCTACAGGAAATGGTCGCCGAATCTTTCAGCATCTAAGTTCAAGACGCCAACCTTGGTTGTGCACGGACAGCTCGATTATCGTCTGGACGTCTCAGAGGGTTTCCAGCTATTCACCACGTTGCAGTTGCTGAAGGTGCCTTCCAAAATGCTCTACTTTCCCGATGAAGGACACTGGGTCCTCAAGCCGCAAAACAGCCGCCTTTGGTACAAGACTGTGAATGATTGGGTAGATCAGTGGGTGAAGCAATAGGCTGCGGACCATCTCCTCGATTTAGTTCTCTTTTTGGGACGACTTCAATGCAGAGACGAACCTCGCAACCTGTTTGAAAGAACCGAGGCAGAAGTTAAATCTCCGGATAAATATCGAAGAATGCCTCTACGCTATTTCGCAACTGTGATTCGATCTCTTCCTTGCTGCCTTCGAGCACGTGCATGGTGACGCGCGCCGTGCGTCCATTCTTCAACTCCACTGGCGCATCGCCCACCGAGACAATCTCGTCCGACGGCAGCAGCCGCATGCCATAGACCAGCGTCAGATTTGCCATGGGAATAGTTTAGCTGCTGAGCTGCTCAGCTTCTAAGCCGCTGAGCTTCTCAGCTCCTGGCCCGAAGGTTCGTTGAGAAACCAGAGGAGTCTGCTTCCAAAGTGTCGTGGCTTAGAAGCTCAGAAGCTTACCGGCTTAGAAGCACACCCGCTTCTGTTCTACAATCCGCTTCGTGCGCATAATCCTATTAGTTGTTTCCGTGTCTTCTGTGGTATTGGCTCAAGCTTCGCCGGCTTCGCCTAAGCGGCAAGAACAAAGTCCTGCGGTGAAGGTAAATATTCTCAACGTGTGTACGCCCGATGCCGAAGCACAGCAGGAATTGAAGGCAGCCTTGTCGCGTCTGCCCAAAGCGCCGGGCTTCTCCACTGATTATGAGATCTCGCGCGGAGTTTCGACGGTCGAGGAGGGCAAGAACGCGAAATATGTGCGCCTGCGCCGCGATGCGAAGGCCGATTCGCCGCTGGCGACCATCCAATATTCTGTTAGCGTGGATCCTGCGAACACGATTGAGACTCTTGTATTTCGCGGACGAGATGTAAAAGATCTGCTCGCTCTGTCCATCGAAGATAAGTTATCGACAGGCGTCAGCAAACCTTCGGCTGTGATTCAAAGTGACACGCCTGCCTCTCGCGTGCGGGTCGAGCGCGCAGGAAAGACTACTGTGGGACTGGCGCGCTGCCAGGATGTCGATCAGGCGCAGTACGAACCGATATTTGCGCAAGCATCGACGGTGCTCGCCGACTATCGTCGAATCTTGAAATTGCGCAGCATGCTGGCCAGCGATTTGTCTTGGATGAATCCCCGGAGCGAACACGAAGGTCATGAAGTCAAAAAATGAGGTCACGGAGACAGAAGAATTTCTTCGGGAAATTACACTGGTAAGTCGAAATTGAAGACCTTTTGTGCTTCGGTGTCCTCGCTTTTCGACCTTCGTGTCCTTCGTGTTAACCTCCCGGTTTGAGTCTTATCGCCTTCTCGTGAATCCAATTTATTGGGGAATATGGACAATTCGGTTCGTAATGTCGTGATTCTTGGCTCCGGATGCGCCGGCCTCACCGCCGCCATTTACGCCGCTCGCGCCAATTTGAAGCCGCTCGTGCTCGAAGGCCATGAGCCTGGAGGTCAGCTCAGCATAACCACGTTGGTGGAGAATTTCCCCGGATTTCCCGACGGAATTCAGGGGCCCGAACTCATCGAGAACATAAAAAAACAGGCGGCACGCTTTGGCGCCGACTATCGAATGGCTCACTTGGTGAGCGCCGATTTCACCAAGCGTCCTTTCGTGTTGAATTTAGGAACGGAGCAATTGCGAGCGCGCACGCTGATCGTCGCCAGCGGCGCTTCAGCCCGATGGCTGGGATTGCCCAGCGAACAGGCGCTGATCGGTCATGGGGTCTCATCATGCGCAACCTGCGATGGATTTTTCTTCAACGGGAAACCGATCACAGTTATTGGCGGCGGCGATTCTGCGATGGAAGAGGCGTTGTTTCTTACGCGCTTCGCCAGCAAAGTCACCATTATTCATCGCCGCGATGGCTTCCGCGCCTCCAAGATCATGCTGGAACGTGCGCGTCATAATCCCAAGATCGAGTTCATGACTGACACCGTGGTCGAGGATGTTCACGACGTCCACAAAAAAGAAGTTACTGGACTTCGTTTGCGCAACCTAAAAAGCGGTGCGCAGTGGGACTTTCCCACAAGCGCGATGTTTCTCGGCATCGGCCACGAGCCCAACGCGAAATGGGCCAATGGTCAGCTGGACACCGATCCCGATGGGTATTTGCTGACTAAGAATTACGTGTTTACCAGAGTGCCGGGAGTCTTCGCTTGCGGGGACGTGCAGGATCGACGCTACCGGCAAGCGATCTCAGCCGCCGGAACCGGATGTATGGCTGCTATGGAAGCGGAGAAGTTCCTGGAAGAAGAAGGACGTTAAGAATTTGGGAATTCGTAATCGGGTAATTTCGTAATTGGGAATTTCCCCTGAAGTGTCAATCCAGTGATTGCAGCGGCCACAAAGCACATTACCGGCTCACAAGAGTTTCGTTCGGCGAATAATGGTAGCTCGCTCGAATCACATGGTTCGGAGGCTTCGGACGCAGGAGATAGACATAGCGTCGCGGAGCTGTTCCGGTCTCAGTACCGGCAAACTCGTATAGTTCGTCGTTGTAGAAGATGGTGATGCGCTCATCCCATCCCGGCTTTTGACGGCACGAGCGTATGCGCAGTTTCACGTCTTGAGATTGAACGGCTTCCACCTGATCGCCTACCCGCGCCCCCTGCGCCAGTTCTGAGGCTGTTCTCCGCAGCTGCGCGTGAATCCACGAAACCAGCGCGAGCGCCGAATTAGGAACGACTTCTCCTGTAGTGCCCGCGGCCAACAAACGGACAGCTCCCTCGAACGTGAGATATACGAGAAGGATCGTGAACGGCTGAAGCATATACGCGGCCAGCACGAAGAGTCCGGAGCCCATGATGGCAGTCTCGCCGCCAATTTCCCCGGCTTTCATCGTGATCTGCGCGCTGCCGAATACCTGGCCGTTGGCAAAATGGAGATATCTGTAGATAAAGAGTCCCAAACAGAGGAGGAATTGGACAACTCCTGAACTCAGGGCTGCCGGAATGCCGGCTTCGATGTTTCCGCGATAACACCTGGGCAACAAAGAGGCAACTTGTTGCTGTAAAAATGAAACCATAGAAGAAAACAGGATGTTCCGGAATAAGCTGGCGAGTCAATGTGCCAGAGGTACATGGTCACTTCATCGAAGCCGCTGCGTTTTTTGATTTCAGTACGGGTGAGGTTCGATCTTCCACTTTTCGTACACTTTTGCATCCATGAACACTTGGAAGAGCGATCCATCCAGCTCGCCATCCTTGACGGCGAAGCCGAGAATCTGCAGGGCGCGATCCAAGCTCACGGCCTTTTTATAAGGACGATCGGCTGCAGAGAGCGCGTCGAAGATGTCCGAGATGGTCATCATGCGCGTCTGTACCGGAATTTCCGGCGCGGAAAGCTTGTAGGGATAGCCGAGGCCATTCAGTTTTTCATGATGCCCGCGAGCAATGTCCGGAATGTTGCGGATCTCAGTCGTCCAGGGAATCTGTTGCAGGAAATTGAAAGTATGTACTACGTGAGACTCGATCTGCAGGCGTTCGTTGTCGTCGAGTGAGCCTTTGCGTATCGAAAGCAGGCGGACTTCGTCGCCGGTGAGCAAAGGCTTCTCTTCGCCCTCGAAATTACGATAGTGGCGCGCCGCGATATCCAGCAGCTTCTCGAAGCTTCCTTCCGGCAACACGCTAGGTTCATCGGACTTGAGAATTGCCTCGAAAAAGTGATCCACTTCAGTGATCTGATCACGAAGTTCGCCATCGAATTGACCCAGCCTGGCAAGATATTCTTCCCGACCCTTTTCGAGTACGTAGTTGAGCCGCTGTTGGAGTTTCTCGGCCTGTATCGACCGCTTCACGAACTCGAAGCGCTGCTTTACCAGTTCCAATTGCGCGGGATAAAGTTTCTTAGCCTTGACCAACACCTCTTCGCGGACACCAACTTTGCCGAAGTCGTGCAGCAGCGAGGCGTAGCGAATCTCCCGCATCTCTTCGCGCGTAAAGCGGAGATCGGCGTACGGACCGGCCTCGACGCGCTGCACCGCCTCCGCCAGCGCAACCGTAAGATTGGCGACGCGGAAAGAATGGCCGGAGGTGGTAGGATCGCGCGCTTCAATGGCGATAACCGAGGCGCGCACGAAGCCCTCGAAAAGCCGCTGGATATTTTCGTACAACCGGCTGTTCTCAACAGCAACCGCAGCCTGGCTGCCGAGCGAGGCCACGATGTCCTGCTGCCGGCTGGCAAATGGCACCACCTGGTCCTTCACTGCAGAGAGCGAGGTGAGCTTAGCCTTCCCGTCTCGCTTGGCGTTGATGAGCTGCAACACGCCTACGATGTGGTCCTTCTGGTCCCGTAATGGGACGGCAAGAATTGACTTGGTGCGATATCCGGAATCCTCGTCGAACTTGCGGTTAATGCTGTACGGTATCTCCGGGGTCAGATGATATGCATCTTCGATATTGACGATCTCCCCGGTGGAGGCAACGTAACCCGCAATGGACTTGTGATTGATATCCATCGTCGATTCGCGAAACGGCAGATCGATGGAATCGTTTTGTGCCAGCTTAAAGCGCAGGCGTTTGTGGCGAGTTTCCTCTTCTTCTTCTCGCTTCACCAGGGCCGAGGCGGGCAGGCCGCTCGCGCCGTCTCCCAGCGTGGCGGGCAGCATATGGTGAACCGGAGGCTGCTTGTCTTCACTAGCGGACTCGACCAGGTAAAGCGAGCCTGCGTCCGCGTTAGTGATATGACGGCTCTTGGTGAGGATAAGTTCCAGCAGGCTGTCGAGGTGATGTTCGGCGGAAAGCGCAGCCCCAATTCGATTTAGTTCCTGGATTTCCCGTGTGACGCCGCGCAGGCGCTCGTTAATCTGTTCGCGAACATGGATCAGGTGAATGTGGTCGAGAGCATTGTCGATGATGCGCTCGAGCATTGGCTGCGGAGTACTGACCGGAAGATATGCATAGACCAAGGCATCCACTCTGGAATCGCGAATGCGCTGGTCGGCTAAGACAATGACTCGGCAGAATGGCTTGCGGACTTCGTCATAGAACCGGGTCAGTAGCTCCTCATCCGCGCTGACGATAATTCGTTCCACATCCTCGGGAAGCTTGAGTGAATTGTCAAAGGAGACGTGGCGATAACGGTGGATGTCCAGCAGATTGCGGCGAAGTTCCGGCTCCTCGTCAAAAGAAACCAGCAAGGGTAGGATTCGCAGCGTCGGACTGGCCGCCGGTTTGGCAAGGGAGCTTGTGGACATACTCTACCGTTGGACAGCGGACTAGTCTTCCGCCCTATTGTGTTCTGGCCACTTGGAGGTTGAGGCCTGAAAGTGCGGTTAATATAGCACGGGCCGGAAGTCCAGGCGGCAATGGCCTGTTTCGGGCATCAGGACGCCAAGAAAGGGTACATGGGCCCCGCTATAATCACGCCGATGAGCGGTTCTCCTTCACGTCTTAGCGCGGACCAACCTGTTTTCCGTCTCAAGGGAGAAGCTCCTTATCTCTGTATCCATGCCATCAATGTCTTCGTCAGCGATCAGAATCAGAGCCTGCGATTCTACCTGGACCAGCTAGGATTCAGCCTGGTGGGCGATGTCCGCCTGGGAAATGGCGAGCGCTGGGTAGCGGTTGCACCTCCCGACGGCGGTACCGTGCTCTCGCTGGTTGCGCCCAAGCCAGGTTCCAAGGAGCACGAACTCATCGGGCGGCCGACGCACGTTGTCTTTGTCACAGAAGACCTGTTGGGCAAGTTTCACGAGTGGCGGAACCGGGGAGTTCGTTTTCAATACACGCCACGGCTGAAGCGTCTGACGTACGAGCGGCAGCCATCGACTTCGACCGCAAATCACCATCCGGCTTTGGGGTCATCCGCGACATCGGGGAGCGCTGACGATCCTGGATCGATCGCCCATGCTGAACCAGCGCCGGTGTGGGGCGGCGCGATCACACATTTCAAAGATCCTGACGGAAACTCTTTCGCGCTGGCCAGCTACGACGAGGAAAGCCGGGCGGTTGAGGCGCAGCGCCGCGCCGCCGCGGCGAAGTTGGAAGCGCAGCGCAGCGCGGCGCAGGAAATGGAAATCGCCAAGCAGGTGCAGACCAGGCTCTTTCCTCAGACGCTTCCGGCGGTTTCGAGCCTCGATTATTTCGGGATTTGTCTTCAGGCGCGCGAGGTCGGCGGCGATTACTACGACTTTCTCGAATTAGGACGGCAGAGGCTTGGACTTGTTGTGGCCGACATTTCCGGAAAGGGAATCGCCGCAGCTCTTCTGATGGCTAACTTGCAAGCGAATCTGCGCAGCCAATGCGCGATCGCATCAGATGAGCCGGGACGCTTCTTGCGCTCGGTGAATCGCTCGTTCTACGAGAATTCCACCGACAGCGCCTACGCCACATTGATTTTTGCCGAGTATGACGACAGCTCACACCGTCTGCGCTACGCCAGTTGCGGACATCTTTCCGCGCTCCTGCTCCGTCATGATGGCGCGCTGGAACGGCTGGATTCCACGTGCACCGTGCTGGGACTGTTCCCGGAATGGAATTGCACAACGGAAGAATGCTCATGCTCGTCCGGAGACGCACTCGTTCTCTACACCGACGGGCTGACCGAGTGCTGCAACGACGCCGGAGAGGAATTTGGAGAGTGCCGCCTGACCGAATCGCTGCGACAGCATCAGGAGCACTCTTCTCCGGCTCTGGTTCAAGCCATCCTCGATGACGTTAAGAATTTCAGTCCGCACGAGCAGGCCGACGATATCACCCTTATCGTCGCTAAATGCCGGTAGCGCCCTCGGATATGCGATTTTGGGCCTGGCATGCTTCCCAGCGAACACCCCGCCGGGGCGGCCGGTTCCAAGTAACCCACGAAGATCCCGTGAGCTTTTGCCATTAGTTGGCCGGAGGCCCGAGGCTGGAACCCGGCGAATCTGGCGTCCCCTCGCAAAGAGCTGACGACCCCCGGCAAGCCAGGTCCGTCACAAAAACCCTTGAATTCCTCCCAGAAAATCAGCTACTCTGTCCAGCAACTTGGGCTGCCGATCGAACCTCGATTGCCGGCCTTCCCCAGCCCGATCGGGGCGCTTGACGCGTCTCTTTCATTCTCATTTCTTATGCGGCTTCTTCTCACGAGCTGTTTGCTCCCAATAGAGGCATATCCCATTGCACGTTTCTCTGGAGGCTATTTCATGAAGTGTTGTTGTGTTTCGCTTAAGCTTTTCACGGCTGCAGGTTTATTAGCAGCGGTTGCGCTTTTGCAGCCTTGCCCGCTGGCTGCTCAGGAGAACTCCACCAAAGATGCACTCGAAGTAAGAAACTCCCACGAACCACCGTTGATGGGAATCCATTGGGCTCGAGAGTTTGCCCACACTAGCCTTCGTCGCCACAGCAGTCCGGACATGCTCTGGCACAACGGCGCCATCATGCCTTCGTCCGCGGTCACGGCGATCTTCTGGGGCACTACCTGGACTTCCTCCAATGCGAAAGTCGGTGGGATGCAGTCGTTCTACCTCGGATTCAACAATTCGCACTACGCCGCCACCTCCGATGAATACACCGGAAGCAACGGGCAAGTCGGATCGGGTGAGACCTTTGGCGGATACGTCATCGATACCAACCCGGCCACTGGCGGGAGCCAGACGTCTGCAATTCTCGCGGAAGTATGCCGGGCCGTTCCCAATCCCGTCTCCAACGGCTACTATCCGGTCTATACCGACGTGAAGCGCGGCAATGCCGGCTACTGCGCGTGGCATAGCTACGGAAGTTGCGGATCGACTCCGGTACAGTTCGCCTTCTTCTTCAACCTGGACGGCGATCCGGGCTGCGACCCGCAGGATACCCAGACCGGCCATCCGCAAGGCGTGGCTGCTTTGGCCAATGTCAGTGCGCATGAACTGTCTGAAGCCCGCACCGATCCGCGCAACGGCGGATGGTATGACGCCTCTGGACAGGAAAACGGCGACAAGTGCGCCTGGACCTTTAACGTTCCTTATGTGACCTTCAGCGACGGATCGATTTGGAAGGTGCAGGGTGAATGGTCAAACGCGGCGTACAACTCTGGAACAGGTTACCCCAATAGCTCTGGTCAGCGTGGATGCCTGGATGGACACTGATCCATTTCGGGAAGTTCGCCAGGCGGCCCCACAACGGGGCCGCCTTTTTGTCGCCGGCAATGCGAAAACAGCGCTATACCCGCCGCCGCATCCTTAATTTAAAGACCAATTGCATACCAGTTTTCGTAGGTTCGGCTAAAGCCGCTACGAAAAACAACATATTCATCATCGCAATCTCTGATCGCGAACTTCCGACTCCGCAGCGCTCCGTGCATTCGTCCCTGGGCCTCGATAGGTCGTCATCATGAGGGGCGAGTTTGTCACAAGGTTGGCTGAGTAGTAACAGGTTTCGCTCCCGGTGGCAGCAGGACTGCTCCTTTGTTCAGGAAAATCACCAGGAGTTACAACGTATGGTTCGATTACTCAGCCGAAGTCTAGCGGCGTTTGCTCTGGTTGCGCTGCTGATAACAAGTTCATTCGCCGACAACGTGTACGGCAAGATTCGTGGCACTGTAAGCGACCAGAATGGCGGCGTCGTGAGTGGCGCCACCGTGCAGGTGACCGAGCAGCAGACAGGAGTTTCACAGGCTGTCACAACCAAAGGCGATGGCTCATACGAATTTCAGCAGTTGCCGATTGGGGTGTACACGATCTCTGCCAGCGCTCCCAGCTTCAAACAATTCAAGGCCGTTAACATCTCGCTCAATTTGAACCAGGTATTTGTACAGAATGTGACGTTAACCGTAGGCGCAGTCGCAGAAGTCGTGAATGTAGAGGCCGCGCCGGTACAAGTTGATTCCACGAACATTCAGCTAAGCACGACTATCTCGAATAAAACCATTGAAGATCTGCCATTGCTCGGCCGCAACTGGATCAACCTGCAGCAGCTCCAGCCTGGAGTTGTAGCGAACACCGATCGCTTTGCCACTACCTTCGCCACCAACGGCAGCCAGGCCCAGCAGAACAGTTATCTGTTGAATGGACTTGATTCGAACGACCTGCCGCTAAACGCCCCGTTGGTAATTCCCAGTCCGGATGCGATTGCAGAGTTTACGCAAGTGCAAAGCAGTCTGAATCCAGAGTTTGGGCGAAACTCTGGAGCCATCCTGAACGCCGCGATAAAGAGCGGAACCAACTCGTTTCACGGGGACGCCTTTGAGTTTTATCGCGATACCTTCCTCAACACCAAACCTTACTTTGGTAAATCGCCGCAGGTTTTCCATCAAAACCTCTTTGGCGGAACGATCGGCGGGCCGATTCGCAAGGACCACACCTTCTTTTTCTACTCTTATCAAGGCACGCGAGCGCGCCAGAATGAGCCGGTACAGTCACCCAACGTATCGACGGATGCAACCGTTTTGAGCTTGAATGAGCGCAACGGAATTATCACTGGTATTAACGCAGGCACGGACTGCACCAAAATAGGATGCTCGCCATTTCCGCTTGTGGGCGAGAACGGCACCACCTTCCCGGCAGGAACTCCTTATCAAACGATCTTCCCGACGGGACACATTCCGGCTGCGGATTTCAATCCGATCTCGAATACACTGCTTACCAAATTCATACCGCCGCCGAATTCCGGAACTACCGATTTTTTGTTCAATCCCGTTCGCACACAACCGGTAGATCAACATCTTTTCAAGCTCGATCACACCTTCAATGCGAAGGATTCGATCTGGTTTTACGGGCTGTTTCAGCACTCCTCGTATCAGGAGACGCTGGCGTTCTTCGGTGCCAGTGTGCCCGGATTTCCCGACATGCAAGACAGCCACGTCAAGCAATTCGATGCAAGTTACAATCATGTTTTTGACAGCAACACACTCAACGAGTTCCGCTTGGGTTATACCCGGCTGAACTTCAACACGGTCGCGCCCGTCAGCCCGGTTCTGCCTTCCTCGCTCGGATTCCAAATCAATCCGCAGAGCACAGTGAGTGCGGGTGTACCGCAGGTCGCTATCTCAGGCGGGCCGACGCTAGGATTCAGCAACAACGGGCCTCAGCCCCGGATCGACGGAACCAGCCAGGCCACAGATAATTTCTCCAAGATTATCGGACGGCATTCGCTGAAGATGGGAATTGAAGTGCGTCACTTCCAGGTGAGCAATCCATTCTTCTTCAACAACAATGGGGTGTATACGTTTGGCGGATCCGGTCCATTCAGTACCGGGTCGTCGGTGGCCGATTTCCTCCTCGGCATACCTGACAATTACGCCCAATCTTCTGGCGGAGATGTCAATGCCGGAGCCTATGAGTTCTATCAGTATTTCCAGGACCAATGGAAAGTGCGCGACAACCTGACCGTCACCTACGGCGTCGGCTATCAGATCGATACGCCACTGGACCAGAACGCTAACGGCGGTCTTTTCAACGACTGCTTTATCTCCGGCCAGCAGTCCACGGTCTTTCCTACTGCTCCTGTGGGTCTGCTGTTTGCCGGCGACAAGGGATGCTCAAAGTCCGGTTACAGCACTAAGTACGATCACGTGGGACCGCGGGTGGGTTTCGCCTATAGTCCCGATTTGGGTTGGCTTAGCGGCGGGCCAGGCAAAACTTCTATTCGCGCCGGATATGGTATTTACTTCAATCGTTCGGAAGAGGAGTTAGCTCTCTCCAACCTGCAAGAGCCGCCTTTCTCGCTTGCTTCTGCGGGTATCAATGACCAGTTCGCGGCATCACCCTCGTTTGCTAATCCCTTCGCAACGGTAAACAACACCACGGTTACCTCCGGAGGTGCCAGGCTCACAGCGGGATCGATAGCGAATAAGTACCCGTTCATTCCGGCGCCCCGCGGTTCGGCGGTCGATTTCACCTTCTTCGAATCCATGTTCGTCAACACCATCGATCCGAAGTTTTCGGCGCCCTATTCCGAGAACATGAATTTCACAATCGAACGCCAGTTGCCTTCCGCGATGATCCTCCGCTTCGGTTATGTAGGAGCTCTTGGACGTCATGAGACCGTTTCCTATGACATAAACCTGCCCAATGCGGCTGCGTGCCTGGCCGAAGCGGGTTGTCCTGGCGCGCGGTTCTCGCAAAATACGTCATTTCCGCAGAACTTCCCCCTAATTCCGGGAAACATCATCGGTGGTCTTGGACAAACCGGCACTCGCGGATCGTCAAACTACAATTCTTTCCAGGCGCAACTGACAAAGGCGGCGACGCATGGATTGAGTTTTGAAGCGTCATACACCTGGAGTCACAGCCTCGATAATGGATCGAGTTTTGAGTCCTCGCGCGGCTCCGGCTCCCAGGGGCAGGGAAGCCCGGTGTTTCTGGCGTCGAATCCTTCTCTGAATTACGGCGACTCGGACTTCGACGCGCGGCAACGCTTCGTCGTGAATTATGCCTACGACATTCCCAGATGGCGGATGGGAGAACACCTTCGATTTCTGGATCGAGTTGTGAACGGATTCAGGATTACCGGTCTCACTACGTTGCAAACCGGATTCCCTATCAGCTTTGTGGCCAACACAGACTTCAACTCGTTGGGGTGTGGCCCCTACTCATTCTTCGGCTGCCCCGATCGTCCAAACTTCAATGGCACCTTCCAGACACTTGATCCAAGAGCCACGAACACCTTCAACAGCCGAACGGGCAGCTTCTGGTTCGTTCCCGCTGGCTTCTCCAAAGAAGCCATTGGTACGATCGGCAACGCGCGCCGCAACATGTTCCATGGACCGGGGCTCAACAATACCGACCTGGCGCTCGAGAAGGACTTCAAAGTAGATGAAAGACGATACTTTGAACTGCGTTTGGAAGCGTACAACGCCTTCAACCACACGCAATTCAATAACCCAAGCGGAGACGTAGATTCGAGAAACTTCGGCCGCATCACTAGTGCGCAATCACCTCGCCTGGTGCAACTCGGTGCAAAGTTCTACTTTTAGAAACCAAGCTCGTTCAAAAGGCCAGTCCCGAGCGGACTGGCCTTTTTTGTTATTGCCCTTTCCTTCGAAAATCGGGAGCCCCAACTCCATAGCTACTCCAAGGCTGCTATATCCATTCGAATAGTAGAGACGCAGCATGGCTGCGTCTTTGCCAGGCCATTTATGCTCGAACAGACGCGACAATCCGCGACAAGAGTCTCTTAACAAGAAGCTGTACAAGGTACGAAATGACGAATTCATTTCTAACCGCCGCGATTTATCTACCAAATTCAATACATTCAAATAATCAGCGATACCGAAAATTAGATATTGTCGCCCAGATTCATCGGCTTCTATTGACGACATTTGACATCTGATCCCTCTCGATGGATTTCCGTCACTCCAAAGTAAGGCCTTGTCCCAAAGTGGGACGATGAGCCTCCTTTCGTCCCATTGGCAAAGCGACTGCATTGAACTTCCAGACATATTGTCAGGAGGTTGTATGCTTACTCGTTTTACCCGCCGGCTGTTTGCGTTAGTCGCATTGAGTGCGCTGCTGACAGTTGGCTCATTTGGCGACGAAGTCTATGCGCGAATTCGCGGACTCGTCACCGATCCGTCAGGCGCCGCGCTGGCGGGAACTACTCTTACCGCCATCAATACCGCTACTGGTCTGGAGCGGACCGTTACTGCTCAAGCTGACGGCAGTTATGAGTTTCTGAATCTGCCCATCGGCGTGTACACGGTAAAAGCATCCGTGACTGGCTTTAAGACTTACCAAAGCACTGCGATTACGCTGGCCGTAAACCAGATCTATAACCTTCCCGTGCAAATGAGCGTTGGTACGGTGTCAGAAACGCTGGAAGTAAAGGCCGATACAGTCCAGGTTGAGACCACCAGCAATCAGCTTCAGACGCTGGTCGATCAGAAGAAGATCGTTGATTTGCCGCTCATCAATCGCAACTGGACCTCCTTGGAGCAACTCATCCCGGGCGTAGTTGCCGCGTCCGACCGATTTCTGACGTTCGCCGTTAACGGTAGCCAATCGACCCAGAGCAGCTTCCTGATCAATGGTGTTGACGCGAATGACCTTCCGTTAAACACGCCGTTAATCATTCCGAGTCCCGACGCGCTCGGTGAATTCAATCTCATTACCAACACTATCAATCCCGAATACGGACGCAACTCCGGCGGAATCGTGAATGCCGTCATTAAGAACGGCACAAACGCGTTCCATGGAGATGTGTTTGAGTTCTATCGCGATACATTCCTGAACACTCATAATTTTTTCCAGAAAACCGCCCCGCAGTTTCATCAGAATCTGTTTGGCGGCACGATTGGCGGGCCGATCTGGAAGGACAAGACCTTCTTCTTCCTCTCATATCAGGGAAATCGTAACCGTCAGCCCGAACCGGGATCGGGCAATATCGTCACAGTTTTCACGCCCGCGCAGCGCGGCGGTAACTTTGCTCCTGCTGCCGGCGGATGTCCATTTGGCACTAAGGTGTCGCCCTTCGCGCTTACCGGAGAAAGCGGAGCCAGCTTCCCGGCCGGAACTCCGTACTGCACTATCTTCCCGACGGGTCACATTCCCGTTTCAGATTTCAATCCGATCTCGGCCAATTTGCTCAGCAAGTTCATTCCCTCACCAAACTTCGGAACCAACCAATTCTCGTTCAATCCCACGCGGGTCGGGGTGCAGGATCAGGGCATAGCCCGCATCGATCACAACTTCAATTCGAAGGATGCCGTTTGGGGTGTGCTGTTCTTCAATCACGCGCCCAACATTGACGACCTGCCGTTTACCGGCTCAACCCTTCCCGGTTTTGGCGAAACGCAGCAGAGCGATTCCAAGCAGTTCATCGCAGACTGGAATCACACCTTCAACTCCAATACCTTGAACGAATTTCGGCTGGGCTATACCCGTTTGAATTTTGTGACGGTGGAGCCCATTACCCCAGTAGCTCCTTCAACTTTGGGTTTCAACATTAATCCTCAGTTGACTTCGGGTGAAAGTATTCCGCGTATTGCCGTTACCGGGCTGTTCACTCTCGGATTTAGCGTCAACGGTCCCCAGCCGCGGATTGATCAGACTTACGAGCTCACCGATAATTTCTCGAAAATCATCGGCAAGCATTCGCTCAAGTTTGGTTTTGACGGACGCCGCTTCGACGTGACCAATCCTTTCTCCTCGCGCAACAACGGTTCCTTCAGCTTCAGCAAGACAGCGCTCAACAGCACCGGAAATACAGGAGCAGACTTCCTGCTCGGTATTCCGGCAAGCTACAACCAGCAGGCGGGAGGAATCATCATCGCCCGCGCTTATGAGGGATACTCCTACGTGCAGGATAGTTGGAAGCTTCGGCCAAACCTCACAGTGAACTACGGTACCGGTTGGCAGATCGATTCTCCTCTGGAAAACAATCAGTTCGGCGGACTGGCAGTGAACTGCTTCCGTCCCGGACAGCAGTCAACCGTGTTTCCGACTGCTCCACTCGACCTGGTCTATCCGGGAGATCCGAGTTGTAATAAAGCTGGCGGATACAACACTAAGTGGGACCATTTTGGTCCTCGCGCCGGCTTCGCCTACGCGCCTGATTTGGGATTCCTTTCCGGCGGATCGGGAGCCAGCAAGCTGTCGATTCGCGCGGGCTGGGGTATGTACTTCAACCGCACGGAAGAAGAAGGATCGCTGCAGAACCTTGGAGCACCGCCGTTCGGACTATCTTCAGGGGGAGCGGCCGATGTGGGTGGCAGCCCTTCCTTTGCCAACCCATTTACTGACATCTCCGGGAACGCGGCCAAGAGCGTACCCAATAAATTCCCGTTCACACCGCCAGCTCCTGGTAGCGCCGTCAACTTTGCTCCGTTTGAACCGTTCTCGATCAACGTAATCGACCGGAATCTGAGCACGCCCTACGCCATGAACTACAACCTGACCGTGCAGCGCGAGTTGCCGGCCAACATGGTCTTGACGTTCGGTTATGTGGGCTCGCAGGCACGCCATCTGCTGCGCAGCTTCGACGGCAACTCAGTGACGCTGGCGGGAGCGGCGACCTGCGCTGCCAATCCGACATGCGCCAATGATGCAACCTTCAAGCACGATTTCCCGACGCTCTCTCCTTTCCCGGGCAATATTTACGAAGGCCTGGGCGTGCAGGGAACCACGGGTAAATCGAGCTACAACTCTTTCCAGACGAGTTTGAATAAGAACATCACTCACGGTCTGACTTTCCTGCTCAGCTATACCTGGAGCCATGCGATCGACGATGGTTCCGGCCTGGAAGATAGCGGCTTCAACCTGCGCGGAACCAATGTGCTGATTCCGGGACTCAACCTCGGAGACTCGTCGTTCGATGCCCGCCACCGATTCGTAGCCAGCTACAGCTATGAAATCCCGAATCTGCACAGTCGCTTCCAATGGCTGCCGTCAATGGTCTTTAGCGGCTGGCAGCTAACCGGCATCACCACTCTGCAAACCGGTTTCCCGGTAACGCTGGGAGATACTGGTCAAACTTCACTAACCTGTGACGCGAACACGTTCTACGCTTGTCCCGATACTCCTAACCAGATTGCGCCGATTACCACCCTGGATCCTCGCAACTCGAGCATCGGAGGCGTAAACCATGTGTTCTTTAACCCGGCGGACTTTGCGCCCGCGGCTCCCGGCACCTTCGGCAATGTTCGCCGCAACTCGTTCCACGGACCGGGTCTCAACAACACGGACTTCGCGATCTTCAAGAACACGACTGTCGGCCACAACGAAAACCGTTATGTGCAGCTCCGCCTGGAAGGCTATAACGTGTTTAACCACACTCAGTTCTGCACAGCGACTAGTTGTGTGGACGGCGACATTCAGTCTGGAACCTTTGGACAGATTACCGCCGCTCAGCCTGGCCGCCTGGTGCAACTAGGAGCGAAGTTCTACTTCTGATGAGATATGCAACTCTAACCAGCCGGGAGACTGGCTGAGACAGATTGCAAACTCGATAGCGATTGAACTTGAGAGGGAGAAGATTCTCCCTCTCATTTTTTTTCGCCAAGTTGCACCACTGAGCGATATCCAGGCCCTCGAATCACCGCTCTTTGCAGTGCGGCTCTGCGATTGCTCGTATCCATCCTCTTTAGGTCTGTTTCGGGGCACGGCTTTAGAGGCTGCGGAAAAACTTCTTGTGGAAATTGAATGGAGGCGAAACCTGCTCATTTAAGAGGTCAGCGCACTGTAAGGTCCGGGATTCCCTGCTATTTC
>Ga0307479_10001225_pt1 | contig 23396 bp, 19 predicted proteins | sample atmos_gasesECM4C_FD_203743 | JGI IMG/M metagenome (GOLD analysis project Ga0307479, IMG submission 203743) | Hardwood forest soil microbial communities from Morgan-Monroe State Forest, Indiana, United States - atmos_gasesECM4C_515 | ecosystem: Environmental > Terrestrial > Soil > Temperate... | reverse complement strand
CACCAGATTGAACCGGGAAGCTTGAAACTTTAAGGCTCGGTTTAGAGGACGCAACAGCTTAACGGCGGTTGCGGCCGCGAGATTGAACCAAGAAGTAGAAAAGTTTTGCGGCTTCAGTTTAATAGGGCGCAACGACCTTAACCGGTGGTTGCGCCCTTATTTTTCCGGCCTCACCCTGGGGTTCAGCCGAACTTCGCCACATCGCCGCGATCGAGAAAATCTTCATTCAGCGCAACCCCAGAGCTGCAACGCCAGCCAGTGCTCCCAGCGCCGCCACCGCCCCTCCGGCCGCCGCCGCAATCTTCCACGAAATCGTTTTCCCCACCACCAGGAACGAATACACGCTATAGATTCCCAGCGTGCACAGAATCGTCACAACATACGGCAGCGCCACTCCCCGCGACATCGCCACATACGCAATCACCACGTCAAACGCCATCGGCACCGGCAAAAACGTCCCCACCAGCGCCACCAGCACGATCCCACCTAGTGTCGCCGGAGCGTGCAGGCCCGCCTGCGGGATCGTCTCTATCGCCAGCGCCCCCAGCACCGCCGCAAGCAACATTAGCGGCACTCCCACGCGAGCAACATGCCAAAAGCTCTTGGCATACGATTTCGCCGTCGTGCCAACCGCCTGCGCCCACGTCGCGGACGCCGGAACATCGATCGCACATTCTCGCGCAGACGCCGTCGCCGGCGCAGCCATCCGCACGCCCACCATCGGCGCAAACACAAAAATCATCATCAGCATCGTCGCCAGCTTCAATCCCACGATCGGCAGCGGAAACAGCGCAAACGCCATGGCCAGCACCACGACATTCAGCGTCGGCGAACTGAACATCGCTGCCAGCGTCGATTCCGTGCTCATCCCCGACGCATACAACCCGCGCCCGATCGGCGCCACGCAATTCGCGCAAACTCCCAGCGGCATGCCCACCGCCGCGCCCAGCAAGGAATTGACGTACGCGTTCGACGTCCGCCGCCGCGGAATCGTCGCCAGCACTGTCAGCGCCGCCGCCGCAAAGAAAAACCCGAACGTCATGCCAATCTCGTTCGCCTGGAGCCAATTGATCGACGTTCGCCAAACCCGCTGCCCCAGCGGCATGCCCGCCGCCACCGGTAGTACCGTCCCAAACGTGATCGCGCCTGTCACCGCCACATGCGTCCCCTGCGAATACTTCTTGTACAGCGCCGGATATCGCGACACCGTCCAGAAGTAAGCCCCAAGCGCCAGCAGCAACACCAACGCCACCGTGCGCATCCGCCACTGGCTCGTAGTGTCGCTAGAAATCGTCGACTCCAGCGCCGCCGTCCGCGTAGCCATACCATCACCTCACACCCGATTGTCTTTGTGGAACCCCGAGGACGCCGCCACTCTAAGCATCCCCACGCAACCGTGGAATAACCCAAAACCACTACTGGTTCATTCCTTAGGAAGTGGGAGCTGCCCGGGAACGCCATTCTCCGGAATGGCGCTTCCGTGACGTGCCAAGTAGAATGGCGGGCGTTCTGACGTCGCGTTTCTTGTATTGGCGTTGCATGGTTTAGGCTCGACGAAATGCGGGAGGGTGATCGCATGAGGAAGGCGATTTTGCTGCTGCTTTTGCTGGCTGCGCGTCCGCTGTTTGCTCAGACCGCGCCGGAAGGAATCTGGCAGGGGTATGAGGGCGAGTGGAAGCACGTCTCCAAGCAACTGATCGACTTGGCCGAGGCCACGCCGCAGGACAAATTTTCCTGGCGCCCCGCACCCGGCGTGCGCTCCACCAGCGAAGTCTACATGCACATCGCGCTCGCCAATTTCTACCTGCTCGGCGTGACCGGCCCGAAAATGCCCGCCGATCTCAAGCAAGAAATGGAAAAGAGCGTCAACTCCAAAGCCGACGTCATCAAATGGCTGAAGCGTTCGCTCGACGCCGTGAAGGAAGCCCGCGCGTCCGCGACGCCCAAAGACCTCGCGCGCAAAGTTCACATCGCCGATCGCGACGCCACCGTCGACGGCATGTATCTCCGCATCCTCGTCCACGCCAACGAGCACATGGGCCAGCTCGTCGCCTACGCCCGCATGACCGGCGTAACCCCGCCCTGGTCCAAGAAGGAATAGTCCCACTGAGGTGGAAGCCCCCTATTTGGAGTCGGGGTCGTGCCGCCTTTCGCGGCCTCGGCTCAACGCCCGGTTGTTCGCAGTTGTAGGGGCACGGCACGGCCGTGCCCACGCGTTTCGTCCCTCCTTTGCCCCGCAACCCCGTGTGCATTCTCAGCCTTTCGATTTTGTCGCTCCTTTGTTTTCATACTCTTACGAACTCTTTGTCGTTCCCGAAAAAGTCAAGTCCTTTGCAATCAAGCAAATCCACACTCTTTCGCAAAAACACCCGGGGTGGGGGGTACCCCGGCATCCCGCCCCTTTGGAATCAATAACATCCACACTCTTGTCCTGCCTCCAGTTGCAAAAAGTTGCAACTGGGTGGCAGAGACTCTTGTGCGGCACACTCCGGACCTTCCGACGTACCGACCTTCAGATGCGCCCCTTGCATCCCGAATCGCTCTACGGGATCTGTAGACACTTCCGTGCAGTGCAAAATGCCAAAAAAAAGAGAAAAAGCACGGAACCGAGGTTCCGTGCCCTGGTATCTCTGTCCTGCCCGTAAATCGGCAAGAATTAAATCGGGCTGTTGGTCGCGCTCGCCCCAGGGCCTGGAATGATGTAGCGGATCACGACCGTCTGGTCCGAAAAGAATCCACGAACACCAGTGGAATTCACGGTCGCGGGATCGGCGTTGATCGTATAGGAGCCAGTACCTTGAACATAGGTGAAGAAGTAGCCCGACTTGGCCAGCGCTGCGGTAGTTGCAGCCTCCAGGGCAGGGTCAATCAGGCAAGCCGCCGTGGACGTAGGAACCGCGGTGGACGAGCAAGTACTCGCGCCGCTGCCATCTCCCAGAGACGGGAGGTCGGCGGAAAAGACGTTCGGCACATTGTACGTGCTGGAGTAAACCACTTCCGAGGTGTTGATGGTACGGATCGAAGCCACCGCGGAAGCCTCATTGGCCGCCATCTTCGAGCGAATCAAGTTCGGAATTGCGATGGCCGCGATGATCAAAATGATCCCCACGACGATCAGAAGTTCGACCAATGAGAATCCCTTTTCGTGTTTACGCATGTTCTGACTTCTCCTCTTCAGCTCGTTAGTTTCCTTCTCGTTCCGACTGTTTCGCGACATCACCTGGAGTGCATTCAGCATCGTATGCACGGACAGAACGGACAATGGAGCGTGCGTACCGATCCGCACCGGACCCCTGTACCTGCGCCGGGCCCAGGCTTTCCCGTACCGGAGGCCTAGTACTGTTTCCACTTGTATACTGGCCTCGCCGCTCGTCTCCTTCATAAGAAACAGATAATAAATGGCTTAAATGCTGTCCATGGCATATCATTCTCTGTTCACCCCACTTTCGGTGGGACAGGAAACCAAGTAGGTACCTGTCCCTACCCAGACTTTCCGCTACCTATACCCATCAGTGCCTCAACACGAATTTCGATTTGCCCGTCGGGGGCTTGTAAATCGCTTGCTTCTCCCGCCCTAAACACCGCGAAATTTTCACCAGAGCAGGCCCCAGCCAGCTCACGGTAGAGTTGGCTCACAGGGCAATCGTGCCTCGCAGCAGTTGGTTAACTTCTGAGAAGTCGGGTTACCGGGCATGTCCGGTAAATGCGTTAACCTTCAAAGTGGATTGGAAATCGGTCGCTGTTGCCACTCGATATCGGGAGCCATCAATTTCGCACGAGCGATGTTCAGGGAATGCCCATTTTCTGTTTATATGCTTGGTACACTCCCCCGGGCTGATGCGGAGTTTTCATTTCGTCCACATACCAGTTGGGCCCTCGCCTTTTCAGCTCAACCGTGTAGGTCGAATCCACCCATTCCGAACCCTCACGGGGGAAAATCTTCACTGCCACGGTGATCACGGCGGCATCGCCGTTGGTGCTGTTTGCCGTTATGTTCGCTGCTCTTGTTAAGCCGGCCCTCAAATAGCCATAGATCGCTGCGCTACGCTTGTTGTCCCAGAACAGGCTGTCAAACTTTTGCTCCTCCGGCGTCATCTTCTCCTTTCCTTGGATCAGGTGCATGGTATTCAGGCGGTCCGTCATCACTTCATTCGCGTTGCCCGAATCCCCTCCCTGATCCGCCGTTTGGAACACGGAAGTCACCACGGCTTCGGGAGTGGCCTGCTCGGGCCGAGCTGCCTCTGCAATGCCAGGTCCTAGCGAAGGAAGAAAATATTTCAGCCTCGGCGCAATGATTGCCGCGATCGGAAGAAGAGCCAATAACGGAATGAGCCACGGCAATTTTGTTTTCATACCTGAATCTTACCCGCCCCCTTCGACTCAAAAACCGTCATTCGGCATGCGGTTGCTTAGCCGTTATCCTGCTCGACCGAGGTTCAGACCTTCCGACTTCGATGCGCTTCCTCTTACGTGGCTTCGCCGCGAATTCGCCTTGCATTGGCGGCATTTCTCGACTTAACCTTAGTGGGCTGTATGCCTTAAGACAAGTTCTGGGGAGAACCTTGCGGCCCTGAAGGACCGCGGCTACACTTTTTGGGAACACTGGTTTGGCGGAGAAAGTATGCGGCCCTAAAGGACCGCATCTACAAGTAAGGAGACGCGCGCATGGCTACCTCGGTCTGGAAGGGCTACCTCACCTTCGGACTCATCTCAATCCCCATTCGCCTTTTTTCCGCGGCGCGCGGCGAGCGCATCGGCTTGAACCAGCTCCACAGCGTTTGCCACACGCGCATCAAGATGCCGCTCTTCTGCCCGACCTGTGACCGCAAGGTGGAGCGCAACGAAATCGTGAAGGGCTACGAATACGAAAAAGATCAGTACGTGCTCTTCGACGAAAAGGAATTGGAGAAGATCGAGCCGGAATCGGCGCGCTCCATGGAAATTCTCGAGTTCGTGCGGATGGAGGAAATCGATCCGCTGTACTACGAGTCTTCCTACTACGTCACGCCGGAGGACGAGGGCCGGAAGGCGTACCAGCTTTTGCTAGACGCCATGGAAGAATCTGGCTACGCGGCCATCGCCAAAATCACCATGCACCAGCGCGAGCACATCGTGGTCATCCGTCCGCGCGAGAATGGCATGACCCTGCACACGATGTTCTATACCAACGAAATTCGCGCGGTCGCCGAGTACGGCAAGCGCACCCCTGCCGCGGAACCGAAGGAAGCGGAAAAGAAACTCGCGACGCAGCTTATCGAAAGCCTGGCCGCCAAGTTCGAGCCGGAAAAGTACAAGGATCAATATCAGGAGAGCATGAAAGCGATGATCGCCGCGAAGCAGGCCGGCCAGGAAGTCACCGAAGTGCCGCATGCGAAGATGGCGCCGGTGATCGACTTGATGGAAGCGCTTAAAAAGAGCATTGCGGAGAAGCAGCAGCCCGGCGCGAAGAAGCCGCCCGTCCGCGCTATTTCCTCGGGAAGCGCACGGCAAGAAGAGCAGCGAACGCAAACGTCGAAGAGGAAACGTTCCGCGGGATAGGGGTACGCGGCGTCGGATCGAAAAGCGGGTCCCTCGGCTTCGCTCGGGATGACAATTCTGAATTGAATTGTCAGCTGTGGAAAAGAAAAGTTTTGCCGATGATATACTCGCGACGATTACATGGGAGCAACGGATCGATTTACTCGGACTGAGTTCCAGCGCCTCCTGGACGTCACCGACAAGCAACTCAACTACTGGGAGCGCCTGCACCTGGTTTCGCCGCGCAAAGGCGGCGCCGAAAAATTTTACGATTTTCGCGACCTGATCACGCTGCGCACGGCGAAACAACTCATCGAAAAAGGCGTCTCCGCAAATCGGCTGCGCCGCTCGCTGGTCGCGCTGAACGAAAAGCTCTCGCAAGTGCAAGCGCCGCTCACCGAGCTGCGCATCATGGCCAACGGCCGCGACGTCATCGTGGAACACGACGGCGCGCGCCTCGAGCCCATCTCCGGCCAGTTCGTGCTCAACTTCGACACGCGCGAGTTGCGCGACAAAGTCCGCGTCATGCCGGAGCGCAGCGCGGAGGACTGGTTCGCGCTGGCGCTGCAGTACGAAGCGGATCCGGCTTCGCGCGCGGAAGCTATCGGCGCGTACCACCGCGTGCTGTCCGCGAATCCCGCGCATGTGGACGCGCTCATCAATCTGGGGATGCTTTCCTACGATGGCGGCGATTTGGAGAAAGCGGCGGATTGTTTCCGCCGCGCTGTCGCGCTGGAAGAGGGCAACGCCGTCGCGCGATTTAATCTCGGCAGCGTGCTGGATGAAATGGGCGAGCTGGAAGAGGCGCGGCAGCATTTGCGTCTTGCGGTCCGCCTGGACCCGAGGTATGCGGACGCGCACTACAATTTGGCGTTTGTGTGCGAAAAATTATCCGCGCACGCGGAGGCTCGGCAGCACTGGCAGCTCTACGTCGAGTTAGATCCGGGCAGCCCGTGGTGCGATTACGCGCGCCAGCGCTTGGCCTCGCCGAAGCCGTGAGGAGGCGTCGGACGAATTCGAAGAGGAAAGCCTCAGGCCCAAAAACCGGCCTGAGCTACAGGGCTACTGCTTCGCGGGTTGCGCGGTCGGCGGCAAAATGCCGTTGAGGCGCAGGTAAATTGCTTGGGCGCCGTAGTGATCGTTCCAGCCGTCGCTGAGGGCGATCAGCGCAGCGGCGCGCGAAGCGGGGCGATTACCGAAGAGGATCATCGATTCGCCTAGCTTCGAGTCGTCCACGCTGGCCAGGGCGGTGGTGCAAAATTCGAAGGAGGCTTTCAGCCCCGCGACTAGCTTGTCCTTCCCGTCGGTGTCGGCAAGTTTTGTGTCCGGAGCTGCGGCGCCGGAAATTTTCGAGCACAGCAAATTGTTCGATTGCACGATGTGCATCATCAGGTGGCCGAACGAGTTCATCTCCGGCGTGGGCTTGAATCCATATTTATCCGCCGGCATGGATTCCGCTGCGGCCACTATGTTTTTGCTGAAGCGCGGCAACTGCGCTTTCACGGTTGTGCTCACCGGATTTGCCACAGGGGCCGCGGCGTCCTGCGCGCGCGTTGCTGCCACCGCAAACAGCATCACCAAAAGCGATAGTCCCATACGTTTCATGTTGTCCTCCCCTCGATAAGACGCCGGAAGCATACTCTCACACCTGCCCCGCAACAAGGTGCTGTGCATTGCCTTGCCGAAGGGGATGCCTGTGCGCTAGAGTTCGCGTGCATTCGAAACGCGATGCGGAAATCGACGAGCTATAAGCCAAAGTCCAAGCGCCAGGCGCTGGAGAGCGTGCGCACGCTGATTTCGCGCGCGCAAATCCAGCGGCGCGTCGTGGAAATGGCGCAGGAAATCCGGCGCGATTTTCCTACGGAACCCCTGCACTTGGTTGGAGTGCTGAAGGGCTCGATATTTTTCCTCACCGACCTGGCGAGACAGATCGGCGGTGAGGTTTCGCTAGACTTGATCTCGGTCTCGAGCTACGGAAGCGGCACGCATACTTCCGGCCAAGTAAAGCTCACGCGCGATCTGGATTCCAGCATCGAGGGGAAGACGGTGATCGTTGTCGAAGACATTCTGGACACGGGCATGACGCTGCAATATCTGCTGCGCGTCTTCGAGCAGCGCAAACCCAGGCGCATTCGCGTGGCGGTGTTGCTCGATAAACCGGAGCGGCGCATCGCCAAAGTGCGCGCGGACTACGTTGGCTTCACGATTCCCAACGAATTTGTAGTGGGCTACGGCTTGGACTACGCCGAGCGCTACCGGAATCTCGAGGACGTGGGCGTGCTGGCTTTGGGAGCGAAAGTTAAAAAAACATAACGAATTGCGTCCGGGCGGCCAGCGACCGCGCTCCTGTTATAATGAACGTCCGCATGAATCCCACTGACGAACACACAACTCTGGCTCCGGCCCCGGCTCCCGAGGTTCCCGCCGAAGTGATGGCTACGCTTACGGAGATCGGCGAAGAGGTGAACGCTTCGCTGGATCTCGACGAAGTGCTGGCGCGCACCGCGGCGCTGATCAAGCGGCACATCGACTACGAAATTTTCGGCGTGCTGATGTTCGACGGCGACGGTACTTACCTGAAGCACCGCTTTTCAATCGGGTATCCGCGCGAGCTGGCGGAGAATTTGCGCGTTCCGGTGGGGCAGGGAATAACGGGCACCGCGGCAGCCACGGGCCATTCCGTGCGCGTGGGCGATACGCTGACAGATCCTCGCTACATTAATGCGATCGAAAATGTGCGCTCGGAACTTGCCGTGCCGCTGATGCTGCGCAACCGCTGCGTGGGCGTGCTGGATATTCAAAGCCGGCATCCTGATTATTTCACGCGTGAGCAGCAGAAGATTGTGACGTTGCTGGCCAGCCGGCTGGCGATTGCCGTGGAAAACGCGCGGTTGTTCGAGAAAGTGCGCACGCAGGCGGAGACGCTGCTGCTGCTGAACGAAGTCAGCCGCGAAACGGGCTCCATCTTGGACGTCGAAGAGCTACTCCGTCTCGCCGCAGAACAGACCAAGCGCGTGATCGATTATCAAATTTTGAGCATCATGCTCTACGACGAAGAGCAGAAAGTTTTCCGTCATCGCGTGGACGTGAAACACGGGCAGCGGGTGCAAGGGAAGCTGCGCGTGGCCGTCAGCGAAGGCATTGTCGGCGCGGCGGCCACGCTCAAGGAACCTGTCATTGTTCCGGACGTGACGGTTGATCCGCGCTACCTGATGGTGAATCCGGAGACGCGTTCCGAACTGGCCATACCGATGATTCACAAGGGCAAAGTGATCGGCGTGCTGGACCTGGAAAGCCCGCAGCCAAATTACTTCACCGAGGATCACGTACAGACTCTTTCGATTCTTGCGGCGAACCTTGCAGTGTCGCTGGAAAATGCGCGCCTGTACGAGCAGGTGGCGCGCGATGAAGCTCGACTCGAACGCGATTTGCAGGCGGCGAAACGCATTCAGGGCGCGCTGCTGCGTCCAGTGCCGACGGAGGACTTTGGGGTGGACCTGGCGGCGCGGTATCTCTCCGCGCGCGAAGTGTGCGGCGACTTGTACGAATTTTTGCGCTACGGACCGCATCAGCTGGGCATTGCGCTCGGAGACGTGAGCGGCAAAGGGACCGCGGCCGCACTGTACGGTGCGGTTTCCATCGGCATCATGCGCAGCCTTGCGCCACAGAAGCTGCAACCCGCGGAGATGCTGAGGCAGATGAACCAGCTTGTGGGGGAGCGGCGCATCGAAGGGCGATTTATGACCGCGTGCTTCGGGACCTGGCAAAAGGGGCGCAGCAAGCTGCGCGTGGCGAATGCCGGCCAATCGCAGCCACTGCTGTACAAGGATGGGCGCTGCGGGAAGATCGAGCTTACGGGTTTCCCGCTGGGCATTTATGAGGGTGTCACTTACGACGAGTGGGGCGTCACGCTGGTGCCTGGGGACATCCTGGTGTTCCATTCGGACGGAATCGCGGAAACGACAAACAGCGAAGGGCAGTTTTTTGGCACGCAGCGCTTGCGCAAGCTGATCGAGGACAAGCACGAAGTGACGGCCGCGGAGCTGGCTGATATTGTTCTGCGCGAAGTGGACTGGTTCGCGAACAGCGCGCCGCTGGCGGATGACCGGACCTTGGTTGTGATGAAAGTTCGATGAGCGGGGTGACCGCGCAGCAGGGCAAGAAGCATTCGTACGTGGATCCGGCAACCTTCACGCCACATTTTTCCTGGAAGAAATCGGGCCGCAAGCCCAGCGGTGAATCGGTTTGCTGCGAGGGCATTTCGCTGAGCGACATAGCGGACGAGGCGGGCACGCCGACTTACGTCTACAGCCAGGCAGCGATTGGCGACGCTTACGACGAGCTTGTGACCGGGCTTGGCACTTTGCCACACACGCTTTGCTTCGCGGTGAAATCGAACAGCAATCTGGCGATTCTCAAGTATCTGGCGGGGTTGGGCAGCGGCTTCGATATTGTTTCCGGGGGCGAGCTTCAGCATTTGCGATGCATCGGTGTGCCTGGCAAGCGCATCGTGTTTTCGGGCGTCGGCAAGACGCGCGAGGAAATGCGCGAGGCGCTGCGATATCGTGCCAATGGGCGTGGCGGCGCGCGCGGCATTTTGCTTTTCAATATTGAGTCAGAAGCGGAGCTTGCGGCGTTGCTGGAAGAGTCCGCGCGGGAGCGAAGACGCGGGGCCGCAGTGCCGACGGTTTCGATTCGCGTGAATCCGGATGTACAGGCCGGCGGCCATCCGCACATCTCGACTGGACGACACGAGCACAAGTTCGGGTTGGATTGGGAGCAGGCGCGACGGCTGTATCTAGCGCATCGTGGTTCGCGGGATATGCAATGGCGGGGAATCAGCGCGCACATCGGCTCGCAGATTGTCGAGCTCGGGCCGTTTCGGAGAGCGCTGCGACGTTTGGCCAGCTATGTCAGTGAGTTGCGCGACGCGGGAATTCCGCTAGAGTACCTCGACTTCGGAGGCGGGCTAGGGGTTCGCTACACAAATGAGAGAGTGCCCGCGCGAAAAGAATACGCGCGCATGGTGGCGCGGGCCATTCGCCCCTTGCGCTTGCATCTCTTGCTGGAGCCGGGGCGGACGATTATTGGACCTGCAGGGGTGTTGCTGACGCGTGTTCTGTATGTGAAGGAAAATCGCGGGAAGAGGTTCGTGGTGGTGGATTCGGCGATGAACGACTTGCTGCGGCCGGCGTTGTACAGCGCGATTCATCCTATTACGCGTGTCACGCGCGAGAGCGAAAATCATTTCGCTCGCCAACGCGCGGATGTTGTCGGTCCCGTTTGTGAAACAGGCGACTGTTTTCTGCGTGATTGGCCTTTGGGAGAAGTAAAAGCGGGCGACGTGCTGGCGATCTGGACGGCGGGCGCGTATGGAATGTCGCAAACTTCAAACTACAATGCGCGGTGCCGTCCGGCGGAGGTGCTGGTGCAAGGGAATCGTTACCGCGTCATCCGGCGGCGCGAAGTGCAAAGCGACCTTCTGCGCACGCAGGTTTTCTGATGGGGCATTGCATTAGAAATTGACGACCACGGGCGAGAGCGACCAGGGCTAAATCCTCACGTTGGAGGCGGGAAGTGACGCGCCACCTTGAAAGGCGGCGCTCCCCCGTCTTATCGAAAAAGGCCGGTTGATAAGAGCAGAAATGGCGGCTCATCCCTCAAGCAGTCCCCGTGAGGGCGACGGGTCGAAATGCAGAAGCTCACATTTTCAATGAACTGCCGCGACGGCGACGGTACAAGCTGAGAGCTGCTGAGCCCGCACCCAACAGCAACAAGGTGCCTGGCTCCGGCGTGGTAGCGATCAGGTTGTATCCGACCGCATCCAGAATGTTGATTTCTGGCCCACCGTCATTGGTAAGGTCGAAGCTCCCGCCAAGGCAGCCCACAGCGTCCTGAAGGTGCTGGCAATGCGTCGTGAAATCGGCGTAGTCATTCCCGTTGGACAAAGTGTTGTAAAACGCACCGTCGGCCCCGTTTGTGACGCCGCCGTTGTAGGAGAAATAAGCGCCGGGTGTGGTGCTCACAAACACCCGAGTTCCCGCTCCCTGATAACGGAACAAATCGACCGCCGAGGCGTTAGTGGTAGTGAGGGGACAGCCTTCGGCCAGAGTTGCGCCGCTCGTAACAACACACGAAGACGTCCCGAGAACTTCGTCGGTCTCGTGCTGCACCACGCTGAAGAAGTCGTAGGCGTTGGCACCTTGGGCTCCAGTCCGATAGTACAAGAACTGCGTGCCGCCGGTCTCAGCAGAGAGGTTCGCCGGGGTCGTGATGGTGATGATGCCGTTGTAACAGCCTCCGCTACCCGGGGTGAAGCAAGCAGTCCCGTCGGCGAAAGTGCCAACCAAGCTGGAGAGGCCGAGAGCGGCACCAAGAGCACTGGTAACCTCGATCTGCCCGCCAATGTAAAGCGCGGGTTCGGCGAGAGGCAGACTGTTGATGGCGTCGGTCCGAACGACTCCCGGCCCGCCTTCGGCCTTTAGGGCGTTCAGGTAGGTGTTGTAGGGAACCAGATTCAGGAATCCGCTTGTGCTTTGGCCCAGACCAGTTATGCCGTACTGGATGTAAATACTCGCGTTCGCGTTGCTGAATGTGCTGCCGTAAAGGCCCGCGATCGTCGTGTTAAGCGTGGCGCACGTGTTCGCCGGGCCGAGGCTGTCAATATTGGGGTCGCAGGTATAAGAGATGCCGTTGGCTCTGGCCAGACCGGCACTAGACGCCAAGGCGATGACCAACCACAGCAATTTTTTCAAACCCATCGACTTACCCCCCTTTTGCCACGGGCGAAGACTATAGCTAGTCCGATGTGCCGAAACCAATCCGCGTGAGTTGAGGCAATCCGGTCGCCATACAAGAACAATAATGAGTGACCATCTCTATCTGATAGTGACTAAGCACCTTTTGGGCAATCCTTGTCAACAGAGGTTCAAGCCACCAGAGCAAAAGCTCGCATCTTCTTGCACACTTCTGGCAAACGTCTACCACAGTACAGCTGATCGTTCAAGACCGGCTGGATGCGGAATCATTCAGGCCACACAAAGAGGCCTGCTTCCAGCCCCCTGGAGCGCTTTTTGGAATGGCAAGCCACACCTATCGCCTCGTTATTCGTATTATCCGGGATTCAATAAGTCGTGGGCTTCCACCTGTGGAGGCGCGATTTGCGGTTTCGGCCTAGGCTTCGCCCCACTTCAGCTTGCTGCGCAGGATTTCGAAATAGGATTTCTGGGCGGGCTGAATCAGCTTCAGGCGCTGCGCGGACCTTCGCATGCGCACTACGTCGGCGGCTTGCATGGGGATTCCGGTTTGTCCGTCCAGGGTGAGATAAACGGATTGGGTATCGCCGGACAAATGGACCTCCACTAATGAGGAATCGCGAACGACTACGGGACGATCGGTCAACGTATGCGGGCAGATTGGGGTGATGATCCAGGATTCCACGCCGGGGTGCACGATGGGCCCGTTGGCGGAAAGAGAATAAGCAGTGGAGCCGGTTGGCGTGGCGACGATCAGGCCATCGGCACGGTAGCGGCAAACAAAATCGGCATCGATTCTCAGTTGCAAGTCGATCATGCGGGCCAGGGCGCCTTTATGAATCACGGCTTCGTTGACCACGGCTTGACGCTCGATGACTTCGGCGTCGCGATGCAACTCGACATCCAGCATGACGCGATCGCTGCAGGAAAATCTTCCCTTCAGGATGTCTTCCAGGGCTGGATACATTTCTTCCAACTTAAAGCTGGTGAGAAAACCGAGGCTACCCATGTTGATGGGAAGGATGGGGATACCGAGAGGGGCGGCGACGCGTGCCGCGGCGAGGAGAGTGCCGTCACCGCCGAGGACCAGGAGCAGCTGCGATTCTTCGGCGACTTCGAGGCGGTCGCGTCCCCTGGGCAGAGTGTGCAAGGCTTCCGCGGTTTCCAAGTCGTACAAGGCGCGAATCCCGCGGGCCTCGAGCCAGCGCAGCAAGGGCGGGACGACGCCTTCCAGGTCGGAACGTCGCGGGCGGGAGATGATGCCGATGGTGCGGAACATGGCGGGTTTCTGCATGCGTTCTGGGATTCTACTCCAGGCTCTTTTTTCGCGCGTGAAGAAAATACTCCTGATTGCCTTCGGCGCCGGTGAGGCGGCTGTGGCGAGTGCCAAGGACCTCAAGTCCGAGGTGTGACGCTGCGTCGCGAACGGCGGCGACGGCCTTGTCGTGCAGTGCCGGGCTGGAGACGATGCCGCCGGGGCCGACATCCTCGCGCGGCAATTCGAATTGCGGCTTTACCAGGATGAGGAAATCGGCGCCGGGTTTGGCAGCGGCGAGCGCGGCAGGCAGAACTTTGCTGACGGAAATGAACGACACATCGAACGCGAGAAGATCGACGGGCTCTGGAATATCGCTGGCGCGTAAATCGCGGGCATTGCGCGTGACGCGAAAGACGCGGGGATCTTTGCGCAGCTTCCAGGCCAATTGGTCGAGATTGACGTCCACTGCGTAGACACGCGCGGCGCCGCGTTGAAGCAGGCAATCGGTGAACCCGCCGGTGGATGCTCCTACGTCCATGCAAACGCGGCCGCTTGGATCGACGGCAAAGTCGTTCAGCGCGCCTTCCAGCTTCAGGCCGCCACGACTGACGAATTTTCCGGCGCGGCTGCTGATTTCGACGCGCGCTTCCGGCGAAAAGAAAGTGCCTGCTTTGTCGGCGCGCGTGCCGTCGACCAAGACTTCGCCGGCGAGGATCATGGCCTGCGCTTTGGCGATGGAATCGGCCAGGCCGCGCTCGACGAGTAGCGCATCGAGCCGCTTGGGGGTGGATTTCGCGGTCATGTCGCGTGACGAGTGATTTAGGTTCGGCGAATTACCAGGTACTCGGCGACTTCGCGCAAGCGGCTCGCTCCTTCGCGGTAGGGTGCAAGCTCCGCGATGGCCTTGGCGGCGAGATCATTTGCGATTTCATGGGAGCGCTGCAGACCGTGAATGGCGGGATAGGTGGCTTTTTGCTGGGCGATATCTTTTCCCGCGGTCTTGCCGAGTGCGGCGGAGGATTCTTCTACATCCAAAATGTCGTCGGTGACTTGAAAGGCCCAGCCGATGGTTTCGCCGAAGCGGCGGAGGCGGGCGACGTCATCGGGGCCGGCACCGGCACAAAGCGCGCCAGCGGTGACAGAAGCGCGAATCAGCGCGGCGGTCTTCGAGCGGTGAATGTATTCGAGCATTTCTGGTTCGATGCGTTGACGTTCAGCTTCCAAATCGGCGACCTGGCCGCCGACCATGCCGTTGATGGTGCCTGCGGCGCTGGCGACTTCCTTCACCATGGCGACGCACTGGGAAGGCGGGACGGGCGTTGTGCTGACGGTTTCGAATGCCAGGGTCAGCAGTGCGTCTCCGGCCAGGATGGCGATGGCGTCGCCAAATTTTTTGTGGCACGTGGGCTTGCCGCGGCGCAAGTCGTCATTGTCAAGAGCCGGCAGGTCGTCGTGGATCAGGGAATAGGTGTGAATCATCTCGATGGCGCAGGCGGGATGCATCGCAGACGTGATGTCGGGCGCGAAGATTCGCGCTGTTTCGAGACAGAGGATGGGGCGGATGCGCTTGCCTCCGGCGAAGACGCTGTAGCGCATGGCTGTGTGGATGGAAGCTGGGCGCGCGGATTCTTGCGGGAGGAGGCGCTCGAGGGCGGAGTCGACGGCCAGGCGGTCTTCTTCAAAGAATGCGGGGAGTTTCATCGCGGCGGAGGCAGAGTGAGCCATGAGGGTTGCGTTGCGCTCAAGATTCGTTCTCTTTTTCCGGCTCGAAGGGCTCGGCCACCATTTTTCCGTCGGCTTTCTTCAGCAGAATCTCGACGCGCCCTTCGGCTTCTTCGAGTTGCTTCTGGCACTCGCGGGAAAGCGCCACGCCTTCTTCGAATAGTTTCATGGCTTCGTCGAGGGCGAGCTGCGGGCTTTCGAGGCGGCGGACCACTTCTTCGAGACGCGCGAGGGACTTCTCAAAATCGGGTTTCTTCGGAGGCTCCGGTTTTTTTGCAGGCGTTGAGTTCACTCGAGCAAACTTTCTTGCTGCAGTTCAGCAAGCAGCATTCTACGGCACGTTTTGGATCGCAAACAATCTTATATCAACGCCATCGGATTCACTGTGCTGGCTTTAGGATCAGGATATGCTTCCGCGAATTCACTTCGGCGAGGTCGCTGAAGGCTTGGTAGATCGGGCGGCCTTCGTACCAATAGGGAAACTGGTCGGTGTAATGGCTGCTGCCGGGCTGGCCGGATTGGCCGCCGGGGATGAGCAGGATGGACTCGTCCCAATTTCCAAGGTTGGCGACAAAACGCATGGCCGGGCCATGATGCTTGGTGGCGGCACGCGGGCTGTAGGCGGTGCCGGATTGCGGTTTGCCCGTGATGCTCAAGAAAGTTTTCAGGAAGCCCGAACGCCCGAGGGGATGCACGATGTCCAGCGCGTCGAATCGCTTCCAGGCCCAATCGTCTATCCGAGATTTTCTACTGATCTCCGCGAGACGGGCCACGGCAAGGTCTGCTGCCGCGATGGTGAACTCGTCATAGGTTTTGTAGCCGATTGGGAGCCACTTCGCGGGGCGCTCGGTTAGAATTTTCTGCAAGAATGCAGTGCTTCTCCAGGAATACAAGCGCGTATCTTTGCCGAGGTAGGGTTCGAGGAGGAGGGCAATCGCGGTGAGCCGCGTTTCCTCCAGGAAGGAAACTTCCGGGGAGTCCGCGTCGGCGATCCCGTTCCAGTCCTTGAGACCTTCGATGAGTCTCTTGGTGCGAGCGTCTTTGGGTGGGGTGGTCTTTGCGGCGGCGGAAAGTTGATCGGCCAAGAACGCATGAGGATAGCTGTAGGTGTCGGTCTGGACCTTGAGCATGTCCTCCGGGCGCAGGCCACCTTTGTCGAGCAATAGATCGTAAATGCGCGCGGTGCGGTAGGGCTCCTCCCAGCGGTCGGTGAGATATGGCTTGTAGTTGGGGCCGACCACACGCGCGTTGGCGGTGATGATCAAGCCACTGTCGGGATTCAGCGCTTGCGGGAGTTGATCGAAGGGAAGGTAGCCGGTCCATTCGTAGTCGTCGGTGTCGCCGGGGACAGGAATTTCGCCGTGGCCCTTCTTGCGAATGGGAACGCGCGCGGCCATCACGTACCCGATGTTGCCGTCGACGTCGGCGTAGACCGCGTTTTGAGCGGGTCCCCAGACGCGCTTCATGAGATTGCGAAATTCCTCCCAATTGCGCGCTTTGCCCATCCAGTTGTAAGTGTTGGCGAGACCGCCGGGCTCCGTGGCAGTCCAGCGCAGGGCGTAAGCTTTGTCGGCGTCGCGGCGCACGACTGGACCGTGGCGGGTCACCACCACTTTCAGGTGTTCGTCGGGGGCGCTCTTCACGCGAATCGTTTCGTCGTAGACCTGCGCTTTGGTCCATGCGCCGCGCACGCGGTATTCGTCGGGAGCGGCGGGATTGAAGGTTTCGATGTACAAGTCCTGCACATCGGCGCCGTTGTTGGTGAAGCCCCAGGCGATGCGATCATTGTGGCCGATGACGACGAGCGGGGCGCCGGGCAGAGTGAAGCCCTTGACGTTCCAGCCCGGCGCGGTGACGTGGACTTCGTACCAGATGGGCGGCAGGTTCAGCTCCAGGTGCGTGTCGTTGGCGAGCAGCGGTTTTCCAGTCGCCGTGTGCGCGCCGTTGACTACCCAGTTGTTGCTTCCCAAGCCGCGGCGAATTTCCTGTTGGATATCGAGCAACGAATCGCGGACGTTTTCGGCCAGAGCTGAGGTTAGGTCGGGAAATCGAGCGACGGGATCGGCGTCGGCGGCGCGCGCCTTGAGCACCGCGTCGGGTTCCATGTCATCGTCGTCATCATCGTCTTCGTCGGTCTGCACGCGAGTGCGCTGCGAGCCGTCGTTCGGGACGTCGGGATCGCCGATTACGAAATGGTCCATCGAGGCTTCGGGCGAGAAGAGCTCTTTGGCGCGCTCGGGGCCGACGCGCGCTTCCACGGTGGCGCGGTCCAACTCGCGTTCCCATGTATTTGTCAGCGTGCGGTACATGTACGCGGAGATGGTGAGGCTATCGGCGGTCTGCCAGGGCTGAGGCTTGTATTTCAGGAGGGAAAACTCAAGCGGCAAGTGGTTGGCATGTTGTTCGATGAAGCGATTCACGCCGCGGGCGTAGGCTTCCATGATGGCGCGCGAGTCCTTATCCATCAGACCGACCTCACGGTCGGCGGCGCGGCCAAATTCCAGCGTGCGGAAGTCTTTGTCGATCGCGAGAGTCGTCTTGCCAAGAATCTCGGAGATCTGGCCTCGGGCGACGCGCCGCAGCAAATCCATCTGCCAGAGGCGGTCCTGGGCCATGACGTAGCCCTGCGCTTCGGCCAAATCTTCGACGGAATCGGCGCGAATGTGCGGCACGCCCCAGCGGTCGCGGTCTACGGTCACTTCTTTCTGCAAACCAAGAAGCACCGCGCTGCCATCCAACTGCGGCAACGGCTGGTACACCAGCCACCAAATGAAAGCGCCTCCCAGAATCAGAACAATCCCAAAGACCCACGACAGAATCCGCAAAATCGTTCCCAAACCAACCCCTTAGTACTGACGCACTGCGAGTGTAGAGGAGCTAGGGAGCACACGCAACCGAGCTTACCAAGTGTCAGTCGGAAGCGGCGGCGAAGGGAACATCGTTGGCGTCGGCGGGAGAAGGAAGTGCCACGATTTGCGGCGGCGAGGCGGGCTTCGGGATCAGCGGCTTGCCCAGATAGGTGTCGAGTAGATGTTTCGCAGCGGCCAGGCGCGCGGCGTTCTCCGCAGAATCGACCAGCCCAGGGACGTGCAGCAGCACGGCGGCGGCGGTTTTCTCGACGCGAAACCCGCTGCTTTGCTCGATCTTGCACTTACGCAGCCCGCGGGCCAGTCGGACGACCCCGGCCAGCGCCTTGACCTTAGCCTGCTGGTCCTCGTTCAAAGCGGCGAAGGCCTCATTCGTCGTTTTGGGTTCGGTGCCACGGTGGTAACGAACCGTCCAGGCCAGAAGCTCCCATTCTTTGTGCGTCCAGGACGGCGGGGCGGGCCGCTCGAGCAAGAAGCGCTGCGCGGCTTTCTTGGGCGGCTTGCCCGTGCCCTTGAGGCTGATGCCGCAGAGCCGAGCCGCTCCGCGCAACACGCGCCGCATGTCAGCGTCGTCAAATACCGGAGCAGTGTGCGCGCGGCCCAGCGCATCGAACAATGCCATTGATAAACGAGAAATGTGTGCGGCACGGTACGGATGGGCGCCTGTGGCGCGCGCTGTGGCGCGAAGCCGGGCGATGGCGGCTGTTTGAAGCCGCTTGCCATGCGGCAGGGCTTGTTGCCACTGGTTCCAGACGCTATCCTTTCCAATGGCCAGCTCGCGATACTCGTGCAGACGCGCGTTACGCTGGCGCTCGATCGTGCGTTCCCACTCCGGCAGGAGCTCGGCGGCTTCGCCGTTCGCCTTCTGCTTGAGAATCACGCGCAGCACATCGAGATCGTGCACCTCACCCAGAATGTCCTGCAGTTGCTTCAGATTCGAGCTCCACGCTACGTACTGATGCGGCAGAAGACTCTCCACGGTGTAGCGGAATTTCTTCAGGCCGATGCGAAGCCCGTGCCAGGTAGCCGGCTTGTCGGCACGCAGGGCCTTGCCGTGTAATTCCTTGGCTTCGTTCAGCCGCTCGACGGCCAGGCATTGCGCGGCGAGGCTGCCGGCGGGCACCAGGCGGATGCGCTTGCGGAGTTTGCGCTCCAAGCGTTGCCAGCTTTTCTCGTCAAACTTGCCGGCCAGGCGCAGCGCTTCCTGCAGCAGCTTCGGTTCTTTTTCCTGGAAGAAATTGTGAAGCGCGACGCGAAGCTTGTCGTTTTCCGCGCCGTGTTCGGCTACCCACTCGTCCATGATCTGTGTGTCGCGGAGCTCGCCGAGCTTGCGGAACAGCTTCTTCGGCAAACGGCGCATTTCGTGCCAGGACGGATCGGGGTCGACCTCTCTCATAACTGCGGCGACGGAGCGGCAGCGCCGGATGGCCACACGCAGATCATGGACGGCGTCTTTGTCGGGCGCGGTTTGCAGAGCGTCCAGTTCCTTCGGAACCCGCTGCATCCAATAAGTCAGACCCCGATGCTCCGGGGGGTTCCCGGGAAGGGGTGAAGCGGTAGCCATGTATTCCTCTTAAACCGTCCGGCACCGCGGTGGGAGGCGGCCCCTACCGAACGGGACCTGACAGCCTATTCCTCTGTATTGGCGGCGTCCAGTGGGGCTGTGGAAAACTCAAGTGGCAGGCGCGCGAGCCTCGTGCTATTTTCCTAGTAGGCCCGGAGTGGCGGAACTGGCAGACGCAGCAGACTCAAAATCTGCCGGAGCTTTGCTCTGTGTGGGTTCGACTCCCTCCTCCGGGACCACTTCCTCGGCGTCCTGCTTACCGGTTCTAACGCCAAACCTATTCGCGGAACACGTGTGTCGGGAGAGCGTGATTGACTCGGACTGGCGTGACGCGAAGTTCCTGTGAAGCGGCGGACTCTCAACGGTTAAGCCTTGTGCGCCAATGGCAGCAAAGCTGAACCCGTGCCCTGCCGAGAAACATCGTTGCCAAGCGAGGCGGAACCAAAGTTACGGTTTCTTGTCGGTAGCCGGCAAATCGGGAGGTTGGTAATAGACTTTGCTGCCGCCAGCCTTCTGCACTTCATCGGCGAAGGTCGTGCCGTAATCGCGCTTGGCGTCGGAGAGCGCGTAGGCCTGCCGTTTGTAATTCCAGCTCTTGGGATTGAGGCGCTGGGCTTCCTTGAAATGCGGAATCGCTTCCGTCAGGTGTCCATTTTTGTAGAGATACTCGCCCAGGCCGAACTGAGCGGCGGCAAGAATGAAATTCTGGTCATTCACGGTTAACCTGTCGCGCAGCTTTTCCTCGCTCATCGCGTAGACGCTCTTGCCGCCTTTTTCGACCCAGTCTTTCAGCGCCGTCAGGTACGGCTCGGAGTCGAGACCGGTGAAGGTTTTGAAGCGATCATCGACGAAGGCAACTTCATTCGGGCGTACGATTTTCCCCTCTTCGTTGATCCACACGCCGGTGGGAACGTTCACCATGTTGTAGAGCTTGGAGACGAGGTGCTTTTCGTCGATCAGGGCGGTGTAGGTTGGACGAGCGGCGGTGATCCACGCGCCGGCATCTTTCACGCCATTGGTATCCTGGGCGACAGAAATGATTTCGAAATTCTTGTCTCTTAGCTGTTGATAAATTGCTTGCCAGCCTGGCAAGTCAAAGCGGCACCCTCACCAGGACGCCCAGGTGACTAGCAGAACTTTCTTCCCAGGGAAATCGGAGAGCGAGTGCATCTTGCCGGCCATGTCCGGCAGGGTGAAGTCCGGCGCCTGGAGCGAGGACAAGCCTTCGCGCTGGTCCGAGCGCAGGCCGAAGTACCAGGTGGAGAGCGTTCCATCGTGGGCGATCGGTTGACTCACCAACTGCGCGAAAGCGAGCAGGTTGAAGAATGTCGTGCCGGAGTCTTTGCGGACGAATTCGCTGGAGCGCGCCTTCGGGACCGGGAAGCAGAGTTGATCGCGGCAGACGCCTTGCGGCTTCAGCTCGAAGCGCGTTGCGCGCGTCAGGTCCGCGGTCGAAATCCAAAGTTGAGCGGGATCGCTGGTCGCAGTAGTGACGTCCGTAGCGACATCGTCGTAAACGATGTTGGCTCGGACCTGTTTGGCGTGAATCGCCAGCGGACTCACAAGCAGAAGCGCGAAGGCGGCTGTTGCGGCCTTTGCTTTGACCAAGGACTAATCTCCTTCTCGGGCGGGGAGTATACACAAAAGCAGGCTGCGAATTGTCAATCATGCCTGTGTGCTACACTTCGCGGCTTGCATGGCTTGCGAAAAAGAAGCGCGCGGTGAATTGAATCGGTTTAATATTGGCGGAGTCGCGCAGAAATCTGCGGATTCAGTTGGAACGTAGACGCCGTGGGGAGAACTTATGTCACGTCGTTGCTTTGCTCTAACACTGGCGGCCGGCATGTTTTTGAGCGGACGCGCGGCCTTTGCAGCGGATGAGCCATCGAAAATCTTTCTGCACAAGGACTGGCAAATTCAATCGTCGTGCGAAGCGAAGGCGAGCGGTGCGGAGATCTCGGTGCCGGGCTTCGACACGCAGGGCTGGCATCACGCGGACATTCCCAGCACAGCAGTTGGCGCGCTGGTCACCGACAAGACATATCCCGACCCGGATTACGGAACCAACTTGCGCACCTTTCCGGGTTTTAACGACGACCCGCAACACTTCTTCTCGAATCTGGACATGCCGAAGGGCAGCCCGTTTCGCTGCGCGTGGTGGTTCCGGACGGAATTCTCGTTGCCCGCCGACGCTGAGCACAAAACGAATTGGCTCGACTTTCTGGGCATCAACTACCGCGCCAACGTCTGGCTCAACGGGCAGAAAATCGCCGACGCCAATGAGGTGGCCGGTACGTTCGCGACTTTCGAATTCAATGTGAGCAAGGTTCTTCATCCCGGCAACACTAATGCTTTGGCAGTCGAAATATTCGCGCCTGGGAAGAACGATCTGGGAATTACATGGGTCGATTGGAACCCCACGCCACCGGACAAGGACATGGGTATCTGGAAAGAGGTGTTTCTTAGGTCCAGTGGTGACGTCTCGCTGCGCCATCCGTTTGTGACTTCCAAGCTCGACTCTGACCACAAAAATGCCGCGCTCACCATCAGCGCGGATTTGCGCAACGTGTCGAATCATGTCGTCAGCGGTGTCTTCCGCGCGGACGTGCATGGAAAGCAAGTAAGCCAGCACGTTTCGCTGAACGCCGGCGAAACAAAGACCGTGAGTTTTGCGCCGGAACAATACGCGCAGCTCAGGCTGGAAAACGCCAGACTTTGGTGGCCCTATACCATGGGCGAGCAGAATCTCTATATCGCGAAACTTTCGTTTGATATTTCAAACAAAACTTCAGACGCCGCAACCGTCAGCTTCGGTGTGCGCGAAGTCACCTCCGAGCTGACCGACAAGGGCTACCGCCTGTTCAAGATCAACGGCCGCAAGATTTTGATTCGCGGAGCGGCGTGGGCACCGGACCTCTTGTTGCGCTGGTCTTCCAAGCGCGTGGACACCGATTTGAATTACGTTCGCGACATGGGCTTGAACACGATTCGGCTGGAAGGGCGAATTGACCGCGAGGAGTTATACGAGAAGGCCGATCGTCTGGGAATTTTGGTGATGCCGGGATGGACGTGCTGCGACGCCTGGGAAAAATGGAGCAACTGGAAAGACGAGCAGCACAAAATCGCCGCGGAATCGCTGCGCAGCCAGATCCGCATTCTGCGCAATCATCCCAGCGTGTTTGTGTGGCTGTATGGAAGCGACGGGCCGCCGCCTGCGAACGTGGAGAAAATGTATCTCGCTATCCTGAAGGAACTGCAGTGGCCGAATCCTTCGATTTCGTCGGCCAGCGCAACGGCGACCACGGTAACCGGCGACTCGGGAGTAAAAATGACCGGGCCTTACGAATACGTGCCACCGGTTTATTGGCTTGCAGACACCAAGGCCGGCGGAGCGTACGGATACAACACGGAGACCAGCCCCGGACCGGCGATTCCGCCGCGCGAATCGCTCGAGCGCTTCATTCCTAAAGAGCATCTGTGGCCGATCGATGATGTCTGGAATTTCCACGCGGGCGGCGAACGGTTCACGACGATCAACGTATTCACCGATGGGTTGAACCGCCGCTATGGTACGGCGACTTCCCTCGACGATTATCTGCGCAAGGCGCAAGCCATGACTTACGACGGGCAGCGCGCAATGTTCGAGGCTTATGGACGAAACAAGTACACCGCGACGGGAGTGATTCAGTGGATGCTGAACAATGCCTGGCCGT
>Ga0307479_10001224_pt1 | contig 23414 bp, 21 predicted proteins | sample atmos_gasesECM4C_FD_203743 | JGI IMG/M metagenome (GOLD analysis project Ga0307479, IMG submission 203743) | Hardwood forest soil microbial communities from Morgan-Monroe State Forest, Indiana, United States - atmos_gasesECM4C_515 | ecosystem: Environmental > Terrestrial > Soil > Temperate... | reverse complement strand
AGCTCGGCATGGCCGCACGACATCTATCTATGTAGATTGGAGACAAAGTGAATCATGGCTACCCCATTGGAGATTGGTGATCACGTCAAGTGGGTGTCAGGCGCTTGCTGGCATTTCGGCACCATAGATTCGTTCCGCGATCCGGCACTCGCGCTCGTCAGGGCGATGACTTACGGGCATCCTCTGATGCATGTCGAGCTGGAACGCCTGTCGCTCGATGGCTGAATAGGTTGAGTTTGAGGTAGTGACGCCAACGCAAGGTGAAGTACCGTCGCGGCCGCACGGGAGCTAAGCTCCGCGTATGCGCGACCTCGAAGTGATCGACTCCGAACTCGGCGTGCTGCTCGCGATTCGCAACATGGCGTGAGGCAGAAGGTCGCACGCCAAATATGGCGCGGATAGACGCGCTGCTGGACGAGCGCTCGGCAACCACGGGTCCCTAAGCTGGATCGGCCGCTGTGCGATGACGTGCCGATTCGAAAAACTTCTGCTACGGCACGGCCAGCCTTCGCAACCACCGCCTGCGGGGCGGCCCGATCAACTATCAGACGCGAAGCAGGTCGATTTGGTTCCTGTGGTCGCAATACCCGCCGCCTTTCTATGAATCGTGCATGAGTGGCGAAAAGTCCCCGGGTGGATCTGACAGGTTCGCGCGACACTCTTTGCCAGCGCGGGGGTGATGACGCGGTAGGAGGACAGAAATGTCGTATGTGATCGCGGCGCCGGAGATGATGGCGGCGGCGGCAACGGATTTGGCCGGTGTTGGTTCGGCGCTTAGCGAGGCGCATATGGCGGCAGCACCCCCGACTGTTGCGCTGGTGCCCGCAGCTGGCGATGAGGTGTCAGCGGGTATCGCGCATCTGTTCTCCCGGTACGCCGAGGACTTTCACGCGCTGGCTGGGCGGGCGACGGCGTTTCATGAGAACTTTGCGCAGCAGTTGACTGCGGGTGCGCACTCGTATGCCAGTGCTGAGGGCGTCAACGTCTCGTATTTGCTTTGGTTGGTTGAGAATGCGGGCTTGTACACCGCCGTGCGCACGCTATTCGAAATGCTACAAAGCAATTACGTATTCTTCCAAGTGCTACAGTATGTGCTGGAGCCACTTCGTGCAATATTAGGGGTAAGCCTTCTTCTGCTCTTTTTCGTGGCGATTGGGATTTTGGAACTTCTAAATGGCTTCTTGGGGCAGTTTGGCCTATAAGCAATGCCTGGGGGCTATCGGCCTTTAACGGGCTGCGGTCACCCGGTGGTGAACCGTGCCTTAGCCGGGCGATGCGGCGGGGGTAACGGCCAGGAACTCCGCCAACCTGACCAGCTCCGTATCGGAGAGAACAATCACACTCTTACCGCCCTTACTTAGCTACCTAACGACACGCTAACGTCACGGGGGGATTTGCAATGAAAAGGTCAGAGGGTCTAAATACACCCTCTGACCTGTGGGGTGAGTGACGGGACTCGAACCCGCGACACCCAGGATCACAACCTGGTGCTCTACCAACTGAACTACACTCACCATGGCCGCGAGCCGGCTCCCGGGGAGCCGACAGCGGCGACGTCGATACTAGCCGCTCGGCGGCTCGTCGGCCGAATCGTTTGGTACCGGTGCGTCAGCTCCGTTCTGAAGTTCGGCGACCACCGCCGCGATTTCGCTGGTAGAGGGCCCTGGCAGCGGCACGAATGCGGTGCGCCGGTAGAACTGCAGTTCGCGGATGGATTCGTGAATGTCGGCCAGGGCGCGGTGCGCGAGCCCCTTGGTTGGCTGACCGAAGTAAATGCGCGGGTACCAGCGCCGGCAGAGTTCCTTGATCGAGCTGACGTCGATCATCCGGTAATGCAGAAACGAGTCCAGCTTGGGCATGTCACGGGCGATGAAGGAACGATCGGTGGCGATCGAGTTGCCCGCCAGCGGCGCAGTCTTGGGCTGTTTGACGTGCTCGCCGATGTAGTCGAGCACCATCGTTTCGGCAGTCGCCATGTCGACGGCGGACGCTTTTACCTCGTCGATCAACCCAGAGCGCGAGTGCATGTCGGCGACCGCGTCGATCATTGACGACAGCGCGGCCTCGTCAGCGTGAATGACCACATCGATTCCGTCGCCGAGGATATTCAGATCGGCATCGGTGACCAGGGCCGCGATCTCGATCAGCTTGTCCGAACGCAGATCTAGCCCGGTCATCTCGCAATCGATCCACACCAATTCGTCCCGCACAGCGCTCAGAGTAAGCCCACGTGAGCCCTGCGCCCGCCGCCCCCTGGCAAGTAGTGTGATGTTGCCGTACTGCATGGGGAACTACTCGGGAAGAGGGGCGGCACGATGAGCACCGAATCAGAGGCCGGTGGGCCTGACGGGCCCGCCAAGCGGATCGCGAACGGCTACGCGGTCGAAGGCCAGGCACTGGAATTGGGCACGGTGGTCGTCGATGGAGTGGCCGACCCCACCGCGCAGATTCGCATCCCGCTGGCCACCATCAACAGGCATGGCCTGGTGGCCGGAGCAACCGGAACCGGCAAGACCAAGACGCTGCAACTGATCGCCGAGCAGCTCAGCGCAGCAGGGGTTCCGGTGCTGATGGCCGATGTGAAGGGCGACCTGTCCGGTCTGTCCCGGGCGGGGGAGGCCAACGACAAGACCGCTGCGAGGGCGAAGGACACCGGCGATGACTGGGTGCCATCGGCGTTCCCGGTGGAGTTCTTGTCGCTGGGCACCAGCGGAATTGGGGTGCCGGTGCGTGCGACTATCGCCAGCTTCGGCCCCATTTTGTTATCAAAGGTGTTGGGGCTCAACGCTAGTCAAGAATCGACGCTGGGGCTGATCTTCCACTGGGCCGACCAGAAGGGATATCCGCTACTGGACTTGAAGGACTTGCGTGAGGTCATCAGCCACCTCATCACCGATGAGGGCAAGGCCGAGCTGAAGACCATTGGCGCGGTCTCGTCGATGACGGCCGGTGTCATCCTGCGGGACTTGATCAATCTGGAAGCCGAGGGCGCCGACACCTTCTTCGGCGAGCCGGAGCTCGACCCCGATGACTTGGTGCGCGTCGACGGACAGGGTCGCGGCATCATTTCGCTGCTCGAGTTCAGCGGCGGCCAGACGTTGCGTCCGGTGATGTTCTCCACCTTCCTCATGTGGGTGCTGGCTGACCTGTTCACGCACCTACCCGAGGTGGGCGACGTGGACAAGCCCAAGCTGGTGTTCTTCTTCGACGAGGCGCACCTGTTGTTCACCGACGCGTCGAAGGCCTTCCTGGAACAGGTCGAGCAGACCGTCAAGCTGATCCGCTCCAAGGGTGTCGGGGTGTTCTTCTGCACCCAGTTGCCGACGGATCTGCCCAACGACGTGCTCTCTCAGCTGGGAGCTCGGGTTCAGCACGCATTGCGGGCATTCACCCCCGACGATCAAAAGGCGCTGAGCAAGACCGTCCGCACCTATCCGAAAACCGATGTCTACGACCTGGAGTCCGCGCTGACATCGCTGGGCATCGGTGAGGCCGTCGTCACCGTGCTGTCGGAGCGGGGTGCACCAACGCCGGTGGCCTGGACCCGCATGCGAGTACCGCGGTCACTGATGGCCGCGATCGGCAACGACGCCATCGGCGCTGCGGCCAAGGCCAGTCCGTTGCAGGCGAAATACGGCCAGACCATTGACCGGGAGTCGGCATACGAGATGCTGAGAGCCAAGTACGCCCCTGCCCCGGAGGCGGCGCCGCCGTCGTCAACGGACTTCGAGCTGCCGCCGATGCCGCCGGAGGCCGCGCCAAAGGGCCCAGGCATGTTGGAGCAGATGCTGCACGATCCGACGGTCAAGAGCATCCTCAACACAACAGCACGCGAGATCACCCGCGGCATTTTCGGTACCGGGCGGCGCCGCCGGACGTGACGAGGGAAGGTTCGGTCAGCCGCCGAGCTTTTTGTAGAAGCTGCCCACGATCGGTGCCACGATGGCGCGCGGTGCGTACTGGCTCGCCACCGACATGGCTTTCGACGTCAGGCCCGGGACGACGCGCATCTTGTTGCGCTCCAAGGCATCCAGCGATACCCGGGCGGTGTGCTCGGTTGAGATCCACAGAAAGTCCGGCACCAGCCTTTCGACCAGCGTGGCTTCGGAGTGATCAGCTAGCTCGGTGCGCACCGGGCCCGGTGCCAGCAGCGTGACGTGCACACCGGAGCCGCGTAGTTCACCCCGCAGCGATTCGCTGAAGGTGTTCGCGAACGCTTTCGTCGCGGCATAGGTGGCGTTGTAGGGAATCGGCGAATTGCCCGCCGCCGAACCAGAAATCAGAATGCCGCCGGCCTTGCGCTCGATCATGCCCGGTAGCACTGCCAGCGTAAGGTCGTGCACCGCTACGGCATTCAGCTGCACCTGTGCCTTTTCGCCCGCGGGGTCGAGCTCCGAGACCGGACCGAACGTCGCGGTGCCCGCGTTGGCGCACAGGATCGAGACAGGGCGGGTGGCCAGTTCGTCGCACAGTTTTACCCGTTCCTCCGGGTCGGCCAGATCGGCGGGTCGCACTTCCACGGCGACGCGATATTTCTCGACCAGTCGTGCGGCCAGCTCGGTGAGCGCGTCTTCGCGTCGCGCCGTGACGATCAGGCTGTGCCCGCGCGCCGCGAGTTCGGTGGCCAAGGCTGCGCCGATGTTTTGCGAAGCTCCGGTGACAACGGCACGCGCGTCGGGGCTGGGAGCAGGTATCGGCATGCGCCAATCGTAGACACCGCAGGCGATCGCAAGCGCGGTGCAGCCTGGCGCAGCGGGTCGCCTGCCAAACCAGTCCGCAGCGATCGCAACCGCGGCGCCGCCGGTGCCTGCGCATCCCAACACACAGCGGGTCGCCTGCCAAACCAATAGAGTGCCGGGCATGAGTCAGCAGGGGTCGGCGTCGGCCACAGTCGTGCGGTCTCCGGTGGTGGCGTGGGCGCTGTGGGACACCGGCGCCGCCGGTCTCAGCGCGATCGTGACGACCTTCGTGTTCTCCGTCTACCTGACCAGCACCGTGGGTGCGGGCCTTCACGGCGGTACGACACCAGCGAGTTGGTTGGGTCGTGCCGGGGCCGTTGCGGGGTTGACCATCGCGGTGTTGGCGCCGGCCGTCGGCGTGTGGGTGGGGTCCCCGCACCGCCGGCGCGTGGCGCTGGGCGTGTTGACCGGCATGGCGGTGGTGCTGACCAGCGCGATGTATCTGATCCGGGATCGCCCCAGCTATCTATTTGGCGGGCTTGTGCTGCTGGCGGCAACGGCGGCGTGCGGTGACCTGGCCAGCGTCCCGTACAACGCCATGATGCGCCAGCTCTCGACGCCGGAGACAGCCGGCCGGATCTCCGGCTTCGGCTCGGCGGCGGGCTATGTCGGCAGCGTTTTGCTGCTGCTGCTGATCTACCTGGGATTCATTTCCGGAAACGGTGAGGTGCGCGGGCTTCTGCACGTGCCCACTCATGACGGACTCTATGTCCGGACGGCGATGCTGCTGGCCGCGGCGTGGTTCGCTGTGTTGGCTTTGCCGCTGTTGCTGGTCGCCCACCGGTTGCCCGACCCCGGCGCGGTGTCCCACCCGACGAGCATGCTGGGTGGCTATCGCAAGCTGTGGTCGGAGATCAGCGCGCTCTGGCAACGCGACCGCAATCTGGTCTACTTCCTGGCTGCCAGCGCGCTCTTCCGCGACGGACTGACGGCGATTTTCGCGTTCGGCGCGGTGCTGGGCGTCAACGTGTACGGCATCTCGCAAGCTGACGTACTGATATTCGGTGTGGCGGCCAGCGTGATGGCCGCGGTGGGGGCGGTGCTCGGCGGCTTCGTCGACCATCGGATCGGATCCAAACCGGTCATCGTTGGATCACTGGTCGTGATCGTCAGCGTCGAGCTCGCCCTGCTGGCGCTGTCCGGTCCGGTGGCCTTCTGGGTGGGGGGACTGCTGCTGTGTCTGTTCATCGGACCGGCACTGGCGTCGTCGCGCACCCTGTTGCTGCAGATGGCGAACCAGGGCAAGGAAGGGGTCGCCTTCGGTCTGTACACGATGACGGGGCGCGCGGTCGCGTTCGTGGCGCCGTGGCTGTTCTCCGTCTTCGTCGATGTGTTCGGCGCCGTCCGTGCCGGCCTGGGCGGCATCTCTGTGGTGCTGCTCGCCGGCGTGCTGGCGATGCTGGTGGTCCGTGTCCCACCGCGCCGCGTGGCCGTGCCGCTGGAACAGGTCTGAACGCTACGACAGCGGGGCGTCGCAGATCGTAATGCCCACTCCGGTGCGTTGGCGCACCTGGACGCCGCCCACCGTGACCGAGCAGGTGACGTTGTGGCCGATGTTGACAATCGTGACGTTTGCCGGATGGAGGGCTGACTTTGACAGGCTGACCTCTTTGGTCCACGGCAGCGATACGTTGAACTCGGTCTGTATGACGTCGCCGGTGTCCAGGTAGGTGATGCTGATCGCGCGGCCTTCGCCGGTGACGCTGTAGACAACGGGCTCCATCGCGCCGGGTTCCGTTGTCTCGGTGGGCTCACCCGGGCCACCGGTAGTCGGGGGGGCCGGCGCGGCGCTCGGTGAGTGTGGAGTCCTCGTTGTCGGTGGCGTAGGTGTCGAACTTGGCCCGGGCATAGGAGGCAACGGCTCGACCGCAGTCTGTGTTTTCATCGTGCCGTTGGCGATTATCAGCGCGATGACCAGCCCAACGACCAGCAGCACTGCCGCGACGGCGGCAATCCACAACCAGCGCGGGGATCTTGGGCCTTCCGGCCGCGGGGGAGTCAGCCCCTCTGGGGGCATTCCACCCGGCGGCGGCTGGTCTTGCTGCCAGTACCGCGGCAACTCTCGGGTTGGGTTCGGCTCGTTCGGGGTTGGCGTCGATTGGGGAGGCGGACTGCCGTAGGTGGGTGCGTAGGGCGCCTGGTCGGCGTAGGCCGGGTCGATCAGCGGCGGATTCTGGGGACCCCGCGACTCGGTCGGTCCAGACCCCGGTAGAGGGGGACCAAACCGCTCGGTCCGATGTGGATCGTTCATGTCCACCTCATGGGTTGCAGGGTACCTGGGCAGGGCGGGTGAGGGGTGAATGTACCTGATGCCATCGCATCCAGACCCTCCCGGACAAACCCGGAACCGCCGAATCCCAGCGCGCGATGTCAACAAGTGGTCAGCCGGTTAACTCCACACGGTAATGGCAGCCTACTGGCACTTATCCGCGGCTTTCAGCGCGGCGACGGTCATCGCCCGCATGACGGCCCGAGACCGCACCGCGGGGGCCGGCTTGGTGCGCGAATTGTCTGGGGACTTCATGCTGTGGGGCGTCGAGTTCAGCAAGCCGAATACCGCATGTGCCGTCAGCCGGGCATCGGCTTCGGCCAGGTGGGGGCTCAGCTCGCGCAGCACGCCCACCCAAACCTCCACGTACTGCCGTTGCGCTTTCCGTACCTGCCGATCTGCTGCAGCGGGCAGGTGCGCAAGGTCGCGGTCCTGGATACGGATCAGGTCGGGTTCGCCCAGGGCGAAGTCGAGGTGAAAATCGATGAGGCCGTCCAGTGCCGTGGCCGGGTCAGAGTTGCGGGCAGTCACATCGCGAGCACCGGCGAGTAGCCGGGCGCTGATCCCGACCAGCAACTCGACCAGCAGCGACTCCTTGTTGGGGAAGTGCCGGTAGATGGCGGGACCACTGACGCCGGCGGCGGCGCCAATGTCTTCTAACCGGACCGCGAGGAAACCGCGCTCAGCGAACAGCCGTTCGGCAGCCGAAAGGAGTTGCAAGCGCCGGTCGGACTTCAACTGGCTGCGGCGATTTGGGGCTTCCGGCTGGCCGGGCTGGCCGTCCGGGGCGGACGCTGCCATGACATCCTCCTTGGAGAGCGCAGGCCAACTCGTCCTGAACACTTCGGTTAATCGTCACTAACGTAGCATGAGTTATTCGCTATTAACTCGGGCTCCCTGGTAACAGCTGTCGCCGACGGTCTAGGTTGTTAGCCGAACCAGGCGAGGGAATCGTGGCAGGAGCCGTAGACCTTTCTTACGACAAGGGTGCGTGCGAGCCTGGATTGCTCGAGATGACCATCGGCACGAACTTCGCTGAAACCGCCGCCGAATACGCGGATAGGGACGCACTCGTTGACGTCCCGGCGGGGCGACGTTGGAGTTACTCCGAATTACTGTTCGCCGTGCGCCGACTGGCGACGGGGCTCCTGCGGGCGGGAATCGGGGCGGGCGATCGGGTCGGTATCTGGGCACCGAACCGGTGGGAGTGGGTGCTCGTCCAGTACGCGACCGCCGAGATCGGCGCGATCCTGGTGACCATAAACCCCGCCTACCGTGCCCGCGAATTGGAACATGCATTAAGGCAATCTGGGGTCGCAATGGCGATTGCGGCCCCGGGTTTCAAGGGTGTGGACTACGCGCCGATGCTCGCCGAGGTAGCGCCGCGTTGCCCCGGCCTGAGCGACGTGGTGTTCATGGAAAGCGAGCGCTGGGACGAGCTTGCCGGTGCGCAGGCCGACCCCAGTGCGCTGACGAAGATCGCGACGATGCTGCGCAATAGCGACCCGGTCAACATCCAATACACCTCCGGCACAACGGGATACCCGAAGGCTGCCACGCTAAGCCACCGCAATATCCTCAACAACGGCTATCTGGTGGGCGAGCTGCTCGACTACACCGCACGAGATCGGATCTGTATCCCGGTGCCCTTCTATCACTGCTTCGGAATGGTGATGGGCAATCTGGCGGCCACCAGCCACGGCGCCTGCATGGTCATTCCGGCGCCCGTCTTTGAACCTGCCGCTACCCTGCAGGCGGTGCAGGCTGAGCGGTGTACCAGCCTGTACGGCGTGCCGACGATGTTCATCGCCGAGCTCAGCCTGCCGGACTTCGGGGACTACCAGTTGGGCAGCCTGCGCACCGGCATCATGGCGGGCTCACCGTGTCCGGCCGAGGTGATGCGCAGGGTGATCGAGCACATGCACATGCCGGGTGTCTCGATCTGCTACGGCATGACCGAAACATCGCCGGTCTCTACGCAGACGCGCACCGACGACTCACTGGCGCGACGGGTCGGCACCGTCGGCCGGGTCGGTCCGCATCTCGAGATAAAGGTGGTGGACCCGGTCACCGGCGAGACGGTGCCGCGCGGCCTGGCCGGCGAGTTCTGCACGCGCGGCTACTCGGTGATGGGCGGGTATTGGAATGACCCGGAGAAAACCGCCGAGGTCATCGACGCGGACGGCTGGATGCACACCGGAGATTTGGCAGCCATGGATGCTGACGGGTACGTCCAGATCACCGGCCGGATCAAGGACATCGTGGTGCGGGGCGGCGAGAACATCGCCCCGCGCGAGATCGAGGAGTTCCTCTATACCCATCCCGACATCGTCGACGGCCATGTCATCGGGGTGCCAGACGCCAGGTACGGCGAGGAGCTGATGGCGGTGGTCAAGCTGCGCGACGGGGCGCCGCGGCTGACCGTCGAGGGGTTGCGCGAGTTCTGCACGGGCCGGATCGCCCGGTTCAAGATCCCGCGATATCTGTGGATCGTCGACGAGTTTCCGATGACCGTCACCGGCAAGGTCCGCAAAGTGGAGATGCGGGAACAGGCGATCGAGTACCTGCGTGGTCGAGACTGAGTGCCGCGGCGTGCAGCACATCCTCCCTGGACGCATCGCGCGGGCAATGGTATTCTCAACCCCAGTTAATGAGCATTAACTGAAACTCTGCTAGACCGCCCCGACGGCGAGGAGGCTCTGCGGCAATGGACAAGGTGGTGGCGACGGCCGCGGAGGCGGTCGCGGACATAACCGACGGATCGTCCCTGGCGGTCGGGGGATTCGGCCTGTGTGGCATCCCGGAAGCGCTGATCGCCGCGTTGGCCGACAGCGGCGTCACCGACCTGGAGACGGTGTCGAACAACTGCGGCGTCGACGGCATCGGACTGGGACTACTGTTGCAGCACAAGCGAATTCGCCGAACCATCTCGTCGTACGTGGGCGAGAACAAAGAGTTCGCCCGCCAGTTCTTGTCTGGCGAGCTCGAGGTGGAACTGACCCCGCAGGGCACCCTCGCGGAGCGGCTGCGCGCCGGCGGCATGGGGATACCGGCCTTCTATACGCCGGCCGGGGTCGGCACCCAGATCGCCGACGGCGGACTGCCCTGGCGCTACGACGCATCGGGTGAGGTGGCGGTGCTGTCGCCGGCCAAGGAGACACGCGAGTTCGATGGTGTCACCTATGTTCTCGAACGGGCGATTCGGACCGACTTCGCGCTGGTGCACGCGTGGAAGGGTGACCGGCACGGCAACCTGGTGTACCGCGAGGCCGCCGCCAACTTCAACCCGGAATGTGCCGGTGCAGGACGGATCACGATCGCCGAGGTCGAACATCTCGTCGAGCCGGGAGAGATCGACCCCGCCACGGTGCACACCCCGGGCGTCTACGTGCAGCGCGTCGTGCACGTGCCCAATCCCACCAAGCGGATCGAGAAGGAGACGGTGCGGCAATGACCGCGCCGACGACGATGCAGTGGGGGCACCGCCCGCTTGCGGGGACGAAGCGATGAGGAGGAGTGGCGCCAAGTGACGTGGAGCAGGGACGAGATGGCCGCGCGGGTGGCCGCGGAGTTCGAGGACGGCCAATACGTCAACCTCGGCATCGGAATGCCCACCCTGATCCCGAATCACCTGCCCGACGGCGTGCATGTCGTCTTGCATTCGGAGAACGGGATCCTCGGCGTTGGCCCGTACCCCAGGCGCGAGGACCTCGACGCCGACCTGATCAACGCCGGCAAGGAGACGGTCACCACGCTGCCGGGCGCGGCGTTCTTCAGCTCGTCGGCCTCGTTCGGAATCATCCGCGGCGGACACCTGGACGTCGCCGTGCTTGGCGCCATGCAGGTTTCGGCCACCGGGGACCTGGCCAACTGGATGATTCCCGGCAAGATGGTCAAGGGCATGGGCGGCGCGATGGACCTAGTCCACGGCGCCCGCAAGGTGATCGTGATGATGGAGCACGCGGCCAAAGACGGCAGCCCGAAGATCCTGGAGCGGTGCACGTTGCCGTTGACCGGCGTGGGCTGCGTGAACCGCATCGTCACCGAGCTCGCGGTCATCGACGTCTGCGACGATGGCCTGCACCTGATCGAGACCGCTCCCGACGTATCCGTCGAGGAGGTCGTCGCGAATACCCAACCGCCCCTCGTGCTTTCGGATTTGGCGACACGGTGACGACCATCGCGCCCGCGCCATCGTTCGCCGACGAGCACCGCCGGCTGGTGGCGGAGTTGAACGCCAGGCTTGCGGTGGCGGCTCAAGGCGGCAATGAGCGCGCACGGGAACGTCACGTCAGCCGCGGCAAGCTGCTACCCCGCGAACGGGTGGACCGCCTGCTCGATCCGGGCAGTCCGTTCCTTGAGCTGGCTCCGCTGGCCGCCGGCGGCATGTACGGCGACGAGTCTCCGGGCGCCGGAATCATCACCGGGATCGGGCGGGTCTCTGGGCGGGAATGTGTGATCGTCGCCAATGACGCAACGGTCAAGGGCGGCACCTACTACCCGATGACGGTCAAGAAGCACCTGCGTGCCCAGGAGGTTGCGCTGCAGAATCGGCTGCCGTGTATCTATTTGGTCGACTCCGGCGGTGCCTTCCTGCCGCGTCAGGACGAGGTGTTTCCGGACCGCGAACATTTCGGGCGGATCTTCTACAACCAGGCGACGATGAGCGCCAAGGGCATCCCGCAGGTGGCGGCGGTACTCGGCTCGTGCACGGCGGGCGGCGCATACGTGCCGGCGATGAGCGACGAGGCTGTCATCGTCCGCGAGCAGGGCACGATTTTTCTCGGTGGTCCGCCGCTGGTCAAGGCGGCCACCGGCGAGGTCGTCTCGGCGGAGGAGCTCGGCGGCGGCGACCTGCACTCGCGGGTCTCCGGTGTCACCGACCACCTCGCCGACGACGACGAGCACGCGCTGCGGATCGTCCGTTCGATCGCGGCCACCTTCGGACCGCGCGACCCCGCCCAGTGGGAGGTGAGCCGTTCGGTCGAGCCCAAGCACGCACAGACCGAGCTCTACGGCGTCGTGCCCCCGGATCCACGGGTGCCCTACGACGTGCACGAGGTGATCGTGCGGCTGGTCGACGGCAGCGAATTCAGCGAATTCAAGGCCAAATACGGCAAAACTCTGGTGACCGCCTTCGCGCGCATCCACGGCCACCCCGTGGGGATCATCGCCAACAACGGTGTGCTGTTCAGCGAATCCGCGCTCAAGGGAGCGCATTTCATCGAGCTGTGCGACAAGCGCAAGATCCCGTTGCTATTCCTGCAGAACATCGCCGGCTTCATGGTCGGCCGGGACTACGAAGCCGGCGGAATCGCTAAACATGGCGCCAAAATGGTTACCGCGGTGGCATGTGCCCGGGTGCCCAAGCTGACGGTCGTGATCGGCGGATCTTATGGCGCAGGCAACTATTCGATGTGCGGGCGGGCCTATTCGGCGCGTTTTCTGTGGATGTGGCCCAATGCCCGGATCTCGGTGATGGGCGGCGAGCAGGCCGCATCGGTGCTGGCCACCGTCCGCGGCGAGCAGCTCGCCGCGGCGGGTACACCCTGGTCGGCTGACGACGAGGAGGCGTTCAAGGCGCCCATCCGCGAGCAGTACGAAGACCAGGGCAATCCCTACTACTCGACCGCCCGCCTGTGGGACGACGGGATCATCGATCCGGCTGACACGAGAATGCTTGTCGGGCTCGCTCTTTCGGTTTGCGCCCACGCGCCGCTGGAACCGGTCTCCTATGGCGTCTTCCGGATGTGAATAACGATGACTGAGCTTTTCGACACTGTGCTGGTGGCCAACCGCGGCGAGATCGCGGTGCGGGTGATCCGGACCTTGCGCCGGCTGGGTATCCGGTCGGTCGCGGTCTACAGCGATCCCGACGCCGGCGCCCGACACGTGCTCGAGGCTGACACGGCGGTACGGCTGGGACCCGCTGCTGCACGCGAGAGCTACCTCGCTATCGACAAGGTGCTCGATGCGGCGACGCGCACCGGATCCCAGGCAATACATCCCGGCTACGGGTTTCTTTCCGAGAACGCCCATTTCGCCGCCGCGTGCGAACGCGCCGGGGTGGTGTTCGTGGGCCCGCCGGCACGCGCGATCGAGGTGATGGGCGACAAGATCACCGCCAAGAACGCGGTCGCCGCCTTCGACGTGCCGGTGGTGCCTGGGGTGGCCAAGCCGGGCATGACGGATGACGAGCTCGTCGCGGCGGCCGAAGAGGTCGGCTACCCGGTGCTGATCAAGCCGTCAGCGGGCGGCGGCGGCAAGGGTATGCGGCTGGTAGAAGACCCGGCACGGCTGCGCGAGGCGCTGGCGGGTGCCCGGCGAGAGGCCGCCTCCTCGTTCGGCGACGATACGCTGTTTCTGGAGCGATTCGTTTTGCGGCCCCGGCATATTGAGGTGCAGGCGCTCGCGGACACCCACGGCAACGTGGTGCATCTCGGTGAGCGTGAGTGCAGCTTGCAGCGGCGCCATCAGAAGGTCATCGAGGAGGCGCCGTCGGCGCTGCTTGACACCGAGACACGGGCGCGAATCGGGGCCGCCGCCTGCAATACCGCGCGCAGCGTCGACTACGTCGGGGCCGGCACGGTGGAGTTCATCGTTTCTGCCGACCGGCCGGACGAGTTCTTCTTCATGGAGATGAATACCCGGCTGCAGGTGGAACATCCGGTCACCGAGGCGATCACCGGGCTGGATCTGGTCGAGTGGCAGCTGCGGGTCGCCGCCGGCGAGAAGCTGGCGTTCGCCCAGGACGACATCGAGCTCAACGGGCACGCGATGGAGGCTCGGGTGTACGCGGAGGACCCCGCGCGGGGCTTTCTGCCCACCGGCGGGCGGGTGCTTGGGGTGTTCGAACCCTCCGGCGCCGGTGTCCGGGTGGATTCGTCGCTGCTGTCCGGCACCGTCGTCGGCAGTGACTACGACCCGATGCTGAGCAAGGTGATCGCCCACGGGGCCGACCGCGACGAGGCGCTCGCGAAGCTCGACCGAGCACTGGCGCAGACCGGGGTTCTGGGTGTGCAGACCAACATCGAGTTCCTCCGGTTCCTGCTCGCCGACGAGCGGGTGCGCGCCGGCGACCTGGACACCTCGCTGCTGGACGAGCGGCTTGCGGACTTCGCGCCGCTGCCGGCGCCCGACGACGTCCTCGCCGCGGGCGGCCTCTACCGCCAGTGGGCCTTGGACCGTCGCGCTGCGGGCAACCTGTGGGCCGCGCCAACCGGATGGCGCATCGGCGGCGGCGCGGCGCCGGTGCGCACCGCGATGCAGACTCCGCTGCGCATCGAGACGGTGTCGGTATGGGGGCCGCCGGATGCCGCGAATGTACGGGTTGGTGACGGCGAGATCCAAACTGCAAGTGCAGAACTCGACCCGACGGAGATGAGCGTGACGCTGGACGGGCTGCGCAGGGACTACCGGTGGGCCGAGGCCGAGCGTCACCTGTGGATCGCCGACGAGCGGGGAACCTGGCACCTGCGCGAGGCCGAGGAGCAAAAGATTCACCGTGCGGTGGGCCCACGGCAGGCCGAGGTCGTCAGCCCCATGCCCGGCAGCGTAATTGCGGTGCAGGCCGCCTCCGGCACCGATGTCTCCGAGGGGGACACGGTGGTCGTCGTTGAGGCGATGAAGATGGAACACTCGCTCGCCGCACCGGCTTCGGGACGAGTGGAGGTGCTGGTGTCTGTCGGCGATCAGGTGAAAGTGGACCAGGTACTAGCCCGGATCAGGGATTAGAGGATCATGACGACAATCATTACGGCGGGGACGTTACCCAAGGAATACGAGGATCTCCGCGACACCGTTGCCGACTTCGCGCGCACCGTCGTCGCGCCGGTATCGGCCAAACACGATGAGGAGCATAGCTTCCCGTACGAAGTCGTCGCCAAGATGGGCGAGATGGGCCTGTTCGGCTTACCGTTCCCTGAGGAGTACGGCGGCATGGGGGGCGACTACTTCGCGCTGGCGTTGGCACTCGAGGAACTCGGCAAGGTCGACCAATCGGTGGCGATCACGCTGGAGGCCGCGGTGGGCCTCGGCGCGATGCCGATCTACCGGTTCGGCACCGAGGAACAGAAGCGCAAGTGGCTGCCGGACCTGACCGCCGGTCGCGCGCTTGCCGGTTTTGGTCTCACCGAGCCGGGTGCGGGTTCGGACGCCGGCGGCACCCGCACCACCGCGCGCCTCGAAGGAGACGAGTGGATCATCAACGGCTCCAAGCAGTTCATCACGAACTCGGGCACCGACATCACCGCGCTGGTTACCGTCACCGCGGTCACCGGAACGGTCGCGGACGGCAGGAAGGAGATCTCGACGATCATCGTGCCCAGCGGCACACCGGGATTCACCGTCGAGCCGGTCTACAACAAGGTCGGCTGGAACGCGTCTGACACCCACCCGCTGACCTTCGCCGACGCCCGTGTTCCACAGGAGAACCTGCTGGGCGCCCGCGGGACCGGCTACGCGAACTTCTTGTCCATCTTGGACGAGGGCCGGATTGCGATCGCCGCGCTGGCGACCGGGGCGGCGCAGGGCTGCGTCGACGAAAGCGTCAAGTACGCCAAGGAGCGCCAATCGTTCGGCCAACCGATCGGCTCCTATCAAGCGATCAGCTTCAAGATCGCGCGGATGGAGGCGCGTGCGCACGTCGCCCGCACGGCGTATTACCAGGCGGCCGCAAAGATGTTGGCGGGTAAGCCGTTCAAGAAGGAGGCGGCGATCGCGAAGATGATCTCCTCGGAGGCGGCGATGGACAACGCTCGCGATGCCACGCAGATCCACGGCGGCTACGGCTTCATGAACGAGTATCCGGTGGCGCGTCACTCCCGCGACAGCAAGGTGCTCGAGATCGGCGAGGGCACCACCGAGGTGCAGCTGATGCTCATCGCGCGATCGCTGGGGCTGCAGTGAGCCGCGCCAACGACGATGATGCCGGCGCAGCCGGGATCGTGGGGGTACCGCCCGCTTGCGGGGGTGGGGGCACGCCCCCATGGGGAGGGACCCCCACCCACTTGTGGGGGAAGTGGCGCTCATGAGCGCCGAGGAATTGGCTGGCAGGTCGATTGTCCAGCGGGGCTTGTGGTTTGAGGAATTCGAGATTGGCACCACGTACCTGCACCGGCCGGGCCGCACGGTCACCGAGGCCGACAACGTGTTGTTCACCACGCTGACAATGAACACCCAGTCGCTGCATCTCGACGCGGCGTGGGCGGCCGAGCAGCCGGGTTTCCGGGGCGAGCGGCTGGTGAACTCGATGTTCACGCTGTCGACGTTGGTCGGGCTATCGGTTGCGCAGTTGACACTGGGCACCATCGTGGCAAATCTTGGCTTTTCCGAGGTGTCATTCCCCAAGCCTCTCTTCCACGGCGACACCCTCTATGCGGAGACCGTTTGCACCGGCAAGCGTGAGTCGAAAAGCCGGCCCGGCGAAGGCATCGTCACCCTCGAGCACACTGGGCGCAACCAGCATGGCGACGTCGTGGCGCGCGCGGTACGTACGACGCTGGTGCAGAAGCGACCGGCCTCTGAAGCAGACACAGTGGAGGCGTGATGAACCTGCGTGCCGCCGGTCCGGGTTGGTTGTTCTGCCCGGCTGACCGCCCCGAGCGTTTCGCGAAGGCCGCCGCTGCCGCCGATGTGGTGATCCTCGACCTCGAGGACGGCGTGGCGGAACCGGACAAGCCCGCAGCCCGGCGGGCGCTGCAGGATACCCCGCTCGACCCGGAGCGCACCGTGGTGCGGATCAACGCGGCCGACACCGATGAGCAGGCCCGCGACCTGGAGGCCCTGGCCGGTACCGTGTACACAACCGTGATGCTGCCGAAGGCCGAATCGGCCGCACAGGTCGCCGCACTGGCTCCGCGCGACGTCATCGCGTTGGTGGAGACCCCGCGCGGTGTGGTGTTCGCCGTCGAAATCGCAGCGGCGGTGGGCACCGTCGGGATGATGTGGGGTGCCGAGGACCTGGTCGCCACCCTGGGCGGCAGCTCCAGTCGGCTAGCCGACGGCACCTATCGCGATGTCTCCCGCCACGTACGGTCGACGATCCTGCTCGCGGCGTCCGCGTTCGACCGGATCGCGCTGGACGCCGTGCACTTGGATATCTCCGATATCGAGGGCCTGCAGGCGGAGGCCAACGACGCCGTGGCGGTGGGCTTCGACGCGACAGTCTGCATCCACCCGAGCCAGATCCCGGTCGTGCGCAACGCCTATCGCCCCAGCGACGAGAAGCTGGACTGGGCGCGGCGGGTATTGGCCGCGGCGAAGACCGAGCGCGGGGTGTTCGCGTTCGAGGGACAGATGGTCGATTCCCCGGTGCTCAAACACGCAGAAATGATGCTGGTGCGGGCGGCGCAAGCCGCCTCCGCATAGCCGCGGCGCGAGCAGACGCAAAAGCTCCTGTTTCGTCGGCGTGTCGGGGGCTTTTGTGTCTGCTCGGCCGGGTGCTACCGAAACCACGTTGCTAGCCGACAGCAGATCTCCCCGACCGCCGGTCGTGCTCAGATCGCTCGATCCTGGCCAGCGCGGGCAAACGCGACACGGTCGTGACGCGCCCGCGATCAACGCGGTCTCTTCGCATTTGAGCGCATAATGGGGAGTACGCCAGTGTCGCGGCGAGCGAAGCCTTTCGTGCAGCTGGCGATTGACTTCGGCTTCGCAGCAGGCCCCGGCCGGGGTTTTGCTGTGCTCAGCCACGCCACTGCGCCGACGCGAAGGATGGGACGCAGTTGACGGATGATCGGCGACCGAAAGGACAGCATCTTCTAACGGCGTGACCACGTCGTGGCTCCGAACTAAGGAGGCGGTATGGCGGCGAGTGGGATGCCGATGACTGTCGACCTCGAGCCGGTGCAACTCGTCGGTCCGGATGGTACGCCGACGGCCGAACGCCGCTACAGCCGTGACCTTCCCGCCGAGACACTGAGCTGGCTCTACGAGATGATGGTGGTCACCCGCGAGCTGGACACCGAATTCATCAACCTGAAGCGCCAAGGTGAGTTGGCGCTGTTCGCGTCCTGCCGTGGTCAGGAGGCCGCCCAGGTCGGGGCAACGGTTTGTCTGCGCAAGACCGATTGGCTATTTCCCCAATATCGCGAGCTGGGCGCTTATCTCGTGCGCGGCATCCCGCCCGGACACGTGGGCGCCGCATGGCGTGGAACCTGGCACGGCGGGCTGGAGTTCACCAAGAAATGCTGCGCCCCGATGTCGATTCCAATCGGCACCCAGACCCTGCACGCCGTCGGCGCGGCGATGGCCGCGCGACGCCTCGGCGAAGACTCCGTCACGGTGGCCTTCCTCGGCGACGGTGCCACCAGCGAGGGTGACGTACACGAGGCGCTGAACTTCGGAGCGGTGTTCACTACTCCATGCGTGTTCTACGTGCAGAACAACCAGTGGGCGATCTCGGTGCCGGTATCCAAGCAGACCGCCGCACCGTCTATCGCGCACAAGGCGATTGGTTACGGGATGCCCGGCATTCGAGTGGACGGCAATGACGTGCTGGCGTGCTACGCCGTGATGTCCGAAGCCGCCACCCGGGCTCGGGCGGGCGGCGGCCCGACGTTGATTGAGGCGGTCACCTACCGGCTCGGCCCGCACACCACCTCCGATGATCCGACGCGGTATCGGCCCCAGGACGAAGTGGACCGCTGGGCGGCGTTAGACCCGATCCCGCGTTATCGCACCTACCTGCAGGGCCGGGGCCTGTGGTCGGAACGCCTGGAGGAACGGGTCGCCGCCCGGTCGAAGCGAATGCGGGCCGAACTGCGCGACGCGGTGTTCGATGCGCCGGATTTCGACGTCGACGAGGTGTTCACCACGGTGTACGCCGAAATCACGCCCGGATTGCAAGCGCAGCGCCAACAGCTGCGGGACGAACTGGCCCGGACCGATTGGGGAGGCGTGAAATGACTCAGCTCGCCGATCCTCCGGCCCGCCCGGACGAAACGCTTACGGTGCCAGTGCGCAACGCACCGCTCGGCGCGCACACCCAAGGACAACTGCTGACCATGGTGCAGGCGCTCAACCGCGCGCTGCATGACGCGATGGCCGCCGACGACCGGGTCCTGGTGTTCGGCGAGGACGTCTCAGTCGAGGGCGGGGTGTTCCGGGTCACCGAGGGACTGGCCGAAACCTTCGGCGAGGAAAGGTGTTTCGACACGCCGTTGGCAGAGTCTGCACTGATCGGGATCGCGGTGGGCTTGGCGTTGCGCGGCTTTGTGCCGGTGCCCGAGATCCAGTTCGACGGCTTTTCCTACCCGGCTTTTGATCAGGTAGTCAGCCACTTGGCGAAATACCGCACCCGCACCCGCGGCGAGGTCAACATGCCCGTCACGGTCCGGATACCGTCGTTCGGCGGTATCGGTGCGGCCGAACATCATTCGGACTCCACCGAGTCCTATTGGGCGCAAACCGCGGGTTTGAAGGTGGTGGTCCCGTCAATACCCGCCGATGCCTATTGGCTGCTCCGGTATGCCATCGCCTGCCCTGATCCGGTGATGTACCTGGAGCCGAAGCGGCGCTACCAGGGTCGCGGCATGGTGGACACCAGCCGGCCGGAACCTCCGATCGGGCAGGCGTTGGTGCGCCGGCCCGGCACCGATGTGACCGTCGTAACCTACGGCAGCCTAGTAGGTACCGCCTTGTCCACCGCGGAAGAAGCTGAGCGGCAACGCGCCTGGAGCCTGGAGGTCATCGATCTGCGGTCGCTGGTCCCACTGGACTTCGACACCGTTGCCGCGTCGATCCATCGGACCGGGCGTTGCGTGGTGATGCACGAGGGGCCGCGAAGCCTGGGCTACGGCGCCGGTTTGGCCGCACGTATTCAGGAAGAAATGTTCTACGAGCTGGAGTCGCCGGTGCTGCGCGCCTGCGGTTTCGACACCCCTTACCCGCCGGCACGATTGGAGGGGTTGTGGCTACCCGGCCCCGACCGGCTGCTGGACTGCGTCGAGCGCGTGCTGGGGCAGCCGTGACCGCCGACGAGCGGGTTAAGTCTTTCCGGGTCCCCGATCTTGGCGAGGGACTTGAAGAGGTCACGGTGACGTGCTGGAACGTCACCGTCGGCGACGACGTCGAGCTCAATCAGACGTTGTGCTCGGTGGAGACCGCCAAGGCCGAGGTCGAAATCCCGAGCCCGTACGCCGGCCGGATCGTCGAAACGGGAGGCGCCGAAGGCGATGTGCTCAAAGTGGGCGCGGTGCTGGTCCGAATCGACACCGCGCCTGCGGGGGACGACGCCGCGACCCCGGCGCGAAACGGTGAAGCCGCGGTACCCACGCTGGTCGGCTACGGCGCCGACGCGAGCATTGACACCAGCAGAAGGAGAAACCGGCCGCTTGCCGCCCCTCCGGTGCGCAAGCTGGCCAAAGACCTGTCGGTTGATCTCGCCTCGCTGAGGCGAGGCGCCGGCGGGCTGATCACCCGTGCGGACGTGCTGGCGGCTGCTCAAGCGCCCGAAGCCGACACCGACGTGCGACCGGTGCGCGGCGTGCAGGCCCGGATGGCGGAGAAAATGACGTTGTCGCACAGGGAAATCCCGGCCGCAAAAGTCAGCGTCGAAGTTGATTGCACCGCGCTGCTGCGGCTGCGCGACCGGTTCCGTTCGGCGCATCAGGAGATCACACCGTTTGTGCTGACCCTGCGCCTGCTGATTATTACGCTGGCGCACAACATAATTCTCAACTCCACCTGGGTCGACTTGCCTGAAGGTCCCCAGGTGCACGTCCATCCCGGTGTTCACCTGGGGTTCGGGGTGGCCACCGAACGAGGGCTGCTAGTCCCGGTGATCACCGACGCCCAGAACAAGACGACCCGCGAGCTGGCCAGCCGGACAGCCGAATTGATCACCGGCGCGCGAGAAGGCACCCTCAAGCCGGCGGAGCTGCGGGGCTCGACGTTCACCGTGTCGAATTTCGGAGCGCTGAGTGTGGACGACGGCGTGCCGGTGATCAACCACCCCGAAGCGGCCATCCTGGGCATGGGAGCGATCAAGCCGCGGCCGGCGGCCGTCGGCGACGACGTCGTCGTACGTCCGACGATGACGCTGACATGCGTGTTCGACCATCGCGTGGCCGACGGTGCCCAGGCTGCCCAATTCATTTGCGAATTAAGGGATCTCATCGAATCGCCCGAGACTGCGCTGTTGGACCTATAGCGGGCGGCGTCGTCCTCGGCAACGCTTGCGCCGAAACATAAGCCAGGGCGACGCTGCCCGGCGTGTCGTGTGCGTGGTTTAAGTGTCGCTTTATCCGCGCCGGCGAGAGTCGGCCAAGAACGAGCGCTAGCTGCGTCGTGCTGCGGCCAGGCGGGCCGCGAATGCCGGCGACTGGATGGAGGTGGCCTGCGGCCCCAATTCTGCGTGCATGGCGAGTGCGTGGTGCTCGTTGTCCGACGACGCCGGGCTGGCCGTGGCACGCATCGTGGCTTTGGTCGCGAGCACCACCTCGCGCGGAGCGGCTGCCGGCCCTGCGGCTAGTTCCAGCGCCGCGGCGACGGGGTCGTCGGCAACGCTGAGCGCCAGCCCGTGGCCCACGGCGGATTCGGCGTCGAAGCGCATGCCGAACAACAACGCCGCGCGGGCGACCTGTGGGCCAACCGCCCGCTGCAGCATCCAGGTCGCACCCCCGCCGGGATGCAGTCCGAGCTGCTGGAAACGAGCGTCGAACAATGCGGCCGGCCCGGCGATGCGAACGTCGGCGGCCAGCGCCAGGTTGAGCCCGGCGCCGACGGCCGCGCCGTTGACCGCTGCGATGGTGGGCAGCTTGCAATTGCCCACGGCCATGAAGCCGTCGTAGAGCCGCATCAGCCCCGCCTCCGCCGCTCCGCCGCCCGCGGCGCCCAGCGCGCTGAGGTCGGCACCGGCGCCGAACGCCTTGCCTGCTCCGGTGATCACCACGGCGTGCACCTCGGGATCGGCTTCGGCCTTCTCGACGGCGGCGCGCAGCAGCGCCGACATCTCGCCGGTCACCGCGTTACGTCGATCTGGGTCGTTGACAGTAATGAGCGCGACGTGACTGTCGACGCTGCACAACACCAGGTCGGATTGGGCCATCGGGCGCCTCCGTTTCAAGAGTCCCGCGTGGCGGGCAGTTGTCTACAGTCTGGTGACCTCATGGCTTACTCGAATCTGTAGACGATGGGCCGACTCGTGGTGAACTCGCGCCGGGGTCACTTCCGGCTGAGGACGAACGCCTCTATGTGGCGTTCGCCAGCCCGTGTTTCGTACTTCGTCCAGCCTGGGTAGATCTCTGTGCCTTTGGCCCAGATCTCGTCGCGCTCGGGGGGTGTGGCGGGTCGGGCGGTGGCCGGCCACGTATCGCCCTCGATGGATACCGTGGCTTCTGGGTTGGCCTTGAGGTTGTGGTACCAGGCAGGGTGCTTTGCACCGCCCCAGTTGGACGCAATAAGCGCCAGGCCGTCGGGGTGTGGGATGCCGTAGACCGCGACGGTACGGGGTTGCCCCGACTTAGCGCCCGTAGTGGTGAGCATGACCGTTGGAATGCCGGTTGCGACCCCGGCGAAGCTACGCCTGCCACCGGTGGCCTTGGTGATGAGTTGGTCGAGGCGGTTTGCGGTTGGGCGGAAGTGCGACCCCCACTTTCGTGGCCGCCAAGGTGCGCATCATCCGATGGAACGCGTTGGCATCGTTGAACGACTGGTATGGCATCTTGTCATTCTCGCCGAAACTGAACGCACACGAGTTACCACCGTTCCCGCCACCTGGTGAAAACTTCCCCTTCGTGGGGGTGAACGGTTTCAGGCGTATTCACGTGCATTCACTGAGGGCCGTTCTTCCCCTGCGAATGGGTCCTCGCAGGCCCCCGGTGGGCGGGCCACCACGAACATCCTCCCGTCCACCGGGTCAGCCAAGTTCTTTCAGACCACCCCCGAGAAGGACGGCGGCGCGCAACACCTTTCCCGAACCGACCGCCCCGGCGAAGTAAACCGACCTACCGAACAACCTGATCATGTGGGCGGCAGGCGAATTAGAGGCAGCGCTTAATCCGACACTCCCGATGCCTATTCGGCGCTCTCGGTCAATACGGCTACGCACCGGCAAGGTGTTCAGGCTCCTGGCGCGTGGAGGACGAATGGAGTGTTCTCGGCCGATCCAGCATCCCCGACAGGGTATGTCAGCAAATGCTGCGTCACACAGAACCAGGTGTGCATGAAACCGGGATGCTCCGGGTGTTGGTGGTGGCACGAATACGAGGCCGGCGTTGGGGCACTCCACGCTGCACACTGCCACAGGCAGGTGCACACTTGTGGCATGGAGGTATGTGAGCTCACCGCCGTCGCGCTGACCGTAGCGCCCCTGCCCCCGCCGCGGTCCCTGCGGCGGGCCCAGGCGTCGACGTCACCGCGGCTGGCGTGATCGTGCATGCCGGCGGACCTGAGCCCGAGCCGCG
>Ga0307479_10001223_pt1 | contig 23415 bp, 14 predicted proteins | sample atmos_gasesECM4C_FD_203743 | JGI IMG/M metagenome (GOLD analysis project Ga0307479, IMG submission 203743) | Hardwood forest soil microbial communities from Morgan-Monroe State Forest, Indiana, United States - atmos_gasesECM4C_515 | ecosystem: Environmental > Terrestrial > Soil > Temperate... | reverse complement strand
CGATCAGCACGACTTCCCTCGAAGAGGCGGAGAGCATTGAAAGCTTGGCCCAGCAGAAATCGCTGGAAACTGTCCGTCAGCACGCCTTGGAAAAGCAGGCTTCCCTCACCACTGACCCCGTCACTCGGCTGCAACTCCGCTATTCCTTGATCCGGTTGTATGAAGGCCGCAAGGACTTCCAGTCCGCCGAGAAAAATATCGAAGCGCTTTACCGCGACAATCCAAACATTCTGGGTGTGGTGCGCTCGACCGTCGATTTCTATTGGCGGGTCCAGAATTATCCCCAGGCCATTTCTACGTTGTTGCAGGCCGCCAAAGCGTCGTACCCGGACCTGGCCACTCAGTTCACCTACGAGGCCGCGCGAAAATCGACCGAGACGAAGCGGTACCAACCGGCGCGCGACCTGCTCACGCAGCTCCTCAAAGATTCTCCATATAATGGCGAATACTTGGCGGCCATGGCCGACACCTACGCTCAAGCCGGAGACGACCACGGCCTTCAGCAGTTTTACACCGGCAAGATCACCCTTTTCCGCGGCGCCGCCCTTCCGGCGGATGCACGCAAAACGCAGATCGCCAGTTTGCGTCGCGGCCTCATCCTGGCACTCACTCGTAGGAAGGACTACGCCGGCGGCGTCGACCAGTACATCGAGTTGATCAACAACTTTCCCGAGGACGACACCCTTGTCACCGAGGCCGCATTCTACGCGCTCCGGTACCAGCGTCAGCTACAACTGGTCAGTTTCTATGCCAAGACCGTGGCGCAGTCCCCGCGCGACTACCGCTGGTCGATGGTGCTGGCCCGCATCCAGACCAGTCTGGAAGATTACCCCGCCGCGATCGACACCTACGCGAAGGCAATCGCCATTCGTCCCGACCGCGTTGACCTCTACTCAGCCCGCGCCGAATTGGAACAGCGCTTGATGCGCTTCGACGCGGCCGCGGCGGACTACGAACACATCTACCAACTCGCCTACAAAGACCCGCAGTGGATCGAAAGAGTCGCAGAAGTCCGCGCGCGTCAGGGAAAAACCGGCGAAGTCGTCAGCGCTCTGAAGACCGCGTTCATCGACGGTCGGCCGGAAAATGCCTCCCACTACTTCGAGGTTGCGCGTCGCCTTGAATCGTGGGGTATGCTCCCGGAGTCGCGGGGATTTGCCGAACAAGGAGTCAAGACAGCTGGAACGGATCTGCTCGCCGACGCCGACCATCACGCTGGTGCAAAGATCTACGTTCGCATCATGACTCGTCTGCGCCAGCATGAGGCAGCTTATGCGACCCTGCAGACCGCCCTTATCGATGCTTCCTCGAATCTGCCCGTCGTAAAGGAGCAGCTCGCGAAGCAGGGGATCTCCGGCTTGACCGATCAGCAATGGCGCAACCGGGTCCGCCAATCTCGCATCGAGATCGCGCGCAACGGGATGTCGGCCGCGCTTCAGGAAATGGGCAGCGCGGTAAACAACTACTTCACGCCGGAGGAGCGCCTCTCATTTTCACATTTCGTCGAATCCAAGCGGGCAGGCATGGATTTGCCTGATCTTGAGAAGTTTGCGATTCCCTTCGCCCAAAGCGCCGGCCTTGCCGACCAGGAGGCTCGCTGGCGCTTCGATCTGATGATGCAGCAGGCGGGCGCGTCCTCGAATTTCTGCGGGCACATGCAACCGCTCGTCGATCTCCAACGCCGCCGCGGCCGCTTCTCTGAGCTCGGATCGCAGTTGGAGCGATTCGCCCAACTGGTTCCACCCAACCAGAGGAACATCCCTTTGCTCCCTGCTACTGAGGCCTACCGCGCTGCCGGGGACCCGCAAAACGAGTGGCGCGTGCTCTCCTCTATCTCCCCGGGTGCCCTGGACCCCTCTAAGCGCCAACGCTTGTTCAAACTCCTCTTGGATCGACAGCCCCAGGAGCTCGTCAAGGTCGGTTCGGCCTGGAACACGACCTCGGGTGAACCGGCTGCCAATTACATCGTCGCCCACGCCGACGCCGCTCTGTCCCACTCCGTAGTGCAGGCCCGTGGACACTCACGCCCGCCGGTCTGGACAAAGTCGTACAGCGCGCTGGTGGGCCTCTATTTCAGCGAGCGTACCCCCGACGTTCACCATGCTTTCCTGGGTGCCCTCGGCAACAAGACCATCGCCGAGCGTCTCGCAACGCCAGTGGACCGTTCCCAGCAGCTTGCCGGCAACGTCTGGTTCTATTACAGCTCGCGTTACGGCGAATACCTGGGCACTACGAAGCAAGGCACTCCCGAGGACTTCTTGCCGGCCATCCTGGAAGAGAGTCCCGCTAGCGCGTCGGGATACCAGGTTCTGGCCGACTACTTCGCAAGTTCCGGTGACACCGAGCACGCCATCGCCGACTACAACCACAGCCTCGAACTCTCTCCCAACCACCCCGATGTCTACGACAGCCTCGCGGTCGCTTACTACCAGCGCCATGATCGCACGGACGCCCTGGCCCAATGGAAGCAGGCCTTCGCCATGCTCACGGCCCAGCTCAACCGTGCGCATGTTCCGGAAAGCTTCTGGGCAGATTTCGGGCGCACCTGCGATCAGCTTCGTACTCGCCACCTATTCGCCGACCTCAAGCCTGATGCCGACAGCATCATTCGTACCTATCTACGGCATAACGGCAATTACCGCTCCAACGTTTTGCTGCAGCCCGCTTACGCCGCGGCGGGCGATCCCGCGGCCGGCGCAGCATGGCTACTGGATCTTTCCACTGCGGCACATGATCCGACGTCCGTCCTCGCCGACGTGGTGAACGCCGCCTGGATCCCCCTCGCCCAGCGTGCCCCCATCTACCAACGAATTCTCGAGACCAAGCAGAGCGCTCTCCCCACGCTCGCCGGGCTGGAACGCGATTACGCGCAACAGGATCTGAATTCCTGGCAAGTGAACTGGATCAGACATCTGGTTCGGACCCGGCAGTTTCAGCCAGCGAGCGACGCAATCGCGGGCTTGTCAAAGGAGACGCGCCAAGCCCAAGCCGCAGCACTCGTTCCGCTGGAGCTCGAGGTGGCAGCTCAACTGGGCACCCTGGATGCGACTCTCGCCGCCTATCGCAGCGCTCCGGAAAACGCTCCCGCTTCGCAGCCCCTTCGCACCGCCGCTCGCCAGATTTTCGATGCGGGCGACAAGCAGTCGGCCCGCAAGATTCTTGAGTTCGTCTTCGCCCGCGAACTCGACGAACATCGATTGCTCGCCACCAATTTCCTCGCCCTGGCCGAGATTCGCCTCGCATCCGGCGATACCGCGGGAGCACTCGACCTTCTTCGTCGCCTGGTGGTTGTCGTAGGCAGCCCGTTCGAGAATCTGGAGCCAGCTGCAGCCTTGCTCGAAAAGTCCTGCCACAATGCCGAAGCGGTCGAATTTCTCGACCAACTGGTGAAGTCGGCAGCGTGGAACCCATCGTTCCGGCTGCGCCTCAGCAAGGCCAGACTTGCTGCCGGAGAGGATGTCGCCGCGGAGCAGGGCACCCTCGCTTCGATCGCGTCCGCGCCAAACGTTCCCTACGATCTCCGCGTCAAGGCTGCGCTTGCACTCGCTGGCCGGCCGCACTCCGATCTCGGCAGCGCTGAGTTGAACCTGCTTGCCGGCAACGCAGCGATTCCGGCACTGGCCGCCGACAAATTCTATTTCTACGAAGCTCGCATCAAGGCGGCCCAGATTGTGGCCGACCCGCAGACAAAGATCCAACTCCTCAGCCACTGCGTCATCGACTTCCCCAGCCGCGACGAAACGCGTCTCCCGCTCTTCAAGGCTGCCGTGAGCGTGCGCTCCGATGAGATCGCTCTTGGTGCGCTCGAGCCGTCCCTGTTGACTCGATTCCCTGAAAGATTCTCACCCTCGGTCGGGGAAGAGGAAGGGATCGTCAACTCGATAGTCGCTGAGGACGAAACCAGCGACGAGTCGAGCAATCCTGCACTCACCGCGTCCGAGCTTTCCCGCACCGAGCGGGCGCAGGTAGCCCAGATGATCGGCGACGTCATGATTCGTCTCGACCGAATCAGCGACGCAGTCCCTTATTTTGAAACTGCTCGCCAGGCAGAGAGTTCTGCATCTGCACGGAAGGAACTCACCCAGAAGATCTCAGACGCCCGAGCAACGTTGCGATTGCAACGTCAGAACGCAACTCGGCAACCGCTTCTTCATGAAGCCCTGGAGCAGGATCGTGCGGTCCGACCGAGGTTGCTGGCTCGGGCTGCTCCTCCACCCAAAGCTGCAACCTCCAAGGGAGGCGCAAAACAATGAAACGGCTCATCGTCTTCCTCCTCGTCGCCATCGCATGCGCTGGAATTGGCCGGGCGACGTTTCCGGCAGGGGTCCCACCCGAGCCGCCAATCTCGAGATATGTTCCGGCGGGAGCACTCCTTTATCTGGAAGGCAAGAATCTCTCCGAGCTGCTGGCAGACTGGAACAAGTCACCGGAGAAACCGCGGTGGGTCACGAGCGATAACTACGAAATCTTCTCCCGCTCGCGACTCTTCCTTCGGCTGAAAGGAGCTGGAAATCAATTCGCCGTCGCGGCCGGACTTCCACCCGACATGAACTTTCTTTCCCAGGTGGCCGGCTCGCGCAGCGTTCTGGCCCTCTACGACATTGGCAAACTGCAGTTCCTCTACGCAACGCGTATGCCTTCGGCGAACTCCATGCAGACCGTGTTGTGGCAAACGCGCGCCAAGTTCGAGCCCCGAAACGCGGGAGGTGTGAACTTCTACGTTCGCCGCGATCCAGAATCGGAGAGAGAAGTGGCCTTCGCCATTTCCGGCGACTACTTGTTACTCGCGACGCGAGAGGATCTCCTTGCCGGCGCGCTGCACCTGATGGCCGGCGGCAAAGACCGTACCGTGGAGCAGGAGCAGTGGTGGTCGGAATCGGTTGCCGCGGCGGGTCCTGCTGGCGATCTGCGCATGGTGCTGGATCTCGATAAGCTCGTCCCCAGCCCGTACTTCCGCACCTACTGGGTCCAGCAGAACATCACAGACCTGAAACCGTACAGCGCAGCCATCTCCGACCTGTTCCGTTCGAGCCGGCAATACCGCGAGGAGCGTGTCCTGCTCAAACGAACCCCGTCGGCCGAAGCATCAGCTGCTCCACTCGCGCGCAGCCCTGCCACACCCGCTCCCCCCGCAGGAGGAGCGGAGGCCACAGCGGACTTGGTTCGCCTGGTTGGCAATAATGTGGGCATCTATGAAGCCAAAGCATCTCCGTCTGCAGATTCCTGCCTTGAGTTGCTTCAGACCAAGCTTCTCGCGCCGCATCTGGGCCTGGCTCCGCCGTCGCAGATCGCGCCCGGAGTACGTCTCAGTTCCGGGGAAACAGGCGCAGCTTCCGATCTTGAGACCCGAATCGATCAGCCTCCGGTGCAGCGTTCGACCATACCGCAAAGCGTCTCAGCATTGAAAGAGGTTCTGGACAAAACTCCGATCCTCTCCTCCCTGCAGGTCCAGTCCACCGAACACGACAGGGCGGGCGTTTTTGTTCGAATTCACTCTGCGGTCGCTCTGGTCGCCGCGTCGGACTGGGATAAACCGGGCATTGAATCTGCCCTGGTCGACTTCGTCCGGCCCGATCTTACCGCCAGCCAACTCGGGGTCACCTGGCATCCAAAAGGGAACCATGATGAACTCGATGGCCTGTGGCCGCTCGCGACCGCAGTTCGGGGAAAGTATTTGCTGGTGGCCGACGATCCAGGCATGATCGAAGCCATGCTCTCCAATTTCAGCAGCAAGATGGCGCTGCCACCGGGAACCTTCGTCGCCGGGTTCAACCACGAGCGCGAACGCGTAAACTTCGCCCATTTTTCTGCCCTCATCGATCGGCCCGGCCAGTCCATCGATCCCCGGGCGGAGCGGCAACCCCAGTTCTTCTCCGGAAACATCGCCAGCATCAGCTCGACACTCGCGGCTGTTTCTGCCGAGAGCATCACCGTCCGCGCGGATGACGCCAAGGTCCTGCAAACAGTCACATACCAATGGACGCAGTGAGACAACTGTCGCTCGTGCTCATCGTAGGCCTGCTCGCAGCAGCACCTTCCAGCGGCGGCGCAGGCAATTCTGCATCAGAGCGTGGCGATTCTTTTGGTACCACGCTCTTCGCCCAATCGGCGAGCGAAGTTCTTCACCGCGAGTTTCCCGATGATCACATTTCCTATCTCCTGCTCGACGCCCAGACTGGAGCGGTCATTGCCTCTCGCTGGGACAACCCGGAAACACCGATTCCCCTTGGCTCGCTTGTGAAACCCTTCACTGCGCTGGCCTACGGCGAGCAGCACGCGTTCCGATATCCGGCGCACATTTGCCATGGGACCGCCTCTGGTTGCTGGCTTCCCCGGGGGCACGGCCCCGTTGATCTCACTTCCGCGATCGCGTACTCGTGTAACTCCTATTTCCGCGCGCTCACCAGCAATCTGACCGCATCGGAAGTTGCGCCCGTCGCGATTCGATTCGGCTTGCAGAGTCCAGTTTCCAATGCCTCTGGCTCCGCTCTGGCTGGACTGGGAGACCATTGGCGGATCTCACCACTGAACATGGCACGTGCCTACCTCGAACTCGTACGCCGTCGGGATCAGCCCGGTTCGCACGAGATCTTACGCGGAATGGCTGAGTCGGCCCTCCGAGGAACCGGCACCGAAGTCGATCGCGCACTTCCCTACCCCAACGCCATGGTGAAGACCGGTACGGCAGCCTGCACCCACTCACGTCGCGCCCCCGGCGACGGGTTCACGATCGCAATGGTACCCGCCGGCCAGCCCCAGATCCTGCTGATGGTCCGTATTCACGGCACCGTCGGCGCACAAGCCGCCAGGACCGCGGGGAAAATGCTGCGTCGGATTCAGGAGTGACCTGCACGTGCTATGGAAAGCCACGTTCTTCACGCTCACCGTGCTGTTGGGATCTGTCACGTACGCCCAGAATGTCAGTATCGGCGTCCTCGGATTGTTTCACCCGCAACAACTCACGGTGGCCGCATCTCCAGGCGTCGCCCTCACCGTCCGCGCAGGAGAGCAAACGTTCGTTCTGGAGTCCAGCTCGGGAGTCGCGGCCGCTCACATCCGCCGCTCCGAAAGCTCAACCCTCGTCGAGGTCGGGTCTCTAACGATCCGCGCGACCGAGCTGTGGGTCAGCGGGCGTGAGGGGTCCCCAGCGGTCTTCGTTATGGCCGTCCCGGGAAAAATCAGTCGCCGTTACCAGGGAACTTTGCAAGTAAAAGCGATTTCCGGGGCCCTGGTTCCGATTGTCACCATGGATCTTGAAGCCGCCGTGGCCTCTGTCTTGGCCGCAGAGACTACCGCTGACACACCTGTGGAGGCCTTAAAGGCCCAAGCCATTGCCACGCGCTCCTATTTCGTCGCCGGCACCGGACGCCACCGCGATTTCGATTTCTGCGACACCACCCACTGTCAGTTCTTGCGCGAGCTTCCGGCCCCTGAACGTCCGCCTGCCAAGGCCACCTCCAGCACTCGTGGACTGGTCACGACCTACAACTCTCACCCCTTCCCCGCTATGTACACCCGTAGTTGCCGTGGTCAGACGCGCACGCCCGCAGAGGTCGGACTCCCGGTCGCCTCCTATCCGTACTATTCCGTCGACTGCAAGTTTTGCCGGGAGCACCCCACCCATTGGCAGAGTCGGATCTCTGCGGAAGACGCTTCCGCACTGCGACGCTCCAATGAGAATGCGCGTTTGGAGCTATCTCGTCGCGTGGGCTGGGACGTAATTCAAAGCAACAATTTCACCATCAAACAGGAGGGCGACCACGTTTCGCTGGCGGGAACAGGCCAGGGACATGGCATTGGGCTCTGCCAGGCTGGAGCGAAAGCGATGGCGCTTGAGGGAGCTTCGTTCCGTCAGATCCTCAGCCACTACTATCCGAACACGACCGTCGTCAGCCTTGCACCCAGCGTGGCTGCGGCCCGCTGATCGAATCACGCCCCGGAACAAGCGCGCTTCTATCCCGGATACCAGACCCGACGCGGGTCGTCTTCGCTCCGCTGATAGGTCCAAGCCTCTTCAATCAGTCGGTGCAAGTCGAAGCGAGGCCGCCAGTCCAGCAGGAATTTGGCTTTGCTGTTGTCGAGCCAGGTCGAGCGATAGGGAGTCTTGATTTCCGCCGAGGCGATCTCACGCGTCTGGCGCAGATAATCCGCCACCCGCTGGTAGTCGACTGGCTCGTCCATGCAGATGTTGAACGTCTGCTGATGCGCCTTGGGATGGTCCAACGCGATTAGGATGCTTTCAACCAGATCGGTGACGTGCACAAAATTCCGTTTCACCGGCGCGCCCTCGGGATCGAGCATCAGCGGCACTGAGCCGCTCTTCCTGTATCCGTCCGCACGCTCCTTCCCCACCAAGTCCCGCCAGCGTGGACCGCCAAAAACATCGTCGCCAAAAGAGAGCGAGTATCGGAAATCGTCTTTCTCCATGATCCACGCCGCACGCAGGCAACAACCAGAGAGCCCATACTGGATAAAGTATTGCTCCAGCATGACCTCTTCGAGAGCCTTCGACAGTGCGTAGCAGCCGGGATACGCACTGTGCTTCTGCTGTTCTGTGACCGGCACCGGGTGCGGATAGAAAAAATGGCCAAGCGCGGCATCGCCGCCGATCAAAATTATTCGCTGGAACGACGAACTACCGCGGCACTCCTCCAGGAGCCAGAACAGGCCCTTGACGGTGACATCGATTACATCCTCCGGAGTCTCTTTGCACGTAGCGCAATGCACAACATGCGTGACTCCCTGCAGGGCCCTGCGTACCACGTCACGGTCCGCAATGTTTCCGTGCACGGTTTCCAGCCTCTCGCGCGCGTGCAGGGATCGGTGATGACACAGCGCGCGAATACTCACATCGCGGCAATCCCTGGAATCGAGAACGCGATGGATAAACTGCGCGCCGACCTTGCCCGTCGCTCCGGTGACCAGGATGCGTTTCATACTTTCAGGAACTTTCCCTCCTGCAGTTCCTTGAACGCCTGCTGCAGTTGTTCCTGTGTGTTCATGACGATCGGCCCGTACCATGCGACCGGCTCTTCGAGCGGCTTCCCCGACACCAGGAGAAACCGAATCCCATCGTCTCCCGCCTGCACCGTAACCTCGTCGCCGCGATCAAAGAGGATGAGCGAGCGGTTATCCGCTTCCACGGGAGGCGTGGTGTCGGCCCACTTCACCGGCTCGGTTGGTACCGCGAGCGGCCCGGAGGCGTTGCAGAACTTTCCGGCGCCGCCGAACACATACGCGAATGCGTGACGAGTCGTCTCTACCGGCAACGTCTTTCTTTTGCCCGCAGAAACCGAAACATCCAGATAGATCGGTTCGGCCGCAATACCGTCCACCGGCCCCGTCTTTCCCCAAAAACTTCCGCAGACGACTCGGACGTGAGTGCCGTCATCGTCCGTAGTTTCGGGGATATCCAACGCTTTCACTTCTTGGTAGCGCGGCGCGGTCATTTTGAGGGCTGCGGGAAGATTCGCCCACAACTGAAACCCGTGCATCCGCCCCGCCGGATCACCCTTGGGCATCTCCTGGTGAATGATGCCGCTCCCCGCAGTCATCCACTGCACGTCGCCCGCCGCGATCGCCCCGCGATTCCCCATGCTGTCCCCGTGCTCGACCGTTCCGGCAAGCACATACGTGATCGTTTCGATTCCCCGGTGCGGATGCCAGGGAAAACCTGCCAGATAATCCTCGGGAACGTCGTTTCGGAAATCGTCCAGTAGCAGAAACGGATCGAAATCCTTCGTGTTGCCAAACCCAAACGCACGTCGCAGGTGCACACCCGCGCCCTCGAGCGTCGGCTTCGATTGTATGAGGCGCTTCACGGGTCGAATGGACATGTTCGCTCCATCTACAATGGTGTCGGATGTCATCGATCGGCGGCGAGTACGCCGACTTCTTCAGTTGTGTCGTTGCTTGTAGGCCGCTGAATCGCCCGGCCCTGCTTTGTACCCTGCAGGACCGGGCTCTCCAGCCGTTAAGCCGCCGCGCGTGCGCTGCGCTCGATAAACGCCAGCAGATCAGTGTTGATCTGGTCCGCTTGGGTTGTGGGCATTCCGTGCGGGAATCCTGGATACACCTTAAGCGTCGCACCCTTCACAAGCTTCGAGGACTGCATGGCGGCCGCGCCGATTGGCACGATCTGGTCATCGTCGCCATGAAGAATGAGAGTGGGCACGTCGAACTTCTTTAGATCTTCGGTGAAGTCCGTTTCGGAGAAAGCCTTGATGCAGTCATAGCCCGCTTTCATCCCGCCCATCATCCCTTGGAGCCACCACTTCTCCCGAATGCCTTCCGATATCCTGGCGCCCGGCCGGTTGTAGCCGTAGAAGGGCAGGGTTATGTCCTTGTAAAACTGCGGCCGATTTTTCGTATATTGGGCTCGCAGGTCGTCGAATACCTCGATCGGCGCACCCGCGGGATTCTTGTCCGTCTTCACCATAAGCGGCGGTACGGCACTGATGAGCACAGCCATTGCGACACGCTTGCTACCATGTCGGCCGATGTAACGAGCAACTTCTCCTCCGCCAGTGGAGTGGCCTATGTGAATTGCGTCCCTCAGATCGAGCTTCTCCGTTAGAGTTGCTAGATCGTCGGCATATGTATCCATATCGTTGCCGTCCCAGGTCTGCTCAGAACGGCCGTGGCCTCGCCGGTCATGCGCGATGACTCGATACCCGCGCTGGCCGAAGAACAACATCTGTCCGTCCCAATCGTCTGCTGTGAGCGGCCAGCCATGACTGAATACGATGGGCTGGCCCTTTCCCCAGTCCTTGTAGTAGATCTGCGTCCCGTCTTTTGTCGTGATTGTAGGCATGGTTTTCCCTTTCCTTCTTAAAGTTGGCCCCGCCCAAATGTTACCCGAAATTGAGCGTGATCGGTTCCTGGCCAAGACGCGCACGAAATTCGTTCAGCATGGTGGCCGTGCGTGTTGCTCCACAGCGGGTCACTCCCATTTCCTTGATCTTGAGCAGCGTGTCGAGATCTCGGACCCCGCCGGCTGCTTTCACCTGAACACTCGATGCCACATTCCGCAGCATGAGTTCGAGGTCCTCAATCCTCGCTCCCCCGGTTCCATAGCCAGTCGATGTTTTCACCCAATCGACGCCCGCGTCGCTACACAGTCTGCAGAGCTTAACCTTCTGCTCGGTGCTCAAATAGCAATTCTCGAAGATGACTTTGAGCTTGCCTTCGCCCGCATGAGCAACACCGACGAGCCGGGCCACTTCAGCTCCAACGTACGCGTAGTCTCCGCTGAGCACTTTGCTGATGTTGACTACCATATCGAGTTCGCGCGCGCCATCAGTAAGCGCGCCCTCACCTTCCGCGACCTTCACCGCAGTAGTGTGTCCGCCGTGTGGAAACCCAATGGTCGTGCTGGCCACGACGGATGTCCCACGCAGAATCTCCGCACAGCGCCGCACGTAGTAAGGCAGAATGCAGACACTCGCGACATCGAACCGCGATGCCAATTCGCACCCCTGTTCAAGATCCGACACCGTCAGAGTGGGGTTGAGTAAAGAGTGATCGATCGTCTTGGCTACATCTTGATAGGTGAAATTCATGATTGCATTCCGGTTGTGATCTCGCGCTCGTGATGCAACACTTTTCGGAGAGCGAAACCGTACCACGAGAGCTTACTTGGAGTTCACACGAATCGCGCTGAGAATTCTGAAGAGAGGCAGCCCGATCCTATTAACCATCGCTCTTGTGGGATCGTCACAAGCGGGCGACAGATCACGTCGGCTTTTTCAGCTTGCCGGGGTTTGAGGCACTGAGTGAGCTCCGCGGAGTGACAAAACGTGGGAACAATTCCAGTCTAGCGAGCCGAGCCTTCTGCACTCTGCAGATCCATGACCCACCCGCTCGCCGTTAATCAGCACCGTGCCCGGGTCGATCAGTTGTTGTCCGGTGCAATCGTAGGTCTCATCGCAGCGCAGGGCTGACAAAGGAAAGAAAAACTCGACGGCTTCCGAACCTGACGCAGCCTGTGCCTTCCCGGCCACATGGATGGTCGTGCTGAATCCGAGCCCATCGAATTTCGGATCCTGTTTGACATCCTGCTTGAAATAACCCAACACCGGCCGTACCAGGTGCGCGATGGGATCATCGAACACCTCGGCCGCCAACTTGTAGCGCGACCCGGTCGCCGTATCGGTGAGGCTGGTGTTGAGGGAGAGTTCCAGAAAGATCTGCTGCCGGAATATGCGATAAAACTCGGCGCCGCGTACGAGACGACGTGGAGCTGCGAATCCAACTCCTTCACCATGGTCGACCGGAGTGGAGGCTGAACTATTTCAGGTAGGCGCGCACCAGCCCGATCAGATCCTCTGCCAGTTCTATAGAGGGCATTGCGCTCTTTTCATGACCCATCATGTGCAATCGGATGTGGTCTTCGAGAATTTCCGCCATCAGGCTATTGACGCCCCCTCGCACATTGGCAAGAAGCATCAGCACGTCTGCGCAGTCATCCCCGGTGGTCAACGAACGCTCAATGGCATCAACCTGGCCACGAATGCGTTTGATGCGTGCCACGAGCTTTTGTTTTTCTTTATCGATATGTGACATTTTTAGTTGCCTATACCATAGGGGGATATAGTATAATCCCTGAGCCGGAGTTCCCAGTGGGACTCGGCCTCGGATTATAGAAGCACCACGGACATCGAGTGCGCACCAGATACTCTGAGGGTTGGGCAGGGTCGTGCTGTGACGAGCTTCTCCGAACCTGAGGCAACAGCGTTTACTGGCTGATTCTTCTTCGCTCTATACATTTTGAGTTGTGCACGAGCGACGGTGCAGTTGGCCTAGCCGGCTCGATTCACTGCTCCTGGCCGAATTCTGTTGAAACGGTGCCCGGTGCCTGAAACGTTTCAGTCCGGCCCACGAGTTCAACCCGGGCTTCAGGGTGACCTCCGCGTCCCACCCTGGGGTCTGGCCGGCCCCCCGGCGCGATAGATAGCTGCGCTTTAACATTCTATTCACATGGTGTTCTGACGATGTTGTTAAAGTAATGCGCAAATGTGTGCCGACCCTGTTGGTCTTGCGCACGAAGCACACATATACATCTCAGTCTATGCCGACTGCATTCGAGTCGAGGGTGTTCGTCGTTTCGCTTGTGAAGGGCTTGCAGTCTAACCCCACCCGTGGGCTTGCAGAGGGTCGATCGACCGCCGTTGGAATGAGGCAAGGAGGGTCCATGCAGCGGGTTGTCAGACGGTTGTGCCTTGGCTGGTTGCTGATCGCCATCTCGGCCGGCAGCGGCTTCGCCCAAAAGGCACTGACGTGGCAGGAAGTTCGTGACAAGTTTGAGGCGGCGAATCCCACGCTGCGCGCCGGACAAATCGGCATCGACGAATCCCGGGCCCAGGAGATCACCGCGAACCTGCGGCCGAACCCGAGCCTGACCATCCTCGCGGATCAGATCGACCCCTTCAACGGCGGTCCATCTCACGGACCTTTTGCCTATCTCCTTACCTCCGGTGGGGTGAACTTTCTCTGGGAGCGCCAGCACAAGCGCGGTCTGCGACTGGAGAGCGCGCAAAAGGCCACCTCCGTGGTGACGTCCGGACAAGCCGACCTGGAGCGCACTCTCTTGTTCAACCTCCGCGGGGCATTCATCGAGACCCTTCAGGAGAAAGCGATCGTCAATCTGGCCAAGGACAATCTCGCGTATTACGACCACGTGCTGGACGTGAACCGTGAACGCTACAAAGCGGGCGGGATTGCCCAAGTGGATCTGAAACGTCTCGAACTCCAGAGAGTCCAGTACCTTTCCGACCTGCAAACCGCGGAAGTGAATCTGCGCATCGCGAAAATACAGTTGCTGATGCTGCTGAACGATCAGACGCCGCTCGAGCAATTTGATGTAATCGGCCCCTTTGATTTTGCCGAGCAAATTCCTCCTCTCAGCGACGTCCGCCAGGCTGCCCTCGATACACGTCCTGACCTGAGGGCGGCGTTGCAATCGGTTGACAAAGCAAAAACGGATTATCGGCTTGCCGTGGCCAACGGATCCGCCGATCCCATCCTCGGTTTCGATGTCGGCCGCAATCCGCCCATCGATCAGTACGTCGGCTTCAGCGTGAGCATTCCTTTGCGAATCTTTGATCGCAATCAAGGGGAAAAGCGCCGCACGCAACTGGACATCGATCGCAATGACAGGCTCGCAACCGCAGCTCGAGCACAGGTTTTCAATGATGTCGATTCCGCCTACGCGACGGTGAACAGCGCTGTAGGTCTTCTAAAGCCATATAAAGACCAGTACCTGGAAGAGGCTTCAAGCGTACGGGACACGATTGCTTTTTCGTATCAGCACGGCGCCGCGTCGCTTCTCGATTTTCTCAACGCTCAGGCGGACTACCGGAGCGTGCAAGTCAACTATTTGAACCTCGTGGCTTCCTACCTGAACGCCACGAATCAGCTGAATCTCTCCGTTGGACGTGAGGTGATCCCATGAAGCGCGGGGTTTCTGCCCTCCTCGCTTTCTCCTCGATCTGGTGCCTGTTGGCAACCGGATGCAGCGGGGGCGGGAAGAGTGATCCCCAGGCCGAAGCGCCACCACCGCTCAAGGTGGAACGCGTCGAGGACCGCAACGTGTTTCAGGTGGATCATCCCGAACGGTTTGAGCTGGCGCAGGCGGCAGAACACATTGCATTGCCACAGCTGCGCGTCACCGGCACGGTGAATCCCGACATCTCAAGGGCTGTCCCTGTCATTTCATTGGCTGTGGGACGCGTCGTGGAGCTAGACGCCCGCTTGGGCGACACTGTCAAGAAAGGCCAACTGTTGCTGAAAGTGCAGAGCGCTGACATCTCCGGCGCCTTCTCCGACTACAAAAAAGCCTCGGCAGACGAACAGCTCGCTCGTACCCAACTCGACCGCGCCAAGCTCCTTTACGACAAGGGAGCGATCTCCCAGAACGATCTTCAGATCGCTCAAAATGCCGAAGACAAAGCCCAGGTTGACGTTGCGAATACCACCGAGAAGCTTCGGGTTCTGGGTAGTCCCACACTCGATCGTCCCAGCGGCCTGATCGAGATTCATGCTCCGATTTCCGGGGTGATCACCGACCAACAGGTCACCAACGGCGCCGGCGTCGCCGGACTCTCTTCCCCCAATCCTTTCACGATCTCCGACTTGAGTTATGTCTGGGTCTTGTGTGATGTCTACGAAAACGATCTGGTCAATGTGCGCCTCGGCGAAAAGGCCGACATTCGCCTGAATGCCTATCCCGACCAGGCTCTCACCGGCACGATCAGCAACGTCGGCCCTGTGCTGGACCCGAACATTCGCGCTGCCAAGGTTCGCATCGAAATGCGGAATCCCGGCCTGATGCGACCGGGTATGTTCGTCACCGCAATTTTCCATGGCCGGCAGAAACAGAGACGGGCCTCTGTCCCAGCCACCGCGATCTTGCACCTCCACGATCGTGATTGGGTCTACATGCCGGTGAAAGGCAATCAATTTCGACGGACCGAGGTTGTGGGCGGCGACATGCTCCCCGGTGCAATGCAGGAAATCGTTTCCGGACTGGAGCCTGGCCAAAGAGTTGTAGGCAACGCGCTTGAATTCCAGAACTCGGCGGAACAGCAATGATTCGCGCCATTGTCGATTTCGCCTTGAACAGCCGCTTCGTTGTTCTCAGTATGGCGGTTCTGCTCTTCATCTGGGGCATGATCTCTTTCCACAATCTGCCGGTCGAAGCTTATCCCGACGTCGCGAATACGTGGGTGCAGGTGATCACGCAGTGGCCTGGGCGAGCCGCGGAGGAAGTCGAGCAGCAGGTCACCATTCCCGTCGAAATCCAGATGAACGGTATCCCGCACCTTCAACACGTGCGGTCAGCGTCGTTAGCTGGACTCTCCGTCGTGAATCTTATTTTTGAAGACAATTCTGATAACGATTGGGACCGCCAGAAGGTACTGGAGCGGCTTGCCCAGGTCACATTTCCGCCTGGCGTCGCGGGTGGGGTCGGCCCCGATTTCAGTCCGATTGGCTCGGTCTATTGGTACACCCTGAAGAGCACAAATCCTGCCTACGACTTAATGGACCTGAAGGCTCTGCAGGACTGGGTCATCAGCAAACACATCCGATCTGTCCCGGATGTGGTGGACGACTCGTCGTTCGGGGGCGTGACTCGCGAATACCAGGTTCGCGTCGACCCGGAGAAATTGATCTCCTACGGTCTCAGCCTGGCCCAGATTGAGCAACAGCTTACAAACGCCAACGCTAACGTGGGTGGCAGCTTCATCGAACAGGGCTCCCAACAGATCAACGTGCGCGGCGTGGGCTTGGTCACCGACATTCGAGACATCGAGAAAACGGTGATCAAGTCGCAAAACGGAACTCCGCTGCGGATCAAAGACATCGCCGTCGTGACCCAAGGACCGAAGATTCGCTTGGGCCAAATCGGCAGAGCCTACCATCGCGTCGACGGCGTGGTTGAGGATGATAACGACGTGGTCGAAGGCATCGTCTTCCTCCGCAAAAGTGCCGACACTGCGACTATGCTGGAAGGCCTTCACACCATGGTCGACAGGCTCAACAATCACATCTTGCCTCCCGGCGTGAAAATCGTGCCTTATCTCGACCGGGATGATCTGGTGCACTACACGACCCACACGGTCCTGCACAACCTGGCAGAAGGCATGTTCCTGGTCGTCATCATCCTCTTCATTTTCCTGGGCAATGTTCGAGGCGCATTTATCGTTTCTTTGACCATTCCGTTTGCATTGCTCTTTGCCTCGATCTGTCTGGACCTGCGGCATATCTCAGCGAATCTGCTCTCGCTCGGTGCGTTGGACTTTGGCATGGTAGTAGACGGGGCAGTAGTGATGGTTGAGAACATCGTTCGCCACCTGAACCGGCCCGAGGAAGCTCCGCTTTCCCTCGTGGACCGGATTCGCAAGGCTGCCCATGAGGTACAACGGCCTGTCTTTTATGCGATCGCCATCATTGTTACCGCATATCTTCCGATCTTTACCCTGCAACGCGTCGAAGGAAAGCTGTTCAAACCGATGGCATGGACCGTCGCGTTCGCCTTGCTTGGCGCCCTAATCTTCTCGATGCTGATCGCGCCGGCATTGGCGAGCCTGCTGTTCCGAGGCGACGCGAAACAATGGCAGAACCCAGTAATGACATTTCTGATCAAGCATTACAGAAGAAGCGTTCACCGGGCGATCCGCCACCGCTGGGTCACGGTTGGCGGTGCAGTTGTAGCGCTTCTGATTTCGGCATTTCTTGCCTTCAGCGGTGTCATCGGATCGGAATTCCTTCCGCACCTGGATGAAGGTGCGATCTGGGTTCGTGGCACGCTGGCGCCCAGCACCGGGCCTACGGAGAGCGCCCGCGTTGCCGAGAGGGCTCGCGAAGTCCTGGCCTCCTTTCCGGAGGTCCCCCAGGTCGTCAACCAGATCGGACGGCCCGACGACGGGACCGACACCACCGGCTTCTTCGACACCGAATTCTTCGTCGACCTCTTGCCCAAGGAGAAGTGGCGACCCGTTTTTCACCAGGACAAAGAGCGCTTGATCGCGGCCATGGACCGCGAACTGGAAAAGATTCCTGGAGTCCTCTGGGGCTTCTCGCAACCGATTTCCGACAACCTGGAAGAAGCGGTGAGCGGAGTCAAAGGGGCGCTGGCGGTAAAGGTATACGGTGACGATCTCAAGACTCTTGAAGCCAAGGCAGACGAGATCGTCGCGGCCATGCGGACCGTTCGGGGCGTAGAGGATCTTGGCGTTTTTCGGATCATTGGCCAACCCAACCTCAACTTCACCGTCGACCGCGATCAAGCCTCGCGCTATGGCATTAATGTTTCCGATGTGCGGGACGCTATTCAGACCGCCGTCGGAGGGAACGCCCTCAGCCAGGTGCTGATTGGGGAACAGCGATTTGATCTTGTCCTCCGCTACTTGTCACCCTACCGAGACACCAAGGAGGCGATTGAAAAGATTCGACTGCTGGCTCCGTCCGGTGAGCGGGTTTCTCTGGCGCAACTGACGAAGGTAAGAGTGCTGGATGGTGGTTCTGAGATCTACCGCGAGGAAAACTCCCGATATGTAGCTGTTAAGTTCAGCGTGCGAGGCAGAGACTTGGGCAGCACCGTGGAGGAAGCGATCAAGAAAGTCGACGCCTCCGTCAGGCTTCCCACGGGCTACACCCTCGATTGGGCAGGTGAATATGAGAGCGCAAAGCGCTCCCAACGAAGGTTGCTGATCGTATTGCCGCTGACGATCCTGCTCATCTACATCATCCTCTACACGATGTTTAAGTCGATCAAATGGGCGCTTCTGATCCTCACCAACATTGCCATGGCGCCCATCGGCGGCCTGCTCGCGCTCCTGGTCACGGGTACCAATTTCAGCGTGTCCTCAGGCGTCGGCTTTCTCGCGTTGTTTGGCGTGTCGGTGCAAATCGGCGTCATCATGGTGGAATACATCAATCAGCTTCGAGCCCGCGGGTATGATATCGAAGAAGCTGCCGTCGAAGGCGCCGTTTTGCGGCTTCGACCGATCATGATGACGATGCTGGTGGCGACTCTGGGGCTGCTGCCGGCGGCGCTTTCGCACGGCATCGGATCAGATTCCCAGCGTCCCTTTGCCATCGTCATCGTTGGTGGTCTCGTTGCCGACTTGATCATCGGTATCATTCTGTTACCGACGTTGTACACCTGGTTTGCCCGTAGTGATGATCGGCTGCCTGAAGCGGACCCTAACGAGGCCGTGTAAATGATCTCTCTAAGCCCGTGTCGCGCTGTCTGAAATTGCACTGGAAGGGTTCTGATCGATGACGAAAGATGAGGTCTGCTCCCGAATTCGCGAAATCGCCATTGTCCCGGCGATACGAGCCGCATCTGGCCCTGATGCACACTTCGCCGCCGAGGCAGTCGCCCGCAGCGGGATACCGATCGTGGAAATCACGATGACCATTCCTGGAGCGGTGGAGTTGATGGCTCACCTCGTTCGTTCCAATCCGAAAATCATCGTCGGCGCCGGTACCGTGCTTGATACCAACACGGCGCGTTTGTGCCTGGACGCAGGCGTGAGTTTCGTCACGGCTCCGTCTCTGGATCCGGCTGTCCTGGAATTTGCGGCGAAAGAAAAGATAGTCGCTATCCCTGGAGCACTGACGCCGACAGAAGTCGTCATGGCGTGGCGGGCAGGGGCGGATTTCATCAAGGTTTTTCCATGCGGCCCGATTGGCGGAGACAGATACATCAAGGCTCTGCACTTATCCTTGCCCCAGGTTCCGTTGATTGCGGCAGGAGGTGTGAATCAACAGACGGCAGCCAACTTCATTTTGTCGGGTGCGACCGCAATCGGGGTTGGCACGGAATTGATCCCAACCGAGGCCATCCAGAGAAGACAATCGCAGCGCATTCACGAATTGGCCCGCCGCTTCAAGAAACTTGTACAGGATGCGCGCGAGCAGATCGAAGCCTGGAAACGTAGCCAGGTTGTGCAGGAATTCACAGACGCCGAGAAGTGTGAGAAGTAAGCTGGGTGCCCCTTATCGGACTGCGACTCCGTGACCCTACTGCTTCCCCGCATGGGTTAGCGGACAAAGACGAAATACAAGATCCCCTGACCTGCCCCCGCGCTTCGCGCACGGGATCATACGACAGTTCCCGACTCCGGGTTTGCGGCTGAGGACGGCGGAGCCAGCAAAGCGCGGCGCGGGCGGGGCGGGTTCAGCTTGGTGGGGACTTTGCATGTGAGGCGTGAACAAAAAACCCTCTCCCCGGTCATCGGGAAGAGGGCCGTTGCAGTCGGAACGTGTTTTAGTCGTCCAGGTCAGCGGTGGTGGGTGCCGGGTTGTTGAAGTCGCTCGGGGGGCGAACCGTGCTCTCACCCGGATAGGGCCGCTTAAACCCTGTGGACAGGTACCAGTTCAGATGGTTGACGGTGTCCGGGTCTTCGGAGTCGGGCTTGGTCAGTTTGCCGGCGAAGATCTGCGCCTTCTTCTCGAGCCAAGCCTTCCTCAAGGCCTGGACCGCAGGGCTGCCAGTTTTGTCGGCCGCGCTCGCGATAACGCCGTCGTCCAGCGGAACCTGGTTTGGAACGTGCCTCCACGGATCAAAGTTCTCCTCGGGCGGCGTGCCCTTGACGAACGCCGTCCTCATTGGTGACGCCACCAGGTCGAACTGGTTCATAGGCGGCAGACCAAGGATTTGCTCGATCGTCCGAGTCATGTTGACCTGGGTGTAGTAGGTGTGGTCGGTGGGTCCGTGCTGCACGGCGTATGGGCTGACGATATAGCCTGGGCTGCGATGACCGTCGACGTGGTCGACGCCGTTCTGCGCGTCGTCTTCCTCAATGAAGATCGCCGACGAAGACCACACGTTGCTGTGGCTGATGTAGTCGACAATGCGCCCTATGGCCAAGTCGTTATCGGCCTGTTCGGCGTCCGGGGTTGGCGGGCCGCCGGTGTGATCGTCAATTACCCACAGGATGCTCAACGCGGGCACCTTACCGGCTGCGAGGTCCTTCTTAAAGTCCTGCACCCACAGATCGACGCGGAACTGGTCCGGGATGCCCAGGTCGAACTGGGGGAAGTTCGTGATGAGGTAGTTAGACACAGCCGGGACTGAGGACTCTGCCTGGACCGTGTTCTGATAGTAGAGCGTCTTCTCAAGCCCGGCCTCGAACTTCTTGGCGTCGGCGTAAAAATCGCTCCAGCTTGGCTCGCTGGTCGACCCGTTCGGCTGTTGGAACGTATCGTTCTCGACGTATTCGCCGTAGATCTTCACCGGCAGACCGGCGGCCGCCGCTTCCGAGAACAGGAAGCCCTTTTTCTGATAGGCGAGTGCATCGCCGGCGTTTCCGCCTGGATAGCTGCGATTCCAGTCTGGCGACTGGATATCGTCGGCGTAGGGAGCCATGCCCTCGGCGATCCACTGGTGACCGTCAGCCGACTGGCGGCTCGGGTCATAGAAATTGTCGAAGAGAGGGAAGCGCTTAATCAACTTGTGCGCGTTCGGCGTATCTTTGCCACCAAACACTGCCAACGAGGGGTCGCCATTGCCGGCGGCCACGTCGCCCAGGATCTGATCATAAGTGCGGTTTTCACGGATGATCAGGAACACGTGCTTGATCAGCGACGGATCGCCGATCTTGGCCGGGATTGCGACCGGCTTGGCATGCGGATTGCCACCGCCGGCAGACTTGATATTTTGTACTAGATCCCAATGGTTGTTCTCAAAGACCTGCCGCGTCATCGCCGCCAAGGCCCCGCCATCCGGCACAGGGACGATACTGACGGTGCCATTGTCCTGGTGGGTGTTGTAGTCGCTCACGCCGTAGTCGGTCTCGAACGAATAACGGGCGCCGATGCCCTTGTCGTTGGCCACGAGGAGCGCGTTCTGGGCGTCGTCCAGCACAACCGAGCTCGGCGCATAGGCAACCGGGATCATGCCCATAACGGGATTCCTCTCGCCGTTGCTGAGGTCGACCACCCCGATCGCGTTGGCATTGTAAAGTGCGACGTAGGCAACACCTCTTTTGGCATCGACGGCGATCGAGTTCGGCCCGGCGCCGTAGGCCGGGCCTTGGCCGGGTACTCCGATCGGCAGCCTAAGGTCGATCGTTCGCTCCACCTCGTTGGTGGCCGTGTCGATAACCGAGATGGTGTCGCTATAAGTATTGGCGACTAACAGGTGTTGTCCGTAGAACGCCATCCCGGTCGGGTGCAGACCGGTTGAGATGGTCGCGGTGACCTTCAGCGAGGCCAGATCAACCACAGAAACGGTACCGGTGATCGCGGCGCCAACCACCGGGTCGGCAACGATTTCAGTACCGGCGGAGTAGATCTGGAAGTCCCCCTCGGTAGCGGCCCGGCCACCCTCGTTGCTGACGTAGGCGGTCGCGCCGTTGCTGTTGATCACGATGCTGTGCGGGGCGTTGCCGACGCGGATCTGCGCAGCCTGCTTCGGTGGCTTCGCGGTCAGGTCGATCCTGGTGACCGTATCGTTCTGGTTCAGCAGCGCGTAAGCGCTCTTGCCATCCTTCGAGAAGGCGACGCCGCCGGGATAAGAGGTGCTCGGACTATAGAACGTGCTGCAGGGTCTGGCATAAGGGCCTATGGGGCTGTTGGGAAAGCAGGCGATGAAGGAATTGTCTGGCGGTACGCTGACCTGGGCGTTGTCTTCCAGCAAGCCGTCTTCCGTGACGTTGGCGATGGTGACATTGCTACTGTCCTGGCTGAACACCAGATGCTTGCCGTCCGGCGAATAGGCTATGCCGCTATAGCTGCCGCTCGAATCGTGTCCGAGCGCGACGTAGTCCTGCAGGACAGCGCCGGTGTTCGTGTCGAACACCTCGACGGCCTCGGACGCGCCCATGGTAAGGACGGCGGCGGTGTGACTGTGGAGATTGGGATTCAGCGCGATGGCCTTCGCGCGGACCCGAATGCCGAGGTCGACTTGTGTGCCGGCTGGGGTGATGACCTGGCCATCGCCGACGACCCACGAGCCGTTCGGCTGCGGGCCAGTGACGTAGGTCGGGTACGGTACGGACTGAGCCGTGGCGAGCCCCGGAAAGCTCAGCCCGGCCGCCAGCAGGCCGGCGAGCGGACTCACACGCTTGGTGCGAGATTTATTCCGAGAGTTATTTCGAGACCTTTTTCGGGACATGTACTCTCCTCCTTGGATTTTTTTCATCACGCAACAGGGATCGGCCCTGCGACATCGGGGTGCAAACACGACCAGCGGGTCCGCACAGCGGAGTCGTAGCCGCGAACCTTAACAGACGATCTGTGACGGCTTTATGACAATCGGGTGAACTTTGTGTTAAAAAGGCTGACCTTTTTTTCGCGGGTTGCGACGCGCGCAGCTCTAGGTTAAGCAGAGTCTGTCTCGTGGACGTTGTCTTCGTGTTTTTCCCGGTGAGGTGGGCTGCTTCAGCCAATCAGGATCACGCGATACCCGCGTCCGGTTCCGACCCGTCGTCGACGAGCTCGCGCAGGGGCCCCAGCCAGGGTTGGTAGCGTCGCCAGCGCGCAACGGAGGTGCGATAGATCGGCTGCCGGGTCTGCCACTTGCTGGGGGTCTTCACAGCCCGCGGATTGCATTCGGGGCGCAGGCACACCTCGTGCCACGCCAGGCCACAAGCCGCGACGATCCGCCGGATCACTGGTTCGGGTGCGCGGGTCAGGTCCTCGTAATCGACCTCGACGAAGCGATCCGCCGGCAGCACGCTCCGCCAATGGTCGATGAGCCGCTGGTAGCTGTGGAAATACTCGACCAGTTCAGCACCTCCAGTCGGAAACGCTAGGGTCGGATGGAAATGAGTTTGATGGATCGACAGCGCCGTATCGACTGCAGCGCGGCGGCAATGAATGAGGATTGCCCGCGGGAATGCCAGGTGGATCAGCCCGGCCCAGAGAAAGTTGAACGGCATCTTGTCGGTCACGCGCGCCACC
>Ga0307479_10001222_pt1 | contig 23426 bp, 22 predicted proteins | sample atmos_gasesECM4C_FD_203743 | JGI IMG/M metagenome (GOLD analysis project Ga0307479, IMG submission 203743) | Hardwood forest soil microbial communities from Morgan-Monroe State Forest, Indiana, United States - atmos_gasesECM4C_515 | ecosystem: Environmental > Terrestrial > Soil > Temperate... | reverse complement strand
CGAAGACAAACGCATCGAGATGCCCGATATTCCTCCGTCGAGCCGACAGTACGCCCGCCCTGCCTTGCCGGAAAGAATGCCTTTTAAGGAATCGAAAAGCGCGAACCGGCTCGGCCCGAAAGAGAAATCGAAACCCGCGAATGACCACGGCTCGAGCCCGAATGGGCGAAAGTCATTAGCCCCGGGCGTAAGCCCGGGGAAAGCTCGCGGAAAACTCGAGCCCCGTAGGGGCGACACTCCCAACGACGCGGGCGTGAGCCCGCGAGCCCCCCCGCTATTGCTCCTGCCGCACCGTCAACACCGGACACTTCGCCAGCCGCACCACTTTTTCCGCGACCGAACCGAACACCCACCGTTCCAGCCCGCTCGAACCGTGCGTCGCGATCACGATCAGGTCCACCTTTTCGGCCTCGGCGATGAGAACGATCTCGTCCGCCGCCGATCCGTGGCCCACCTGCGTCCGCACCTTCACGTTCCTCCCCACCAATTCCTCGCGCCCCTTGCGCAGTTGCTGCTCGGCATCCGCGTGCAGGTAGCGCTCGTACTCTGGAATCTTGAAGACATAGTTCGGATCCGGCGGGAGGCTCGGCACCGCCGGCACCACGTTGACCAGCAGAAGCTCGGCGCCGAAGTGCTCCGCTAGTTCGGCGGCCGTCCGAACGCAAGCCCCGGAGGGGCCGCTGAAATCGGTGGGGCAAAGGATCAGCTTGATGGGCAGCATGGCTGAGCTCCCTCGAACCCGCGAATTATAAACGTATCAACCCGTGCCGGTGCCCCAGGTTCGCGCCGCTCTCTGGCCCTAACCTGGGCGCCCCCGTCCCCGATCCGATTGGTTGGGAATTCTCCCCCACAGGGCTCTTGCCGAACCGCCAACGAGGTTTATAATCTAACTAACTGGTTAGTTAATACAAAGGGCGTAGGCGCGATTTCCACTTTTGAGGTACATCATGGCCGCTAGCCACGCACGAGCACGATTGGGATCCCGCGGACAACCCGAAGAGAGCCGCACCGCCATCCTGCAGGCGGCCATCCGCGAGTTTGCCCGCGAAGGCGTCGCCGGAGCCCGCACCGATGCCATCGCCAAAGCCGCCAAGGTCAATAAGGCTCTGCTCTACTACTACTTTCGCGACAAGGACGCCCTCTATGGCGCCGCCCTCGAGCAAGTTTTCCGTCAGCGCGACGCTCACCTGATGCCCATCCTCCGCGAGAACACCCCTCCCGGCGAGAAGCTCCTGCGCTACGTGGGCGCGTTCTTCGATTTTCTCGCCGGACATCCTGAGCATCGTGAGATGGTCCAGCGCGAAATGTTCAACGTGCCTCGCCGCGCGCATGCTCTTCGCATCGCCAAGACTTATCTCAAACCCATGTACGAGGAACTGCTCAAGGTGCTTCGCGAAGGAATCGAAAAGGGCGTGTTCCGTCCTGTTGATCCCATGCAGTTCATTCCCTCGATGGCGGCCGTGGTGGTGCATTACTTCGGCAGCGCGCCTTTCATGAAGATCATGACCAACCAGGATCCGCTCAGCCCCGAGCGTCTGGCCGCTCGCCGGGCTGCCGTCCTCGACTTCATTTCCGCAGCTCTCTTCCAGCACTCCGCTCTGACGGTGGAAGGAGAATCCAAGTGAACCCGCGCAACCGCTTCTTCATTCTCCTCGGCATCATTTTTCTGATCGCGCTCGGCTACTACTTTTTTTCGACGCCCAGCAACAAAGATCTCGTCCTGATCGGCACCGTGGATTCGAACCAGGTGATTGTCAGCCCGCAAACGCCGGGTCGGCTGCAAAAGCTGCTCGTCGATGAGGGCACTCCAGTGAAAGCCGGCGACTTGATCGCCGTAATCGATCCGGCCGAGTTGCAGGCGCAAGCCGCAGCCGCAGCCGCCACCATCAACAGTTTGCGCTCCAAAGTTGCCGAGATGCGCTACACCGAGCAGTCGACCAAAGGCTCGACCAGCAGCGACGTGACCAACACGCAAGCCAAGTTGCGTTCCATGAAGTCGCAACTGGACCAGGCCCAGGCCACTCTGCGGCGCACGGAAAGCGACAGCCGTCGCACCATCGAACTCGCGAAGCAGGGTGTCATGTCAGACCAGGAGAGCGTGCAGGCGGAGACCAATCTGGCTGCCGCCAAGGCGAACGTGCAATCCCTCGAAGATCAGGTGAAGGCCGCGGAAGCCGACCTGAGTTCGGCCATCGCGCGCACGCACCAGGCGAGTGCAGCCCAGAGCACGGTCGTCTCCACGCTGGCTGATCTCGCGAATGCCGAGGAGCAGAAAAAGCAGGCCGAAGTCCGACTCGGTTATACGAAAATCTTCGCTCCGGTCACCGGCACTGTCTCGGTGCGTGCCGCGCGTGAGGGCGAAGTCCTCAATGTCGGCCAGCCCATCGTGACCATCGTGGATTTGACTGACACCTGGGTGCGGGCGGCCATTCCGGAAACGCAAGCCGACCACATTGGACTGGGCGACACTCTGCGGGTGCGGCTTCCCGGAGGCACCATCACCTCGGGAAAAGTCTTCTTCAAGAGCGCCGAAGCCGATTTTGCTACCCAGCGCGACGTGAACCGGCGCAAGCGCGACATCAAGACCATCGTGCTCAAGGTGCGTCTCGAGAATCCCAAGGGCGCCTTCGTGCCGGGCATGACCGCCGAAGTGCTGGTGTCTCCCAACCAACTGAAGGCCACGCCTCGCCAGGATGCCTCCGCGGAGCAGCGCCCATGATCGCGAAAGCCAACGGCAAGCTCGTCGGGCCCGGCTGCGAGGGGCCCGACAAAAAAGGCCAGAACGCGATCGATGTCGAGCACATCGTCAAAAAGTATGGCGATTTCACCGCCGTGAACGACATTACCTTTCATGTGGTCGAAGAGGAAATCTTCGGCCTGCTGGGCCCGAACGGCGCGGGAAAATCCACGCTCATCCGCATGATGACGACGCTTTTACCGATCACGGCCGGACGCGCCATCGTTGCCGGACATGACGTGAGCAAAGATGCCGACGGGGCCCGCCGCTGCATCGGCGTCATCCCGCAAGCGCTCACCAGCGATCTCGACCTCACCGTCGAAGAGAACATGAACATCTACGCCAAGCTCTACGACGTCCCCGCCAAACAAAGAAAAGAAGCCATTGACGAATTGCTCGAGCTGGTCGATTTGACCAAGTGGCGCGACGCGCAGACCAAGACGCTCTCTGGCGGCATGCGCCGCCGTCTCGAAATCGCCCGCGGCCTGGTGCATAGTCCCCGTATTTTCTTTCTCGACGAGCCCACCACCGGACTCGATCCCGTGTCGCGCGTCGCCGTCTGGGAAATGCTCACCAACATCAAGAAGAACCGGCAGCTCACCATCCTGATCACGACTCACTACATGGATGAGGCCGACCGCCTCTGCGACCGCATCGCCATCGTCGATCACGGCAAACTGGTTGCGCTCGATACACCCGCCGCCCTGAAGGCCAGCGTCCCGGGATCCAACGTGATCGAGGTGCAATTCGAGCGCGCCCCCGACGATCTGGAGCAGCGCCTGCAAACTCTTCCCAACGTCACTTCTGTGCAGCATGAAGGCGCGGCTATGTTCCGCATCCTGACCGGCAATGGTTCCGGCACTACTACTGCCCTGGTCGAGATGGCCGTGCATGCCGGCATTCCCGTGAAATCTTTAACCGTGCAGAGCACGACCCTCGATGACGTGTTCGTGCACTACACCGGCCGGCAGCTGCGTGACGAGCTCGTAAAAGCGTACGGCTTCGTCATGCCGCAGGCCCCAGGATTACGACCATGAATCGCATGATGGCCATTGTCGAGCGCGAAATGCGCAAGTTCTTCCGCTCTCCCACCCTGATGCTGGCGTCCATGATTTTTCCGCTGGTGCAGCTCATCGTGCTGGGCAACGCCTTCGGCGGCAAGATCAGGGACGCGCGCCTGGGCGTCGTCGATCAGGATGGCGGCACGCAGGCCCTGAAAATTCGCCAGGCGTTCGATTCCGTGCGCGCCAACATGCGCACCTTCGTGCCCATCTACTACGACGACGAGAATAGCGCCCGCGACGATGTGCGCAACGGCAAGATCCAGGGCGCGGTGATTATCCCGCCGCAATACTCGCGCCGCGTCTACGAGCAGGACCGCCCGCAGATTGCTCTCGTGGTCGATAACAGCGATAACTTCATGAGCTCGACTCTGGAGCAGGAGCTGACCGACATCACCACGGCCCTGAACCAGCCGACCATCGAGCCGCGGCTCCTGCAGCAGACCGTGCTGCAGATTGTCGAGCTCTACCCCTATATCGAATACATGAAATATCTGCTTCCCGGCTCCATCACCCTCGCCATGTTCGTTTCGGTGATGATCGGCGGAGGCATGCTCTACATCGACGATAAGGCCCGCGGCATCCACGAGGGATACCTCGTCACGCCGATCACCAAAACCGAGATGGTCTTTGGACTGAACCTCGCCGGCGCCATCAAGGCGGTGCTCACGGGAGTGGTCATCACCGTCATCGGCGCGTTGCTAGCGGGTGTCAGCACGATTTTCAATCCCGCGACCGTGCTCGGCCTGTTGATCATGATCGGCCTCACCTCGGTGGCCTTCAACACCATGATGTTCCTGCTGATGGTGCGCGTCGACGATCCCCTGGTCCCCCGCGCAATTTTCGGAATCTTGAATACGCTGCTGTTCTTTCCCAGCGGCTCCATCTACCCCGTGCAGGCCTTTCCCACGTGGCTGCGAGTCATCGCGAAAGCCGACCCATTCACCTACGCCGTTCACGGTTTTAAAGGATTGCTCTTGAAAGAGTCCGGACTGACTGCGATCCTGCCCGATATGTTGTACCTGGCGATTTTCGGGACGGTGGCCCTGGCCATCGCCACGCCGCTTTTCAAACGGACCATGTAGAAGGCCGTAACCACTGAGGGGCACAGAGGAACGCAGAGGAATCAGGGCCAAAACAGACTCGTAATCCGCCACCAAAAAAGAGCATCTTGTCATTCCGACGCCGAACGCGGCGGAGGAATCTGCATCGCCACAGTCCCTGCCCATCTCAACGCATCCGTTCAAGGAATCTCCTCCCTGGCTTCTCCCCCTGTGTCCCTCTGTGGTTATCTCGCCCAGGGAACTTTTGGCGAGCCACAGGTTTCCGTTATGCTAGAAGCCTATGACCCTGATGGATGCCAAGGTCTACGACGAGGCCGCCGCGCGCCGGCGCAAATTCCGCATCCTTACGATCACCGGCGTTGTTCTGGTACTGGGTTTCCTGGCCTATCAGTTCCGCTACTGGCCCGAAGAACACCTGGTCGACAAATTCTTCACGGCTCTCCAGAAGCAGGACTACGAAACCGCCTACGGCCTCTACATGGCTGACCGGAACTGGCGGCAACGCCCGCAGCAGCACTCGCTTTATCCCTATAACGAGTTCTATCGCGATTGGGGCCCCGGCGGTGAGTGGGGGCTGGTGAAGAACTACAAGATCTACGCCGCCGGCGAGTGCCCCCACGGCGGGAGCGGTGTAATCGTCGAGGTAATCGTGAACCAGCGCGCCGAACACGAGCAGATTTACGTCGAGAAAAAAGAGAAGACCTTCAGCCCCTCGCCGTGCAGCTAGTAGCGCCGGCATCTTGCCGGCTTTCCGGAGGGCGTCTCGTCGATTTCAAATCTCTTGCGCGGGGATTTTTACGATTGAAAGTGGTTGTGCCCGTCACTACCTGGGCTGCGCCGCCTGCTCGAGCGCCTTCTGCAGTGACGCCTCATCCTGCACACTCCCACACGGTTTCGACCGGTCGATCTGGCGCATCAGACCGCACAGAACTTTTCCCGGACCCACTTCCAGAAAGCGTTCCACACGTTGTGCGATGAGCAGATGCATCGACTGCGCCCATTTCACCGATCCCGTCACTTGCCGGACCAGCGCATCCCGGCTGCGTTCCGCGTCCTCTACCAGCGCCGCGTCCACATTGCACGCCACGGGGATGCGCGGCTTCTCGAACGCAAGCGCCGTCAGATCCGCCGCCAGGCGATCCTGCGCCGGCTTCATCAATGAGCAATGGAAAGGAGCGCTCACCGGAAGCATGATCGCGCGCTTGGCGCCGCGTTCGCTGGCCAGCTTGGCGGCCCGCTCCACCGCGCCTGTGTTCCCCGAAATCACAATCTGTTCGGATGAATTAATATTCGCCGGCTCGCAGACTTCCCCCTGAGCGGCATCGCCACAAACGGCGCTCACTTCCTCCAGCTCCATCCCCAGGATCGCCGCCATCGCGCCCACGCCTACCGGAACCGCCTCCTGCATGTACTTGCCCCGTTGGCGCACGGTGCGAACCGCATCGGAAAAACTCAGCGTTCCCGCTGCCACATGCGCGGAATACTCTCCCAGACTGTGCCCCGCCACGAAGGCCGGCTTCAGTCCCTTCTCCTCCAGGACGCGCCACGCGGCTACGGAAGCCGTGAGGATGGCTGGCTGCGTCACTTCCGTGAGCCGCAATTGTTCCTCAGGCCCTTCAAAGCACAGTTGCGACAGCTTGTAGCCCAGCGCCTCGTCCGCTTCTTCAAACACCCGCCGCGCGACCGCATGCTGCTCTGCCAGTTCCTTGCCCATACCGACAGCCTGCGATCCCTGGCCCGGGAATAAAAATGCAATGGTCATAAAGAATGTCATCCTGAGCGCAGCGAAGTACCTATGTACTTTGCTTACGGCGCCAGTCCCTTCGCGTTGTCCACTACAGCGCGGGTCGAATCTACTCGCGAATTTGCGGGACATCAGAAAGCGTTTTCATCGTGTATTAGCGCTATACGCTGCCCGGTGCCCCAGGTTCGCGTCCGCTTTTTGGACGCTAACCTCGGCCCACCCATTTCGAAATGAAGGATCTCCGAGCTTCGGTTGCGCTCGCGCCAACTTCGGCCAACCTGAGAGTGACAGGCCCGCACGAAAACGACCGAGCCGTTACGGTGTGCTGACCACCGCGGCCGCAGGCCTGATGGCCGCCAGCCCTTTCTCGATCCCCGCGTTCGCTTTGCTCTCCGCGAACTCCGCCGCCACCCGGATCGCGTTCTTGATCGCGTTCGCGTTCGACGACCCATGCGTGATAATGCACACTCCCTTCAACCCCAGCAACGGCGCACCGCCATATTCCGTGTGATCCAGCCGCTTTTTGAAATCGGTGAAGGCGCTGCGCGAGAGCAAATATCCTACCTGCCGCGTGATCGTTTCTTTCAGCGCTTCCTTCAAAGCAGCCCGCACCAGGTTCACCACGCCTTCCGACGTCTTCAGAGCCACGTTCCCCACAAACCCATCGCTCACGATGACATCCACTTCCCCGTTGTAGAGATCGCGCCCTTCGACATTGCCCACAAAGTTCAACGGCAACTGCTTCAGAAGCTGAAACGCCTCGCGCGTTAACTGGTTGCCCTTGGTTTCTTCTTCGCCAATGGAAAGTAATCCTACCCGCGGCCGTCTTGTGCCGAAGATCGAGCGGAAATAAATCTCCCCCATCACCGCGAACTGCTCGAGATTGTGCGCATCGCAATCGACGTTCGCGCCCACATCGAGCAGCATCGCTCCCGTGCGGATCGCCGTCGGGAACACTGCCGCCAGCGCAGGCCGGTCGACGCCGGGCAGGGCGCCCAGCACCATCTTGGCCGTCGCCATCGCCGCCCCGGTGTTGCCCGCGGTCACAAATCCCGCCGCGCGTCCTTCCCGCACCAGGCGCAATCCCACGCGCATGGACGAGTCGCGCTTCGAGCGCACGGCCTGCGCGACCTTGTCCTCCATGGTGATGACTTCGCTGGCGTGGACAATCTCGATGGCGTGCGGGGCGCCCCAGCGATAGCGGTTCAACTCGGCTTTGAGTTGTGGCTCGGGGCCGACCAGCACCACGCGCGCGCCCAAATGACGTGCGGCCTGAATCGCGCCCTCAATTTCCGGTCGCGGGGCGCGATCCGAACCCATCGCATCCAGAGCTATGATGCTTGGCATGGAGACGGCTGCAAACGGTTAGCTGGCTTCCTCGACTTCTACCACTTCCCGCCCTTTGTAGTACCCGCACTTCGCGCAGGCGCGATGCGGCATCTTCTTTTCATGGCAGTTCGGACACTCCGAAAGCGAGTGCTTGGCTAGCGCATCGTGCGCCCGCCGGGTCGAGGTGCGTTTCTGGGAGTGTCTCCGTTTCGGATTCGGCATGAAAATTCCTCACTTGGGTGCCTCGCCCAAGTTCCGCTTAGGCGAGGACTTTCAGAATTAAAAATGTCGCGCCACAACTTAAAGATGTCATCCTGAGCGTAGCGAAGGACCAATGTACTTTGCTTGCGATATCCGGTCCCTCCACGTTGTCCACTGCAACGCGGTTCGAATCTTCTCGCGAATTTGCGGGACATCACAAGATGCTTTCGTGGTTACTTCCGAGGTGCCGGACTGTCCGGCACTCGCGCCCGCTCAATGCTCGAGCTTTTCGCGAATCTCTTTCAGCGCCGACCAGCGCGGATCGCCCAAAGTCCCAGCGCACGAACACGGCTCCGTATTGCGATTCTTTCCGCAAGTCGGGCACAGCCCCTTGCAGTCGTCCCGGCAAACCACTTTCAGCGGAACCGCCAGCAGCACCTGCTCCCGCAACGCATCTTCCAGTACCAGACTGTCGCCTTTGTAATACCCGACTTCCGCCTCCGCCACTGTCACCGAAAGCTCTTCGTTCCCGGCATCCGTGCCCAGCGGCCGGTACAGCAAATCGAAGTCGCGCTTGATATTCTCGACCACCGGATCAAGACAGCGCGCGCACGGCAACTCCAGGCTGGTCGCCAGGTTCCCGTTCAGCCGGATGTCCTGGATGACATTCCGCTTCCCGTGATGCTCTTCCACCAGCTGCGCCCGGCCGCTGGTCTTGAGCAACGTCAGTTGACGCACGTCCTCGCCGAAGTCGATAGCACCGGGAGGGAACTCCTCTTCATAATCAACAGGATGGAGTTCTAGCTCAGCAAGTTCGATCAGCATCGGGAACCTCCGCGCCCACCTTTTGATACCGCGAAGGCCCGCGGAACACGCCCAGAGGCGTAAGTTCTCCAGGGAGCAATAGTTAAGAATAACGGGGCCTCAAGGGGGTGTCAAGAAAGCGGGGTGCCGCTCTCATCGGCGGGGCGTGCGGGTGGCTCACTCAAGCCCGGTTTTGGCTTGAGTGGGGATCTTTGCACGAACGGGGAAACTATTCCTCTGCATGGTGCCCCAGGTTCACGTCAGCTCTTAGGACGCTAACCTGGGGAAACAACGGCGGCGTTCATCACCTGCACCGCCAGTAGCGCCGCCCCGGCGACTGTCCGGCGAACGTCTCGCCCGCATGGCCGGCAAGATGCCGGCGCTACTGAAAGCTCCGAGGTTGGCGCTTTGGAATAGCTTCTTGTGGCGAGCCGATCTCCGGCAATAGATCTTCCTCACTTACAAAACGAACCTGTTCCTGAAGCTCACCCCAGGATCGGCAACGCCCGCACCCGCTTCTTCGTCGCCGCATACATCGCATTGCAGATCGCCGGCGCCAGCGGCGGGATCGGAGGCTCGCCTGCGCCTGTGGGCGCTTCCGTGCTCTCCACAAAATAAGCTTCCACCGCCGGAATTTCGTTCATCCGCAGAGGAGCGTAGTCGTCAAAGTTCCCCTGCACCACGCGCCCTTTCTCAATCGTGATCTTCGCCCGCAGCGCGTTCGCAAGTCCATAAATCACCCCGCCCTGCATCTGCTGCTGAAGGATGTTCGGATTGATCACCTGCCCGCAATCGATCGCCGCCACCACGCGATGAATGCGCGGCTGGCCCTGCTCCATCGAAAGCTCCACTACCTCGGCCGCGTACGTGCTGAAGCAGCCAAAGCAGGCGATGCCGTGAAATTGTCCTGCAGGCAGCGGCTTGTCCCAGCCCACTTTGTCGGCCGCGAGTTGCAGAACCCCGCGCATGCGCGCCGTCCGCCATGTCGCGTCGAAATATTTAATGTCTTCATCTTTCGCCAGCAGGTGCATGCGATAGGCCAGCGGATCTTTTCCCGCCGCCGCGGCCAGTTCGTCAATAAAGCATTCGTTCGCAAACGCCACCTGCAGCGCGTACACCGAGCGCATCCAACCCAGCGGCACCGGCGTTTCCGTCTGGATGTACTCGACCTGCGCTGAAGGAAACGAATACACCAGCGCGGCTTCGTCCTTCAGATCGGGATCAACTCCGCCTTCGCCCGGCTGTCCCTTTTGCCCGCTGATCGACGGTGCGACCAGGTCGTGTGTGAACGCCACTGGCCATCCCTGCCCGTCCAGCACCGCGCTCAAGTTGTGATAACTCGCCGGACGATACGTGGAGTTGCGCATGTCGTCTTCACGCGTCCACACAACCTTCACCGGCCCGTTGATGGCCTTCGAGACCTGCGCCGCTTCGACCGCATAATCGTGCTCCAGCCGGCGCCCGAAACCGCCGCCGATCAGCAGGACGTTTACCTTCACATTGTCGGGATCAAGTCCGATCGCGGTTGCCACCGAGTCGCGCACATCCTGCGGCACCTGCGTCGGAGCCCACACTTCGCACTTCGATCCCTCCACATGAGCGGTAGCGTTGCCCGGTTCCATAGGCGCGTGCGCCATGAAGGGCAGCTCATAGGCCGCTTCGATCCGCCGCCCCGCAGCTTTCTTCACGTCGCCCACCGTGTACAGCGGCACGCCTTTTTTTTCCGCCGCTTCGCGCAATGACTGCATGATCGCCGCCGTGTTGAGATCTTTGTTCGGACCTTCATCCCATGTGACTTGCAGGACGCGCCGGCCCTCGATCGCGCTCCACACGTTGTCGGCGACCACGGCAATCGAGGAATCGGTCAGCTTGCCCACATAACTGACACCTTCCACCTTCCTCGCTTCCTTGTCATCGAAGCTCCCGACCTTGCCGCCGATGACCGGACACCGCGCCAGCACCGCATATTTCATGTTCGGCACGCGGAAGTCGATCCCGTAACCAGCGCTCCCGTTCACTTTCGCCGGCGTATCCAGCCGGGGAATGGGCTTGCCGACGATCTTGTAATCCTTCGCCGTCTTCAGCACGACATCCGTCGGTACGGGAAGCCTCGCGGCCTTCGCCGCAAGCTCTCCATAGCTGGCTCGCCGGTTTGACGTGGCGTGCGTGACCGCGCCGTTCTCCGCTTTGCACGAAGCCCGCGCCACACCCCAATGCAAGGCCGCCGCCGAGATCAGCATTTCGCGCGCCGCCGCTCCAGCCTTTCGCATCGGATCCCAGCAGGTCCGAACGCTCGCGCTCCCACCCGTGGTCTGGTCGCCAAACAACGTGCTCGCTCCCGCTTGCTCGATCTGGATCTGTTTCCAGTCGGCTTCCAGTTCCTCGGCGAGGATCATGGGCAGCGAAGTGCGCACGCCCTGTCCCATTTCCGAGCGGGCCACGACCACCGTTACCTGATTATCAGGAGTGATCTTCAAATATGCGTTGGGCGAGAACGCGTGACTGTGCTTTCTGCCGTGCGGCAGATACACGCCGATGACCAGTCCCGCTCCTGCCGCCGCTCCGGCCACAATGAAATCGCGACGCGACACCGGGCTCATCGCGCACCTCCACCCTGCGCCACCCGCTGAATCGCGCGCCGGATCCGCTCGTAGGTCCCGCAGCGGCAGAGATTCGCCGACATCACCGAGTTGATCTGCTCGTCGGTCGGATGCGCTGTTTTGGCCAGCAGCGCCGCGGCAGCCATGATCTGGCCGCTCTGGCAGTATCCGCATTGCGGAACCTCTTCCGCGATCCAGGCCACTTGCAGCGGATGCTCGCCGTTCGCCGACAGCCCTTCAATCGTGGTGATGTTCTTCCCCGCTACTTGCGACACTGGCGTCGAGCACGACCGCGTAGCCGCGCCCTCGACGTGCACCGTGCAGGCGCCGCACAGTCCCGCACCACAGCCAAATTTCGTGCCCGTCAGTTGCAGCGTATCGCGCAAAACCCAGAGAAGCGGTGTTTCCGGCAAAGCCCGCACCTTGCGCTCGCTGCCGTTGACTCGAAAGCTGATCTCTGCCATGGAGGCCCCAATCTGTATATGCGAAGCCCAACATAGTAGCGGAAACGTCCAAAAAGCGAAATGACCGCAACGCCGTGCCCTCAGCCTCTTTTCGCCTTGACAGACGCCTCCGGCGCGCCCAGAATCGACCGCACTGGTACGTGTCCGGATTGTTTTACTCCCCCCTGGTCTGGGCCTTGCTCCAACACAAACAATCATTAAGGAGATTCTATGAGATGGCTTGTTGTGGCAATGGGTGCGGCGCTGCTATGGGGCGGCATCGCGAATGCACAAACCACTATTACCATGCGGGACGCCTGTGATCCGGACAGTTTCAATGCTGCTGTCGGACCCGGAACCTGCGTTGCCGGTCAACACGGAACTACCCTGTTCAGCGACTTCATCGGCGAACTGCAAACGGATAAGATTGCGGGTGCGTGGCGGTTCAATCCCCTGTTGAATGCCACCGAGGGAAATTTCAAGTTGGTTCGGCTCGACCTGAAGCAGGGGGATCAAACTACGATTGAAAATAAGGGCGGAGAAACTCATACCTTCACTCGAGTCGAGAAATTCGGCGGCGGATTTATCGCCCCACTCAATGGTCTATCGGGAAATCCCGACCTGGCCCCGGAATGTGCCCAGGTGCTTCCGAACGGATCGCTTGCCCCGCAACCGGAGAGTGCCACGAATCAGTTCGTGGAAGCCGGCCAGACCGAAGCCGGACCCACGGCTGGGAGTTCCGCGCTTCCAAAAGGAATGTCCCGCTGGGAATGCTGTGTCCATCCCTGGATGCGAATGCTGGTGGTTGTGCACGGACACGACGACTGATTCCCTGGAAATGGCCGAGTATTTGCACTGCGAGCTGCAAGGTGCCCTAGGTTCGCGTCCGTTCTGTGGACGCTAACCTGGGCCCTTCCGTCCCCCTGAGCTGTTAATGGTTTTCTTCGCGGACTTCGGGGCCTTTCTTCGCGTGCTTCGCGGTCAAAAGCTTTTGCATTTCGCACTGTTGGAGCGAAGCTTTGCAGTTACAAGCTTTCGTGTGGCGCCGTGATAACTCCCCTCCACACCTCACCACTCCCGCGTTGCCGCCATACAATTTCTCCAGCATACTGAAACCATGATTCAAGGGCATCCCATACTCGCCGGCCGCCACGTTCGTCTCGAACCGCTCGCGCATCATCACGTCGAGGGACTTGCCTCTGCCTCCGCCGCCGAGCCCGCACTCTACCAATGGAGTCCCGTCCCGCAAGGCAAAGCCGAGGCCACGCGCTACATCGAAACCGCGCTGGCCTGGCGCGACGCGGGCAGCGGGCTGCCGTTCGCCATCGTCCGCGCTGAAGATGGCGCCATCCTCGGTTCCACGCGCTTCTTCAATCTGGAATACTGGAGCTGGCCCGAGGGTCATCCTTCCCACGGCCGCACCACTCCCGACGCCTGCGAGATCGGCTACACATGGCTCTCGCGCGATGCCATCCGCACTCCGGCCAACACCGAATCGAAACTCCTCATGCTGACCTACGCCTTCGAAACCTGGAAGGTCCTGCGCGTCTGCTTTCATACCGACGTCCGCAACCAACGTTCCCGCGCCGCCCTGGAGCGCATCGGAGGGCAGTTCGAAGGCATCCTGCGCGCTCACCGCATGGCCGCCGATTTCATTCCGCGCGACTCCGCCCGCTACTCCATCCTCGCCGCCGAATGGCCCAAAGTAAAAGAAAGACTCACTCAGAAATTGAACCAGTTTGTGACTTAGGAAGAACAGGCTCTGGGCTTTGGGCCCTGGGCTCTAGCAGACCCCTGGAATCGACGGTGACATGCGATCGACCAGAGCACGAGAACCTTAAGGGCTGGTAATTTGTAATCGGTAATTTGTAATTGAAAAAATAATTGTGGCTTAGTAAGAGAAAGCTTCAGGCTTCAGGCCATTTACAGTAACGACCTTGAAAGCTTCTCATTATTTCTTGCTAGAGCCTAGAGCCCAGAGCCCAGAGCCCAGAACCTGAAGCCTGGCCTATTTACCCCCAAGCCATCAGGCAACCACCGGATTGCTCCGTTCCCGCTCCAGCCTCATGATCCTCGCTCGTCTTCGTGAGTGAGAACCCGACCGGCCCCCTTTAGTACATCGAGCCCAGGCAGCGAGCCCAGGCAGCGAGCCTGGGACAACTCTCATACCCCGATTGCTGTTCACGGAGGAGATTCTCTATGAAGCGACCGCTGCTCCACAGCGTTCTCGTGCTCGCCATCGCCGCACTACTGGTCGGCTTTGCTCCCAACAACGGCGCCGTCACGACCGATTCCGAAATCAGCGCCATTCTCACCAACATCAATCCGAATAATATTTTCAAAACGGCGCAAACCCTGCAGAATTTTCGCACCCGCCAATCCTGCTCCGACATTGCCGGACCGAACCAGGGCGTTACTCCCGCGCGCGACTACCTCTTCGCACAGTACAGCGCCATCCCCGGACTCCAGGTGCGTCTCGACCCCTTCGTGCACGGCAGCTGCCCGACCGCGCCCACTTACAACGTCATCGCCTGGCTGCCCGGACGCCATCCCAATCACCTGGTGATCATCGGCGGCCACTACGACTCGCGCACCACCAACGTTCTTGACAACACCTCCGATGCGCCCGCGGGAAACGATGCTGGCGCGCAAACCGGCGTCGTGCTCGAACTCGCCCGCGTGCTCTCCAGCCACAAGTTCGATGCCACGCTCGTCTTCATCTCCTTCTCCGGCGAGGAGCAGGGCCTGTTCGGTTCCCACTCGATCGCCGCCAACCTCTCCCGCTACTTCGACGAGCCCCAAGTCATCGCCATGCTCAACACCGATATTCCCGGTGGCGACAAGACCGCCAATACTGCCGCCGACCTCCAGCAATTTCGCCTCTATTCGCCTGGTATCCCTCGCGAGCGCCTGAGCACTGACCCCGACGGTACCACCGATAACGAGTCTCCCTCGCGCGGCGTCATGCGCTACGTCGGATATTGGGGCGGCGCCTACGTCCCGGCTATCACCATGCAGCCTCACCTGCGCGAAGACCGTCCCGGCCGCGGCAGCGATCACACCTCCTTCATCAGCAACGCCTATCCCGCAGTCCGCTTCATGGAGACTCACGAGTGCTCGCCCTCGCCCGTCGACAACAGTTGCGGCGCGGCCACACTCCCGTGCCCCCCGCCCGCGCAAATTCCAGCTTTCTGCAAAGACACGACCTTCATCACCACTCACCAGCACTCGCCCAACGACCTGGTGAAGTACATCACCCCGGCCTATGCCGCCACCATCGCGCAGGTGATGGGATCAGTCGCCGCGAGCCTCGCCCGCGCGCCGCTCGCTCCAACCGAATTCAATGCCCGCGGCAACTCCGTCACAGGCGTCAAGCTGCGATTCGAAAGACCCGAAGACAGCTTTGTCGATCACTTCGTTGTCGCCGCCCGGTCCATCAACGAAAACTTTTACCGTCAGCGCGTCGTGATCGCGCATCCCGGCGGACAACCCATCTCCGCCCAGACTCTCGGCCTCAATCCTGGCGACAGCTTCTACGTCTCAGTCGCCTCGGTCGATCGTCATGGGCACGAATCGCTCTTCGCCTACCCCGAAGTCCGCTGCGACGCGACCAGTTGCGCGATTCCCAGCTACGCCTTTGACGTGACCGCCCCGTTGCCAATGCCACCACCTCCACCACCCGACAACGACGCGGACGACGATTAGTCCTCCCTCCTCATTCGGAACGGGAGAAGCGCAGACTTCTCCCGTTCTCCCGCCTGCTCTCGACTTCTTCGGCCAGCCTGTTCACATGCCGTGTGCGATCGCGCACAACATGGCGGGTCTAGCCGGTCAATTTAGGGTGAGAAGCCTGGCGCCTATTTCGCCATAGTCTTAATCCATGGCCTACTCTCCGTAGAAGTGTTGGTGCCCGCACCCCGCGTGGCCTCAACTACGAAGTTAATCCGTCACTGCGTCGACACCCTGCTCGATTCGCAACTTGTGGTTACGCCGCGCTAGCTCCGGCGGAGCAATTTATTTCCACCGCGTGCAATCACTCCCAGCACTCCAATACAAAGTAAGCTCAGCGTGCCCGGTTCCGGCGTTTCCACGAAGCCGCGAGAATCCGCAAAGTAGGCGCCGCTGGAAAAGTAAAACTGGATGTATCCATCTGCACCGCTACTTACCTCAAAGGAATTGCCCGTATCGACCGAGGTTCCGATCGCGTCGAAACCGACACTTACCGGCGCACGGAAGTTCTGGCCGTTAGTCGGAAAGGTAATCGTGCTCAGGAACAACGTGCCCACGTTGTAAAAAACCTCGGAGGAGTTAGGACCGATTTTGGCGAACCCGTCCGAGAAAAAGATGTCGGTAAAGCCACCCAGGGTTGAGCCTGGCGCGTAACCCAACGTGTTGAAGAAGTCGGCCGGTGTCCCGCCGAAGCCGGAGATAAAGAAACCGGGGCCATAGGTGATAAACCCGAAGTTGTCGCCGCTACCGTCGTTGGGACTATAACCAATGATAGTGTTGGCGAAGGCCTCGGCGGAAACGAGCGAACACAATAGGAGAATACCCACAAGGAGTCGCTTCATAGCTCCACCTCACAAAAACGCGGGCACTCTACACCCAATTGTGCGGCTCTTATATACCGCGGACACTGTAAGTCGTTTGTGCGTAAGGCAGACGCGGGTGCTCCAGGTTTTACGGTTTTCGAACCTGGGATTCCACGGCTCTGGGGATTTTCCACCCTACTCGAACCGAGCCAGATAATCGGTTCATTCGCGTTCTGTTCAAATGAGTGGGCCCGGCGCCAACTGCATCCTAATCAGTCAAATCCGGAAATCAAGCGGAACATCATGGTTGTCGCACTGTCACCCTCCACTTGAAAGAGAAGACCGCTGACCCGCGCCCCGCTCCCGGCGCTCAATCCATTCATCCACACTCAGCGCCCCGGCGCCCCGGGCGGCGATATACAGAAAGACGAAACAATTGGCCACCACAATCTCTCCGCCATTCAAGATGGGCCAGAAGCGCAGATGCGCATGCACCAGGAAGTAGGCGACCGCCATCTCTCCCGAAAGCAGAAAGGCCACCAGCGAGACGAATAATCCGATCATGATCAACACCCCGCCAGTCGTTTCGATCATTCCCGCGGCAAGCCACAGGCCTTCCGGATGGCCTTCGCCGTCGAACAGGCCGAAAAGCTTTTGCACGCCGTGGCAGCAGATCATGAACCCCATCATGATGCGCATGAGCACATAGGCTTCTTCTTTCCACTTGCCCAGAATTGGTTCCATAGGCCCTCCCGGGATTTGCGGGTGCCCCATGTTTGCGCGTTCTTCGCGCAAACGTGGGATTTCAGGCTCTGCGTCTGGGGGGAGAACCTCTCCACTCGTGCGATGAGCGAATGAGTGGCGAAACTGCCATGCTCATCATGACCGCAAATTCGAAGTATGCAATGTAAAATCTGACAGTCGAAACCCGCGGGTTGTCCCGCAGCGCTTCGCCAGCGACTGGGACTCGTTATCGACGAGCGCCACGCTTTCGCCGACCACTGGACACGGACGACTGGCGACCGAGACTTACGACTGCCCGGGTGCTTGCGCCAGGAACGCAACTTTGTCATGCTCGCAACAGGAGGCAAAATGCGCCGCACCTCGGATTCACCCTTCGCATTGCTGGTAATCGTTCTTTCTGCTGTCCTGGCGTGGAGCCAGTCCCCGGCCAAGCCTCAAACGGCCGCCCACGCAGGCCGGAAAGCAGAGGACTTCGCCAGCGCCATCCAACGAATCCGCGAAACCTGGGTTCGGGAATTCAACTCCGGCCACGCCGACAGCGTAGCGGCCCTTTACGCCCAGGAAGCAGTACTCATGCGCCGGAACGGCTCGGTTCACAGCCGCGATTCTATTCAAGCCGAGCTGCAGCGCTCGATTAGTCGCGAAGCACAGAACTACGTGGTCAAGAGCCTGCACGCCGAGAGTTCTGGAGATCTTGGCTACGATACCGGGATCTACAACGAAGACTTTCATAGCCACGAAGCCGAGGGTAACTATCTTATAGTGATCAAACGAATCAACGGAGAGTGGAAGATCGTGGCCCACGCCGCCGTACCCAACCCAAGGCAGAAGTAGATATGGGAAGTAGTTGTGGGCCGTACAGTCTTGTCCACCAGGCTGTGCCGCAACTCTCGAAGCCGAGGGCGTAAGCCCGAACGCGCTCACAACCACCTGCACTCGGGTACAATCAACCCGGCATCCATTCCAAAATCCCTTTCTGCAATTGCGAGCCAACCTCCGACACATCGCGCTTCTCGTGCTTCTCACTGCCGCCGCGATCCTGGTTCATGGCTATCATCCCTTCGTGGAAGATGCCGAAATCTATGTTCCCGGCGTGAGGAAGGCGCTCGACCCGGCGCTCTATCCCGCGAACACAGCTTTCTTCCTCTCCCACGCCAAGATGACAATCTTTCCGCATCTGATCGCGGGATCGGCGCGCCTCAGTCACATTCCCGTGAACGCCGCGCTCTTTCTTTGGCAGTTCGCCGCGATTTTCTTTCTTCTCTGGGCCTGCTGGCGGATTGGATACCTTGCCTTCCGCGACTCGCTGGCGGCCTGGGGCGGCGTTGCCCTGGTGGCGTCCCTACTCACTATTCCAGTGGCGGGCACAGCGCTCTACATCATGGATCAGTACCTGACCACGCGAGCACTCTCGACCCCGGCCACGCTCTGGGTGATCGTCAATACGGTGGAACGAAAATGGGTTCGCGCCGGACTCTGGCTGCTGTTTACCGGGCTCGTCCATCCGCTCATGGTGGTGTTTTGCCTGGCGTACGTCGTGCTGCTGGTCTGGCTCGATCGAACTCCTGCTTCCGCCACTCGGCCCCAGCTTGCCTCCCTGGCAGCGTTGCTTTTTCCACTGGGGATGTTTCCTCCCGTAACCGACGCTTATCGCGAAATCCTCCAGACGCGCTCTTATTTCTTCTTGCTGCGCTGGGAGTGGTATGAGTGGCTGGGGATTTTCGCGCCGCTCCTGTTGCTCGAGTGGTTCCGCCGCATCGCGCGCAAACGCGACAATCTGCAGCTTGCCCACCTCTGCGGCGCCACAATTGTTTTCGGATTGGTCTTCTTTGTCGCTGCTCTGATCGTCAGCGTCCCGTCCCAGCTGGCCAATCTGGCCGAACTCCAGCCCATGCGCTGCCTGCAACTGGTCTACGTTCTCTTATTCGTTATAGCTGGAGGCTTGCTCGCGCAATCTATCCTCAAGTGCGCCGTCTGGCGCTGGCTTGTGCTTTTTCTGCCGCTCTGTGCCGGCATGTTCTACGCGCAACGGGAGCTTTTCCCCGCCACGGCGCACCTCGAATTACCCGGAAGGGGATCCGGCAATCCTTGGGTGCAGGCTTTCCTGTGGGTCCGCGAGCATACTCCGAAGGATGCCTATTTCGCGCTGGACCCCTACTACATGCGCGCTCCCGGCGAAGATGAGCATGGCTTTCGCGCTCTGGCGGAGCGGTCCAGAATGGCCGATCGCCTCAAAGACAGCGGTGTGGTCAGTATGTTTCCGCGCCTGGCCGAAACCTGGCGAGACCAGGTCCGATCCCTCGATGGCTGGCAGAATTTCAAGCCTGCCGACTTCGAACGCCTGCGGCGCGACTACGGCGTTACCTGGGTCATCCTTCAGAACGGCCAGAATGCTGACCGCGGGAGCCTTCTCTGTCCATACCAGAATTCCAAGGTGCTGGTCTGCGGCCTCGGTCAAGGAGTAGCATCTAAATAAACACGGCATGGCAACCTTCCCCACAACCGAGACTCCTGTCCGTACCGGGCCTCCGCCGCCGTGTCCTCCTGCTCCGCCTCAGGCTCCGCGGCACCGCACCCAGATTGCCATCCGAGAAATCCTGAGCTTCGCCTATGACACGGTGTGCAGCAACAAGGTGCGGTTTGCTCTCACCGCGCTGGGCATGGTCATCGGAACCGCTTCCCTGATCCTCGTCGTCACCATCGGGATGACCGGCAAACAGTACGTGCAGCGCCTGATCCAGTCGATTGGCGCGAATATGATCTACGTGGAATATTCCGGTGGCGCCCAGCGCATTACTGCCAGCACGTCCGATCCATTGACCGTCGACGACATGCGCACCGTGCAGGAACAGGTTCCCAGCGTGACCTACGCCTCTCCACTGGTCATGTTGAGCGAACGCATCGCGGCGGGCTCTGGCAAAGAAAAGGACATTTCCGTGATGGGCGCCGCGCCGGAGTACCAGCGTGTGCGCAATCTCATCGTGCTCTCCGGACGCTTCTTCGATCCGGGCGACTCCCAGTCGCGCAACAAGGTCGGCGTGATCACCCAGAAATTGGCGGAAGAACTTTATGGGTCGGTCGACGCGGCCGTCGGGCAGGTCATCAAGCTGAACGGGCTGCCATTCACCATCATTGGAACCTTCAGGGAAGGCGTCGACACCTTCGGCCAATCCGAGGTCCAAGACTATTCCATGGTCATCCCCTCAACGGTGAGCCGCTACTTCACCGAAGACGCCTCGGTGAAACAGATCTTTTTCACCGTCGCGAGCCCCGACGACGTGATCCCCGCAACCGCCCAGATCCAGAGAGTAATCCGCAGCCGGCATCGTCCGGAATCGGTCTACACGGTAAGCAATCTCACTCAGCTGCTGACGGTTTGGGACAAAATTGCCAACGCGCTCACCCTAGGCCTGCTGCTCATTGCCGCTGTCACCCTGCTGGTCAGCGGCATTGGCATCATGAATATCATGCTGGCCACGGTCAGTTCGCGCATTCGTGAGATCGGTATCCGCAAAGCGGTGGGGGCCACCAATCGCGAGATCCGCTTTCAGTTTCTCGCCGAGGCCATGTTGATTTCCCTTGTCGGAGGCTTCATCGGCATTCTCATCGGCCTCGCCATCCCCTTTTCGGTTCGCTTCCTCACGGCCTATCGCATCCCGATCTCCGGTCTCTCGGCAATCATCGCGATCGGGGTCTCATCTCTGGTGGGAATTATCTTCGGAACGCTCCCCGCGACAAGGGCGGCGCAACTGGATCCGGTGGAAAGCCTGCGGTACGAGTGAGCTACGAGCCACGAGCTTCGAGCTGTGAGCTACGAGCCTGGCAGTCTCAACCTTGAGCCTGGAGATGCAGAATGGAAGGGATCATGGTGGCTCGTAGCTCGAAGCTCGTAGCTCGTAGTCAAAAAGCAAAAGCCGGGCAGGTTCGCCCGGCTGAATTCTGATCGGAACGTCTGGGTTCCGAAGTCCGCTCAGATTTGCAAAAACCCCAATATCACCGCTTACTTTGGCCTGCTTGAAAAGTCACCGCTTCTCAAGGCTAAAATTACATCACCAATGCCAGGTTCTCCAGCTCAAGCTGAAGAACTGGCAACGAGCAACCGGCCATCTCGACTCGGCCAGCCGCATCCAGAGCCGCCTGCGGGGAAACCCCGTAGCCCCGGCCCATCAGGAACACCTGCAACAGTTCCGCCGCTTCCCTCGAATCGAGCATCCCGCCTTGCAGGAGATCGCTTCGCAGCGACGCTAACTCTGTGTTTGTGAATCGTTCTTTCATGGCCGTCCTCACCTCCGACCTACTATCAACATCCTTGACCCATTAGACTCAGCGGCTGCCATAAATGTTGCATGCAATTTCGATGCCGCAACCAGCCCCTGTTTCCATATACGTACAAGAACATCTTCTGGTTTCATTAACCCCTGTGGAAAGGAAGAGTTGCGGGCAACCCTTACGACGGTACCCTGCGGCAAGGTACGAGAGGGACCGTCGTCCCAGTGACACAAGGTGTCGATCTGGGACGAAAAGCGGCGATTTTCGTCCGAAAAGAGGCAATTCCCCCACGATCACGAGGGCTCGATCGTGGCCTCGTCCACTAACAGCACGGGTATGTCATCCCGTACCGGGTACACGCGATGGCACTGGGCACACTTGAGTGCTTCCGGATTGGTTCGGAGTTCGAGCGGCTTTTTGCATGCCGGACAGACGAGGATATCCAGTAAATCCTTGGGAATCATAAACGCCCAAAATTGTACACGGCGGGGTCTGCAGAAGGTAAATAAGTTGTCATTCCGACGCCGAGCGGAGGAATCTGCGGGCTCGAGATTCCTCACCGGCTGACGCCGGTTCGGAATGACAAGTGTAAGAAGACTGATTACTCGCGGCTGGCGACTGGCGGCTGGCGACTGAAGACGAATCTCAACTCATCCCCTCTAGAGCCTGCGCAAGGTCCGCCTTCAAATCATCCACATCTTCGAGTCCGATGTTCAGCCGCACAAGGCGATGTCCGTAACTCGGACGTCCGGGGGTGCCGTGAAAATCGTATGCTACCGCCAGGCTCGTCACGCCCGCCCAGCTGTAGCCGATCTTAAACAACTCCAACTCGTCCACGAAGCGTTGCACCTGGGCCTTCGAGAAGCGGGACTGAAATACGATGGAAAAGACGCCCGTCGATCCCGTAAAGTCCCGCTTCCAGAACTCGTGGCCCGGGCAGGAGGGAAGGGCCGGGTGCAGCACGCGTTCGATTTCGGGCCGCTCGCCGAGCCAGCGCGCCAACGTGAGCGCGGCTTGCTCAATGGCCCTCAGCCGCACCGCCATTGTCTTCAGACCGCGCAAGGCCAGGCTGCAATCATCCGGAGACGCCGCGCACCCCACCAGCTGCTGCATCGCTCCCAGTTGCCGCCATGCCTTCTCGTCCCGGGTGGTGATGGACCCGAGCAACAGGTCGCTATGCCCGCCCACATACTTCGTAAGCGCCTGCATGGTCAGGTCCACACCGTGCGCGAACGCGTCGAAGTAGACGCCCGCTGACCAGGTATTGTCCATTACGATCATGGCCCCGGCCCGATGCGCTACCTCCGCAATGGCCGGCACATCCTGGACTTCCAGCGTGATCGATCCCGGACTCTCACACCACACCATGCGTGTGTTTTCGCGGAATTGGCTCTGAATCCCCGCCCCTGCTTCCGGCGGATAAAATCCGACCTCCACTCCGAATTTCCGCAAAACTTTGGCGGCGAACTTCCGGCTCGGCGTATACACGCTCTCCGGGATCAATACATGATCGCCCGCCTTTAGAAAGGCAAGATTGATCATCGAAATCGCGCACTGCCCACCCGGCGTGATCATGGTGCGAAACCCGCCCTCCAGTTCGCAAACGCGCGCGGCCAGCTCCAGCGTCGTCGGAGTGCCGTAGAGGCCATAGGTGTAGCCCACCTCGTACTGGTCCCACTCATCTTTCACCGACGCGGCACTCGGAAACAGCACGGTCGACGCACGCTGCACGCCCACGACGAGCGAGCGAAATCCTTCCGGAATCTTCGCGTCCGAATGAATCAGCTTCGTCTTCCAGTTCTTCGGCATGCCGGAGAGTGTAATACGCCCTGTGCAGACCTCGCTGGCGGTGCTAGAACAGTACGGAGGACATCCGTACGCTCTTCGCCTACGCCTTC
>Ga0307479_10001221_pt1 | contig 23434 bp, 24 predicted proteins | sample atmos_gasesECM4C_FD_203743 | JGI IMG/M metagenome (GOLD analysis project Ga0307479, IMG submission 203743) | Hardwood forest soil microbial communities from Morgan-Monroe State Forest, Indiana, United States - atmos_gasesECM4C_515 | ecosystem: Environmental > Terrestrial > Soil > Temperate... | reverse complement strand
AAACAGGGGCGCGTGGTAGCGATTCCTCAGGTCGGGGGATTACACCACCGATACCAGCGACGCGCCGCTTAGTGGTCTGATAAGCAGAAATTGCAGCCGATATTTCGCTTCGGTCGATAAGCGAACATTCCGCAGGTCTGCCACGCCCGTCTCTGCAAGTCTCGAACGGCAATGCCATCGTCCGCGTAGCCCGCTGAATGGAGACCCACAACCTCTCAAGGAACCCAGTCGTGCGTGGACTAAATTTTCGGTAATCACAACTTCGCCATGACCCGTCTTCAGGCCGACGTAGGCCTCCCGAGCGCAGTCGGGAACAAGCCTCTGGAGGCCGCGGTGGCGCGGCTGGAAGAGGTGGCGAATATCGAACAGGGGAAACTCAGGAACGTTATCGCCGAGTTGGCGCTCGAACACTGGTTACCGCCATCGTTCGCACCGCCTCTGTCTCGCACGCCGGCTAACCATCGGGAACGAATCGCATTTTCCTGCGCGCTGTACCTGGTTGCCTGGTCGCACTTGTGTACCGTGAACGGATGGAGAGCGAGAGCGTTTTCGTATAAAGCGCGCGAGGTGCTTGCTTCGTACGGCGACACGGGACCAGTCGGAATTGGGAACGAGATCATTGACTGAGCTGATTCGCGGGCTTTATCTTGAATTCCCGCACCGTGGCGGCGAAGGCTGTTCTATGCCGAGCGAAAGACTTGTGAAGAGGTCCTCGCCGATCAGTTCTTTAATGGTCTTGCCAGCAATGTTGTGAACATGTCGGTGCTTTCTGTTTGGGACACCTCTGCCGCTACAGGTGGCCCTTAGCGACGGTCCGGCTATTCGTTATTGGTTATTCTTTGACACATCCCCACCTCTGTTGAGCAGCTCGCTCCAAAGACTACTGCCCTGCTCCCGACTTGGCGAATATAGAGTCCAAATCCAAAGTAATTCCAATGGAGCCACGAGTATCCTTCTCTTTTATCAGCTCAGTCCGATTTGAAGTCGTCAGCGAAATCGGTATTCTCAGGCCCGTGCCTTTGATCGGCAGGCTGAATTTAGCCTGAAACAGTCCAATATTACCCGTACGGCTTTCAGCAACCCCGTTCACGAGAACCTTTTGCCCTAAAGGCTCTTCAAGTAACGAAAGAAACAGGCCGGAAAAAGTAAGGGTCGATTTCCCTATCTGTGGGATCTCCGGTAATGGAATGTCGATTTGCCCGGACAATCGCCAATCTCGAACTGAACCGCTGGAAGAACTTTTTGGAAGAGAAGTGAAGAATGTCGTGCCAGCGTTGAAAGTAACCTGGCTCCGACCGATGAAGCGCAAACCCGCTATAACATTTATATTGGAGAGATCAGGAAGAGCCGAAGTCGTAGTGAGTGAACTGCCCGTTGATTGTGGCAGACTTGTGGTGACGGACTGTCGGGTATTCGTATATTCAACGCTGAATATGGGGCTGTTTTCAATCTTGTCGATGACCTTGGCCTTTTGCTCGGAATAATCCGCTATTGCTTTTGCTACCCTGTCCAGTGCGACCCGAATATCCTCCAATTGACCGAAAGTGGTGACGTAATCATCCGCAATCTTCTTTATAGCGGCCCGAACTTCGTCATCAGATGATGTGGTAGTGAGCGGGGTTAACGTTGCATTTGACCTATTCTGCCAACCTTGGAGCGCCTCATGATGATGAGCGTCGAGGAGATCATGGAGCTCGCCAACGCTTGTTGCCAACTGCGTGAGCCCCTGCCTGACAACCTCGGCCCAGTCGGCAATGTACTTTCTATCTCTCGGATCACGGTGGTTGTAGAGATCGATGTGGGCTGAGTATCCGGCTAAGCTGCTTTGGGTATTGTTCGTAGATGATCCATTCTGGTTACCAACAAATGAAACCGAAAACGACGCCCTGGAGATCAGGTTGACGGCATTATTGTCCTGATATTTTCGATAGCTCTCAACGTAGTCCTTCGCGTTTATGGCTTTGAGAAGGTTGGCGACGTTTCCTCGCAACGTGATGGTGTTGTTGTCGACCGACTGCGTTAGTGCGCCGTGTTCAACCGCAAAGGAAAACAACCAGGGAACGCTGCCTTTGCTGACTGCTGAGGTTGTGGAGCCAGAACCGGTCCCCGCTTCCGCCTGCTTATCAATTCTCTGCTGCTCCGCCTTAGCCATCAGCGGACGTTCGGTTCTCGTGTAAACCAGATATCGTTGATATTGCGTGTCGTCCGACAAAAAAGATTTATTATTTGAATTGGCTCTGTAGATCTGCAGCACCCTGTCGATCTCGTCTTTGTTGTCGGCTGGAGATGTGGTTTGTCCTGAGCTGTTGGCTGCGCTCGCGACGACAAGCGTGAACGTTAGGAGAATAAAGTAGGGCATTCTACCTAAAGAATCATAGGTGTTCACAATTGCCTCCGTCTCTTAGCTCGCCGTAAATATGTATTCACGCGATACCGGTCCCATCCCCTTAGGAACGACAACCTGATCAGTGCCAATCTGCGCCCCACTCACAAAGAAGTTAATCGTATAAGTAGCTTTCGGGTCAGGATCGTTGGGGCCGATCTTTTCGTCAAATTGCGCGTTAAAGCTCACTGTGTCACCAGGCGTTGACGGCATCTTGAAATCCCGGCTCTCCCCCATCCCATCGGCGTCAGGTTTGATGTTTTCCCACTTGCTGTTATGCGGCGGTGTCTGAAAAGCTGCTAAATAGGGTCTTTTATCAACTCTTACTTTCATAGTGACCAGAGAACTGGCTGGGGCGGTGTACGATGGCATTTCGTTCCTCCATTAGAGCTGTCCGTCATAAGCGTAAGGGCTACCCTCGCTTCAAATTGCCGTCACTACGGAATCACCGTGATGCTCGTGACGGGATGAATCTCCATCCATTTCTGGTGAAAGGTGTCCTGTACGTATCTGCCAATTATCCGAACGTGGGAACCAACCGGAGGCAATGTCACATGATCTGTGTAGCCTTGGCATGCGGATTTGGCGTCTGGCTGAGTCACTGGAAACTTGCATATGATCTCGAATACCAGGTTTCCGCCCTCGTCGGTCTTGTTGCCGTCGTTCAGTAGGTTTTCAAATTCGGGATCCACTTTGAGCCAGCCGTGTGTGTCTCCATCTTTCTCGTGGCGGACTCCATCTGGTTCTTTCTTAGTCTGGTTCGCCGTCGCATCTACGATTGTTCCCGTCACGGAGATGCATTCCTGCTTCACGATAAGACGGTTCGGGTGGTAAACGTGAGCCGATATGCCCGGATCACAGCCGTCCGATGGTGGAGGATTGCCTGAAGGTGGCGGCGTACTTGAAATGCTGATGTATTTGGCAAGAACCCAGCCAACTTGGTCGTCCTCAGTTTTCACATGATAAAAGCCGCTATCCTGACCCGCATCGACAAGTGCTAGTCTCGCTCCCTTTTGAAGATGTTCTAGGGCCGGGCTCGATGTTGACGGGTCGCGGCGCAGAATGATGTTGCGATTGGCAGTAGCTTGTTGAGCCCAGAGTGAGGATGAGCAAGTAATGGAAAACGAAACAAAGATAGCTGCACGCCAGAGCGTGCCCCAGAGGCTGGTCATAGGGTGCCTCCTATAGCTAATGTGAATCTCGGGAGTGAATCGTTTCAAAGCGAGGAAGTTTATTTAACCGACGGGGCCGAGGATTTGTAAACGAGGGCAGAGATCGCCGTTTGACCTCGTTCAACGAGTCTCGTCACGTTACAGGTTGCCTCCGGGTTTGCCACCGGTCGTGAATACGAAGTGCTCCTCGCGTTCGAGCCCAAGAAGTTTGGTCGCTGGAGGAGTGTAAAGTCCGTACCAGTCGGTATCGTCGGTCGCACCCAACTTTGCACCGTGTGCTTGCGAGCCGCCGATACACGCCATGATTAAACTTTCTTGATAAGCGAATCCGTATTGTGCGAAGTCGGGTTTCACTCTGTGGTCCTTGGTGTCCGCTCATGGTACCGCACTGCCATTGTGCCCGTGTAGATTCACTTGATTCCATCCGGATTCCTTTCGTGCCGAGTTGACGTTTGAAAGGACCGACCTCCTGGTGTTCTGCAAGGAGGTCCTTTGCAGGTTCATTCCTTTTATGACCAGCAACTTGCGGCACACGGCCGAGACGAATTGACCTAAAGCGCCGGTCCTCGCTAGTCGCGAGCCGGTCCCCCAAAATCCGTAAGCCATCTTCGTGGCATCACTTACGCAACTTAGCGCCACAGAACTCCCCTCAATGTGCCACAACCTTCGCAACCAAGGCCCGCTGCAGTGGCTCGAAGGAAGGCAGCACGAAGTTGTTGAATTCGGCGGGATTAGAATGGTCGGGGCGAATGGATTTGAACCATCGACCTCCCGAACCAGCCTGGACCAGACCAAATCCGTTGAATTGACGGCATTTGCCTGTGCATTCCCTCCGCTTATTTGGGCTACCTGGGCTACAGAATATCGATGGCCTTAGTTCGGGATGTTCACCCTCGCGGGATCTATCATGTGAGCGGCCGGCTTCACGGGCAGGACTCGAACCTGGAACCCTTCGGTTAACAGCCGGGGGGTATAAAACTCTAAGTGCCGCGTTTGGTGTCGCTTACGAGCCTTATCGCTGTTTATCCTGCCCTTGAATTGGACGGAAGTTGGACGGAACCTTTGGGACGCGCGTGTTCCGGCGCTATACTGTGAGTATGCTAAATCCGAAAACAAACCTGCGGATGTTTCTCACATTCCTGGACGGGCTCAATAAGGTGAAAGTCATCGCACCACGCCACCCGGCCGGTTTGGAGCTCTGCATTATGGGCGTCGTCGAAGGCGGGGATGACCTTTTGGACTTGCTCGATATTGCGGCTGTCGACAACTTCATAGTCTGTTCGGGAGATATTCTTTTCAGACCGAACTTCACAGCGTACGAGCATAGCCCCAAGTTAATCGTCCAAGACCTAGAGAAACTGTTTCAAATAGCGGACGAAATTCCGCTCAAGATGCTCCGAAGTGAACAGCTGACGGAAGGCGAAATGTCGTTCACTCCGCTCACGTCCTTGCATGTTTACTCTAGTTCAGTAGATGGCGTTGAGGGATTGAAACGCGTCCACGAATGGTTCGAATCGAAGGAAGCTCTGGCGGCGCCTGCTGGTGCCTAGTGCTTACGTGGCGGCACTTTTACGTTAAGTGATATCGCGTCAGGCAGTGGTCCATCGCACGGATCAAGTTTCGTAATGAGATGAGCATTCCAGCTGAAGTGAATTTGCACTTGTCCGGTTCGACCTCCACCAAGTATTCAGATGCGAGAAACGATTGAATGCGATTAGCAGCTCCGCGATTAGACGGAGGGTACGTTGTACGACCCGAGGCTTATAAGAAAAATTAACCAGGGAAGAGCATTCGCTCTGGTCGGCTCGGGACCCTCAAGTGAGGTCGGCTACCCATCTTGGCAGAGCCTTGCGGACAAAGTCATTGAGGAATTAAAGAAGCACGGGAAACTGACAGACCAAACTTCTTACAGTAAGTATCTAGCTCAGCGAAAATACCCGGAATTGTTTTCACAAGCCGAAAGAGACTTCGGAAGTCGAATTGAATTGATCACTTCTTTAACTACACTCCTGGAGCCAACTCCCAGAAAACCTGGCCTGATCTACGAGATTTTGACCAACTGGCCCTTCGCTTGCTACCTTACAACGAACTGGGATGATGAAATCGAGCATTATCTTGAGTCAAAGAAGATTTACTTCTCGACGATAGGGAATTCGAAAGAGGAGCTTGCAAAGATCCGGAATGACGCTTCGGGCCTAATCGTCAAACTTCACTCGGATCTCACTCATCCCGAATCAGCTGTTGTTACTTCCGCAGATTATACGAAGTTATTGGGGCCTCATTGTCAGGTTTTTAGAGATCGGCTCAGAGCTATTTTCGAGATGTTCGATGTTTTGATCGTTGGGCACAGTCTGAGTGACCCCGATCTGAACCTAATACTCCAGGTCGCAAAGCAGAGTGCACATCCGGAGCACCCCGTCTTCCTGATCGCAGCTGATTTAACGAACGCTGAAATCCGCGAGTATTTAGAACGCTTCAACATTCTGGCTTTGACTTACGAGAATCCCGATGGTTCTCATCTTCAATTAAGACGTCTCTTGTCCCTTCTGGACAAGTTTGTTATTCCTCGGCATAAGCGCCTAGACTTAAAGACCATCAGTTACTCGCCCGAGGAACTGGAGTCGGCCCAAGCAGTTGCGATTTATCGCCGCTTGGTTGTCGCCGAAGCCAAAGAAGACGGATCACTTAGCTCATCGTCATACCTTGGACCACTAATCCTCCGAACCCTACAGGAGCCAGCTGCGGCGCTGACCCTAGATGAGCTTACCAAGTCGAATCCGCTGTCATTTGCGGCAAAGACGGAGGCAGTGAAAAATCAAATTCCTGCAGCCTTGGCGGCCCTGAGGGAGGAGTCATTTGTAGACCAGATCGACCAAAAATATAAACTCACCGAGAAGGGTGCGCGACGAACAAGAGAACTCCTTCACGCTCATGCAACAGAAGAGGAGCAGGCATTCGGGCAGTTCGGCGTTGAACTCAAAGCTCGTTGCTCGTCTATCGCCCCCAAACAAAAACTGGAACTGGTTCGAATACTTAAGGACACACTGGTCCGAGTATTCAAACAAAGGGGTCTCTCCATCGCCAATGCGATATTCGGCGGGCAGTCGTTGAGCCACAATGCCTTAAGCGACGTATTTTCCGCGATCTCTAATGCAGCTGCCACCATCTCTCCGGCGGATCACGCCGTAGCGTTCATGGAGGCATCGCAAGAATTCCTCCTAAATCCCACGCAGCCGCAACGCCAGTACTTAGCTTCACTTTCGCAGGGATTCTTTCTTTATCACCTGTTCGGCTTGGACCCTACCTGTGCCAAGATCCGCCGTAACGTCTTTGAGCATACAATCTGGTGGTGTGATTCCAGTACTCTGATCCCACTCCTCGCAACTGGAAGCGCAAATCACAAGTATGCGACAGACCTCTTTCGGCGATTGCAAAAGCTCAAGGCCCACACGCTAACGACGGGCCGATTAATCCGCGAAGTCTTGGAGCACCTTACTTGGGCAATCAGACTCCTCGAAAGGGAATCGGTCCAGTCTCCCGCAGTACTCGAAGCGGCAACGCAAAAAGGCGGCTATAAGCAAAACCTATTCCTGGATGGCTACATCTGTGAATCGGCCGAGGGAAAGGTGAGTAAGTTCGGCGAGTATTTGGATGTGGTTTCTCCAAACGGAGCGACCGACACCGGAATAAGGTCTGCCCTTAAGCGACTTGGAATTGAGGTTCTTGATGCGGAGGGCCTCAAAGGGTTCAAGGCGGCAGACACGAAGGATATCTTCGAGCTAGTGTTTGAAATCGCCGAAGAACGGCAGAAATCTGCCACACTCCGATCCAACCTCCAAGTTGAGGCTGAAGCGGAGATGCTTCACATGATCCGCAACCTAAAGGATGGCAAATATAAGCCACCTTTCGAAGGGATGGAACTGGAGCACGTATATTTCCTTTCTCAGAGTCGAATCCTGGATCGTATACCGCCACTTGATCCGATTTCATGGACTCCTGAGGTCCTATATCGATATGTGATTTCCCTTCCCGGAGAACAGCTCGACCCGGATCTCCTTCAGCGATGCATGCTACAAGAGTATTTCGGAGCTGGTGTCGTCGTTGTAGACAAAGCTCGATATGAAAGATTCTTCGGACCATCCATCGATGTTGCGAATACGACCTACAAAGAGGAACGAGACAAATATCTGAGAGATTTTTCTACCGTCTCAGCACGGGAGCTTGATAAAGCTTTCGCACAGACCCCAGACCTTGAAAAGCCATTCTTTGTTCAGCAATTGGGCTGGCGTATCGCAGCACAAGAAAAAGATCGTGCCGAAGAAGCGAAACGCAAGGCAGCCCTCCTGACAAAGAAGGCCCAAGAGGTCGAACGTGAACTAACGCAGTTGAAGATGCAACGCGATGCCAATTGGAAGCGGCGAAAGGAAATCAGAGAGAAGCAACTTGTTGCCGAGGAGCGTAACGCCCTCGACCCAAGACATTTGCGAAAAAAACTTCGTCAAGCAAAAAACCGGAAACGGAAGGGGAGATAAGTTCCGTACACGGAGTGTGCGATCTTCGCTAAAGAAATAGTTACACAGCTAGGCGCGCTGTCTCTTCGCGCTCGGCGTTTTAACAAGAGTTGCAGCGCGGCCTAGGATTCGCTTCAATTCTGCGGCATTAGCCACCAGAAGGAGGGATGATTGACAGGTGGGACAAAACACTTCTATTTCGTTCCCGTTCGTAGCAACGACTCTTCGGCGAGCACCCGTCCCACAGGCAGAACAACGAGCCTTCAATGGCTTGCCTTCCTTCGAGAAGAAAACAACTAGCCGACTCATGAGTTCGGTCTCTCCTTTCCAGACAAAGCCCGATCATTTCATCTGGCGCACTTAGCGGCTCATAACGAATGGCCGAGCGGATCTTGATTCGTGGGTCCGACCCTGGGCTGTTAAAATGGAGTGGGTGAGCGGAACAGTGGTTCGCGGACAGAGCCTTCAACGAAGGACGTCCCAGTCGTCCGAAACGGCGAATGCGGGCGCGTCCGTTCGAGCACTTTCTAAATCTCTCGAAAAATCGCTTAAGCACGGACATTATGACTTGGCCCTCCTTGATCAGGCCAAACAGCTAGACAAAATGATCGAAATCCTGCCCAGCGCTCTTCGCACGGCGGATAATCGTGAATACCTCAAGAATAAAGGATTGGTCAGTGAAATTCTGGACTACTTTGGCCGGTTCGATGAAGCCAATGAGTCTTTAAGAGGCATGGCCCTTCAGGTATTAGAGCGAGTTGACCGGCGCAGGAAAGCGGCGACACAGATCACAGAAACGGCCTCACTAAAACTCGCCAGGGAACAAGTACGGCTTTGCCTGGAATACGCGCAAACCTTCTATCGCCAACATCACTACGGTGACGCGGAAAGGATTATCAAAAATTGCAGTCAAGTGGTGGAAAATGGAGTCGTCGATGAAATGAACTTCCCATGCTATGGGACACGAGCGCGCATTAGTTACTATTTGGGCCGAGTTTTGAGACAAACGAATAAATATGACGAAGCAGAATCGTGCTTCGCCGAATCGATTCGTTATCATTATCAGCGTGCCAAGAAAACACTTTTAAAACACCACAACAAGGCCAACGCGAAGCCTGTCCGCGAGGAGTTGGATTACGCGCGTCATAAGTCAGCGATTTGCCTGGCCTTGGGGCTGGGTTGGCTAAGCTACACAAAGGGAGCTTTGGCTAGGGCAAAGAGTTATTTGATGCCAGCTCGTGTCTTGCTGCTTTCTCTTGATGACGCGATCAACAGCGCCTACGTTCAGCTTATCCTTGGAGCGATCGAGCGTTGCCTAGCCGGCCGAGACAAGGAAAAACTAGGTACCGCAATAGATCTCCTCGAAGGACCCTGTAAGACTTTCGAAACATTTGGGCATTTGCCCTATCGGGCCAGGGCAATTTTCGAGCTTTCGCTGGCGCATCTTTATGCTGGCGATTTGACACTAGCTGGGGAAGGACGAAAAAAGGTCCAGGCGTACTCCGAGGAAAAGGGCGACGTACGGTGGTGTTGTAACGCATTGATTCTCGAAAGCCGAATAAGGCGTGAGAGAGCGCTTAGCGCTTCGGGAGCCGAGGCGCGTCAAAATCTTCGCGACTCGGAGGAGATAGCTTCCCAGGCATTTCAGAAGGCCGACAAGATGGGTGACACCCAGTTGCTTTGCAAAATTGATGCTCTCATCGCACGAGGGGAAGCGCGGATTCAGGCGGGGGATTTTGAAAACGCTCGGAAGGATCTCAGTGACGCTTCTAAGATTAATCGGGAAACTGACTCAGCTAAACCGCTGAATCGGTCAGCGGACAGCACCAATCCGAAGATCGAAGCGGTTTGTAATTTGCATCTAGCCCGCTCCTATATCAAGGAAAGGAAGGCGCGAGAAGCAGCAGTCCACCTGCAGCGATGGAAAGAGGTGCGAGAACAAGTAGAGCATGTGAGTGTGCACGATCTGGGTGCCGGAGTTGAAAGAGACTTCATGAAGCTACGCACTCCATTCGTCATCGAACCGGGGGGCAGCAATCTCAAGTATAAGAAGCACCGTGCTGATTTGTTCGCTTGGCTGATGCGCGAGGCGGAGTTCCATACAGCCAGGAAGAAAGAACAAGATCAACTCTTGGGTACCACTCGGGAAACGCGTCGGCAGAACAAAACGCGTGGGGTGAAAAAAGCTCCAAAAGCAGCGCAGGGACCAAGTCAATCCAAACGTTGACTCGACTCCAGGTCCATTACCGAGTCGTGTGTTCGGAGATTCCCCGAGAGGCATTGTGAAAGCGGTTTGCGGCGGTCGTCGGGAAGGTTGACAGAATCTGTCAACTTCACGTTCGACCCCTTTTTCGGCCAGGCACTCCTTTTGCTACAAAATCTCCCCAGTACGCGGCGGCTATGAAGTCGCGGAAGAATGCTGAGGAGGGCTCATGTTCTCTAAAAAGGTAAGACTTTTTCTTCTGCTCTGCTGTTTGTTCCCAGCGACCAGCAACGCTCAAACCACCGACTCGGGACCCGCGTTTCCTCCTTCCAGGCGCTTTTCTCTGGAATGGCGCATCCCTATGCTCCAAGTTGTGCCGAGGATGCCAGGGCGCTTCTCCAATCTCCCGCTATCGGTACGCACGATACCCCAGCACAAAGACGATACCTGGTTTTGCTGTCTGGGCACTCCGCGTATTGTTCCTGACAGGACAGTGTCCTCGGTGTTGTACTCCAACCTGGCTGTGGCTGTGGCTCCCCAGGTCAATTTCCGGCGCGGCATCTTGACTTTTGGGACCAACTTCAGCGGCTGGCAGTTGCCCGAAGCTGTTCGTGGCAGCTATTGGACCACGGTCGAGATTAACCAGTTCGGTACTTCAGAACGTGGCGGAGGAACGAGCCTGGTTGGGACTGCCATAGTGGCGCGCAAACGAATTTACGCCAATCCGTTTGTCGAATGGGAGTTTCCCATAAAGAAGGTCCCTGGCCGAAGCATCTTGGTCGGTTACGCTTACACCAAGATCGACATTTCCATCCGCGCTTTCTACGACCGCTACGACAGTCTCGAGACCTACAAACGATACACCATTAGCGATAGCGGGCTGCACGAGTTGTACGTTGGCGCGCATACGAGCGGATATTTTTTGTGCGCAATAGGACTCGTATATCAGCAGCCGCACTTGACCGACGTTGGCCGTTCGATGAACACGGATTTACAACGCTGGTCGGTCATGTTCACTATCAGCCCGACGTTCCATACTGGCCTAAGCCGAAGCAAGTAACTATCGATCATTACGATCAACAGCGACGAAAGGCTCGCGGGTGCGTTCTGGTTGGCCGAAGCAGTGTGGTGGCGGCCGACCCTTCTGCCGTTCTGCTGATCATGAGTTTCGGACTATTCATTCTCGCTGGATTGACTGCAATCGTCTACCGGGCAACGAAAGCCCAGGGTGACAGACGGCGGACGTTCCGATAATCACTACTAAGATGGTCCTAGTGCCAGCGAATTGGTCCTAAGCCAGGTCACCCGCCGGCCATGCGCTTCCAAGCCTCCAGCGGTTTCCAGAATGGATCTCCCACGCTGGACAAGTCGGCAAAATGCTTGCACAGGTGCTCCTTCAGATAGGCAAGCTTATTGCTCGGCAAAACAGTCTGAGCGTTACCGTCATACTCAAGTAGGATTGGCAGGTCCTGTATTTTGGCCCAAGGCGTAATGAGCTGCACAAACAAGCCAACAGCGAGCGCAGCCAGAACCCCGTTAGGCCAAACCACTTGAGGCCGACCGCCTGCGGCACCGTACTTCTGCGCCTCAAGCGCAAGACTGCGATCATCAACGATTCCCATGCAGCGAAGGCAAGGGCCTTCAGGCATGGAGAGCGCAACTTGCCCGCCAACAACGAATCCGTCTCCAACGCAATGCACATCCATTCCCAAATCAAGGTACGGAATCACGTACCGCCTGGCGGCTGTTTCTAACTGCTCCCGCTCGCTGATGGAATCGACGCACCCAAAAATCACGTCACAGGACCGCAGCGCCGCCGCACACATCTGCCATTGACTCGTTCCAGTCCAGATTTGCGCGCTAGGATTAACACCGCCGATGACTCGCTCGGCCACTGAAACTTTGCTCGCGCGATTAGCAACGTCCTGCTGCGTTGCGCCAACCAAACGGTTGAGGTTCGTATCCTCAACGATGTCCGGATCTATCAAGACAAACTCACCGACGCCGAGATGTCCGAGCTGCTGGGCAATATGTGAGCCACCACCTCCAAGACCGACAATGCCCACACGTGAGCGGCGCAACACCAAGTCGCTCTCTTCGCCAAGAAAGCTCTGACGATCAAGCCGCAATTCCGAGTGATGCGCTGACTTCATATCTTCCTCATCGGAACACCAACAAAGGCGAATTGGGAAATCTCCTCAGGACTCCTCTGCCCCGGAATCCAACACTTCCCATATGCCGAGTCATTGCTGAAAACAATTGCGCCATGCGGAAGGTCAGGCCGCACGTTCCAGAAATCAGGAACGAATTTCGCACTCTCCTTTTCGTCGATTCGGCTAAAACGAGGCTTTCCTTTGTGGCTGTGAAGATGAACATGAAACATAGAGGCCTGCTCGTTGTATGCAACTTGAAGCGCCTTTCGAATCGCGTCGGGCCCCATCATCGCACCCACGCTCGGATCGTCGACGTAATCCTCATCTGCAACATTGTGCAGGCGATGTGAAAGTACGACCACACCGTCTTCTCTGAGCAGACCAGGCCGGCAGAGCAAGAAGCCGACTCGCTCAGCGGCAAAAGGGTGCGCTCGCTCCAGGTTGGCCTTTACTTCACCCAGCAGGCGGCTGGTGATTTTGAACAGGATTTTCATCGAAGAGCCCTAAGATGTTCCGCCAGGATCGCAGCCGGTCGCGGCTGCGCGCTAACGTTGTTCCAGGACCATGTATGCCAAGGCCGCCCCAGAACGTGGTGAACAGACCAGTTGGCGCCGCGCCCGCTCACCGGCTGCGAAAGAAAAAGTCGAGTCGGGTACCCGCTATGCTCCTGGAGGCACAGTAAGGCCTCAACCTCGGCCGGAACGCACCCACTAGGCAGCTTGAGCTTGGGCAGGTAAAGGTAGACCCTCCCACCCTCCGACAGCTCCCGAACTTCGCCGCATAGATCGGTAAGTTCCTGGAGCTGATCCGCCGCAACCATTAGGAGGAGGCCCCCGTTCGAACGTGAGACACGAACTTCTCATGATGCTCGATCTCGATGGTGGCGTTATCGTTCAGAGGCACGAATTCGCCATGGACAATTTCATCGAGCTCACGGGACGCGTCTACCCCCACTAACTGCTTGAAAGCAGACACGATATAGGTTCCGCGCGGGACCCGCTTCTCGACGCCGTCAACAGTCACTGTTGCCGTTTCCTGCCCGATTCCTACCGCACTCTCTTGGCTGCTCATCGCTCCCTCCTTAGGCCTTTGGGCCCGTTCAGTTAGATATGCTCACGCGGAAAGGCATTTCGACAAAAGAGCCCGAAATTGTGCCGGTATTGTCGAGATTCAGAAAAAATGAGCATATGTAGGTGGGACAGCGTGGGGTCCTGGAGGGATATGGAGAGCCACGTAGCCGGGCCGGAAGAGGTTCGCCAAGCAATTAAGTCCTTGACGAAGGCAGAGCTCGTCCGGTTGAATCATTACGCTCAGAACCGCCTCGCCCGGCTGGGGGCCTTATCATGGGCCTACACCGGCGACGACCTCCTTCAAGAAGCCATGCTTTCCATGTTAGAGGAAGGTCGTAGGTACTGGCGCCCTGAGGTGGTCAGTCTTTCGGACTTCCTGAGAGGCACCATGCGCAGCATTTCGAGCAACTGGGCACGCAAAAGCGTTAGCGACGGCCCAGCGGTGCCGGCGTCGCACGTCGCTCGCCCTTCCGACGAAGGAGATCACCCAGTGAACTTCTTCGACACCGTAGCTGCCCCCGGTCCAAACCCTGAGGCGGAATTGCTGAACAATGAATATCAAACGCCAGAACAACTCGTTATTGAGATTGAGAAACTAGTTAAGGACGAGCTCATCCCCTCAGTTGTACTTGACGAAATGAAAGTGGGAAAGAAAGGTCCCGAAATCATGAAGGCCCTCGGTATTACTGAGAAGGAGCTTCGTGCCGCGCAGCTGATGATCTACCGGAGGGCGCGGGCACGATGGCCAGGAGGGATGCCCCATGTCAGATAAACAACGGGACTATCGGAAGGAGCTAGAGGGGATTCTCGACGGCTTGGCCGAAACAATTGAGGCAGCATCGCCGGAGGAAATCCTTGCGGAAGCCGAAGCCGCTGGAGAGAATTCAGAGGCTATTGCTGGCCATGTTCGGGAGACGTTGTTGAGCGCCGTGAAGAAATTTGAGCAGAGAAAACTCGATGCTGCGCGCGAAGCATGTCGACAACGCGCCACACATAGCAGGTCGAAGAAGTATTATTTGCCAGACACCAAGGAGGATAGGCGACAGTTGCTATTTACAGTCTTTCAGAACAAACCCCGACTGGGAGAAGTTCTGACTATCCAGCACAGATCCTTCGAGGATCTTTCCGATGAGGACGTACAAAGCGCCCTAGAAGAACTGGCCGAGCTTGGCTTTTTGGACGATTGGGCCGAGGCATCCAGCAAAGAATAATGCAAGATTCGATCCTGGGGCCAACGCAAATTCTTGACGATCTCGGGATAAGAGAACCCGAGGACCTCGACATCGAGGCCATCGCGGAATACTGCGGCGCGGCAATACGCTACAGACCTCTTTACGGATGCGAAGCACGAATCATCGGATACAAAGATCGAGCCATCATAACTATCAATGCTAATTCCTGGCGCGGTCGCCAACGTTTTTCCGGTGGTCATGAACTCGGACATTGGGCGTGCGACCGAGATCAAATCGCCTTCGGTTGCAACTACGAAAACTACGTCCGAGCGTGGCGGGACGCAAACCCAGAGACGCGTGCAAACCGTTTTGCAACCGACCTTCTACTTCCTTTGTCCATGTTTCAGCCACGCGCCCGCGGATTGCCCGTCAGTTTTGACAGTGTTCGCAAACTGGCAGACACGTTCACGATGAGCCTTACGTCAACTGCAATCCGACTGGCGGAGCATGGAGGGCTGCCCGCAATGCTCGTGTGCAACAGCCCGGAGAACAAGGAATGGTTTGTGGCGAGTTCTGGAGTGAACGGTCGGCTGTGGCCTCTTGTGCGGCCCGGCCACGGCTCTGCAGCTTTTTCGCTCTTGGCAGGTGCTGCTGAGCACAAGGGACCAATCGACGTTCGAGCCGATCACTGGATAAACCATCCACGCGCGGACCGCTATTGGATCAAGGAAGACTCCCTGCGCTTGAAGCAAGGCACGGTCCTTTCTCTCCTGTGGTGGGAAGACGAGGAACAGCTCATAGATCTCGACGAATACGAAGAGCGCATGGGAAGTAGGAGATCCGACGGAAAAACAGATTGGGAATAACCCCGGGCTATGGTCTTCGGGTATCTGATTTGCACTTGCCGACATTGTTCAATAGTACGTGAAATCGCTCTCGTGGGAACTGAATGCCAGGCCAACTGAACAATCTCGTTGCTAGTCGCGTTGACTCTCACGTAGATGGTCTGCCGAACCTCGGAAGCCCGGCCCCTCATCTCGACACTCACAACGACGTCCATGTATGTGTTGAAGAAAATCCCTTCGTTTGAATTCATCCTTACCAAACTAGCGGCTGGATTCGTTTGATTGATGGTCTTTCCAAACGTGGCGGACGTGTGCGGTGCTACCTTCCAGGCATCCGGGTCGTCGCGCTTTATTGGTTCGGTGAGTTCGACTTTTCCGGTTTCGGTGTTCCCTGTAAAGAGTCGCACCTCCCGAATAAAAATAACTTCATCCTCATCATTTGTGTACGTCAGTAGAAAGTTGGATACACGGCCGCGTTTCAGAGCAACTCTGACTTTCAGCGGGGCCGATATCTTTAGCGATGCGGGTAAGTCCTTCCAGGTGGGGAGAGTGTCATTAAAACAAGCGCTACGTCCTGTTGCCGTAGGGATCGCCGTGGCTGTCCCGTTCGCGCTCCTTGCAACCTCCTGGCTGCGGTCCTTGCTTTTCGGCGTCAAACCTCAGGATCCAGGGACGATAATCGTGGCATGCCTCGTTCTGATTATCGCAGCCGCGCTAGCTGCGTATCTGCCAGCGCGACGCGCCATGCGTGTCGATCCGATGGTCGCTTTGAGGTACGAGTAAAGAGGGCCGGAGATGCGACCGGAGCATTGGCTGTACACGATTCCGCTAAGGTTGCGGTCGTTGTTTCGCTGGGCGCAGGCCGACCAGGAATTGGACGACGAGCTGCGCGACCACCTCGAACGAAAAACCGGGGAATACGTGGAGCAAGGGATGACGAAGGAGGACGCGCATCGTCGCGCGCGACTCGACCTGAACGGTATCGAGCAAACCAAAGAGAAATGCCGTGACGCGCGACGCGTAAATTGGATTCAAGATTTCATTCAGGATTTGAATTGCGGAATGTGCCAGTCTGATCAAAACTACTCTGCTGAGATACTGCCCGTTTTCATTTCAGCCTCCAGCGACGTTCGCGACTACTTGCTTCGCAGGGATTCCTGCTATTCGATGATCTGCCGGATCAGTTCTTGCTTTCGTCTGTAAATATTTGGCACCAACAGCAAGCGCGAAGCTTCTTTGTGGGTTGAACCGAGACGATGGAAAGAGGAAGTCTGGAAGCGAATCGGCAAGGGGTGCTCGGGATGTGGTAAATCCTTCTTACCGCACAGCAAGAGGACGATACAAGCCAGAAAGAAGATCGCACCGTTTAATCGTGCCTGCGGCAAGAAAGACAATGCACAACAACAATCCGAATTGGAGTCATGCCCGCTGGGTTTGCGTGCATGGTTCGAATATCGGCGACATGCGCTCCTGCTCCTGATGGATCGAGTGATTGCTAGTCTCAATGAGGAGTTGCCGCTTGATGATCTTGAGCGTGCCGAAATTTGTTGGCTGAGAGATCAAGGAGTGCTTTTCCCGGCCACGATCCCCGCAGATGAGCAACAGATTGAAGAATTGAGGAGGGTCGAGGGGTTATTTGTAGATGAGCCTAACTACTTCACGCGTTTTGCAGCTGAGCAGTTGCGTTCCCAATTTTCCATCGATGCGGTTGCTCTGGAGAGCGACAAACCCATCGGGCAGAGGAACTACAGCTTTCGGCGCCTTAGATTTGACGGAATATACGCGGTTGATGCGCGTTGCCTAGTGCGAACCATGCCACACTTTCCCCACATTCAGCGTTTAGATGGCAATCAGGAAGCTAAGCCTGATGGGGGCCATGGCGATGAGCGCGAGAAGTTACCACCTCCACAATACCTTCTCGGACGCGCGCCAGCACGACACATCCTCGACGGTACATCAAGCCGCAACGGCTCTGTTGTGGATATTGTTCTGAAGCGTTTTCCTTACGTTGATGATGGAACTCCATGGGAACGAGTGCTTGAGTTCCGCAATGACGCGAATGCAAAAGCGAGGCGTAACGCCCTGCGAAAATGGATGAGCGCACTCACCAGGGAGCCCTTTAAGGAAGTCGAGATTGAACGGGAGATTGATTGTCTCTTGTCGGCATACGAAGAGTACATGCGAGTCCACAAAATGGCGGTGTGTCATGGCCTTTTGCGAACTGTCGTAGTAGGGGCGGCGACGGTCTTGGAAGACTTGGTCAAAATCAAGTGGGGTAAGATCGCTGAGTCTCTGTTCTCCCTTTCCGAGAGGCGAACCACCCTGATGAAGGAAGAACTTAATGCGCCGGGGCGGGAATTATCCTATCTATTAGCCGTAAGCAAAGAGTTTTCTGCGGCGCGGTGAGGTCAGCGCACCTCTAGAGGTTCACCCGCTTGCCTTTCTAACTCCTTGAAGGGATGGAGGCAACAACCGCGACAGGTTTCGTTCTGATTTTCCAGATCCAAGCACCTAGATTCATTGGAGGAAACTGCTGAAGTTTCGGCCACGACAAGTCTGCCTCGGTTCAAACCATTAGACTTCCGTCGACTCCGAACCAGGCTAGGGGCTCCCATCGCGATCAAGGCCATGCCGACCAAGCTGGCCCACCTGGCCTACCGCACGCTGCGCTACGGGATCAAATACGTAGAACGCCGCTCCTTGGTCCACGAAGCACAACACCGCCACTTACAGATCAGGCACCTCAAGTTCAAAGCCGCCAGCCTCGGATACCAACTCATCCAAATTCCCGCGGCTTAAACCTAAAGTGCACGAGTTTCCGGGGAGAGAACAACTGATGCTGTTCGCGGATCGCACCAGCACCGCCTACTGCGGAGCAATCAGCTACGGCTGTACTTCTCTTCGGTAGCCTACGTGCTGCTGCAGATGCTGCGGAGGCTGGGGCTGGCGGTGACCGAATTAGCCAAGGCCCAATGCACCACGATTCGGCTGAAGCTGCCAAAGATCGGTGCACTGATTCGCATCAGCGTGCGCAAGGTGTGGGTTTCGCTGGTGGGCGGATATCCCTATGTCGCGCCGTTTCGGCAAGTCCACGAAAAGCTGTGTGCTGCGCCGCTAAAGTGCTGAAAAAGAACGATCCTCAGCAACTCTTTTCTCGTTGTTGTCCACCGCGATGAAGTGTGCGCCGAAATAAACCACGGAGACAGGATTGCCTCACGAAGGAAGCAAAAAGGCTCGTCACCTGACCGTGGATATGCGAAAACAGATAACAACTCGCAGGAGTTGCGAAACTCACGCTTCTCTGTCACTTTTCCGCCTATCAGTGAGATAAGCGGGTTAGGGTCCTTGCCTGCGATGACATTTTCGTGAGCCACAAGTATCTGACAGAAAGCGACCGGACAGCCACGGATAGATTGCCTTGTATTCTCAGTGTGAACAATAATGGACCACGAAAGGCGCGTCATGTCTTCTCAGGGAAGCTGGCTTGCAGGTGGCGCTTGCGCGCTCGCCGTTTCCTTGGCGGCAGTAGCGAGTCAGCAGACACGCTCCATCTCGGGCAGTGTTCGGAGGCCGGACAACGACTTGCCTGCGGCGCAAACTGAGGTGCGCATCGAAAGTGTGAATTCTACCCTGACGAGTGACTCTGGAGAGTTCACATTTCCTCTGTTGCCGCCACTCAAGGTGGGTTTTCCCGTTAAATTTCACGTTGCTGGTTTGGTCATCGTCGACCCTTGTAACGCGGAACGCGGACGTACGTATCTTCCGGATCCCGAAGCCGAGCCGATAGCAATCAAGGTACTCCCGTCAAGAGAGGCCCTGGAGTCCAGCGATTCACTTCGCTGCGTCATGATAGAGAGAGCCTCCAAAATAAGACCTCCAAAATCGGGTTCTCCGAAAGGACGCGGCGCCTCATCGTCGGGGAGCCTGTTAGTTCTCCCCGAGCGACGCGAGTTTGCCAGGCCCGCTGGGCCAACGCGTTTGCACTATAGCGAGGATCGCTTGCAGGTGTTGATTGACGTCGCGTATCACCCGAAGCTTTTCCAGAAAGTGCGGGAATCCCTCGGGGAAAATACGCCACCAGCCGAGGACGAGATTCTTCTGGAGCAGGCCAAGGAACTTGGCGTCTCGCCCGAGCAACTCTCCTCCGCGCTAGCCAAATGGACCAAGTCAGTGAAGGATCCATACGACAAGGGCTTGGCGGCGCTGTATGAACAACGATACGCTGAAGCCAGTCGATACATTTCCGCATCCATCCCATCCGTACCCGGTACGTTCCTCGAAAGATATGTGCCACTGGCGTTCGCCGAGTATCAACAAGGGCACTACTCTGCCGCCGAAGCGTACCTGCGGAAGGTGCTTGCCGTCCACAGCGATGATCCAATATTGCTAGGAGCGTTAGGGGCTGTGCTAGACGGACAAGCCAAGTACTCCGAAGCTGAACCGCTCTTCAAGCGTGCTCTCGCGATCGATGAAAAGACCTTAGGGCCGGAGCACCCGAGCGTGGCAGCAGATGTTGGAAATCTGGCAAGGCTTTACTTAGAACGTGATGGGTATGCCGAAGCAGAACCGCTCTTCAAGCGCGCCCTCGCGATCGACGAAAAGGAGTTTGGGCCGGAGCACCCGAGTGTGGCGGCAAACCTCACCGACCTCGCGTCGGTATACAGACTTCAAGGCAGATTTGCGGAGGCCGAGCCTCTCCTTATGCGGGCTTTGGCTATTGACGAAAGGGTCTTTGGACCTGAGCATCTGATCTTGGCGGCGGTCCTCGGTAATTTGGGGTGGCTCTACACAGTCCAAGGAAGGTATGCGGAGGCTGAGCCATTCCTCAAGCGCGCTCTCACGATCGACGAAAAGACGTTCGGGCCGGAGCACCCGAACGTGGCGGCGGACCTCAAATTCTTGGCGCAACTTTACTCGGACCTCGGTAAGTATGCCGAAGCAGAACGTCTCTTCAAGCGCGCCCTTGCGGTCGACGAAAAGACCCTAGGGCCGGAGCATCCAGACACAGGCGCGGTCCTCAACGACCTAGGCTCCATGGTTTATGAGGCCCAGGGCAGGCATGCAGAGGCCCAGTCGCTCCTTGAGCGCGCTCTTGGGATCTTTGAGAAAGCATTGGGGCCGGAGCATCCGCGTTTGGCAATGGTCCTCGTCAATTTAGCGGAGGTCAACCGTGCCCAAGGCAGGTATGCAGAGGCCGAGGCGCTGTTGAAGCGAGCCCTGCCCATTGACGAAAAGGCGTTTGGGGCTGAGGACCTGCAAGTGGCAAGGGACCTCAAGAACCTGGCAGAACTCTACGGCGCCCAAGGCAAGTACAGCGAGGCGGAATCGCTCCAGAAGCGTGCTTTGGCAATCGAGGAAAAAGTGTTGGGGGGAGATAGCCCGGGTGTAGCAATGGATCTCAACAACTTAGGAGTACTCTACTTCCACTTGGGCAAATATTCTAAAGCGGAAGCACTCTACACGCGGGCTCTCGTGATCGCGGAAAAGGCCTTGGGACCAGATCGCCCGGAAGTGGCGACAGTCCTCGACAGCGTGGCAGAACTTTATGACGCCCAAGGCAAGTACGCCGACGCGGAGCCGCTCTTCAAGAGGGCTCTCGCAATCTTCGAAAGAGAGGTGGGTCCGGACAAGCCGGAAGTGGCTACGGAGCTAGGAAACTTGGCCAAGCTTTATTGCCACGCGGGCAATTACGCTGAGGTGAAGCCACTCTTTAGGCGGGCCTTGGCCATTGACGAAAAAACGTTCGGGCCGGACTACAACGACCTGGCTGACGTTGCTAAAGATTTGGCCGACTGCCTTCACAAGGTCCGTCGTGACGTCGAGGCCAAGGATTACGAAGACCAAGCCGCAAAGATCCGTGAGAAGAGGAAGCAGTGACCAGGACTGGCAGCCAGAAAGAGAGCAGGGCGTCATGAACAGAGTCAACTCTGCCCAGCCGCTTTCCGCAAGGAACTACGTCATCATCGCGCTGCTTGGGTTTGTCTTCGCCGCAGGTTTCACCCTATTTTATGTTTATCAAGTCCCTAAGCTCATCGAAAGTGGCGCTCAGGGTCAGGTTTTCTATCTCCTGCTGATTCCTTGGGCCCTGTCATGTGCCGCTTTTCTGTTTGGCGCGATGAAGAGCTATGCTCGGTTCACTCATAAGCACTTCGGTAACGTTCTTGAACTTGGTGGCCCAGTGGTCCTGTTCTGCCTTGTGGTGGTGGGTGGATTCAAGCTGGTGCCGCCTGCGGCTGAGACCTTTGATCTCGCAGTGCGCGCTCACAGCAAGGATAACCCCTTGCTTACTTCAGGACACATCACCCTCGATCTGCCCGGTCTTCCTCACGCAAACATCGGCCCTGACGGCGAAGCCAATTTCAAAGGCATAACGGCAAAACTCAGGGGGACGCCGATTAGGGTTTTGCCGCACGTCGATGGATATGAGGAAAAGTGGCTAACGCCTAAACTGGAGGGCAATGTCCTTGATGTGGATCTCGAGAGAGCACACCCTGTCACCTTTCTGAACGGCTCACTCGTTCCACCGCCGGGCACCGCGAAGACAATCAAGATTCTGGTGGATGGCCAGGAAGGTGAGTCGTCACCGGACGAACTCGGAAGATTCAAGCTTGGTGTGAACGGGAAACCCGGTGACAGGGTTCGAGTGAGAGTTTACAGCGGTGGGAAATTGGTCTACGACGACTACCAGGTGCTCCCCGGACCCGTTACGCTCAACCTGCAGAAAGGCCGCTCCGTTAATACAGAACGATAACGTCCTTTTATCATTCACTACTTGGGTGGGCAAGCCCGCAACATGTTTTGGGGGCATTTGTCCGAGATGCTTTATCGTGCAAGTGAAGCGACCACATTCGTAAACACTTGCCGACTTGTCGGTCCCGATCTGGAGCGCTTCCCAGAAACCCGTTTGAGCATTCCTTGTAACGTTTTCCCATTTGTTGTACACCATCTCTACAAGAACCCGAGATATACGGTGCTGGGTGTTAACAGGCGAGTAGCTGGACGATTGGAATTCCGGAGTCCTGGCGCCAAATGGACATCCTGGTTTCCAGGATGCGCGCCTCGCAACGAACGACTATACTCCGAGGCGAAAGCGCCCATAAACACCAGGGAGGTATCTAAATGGAACCGGTCTATTTCGTCGAGAAACGCTATTCCTATCACATTTTCCAATGGACGCCTCCGGTCTTCAGCGACTATCAGTCGGCAGACCCGGCTACGGATTTCGAAAAGAAAGTCCAACAGCTGTATCTGCAAGGCAACGACTATCTGCAAAAAGAAGAGTTCAACCTCGCGCTCAATGCCTTCCGGCAGTTGCAGAACCTGATTCTCACCACGGTCCATCCCGCCCTGCCCATTGATACCTATCTCAATCCAGGCTTCCGGTTTCCCGTCGATATCAGTCTGCTGGACGCCTTCACCACCAAGGCCGGCGCGGTGCTGAACACGCTCCCGCTCAAGACTTACGATTTTCCTGCCACTATCGTCAGCGACGTGAAACTGTCCGACCCGGTCCTTAAGGTCATCAGCCCGGCCGAAGCATCCGGCGTCACCGCTGTCACTCAAGTAAAGGTCACAGGCGCCATCTCCCAGGGAGAAAGCCTCGCACAAAAAGGCGATTGGGCCGCTGCCGCCACTGCTTTCGGTGACGCACTCAAGGTGGTGCCCGCAACCGAAACCGCCGTCCGCGCCTCCCTGCTCCACGATCAGGCCATCGCTGCGGAAAAAGCCGGCCAGCCCAAAGACGCCGCCGTGCAGCTGGCAACTCAGGGCGCGACCTTATTCGGGGAAGCCAAGCTTTTCCAGGCACAGGTGGACGCGTTGCATACCGTTGCCGGCATTCAAACGCGGGCAGGCCAGGCCGACGCGGCCGCGAAAACTCTGGCCTCGGCTGACGCAATCGTGAAGGCAAATAACTTGTTTCCGGT
>Ga0307479_10001220_pt1 | contig 23449 bp, 20 predicted proteins | sample atmos_gasesECM4C_FD_203743 | JGI IMG/M metagenome (GOLD analysis project Ga0307479, IMG submission 203743) | Hardwood forest soil microbial communities from Morgan-Monroe State Forest, Indiana, United States - atmos_gasesECM4C_515 | ecosystem: Environmental > Terrestrial > Soil > Temperate... | reverse complement strand
AAGATGGGACGCTTTCCTGGGTAGTGTCTCAGTTTGAATTTTCAGGCCGATCCCGTTTTCTCTCCTGGTAGGGTCTTAGTCTGAATCTCTGAGCGCAGTCCGCCGGGCGAGCCGCGCGATTAAGCAGGAACGTACGACAACCGAATCACGTCATCCGCGATTAAATCGCTGGCCACCAGGTGGAGCGGCGGACGGGGGCCGGCGAAGAATGGCTGGCCACCGCCAAGCACCACGGGGCGGAGGTAGAGTCGATACTCATCGATAAGACTAGCCTCGCTCAGGCTTTGCGCCAAGACTGGTCCGCCAACGTGAATCTCGCCAGCCAGCTCAGCCTTCAGCCTGCGTATCATCTTCTCGAAGTCACCCGCGACCAGCGTGGCGTTGGGGCCAACGGACTTCAGGGAATGCGACATGACCCACTTCGGCTGGCTCCGCCACACCACCGCGAAGTCGCGGTCCTCCGCGTCCCAATCTGGAAGATCTTCGTCCCAATAACGCATAATCTCGTAAGTGCGGCGTCCGTAGATGAGGCCCGTCAGGCCACGCACCTCCTCGAGGAAGTGACGGCCGACCGCGGGCGCAGGCGGCCCAAGCTTCATGTGGTCGACGTAGCCATCGAGGGACTGCATCAATCCGTAGACAAGTTTTGCCATGCTGCAAATCTCCAAACTGGCGGGCGGTCAGCATAGAAAACCGGAACCAGACCAGAGCTGTCCAAGAACCGCTTCAAGAACGCTTGCCCAGGATGTGCTGCGACTGTCCTGGCAACGACATTGGCAGATTATAGTCCGGAATACTCACTACCAAGATTTAAGGCTTGGGCGTTCGGCGGAGGGTGGGTGCATCCGGAGGCCTGGTCTTGTCTTCCTGAGCTTTTTCGACGGGTTCATCGGGTGGGACAATCCATTCGAAGCCGCGCCGTTCCTCCATCGTTCCCAGAACAAATTTAGAGCCCCCGGCGATCAAAGGCAGCACTGCGCGCATGAAATCAGCGGAATCGATGGCGGCAGCTTTTTGCGCCTGGCCCCCACGGATGTTTTCGACCATTTTTTCGAAGCGCGGCTGGCCGGACCAAACATGCGTGATGTTCGGGTCATTGCCCTGGATCATTTCGGCCAGAGTCGGGCCTTTTCTGTCGGGTGGATAGCGGCTCTCGACGAGCGTGCGCGGCGCATGTTTTTCCGGAGGATACAGCTGGGTAAAACGCGGCCGCTGAATACGCGTCTGCCAATAGTCGCCGCGCGTGGCGATTTGCTCCTGCTCCATTCGAAACTCCAATACCCATACTTCAGGGCCGTAGTCGTTCGGAGCGTAACCAATCATCACGACTTGAAAGATGGGCTCATCGGGAGAGAATTCGATTTTGTGATGGAGTTGCGAGACCAGGGGCCGCAGCTTCTCAAGAAAGGCGATGCCAATCGTCTCCAGATCGGTGTCGCCCTCTCCGGAAGCGGACTGGTACTTGGGATCGGCCCGGCCGACTCGCTGAAAATTACGGTCCAGCCGAAAGGGCTTGGGATCGGCGGGACTGCGCCATTCCGAAGCTCCGAAAAGGATGCCGATGTGCGTGGCGTCGATATCCATCACCCGCGGCGGAATGGAATTTCGCTCCACCGGCTGATCAACGGCCGCAAAGACGATCACATCCTTCGCCACGTGAACGATGGCCCGGCCGCCGGCGAGGTTGGCGACGATTTCGTCCTCATGCTGTTCCTGCGCAAGAATCTCGACCGTGAACGTGCAGAGGACACTCGACAAAAAGAAGAGCGCGATTCGCCGTGAAAAACTCAAGCGGAGCAATGGAAGAACTCCCTGGCTGAATCCCCGCATAACAAGTCAAGATTCCGCCCGAAATGAATGTTTTGCAAGAGCCTTCACGCCGTACCCATCCGCGCAACCGTACATCTCTGGCCTCACACTGTCATAGCCTGGACGCTCAGCCAGGTGCAATATTGTCAGCGCGCTGCCAAATCTTGGTTGACCAACAATTCTCTTCGCGTTGCAATAGAGCCATGGCCACCAAGATTCGCGGCATTCAAGGCATGAAACAAGGCGAACTGGACTTCGAGATCCAGCGCGGCGCAAAGTTCGTTCTTTATCAATACTGCATTTCCTTAATCATTCTCACGCTCCGGCGCCCTTCGGATATTTACTTTCTCCGCCAGGGCGAAAATGCCGCGGTAAAGGGCCTGCCTTTCACGCTGCTGTCCCTGGTTGCCGGCTGGTGGGGCATTCCCTGGGGACCGATCTACACCATTCAGTCCGTTTACAACAATTCGCGCGGCGGAAAAGACGTGACGCAAGCCGTGGTCAATTCGCTGCGCGCGCGAACCGCCCCGGCCCAAGTTGCTTCCCCGATTCCTCCCAGGAGCTGACCGCGCGGGGTTCCCCGCGCCCGCCGCATCGAGTAAACTAGTGGCCTGACATCGTCGATGGCGGACAGAATATGGGACTCAGAAAACCGAAAAGCATCAAGCACAACGGAAAATCGCTCGAGGAAATCCTGGAAGCGCACCAGCGCTTTTTCAGCGGCAAAGAGGGTGGAGTTCGCGCCGATTTAACCGGCGCCGACCTCTCCCATGCCGACCTGAGTGGCGGCGTAAACCTTTCCGGCGCCATCCTCCGCAACTCTAACCTTGAAGGCTCCGACCTGCGCAAAGCAAAACTTCCCGGCGCCGATCTCACCGGCGCAAGCCTTAGGAAAGCCGATTTGAGAAACACGGACATGACGGAAGCGATTCTTCCAGGGGCGGACTTGACCGAAGCGCAGGCCAGCGGCGTGGAATTTTTCCGCTGCGACCTTTCGAACGTAAATTTTCAGCGCGCCCGATTGCGGAATGTAAATTTGCGACTGGCCAGGGTGACCGGCGCAAGATTTTCGGGCGCTGACATGGGAGTAGCCATTCTTAGGGAGACGGATTTGACGGGCGCGGATCTTTCCGGCGTCGACCTCTCCACTGCGCTGATGCCCAAAGGCTATTCCCAGGCGCAAGCCGCTAAGAAGAGCGCCTAGAGGCGGCGCTCCGATCACTCGAGGGCGCTGCTGCCGAAGGGCTTCGCGGCCCCGCAAGCCGCAAAGAAGGGCGCCTAGCCCCGGGTTTCGGTCGCGAGTGGGTAGTAATCCGCGGCGCTCGATCGCTCTTGGATGGCAATTCGCGATTTGGCGTGGTAGCCTCTCGCTGTAGAAAACAAATCCCTTCTTGAGTCCTGTGGCTACCCCCGTCACCCAACTCGACTCCTCGGCGGTACGCGAGAGCGTGCTGGGAGTGATCCGCGGCCTGCTCGTCGAACTGGGCAGCCAGGGCGCCCTGCCGATGCTCAACCCCGCCTCGCAACTTGATCGCGACCTGGGCCTCGGGAGCCTCGAACGCGTGGAATTGCTCGCGCGGCTGGAAACGGCGTTCAGCATCCGTTTGCCGGACCGCGTCGCTTCCGAGGCCAACACGCCCGAGGATCTGACGCGCGCGATATTAGCCGCTCCGGGAACGCACGTGGAAGACGAGGAGGCCCGCTCGGCGTTGCGGGCTTCGGTGACAGTTCAAAAGCTGCACCGCGTAGCCATTGACGCGGGAGTCTTCTCTTCCGAGACGCTCATCGATGTGTTGCGGTATCGCGCGGCGCACGACGCCGAACGTGCGCACCTGTTGATCACCGAGGATAGCGATGCCGGGGAATGCAGTTTTACGCTAACCTTCGGCGAGCTCTATGCCGCTGGGAATCGGTGCGCGGCGGAGCTAGCGCGGCGCGGTGTTCCCGCTGGCGGACGCGTGGCCCTGATGCTGCCGACTTCGCGTGCCTTCTTTGTCTCTTACGCCGGGATTCTTCTCGCCGGAGCGATTCCGGTCCCCATTTATCCGCCGTTTCGCGCCGACCGTATCGAGGAATACGCCGCGCGGCAATCGGCCATCCTGAACAATGCGGAAGTCTGCCTGCTGCTGACGTTCCGCCGCGCCGAAGCCGTCGCCAAATTGCTGCGGCCGCGCGTGCGCTCGCTCTCGGGAGTCGTGGACGCGGAAAAATTGATCGAAGCGGCGGATAAGGCTCCTCCTCCATCGCCTGGCGTGGCGCCTCTGTACGTCACGGGAAGCCGGGCGCGCCAGGGCAGCGACCTTGCGCTACTGCAGTACACGTCCGGCTCCACAGGCGACCCCAAAGGCGTCATGCTCACGCACGCCAACCTGCTCGCCAACATGCGGGCCATCGGCGAAGCGGTCCAGCTCGGGCCGGATGACGTCGGCATTAGCTGGCTCCCGCTGTACCACGACATGGGCCTGATTGGCGCGTGGCTCACGCTGCTGCACTTCGGCACGCCGTTGGCGGTGATGTCGCCGCTGGCTTTTTTGACGCGCCCGGAGCGCTGGCTGCAAGCCTTCCACAAACATCGCGGCACGATCGCCGCAGCGCCGAATTTTGCGTATGAACTCTGCGTGCGCAAAATCGCGGACAAGGACATCGAAGGCGTGGACCTCAGCTCCTGGCGCGCGGCGCTGAATGGCGCGGAGCCGGTGAATCCGGAGACGCTGGAGCGCTTTGCGGAGCGCTTCGCGAGTTACGGCTTCCGCCGCGAAGCGCAGCTTCCCGTCTACGGTTTGGCGGAAGCTGCCCTGGCGGTCACCGTACCGCCGCTGAATCGCGGCCCGTTGGTGGATCGCGTCGAGCGCGAGGCGTTTACAGTGCAAGGACGCGCGATTCCGGCGCCGCTCGAGGACGAAACGGCGATGGTCTTCGTTTCTTCCGGTAAAGTTTTGCCGCGCCACGAAGTTCGCATCGTGGATGAACGCGGCAACGAAGTTGCCGATCGCACCGAAGGATTCCTGTGGTTTCGCGGACCCTCGGCAAGTACAGGGTATTATCGCAATCCCAAAGCGACCGAAGCCCTGCTCCCGCGCGGCCCGGCAACGGACCCCGCGGAATATGCGTGGGTGAATTCGGGCGACCGCGCGTATCGCGCCGACGGCGAAATCTACGTCACCGGGCGCGTGAAGGACATCATCATCAAGGGCGGGCGCAATCTGTATCCGCACGAAGTCGAGGAGCTTGCCGCGCGCGTCGATGGAATTCGCAAGGGTTGCATTGTCGCCTTCGGCTTGACGGATGAAGCCGCGGGCACGGAAAAATTGGTCGTCGTTGCGGAGACCCGCGAGAGCGACGCCGCGCGGCGCGCCGCTCTCGCTTCCGCAGTGACCGACTTGGTGTCGCGCGGATTGGGGCTTCCGCCGGATCGCGTCGAGCTGACCCCCCCGGGCAGCATCCCGAAAACATCCAGCGGGAAATTGCGCCGCGAAGAAACCAAGCAGCTCTATCTTGCGGGGACTCTCTCCGCCTCCCGCGCGCCGGCCTGGCTGCAGATCGCGCGCCTGGGAACGGGCAGCACGGCGCGCAACCTCGGCCGCGAGATCATTGCCGGCACAAAGCGCGGGCTCGAAATTCTGTACGGCCTGTACTGCGCGGTGGTGTTTTCGCTTTGGATCGTTCCGACCTGGGTGATGGTGCAATTCATCAAGGATCAGAAGGAAGCGGGACGCTTCACTTCTTCGGCTCTCAAGTTCCTCTTCGCCCTCGTTTGGTGCGATGTGCGTGTCGTCGGCAAAGAGTACATGGAAACGCCCGGCGCAAAAATCTACGCTTCGAATCACACGAGTTATTTCGACGTGTTGCCGATCATCGTGGGCCTGGGCGTGTCTTATCGCTTCGTCGCGAAAATGGAGGTCGGCGGCATGCCCTTCATCGGTACGTTTTTGAAGCAGATGGGGCATCTCAAGTTCAACCGCACCGATCCGGAATCACGGCTGCGCCAGGCGCAGGAGCTGGAAGAATTTCTGCGCAACGGCGAATCTGTTTTTGTTTTTCCGGAAGGCACGTTCACCGGCCAGGACGGCGTGAGGCCGTTCCAGCTTGGCGCTTTTAAGGCCGCCGTTGCGACGGGCGTGCCCATCATCCCGGTGTCGCTTGCCGGGACACGTAAGTTTCTGCGCGATGGCAGTTATTTGCCCCGGCCCAGCAGCATCACGATCACGCTTTCGCCGCCGATCTCTCCAAGCACCGCGGGAGACTCCGGCAACTCCGCGGAGTCCTCCGACTGGCACGAACTCATTCGTTTACGCGACGCCACGCGCGCCGCGATTGCGCGCCACGCCGGCGAGCCGCTGCTGTAAGACGGTCCGACGTTTGAATCCGTTTTTGCGTTTCCAAAGGCACAAGCCTAGTAACGGCTAGAACTTCTCTCCAACCATTTCTTCGCTTTTCTTCCAGAGCGCTTCGGCCGTTTTTGGATCGAGCGCATATCCGCGTACACCCTCGCTTACGCCGCTAATGGTCACGTCGTCCGAAACGATATTTCCAACATGACAGTTCTCGCAATATTGGCCGCCGATTTCCTCGGCTGGAGCAACCGCGCCGGCCCATACCGACGTTGCGGCACCTTGCGGGATGCTCTTCCACTGGAACGGCCCTTTACCCTCTGCGGCAAGCTGCTCGTTCATTTGTTTAATCAAGTTTTCGATTCGGCCAGGTTCCACATGCCTGGCCAGTTCGGTGTGGATCACCCCTGGATGCACGGCTGCGGCGCGGACGCCACGTCCGCGATGCCTCTTATCGAAAGCAACTGCAAAGAGAATGTTGGCCGTCTTGGAGCGGCCATAGGCGACCCAAGGGTCGTAGGCTGTCCGCTGAAAGTTGGGATCTTCCAGGTTGACGTTGGAGTAGCGATGACCAGCGGACGACAGATTGATTACGCGGCCTCCTTTGCGGATAAGCCGCGCAACCCGGTTCACGAGGACGAAATGACCCAAATGATTGGTGCCGAACTGCGTCTCAAAGCCGTCCCCCGTATGGCCAAACGGTGTTGCCATCACTCCCGCGTTGGCAATCACCACGTCGAAGGGCTCACCTTTCGCGAGGAGTGCATCGGCGCAGGCTCGCACGCTTTTAAGACCGGCGAGATCGAGCGCAATCAATTCCAGCTTCCCGCCATTCGCCGCAGCCTCCTTCCGGACCTGTGAGGTCGCCTCTTCGGCTTTCTTCAGATCCCGGGCCGCGCCCACGACATGCGCGCCATGTGCGGCAAGTGATCGCGCCGTCTCCACGCCTAGGCCAGCGGAAACGCCGGTAACGAGGAACCGTTTACCGTTCAGCTTTACGCCAGACAAAACATCGTCTGTTGTTGAAGTTGCCCCAAAAGTAGTTGAGGTCACTGCAGATGCATTCGCCATTTTTCTTCTCCTTGAATTCTCCTTGATGATGCAACTGGCGTATATCTGGTTACACGCTCGCGATGGAAACCCTCACGCGGATACGCGGTCTGCTTGGTTTTCAAAATAACGCCCGTTCTCCAGATCGGCAATCAGCCCAGGTTGGTTCGGCTCCCAGCCGAGCAGTTTCCGACTTCGCTGACTTGAGGCTGGTAGGTCCATCCCAGCGAACGCTGCGAACCAGCCAAAATGGTTAGCTGCTTCTTCCCGCGACTTGGCAACGACCGGCACGTTCAAGCGCCGACCGATGACTTCAGCTATGTCTCGGAACGGCAGGCCTTCTTCGGCGATTCCATGATATCTGGCTCCTGCCGCGCCCTTCTCCAGCGCCAACCGGTAAAGATGAGCGGCATCGAGCCGGTGCACCGCTGGCCAGCGGTTGCTCCCCTCCCCCAAATAGGCCGAAAGGCCTTTCACGCGCGCCAGATTAATCAGGAATGGAACGAAGCCGTGATCGCGATCGCCGTGGACTGACGGCGCTAGGCGGACGACCGACGCCCGCACACCACGAGCCACCAGCCCATCTGCGGCCGCCTCAGAAGCGCGGGGATACGACGCTGAAGGAGCGGGCGGCGTATCGTCCTCGGTTGCCATGCGACCCGGCGCCAGGAGCGCGAGCCCAGACGTGACCAGCAGCGGGCGCCCGGAGCCTTCGAGCGCCGCGCCGAGAGCCTCGATGGCGCGCTTGTCCATCTCGCAGTTATCTGCGAACTTCGAGAAGTCGTGGTTAAAGCCCGTGTGAATCACAGCGTCCGATATCGCTGCTCCGCTGCGCAGGCTTTCAAGGTCTTCCAGGCTACCTCGATGCACCTTCGCGCCAGCGGCGCCCAGTGACTTGGCGCCAGCGTCGGAGCGAGCCAGACCCAGCACTTGATGCCCCGCATCAATCAGCTCTCGCACAACCGCCGAACCCACGAAACCTGTGGCCCCTGTGACAAGAACGCGCATATTCTTCCCTCCTTCCACTAGCTCTTCGAGTTCCGGACTGGCCCGACCGCTTGACAGGCCGACGCCTTCCGGATAAAACGGAGAATGTCTCCGAATCCTTAGATAACCGGAGGGCGTCTCCGGTTACAAGGATATTGGCATGGCGAAGAAACGAACAAAACCTGCCGGGCGAAAGCCGCGCAGCGATGCGCAGCGGAATCGCAACCGCATTCTCGAAGTAGCTAGGGGCGCGTTTGCCAAGTCGGGCGCAAATACCAGCTTGGACGACATCGCCAAACAGGCTGAGGTTGGACCCGGTACTCTCTATCGCCACTTTCCCACGCGCGATGCGCTTCTGGAAGCCGTTTATCGCGCGGAGGTGGAGAAGCTGGCAGCGGCGCAGCGAGAACTTTCCGAGAAACTGCCTCCAGTCGAAGCGCTGCGAGCCTGGATGTTGCTTTTCGTTGATTACATCGAGGCGAAACACATTATCGCACCGGCACTGAATACACTCATCGGAGGGGCATCGAAGATGTATGAAGCATCGCGCGCTCCCGTTACAGCAGCGATTCGTGCGCTAGTGAAGCGTGCGATTGCAAGTGGCGATATACGGAAAGACCTCGATCCATTTGATCTGCTTAGGGCGTTGATAGGTGTGTCAAATGTGGCGTCCGGCCCCGACTGGCCGCAAAGCGCCAGGAGACTCGTGGATATTCTCATCGCCGGTTTGCGGTCACTTAAATAGCCTCACTTAGGGCCAAGTTTCGAGCAACCTGTAACACCCGTCGCGCATCTACTACGCAAACGAGAAAAAGTGCGGAATAGTGCCTACCTGCCTTGGGCACGCCGCAAACTCGGGGGTTGTATAAAGCCGTTCCCTGGCCCGCGAGCAAAATCTAATCACTGCGGAGGTTCCATGAAGTGCAGAATCGTTGTGTCTTTGCTTGCTCTTGCGACTATTTTTGGACTGTCAGCCAAAGCGCAGGAGCTGCCGAAGATTGATGCGTCGGTCAGCTACTCTTATTTCCGTGCCAATCCTGCAACTCCGGCATTTCAGCCCTTCAATCTCAACGGAGGCAGCGCTTCAGCCGCCTATAACGTTCGGGACTGGCTGAGCGGTGTCGCCGATTTCGGCGGCTATCACGTTGGCAACAGCAATGGCGTGAACGTGGACAATCATCTCATTACGTATCTTTTTGGCCCGCGCTTCACGTATCGCGGATACCGGCGGTTTTCGCCCTTTGGCCAAGTCCTGTTCGGCGGGGCGCGTGCCGGTTCGGGAGTGTTCGCCACGTCGAATTCCCACACCGCGTTCGCTTCAGCGCTTGGCGCGGGAATCGATTGGAACGTGCGCGATCGCTTTTCGATCCGCCCGTTGCAATTTGACTATCTGTTGAGCCATCTGCCGGAAGTCGGCAACGGCAACAATCAAACACAGAACAACCTGCGCGTTTCCGCCGGAATCGTTTTCCATTTCAAGTAATTCTTCCGGCGGGAACACCAAAACAAATCGGTTGCCCGGTGCAGGCAGAGGGGCCGCGTTCAAGGCAGACGCGGCCCCTCGCACCGTTTGTTGTCGATTTCAGCGCTGCATGGTGTACACAACCGTGATGAAGGTATCGATCTCGACGGCCTGGCCGTTAAGAATCGTTGGCCTGTAGCGCCACTGGCTGACTGCTTCTTTCGCGGAAAGATCAAACAGCGGATCGCCGGCAACAATTTGCAATGATTGAATGGTTCCGTCGGTGCCGATAATGGCGCGCAGTTCCACGCGGCCTTCACGGTGGGTCTGTATTGCCAGCGGCGGGTAGACCGGCTGGACGCGGCGAATCAGCATCGCGGGATCTAGGTGCGTCATTTTCACGACTTGCGGCCGAGTCACTTGGTGTTCCGTGGGCGGGGGCAAAACTCTGTTCCGCGAGTCCGACAGGTTGATGAGTCCGTCGGTGGCACCAGGAATGTTATCGCCAATCCCAAGCGGCAGCGCGTCGTCCGTTTGCGTTGAGGATGAACTGTCGTCACGGGTCGCGATGGTGAGCGGAATACTTAGCGGCGCGCAGAAACGGCACGTGTTTTGCGGGCCATGCTGGCGTGGAGATGGCGCGGCGAAATTTTGCGCCGCATGGCGGTAGGGGGAATACGGCGGAATGGGCGTTGCGAATGCTAAAGCTATGGGCTGCGTCTTGCCAAAAAGGGGCACGAGAACGAGTGCGGCAAGAACGGCGCTCTGCAGAAATACGGAAACGGCCAATGCGCGGCGACGAACGCGGCGTTCTCCGCGGCGCTGTTCCGCATCGCCTTCGACAAGGCAGCCGCGTAATGATCCGATACCGTCTTCGAGAATTGCTTCAGAAACTTTCCTGGGCTCGAGCGACATCTCACACCTCCATAATTTTTCTGCGAGGCTGTACCGCTCTGTAGGCCCAAGGAACGGGGCTGCCGAAAAATTTTGCGGCGCCGACTTCCTGGGGGTTGCTCAAGATCTCCAGGAGACCGGCGCCGCGCTCGCAGGGATGTGAGGTTGCGCGCGTCCTCACTGCGTTGGACACCGAGCGTGGAGACAAGTTCCCGTAGCCGCCCGCTTTAGGACGCTATTGGGGTGAAAAAGTGGCGCCCAAGCCTCTGGATTATAGGAAAGTCTTTGGAATGAATACGTTACGGAAAACCGTATCCGGATGTCATCTTCTTGCATCTTATTGGATGTGGACGTGGATCTCAGGAGGAATGCCCCGATGGACCGGCGAAATCTAGAAACAGTAGGTGTGCGCCGCACCGGCTGGGCTGCTCTGGACCGCGATCCGCAGCGGGACACGGTGGAATTTATCTGTCCGCACTGCGGCGCGCGGGACCAGAAAAATGCCCGGCGCGAGCGTGCGCTCTATCATTTTACGGACGGTTTTTTGCAGGACTTGCAAGGTGAAGTCACGCAGTGCCATGCCTGTAAACAATACTTGCGCGTGGTTCCCATTGTCATGTTGCACGATCAGGATGAAACTCGGCGCTTTGAAGCGGTTTTTTCTGATGAACACCTGGTGAGTTCGCACTAATTCTAGTTTTCATTCCAAGACAAGAACGGGGCGCCCCGAATGAATCGGGACGCCCCGTTCCGTTTCTGCGTTCAACTGGATTTAGTGGCGATCGTGGTCGTGATCGTGGTCATCCCAATCACGGTCGGTATGCCACCGGTGGCCGTCTTCGTCCCACCAGCGATGCCGCTCGTTCCAGCAGCGTTCCCGCGCTTCGCGCAGTTCGCGGCGCGCGTGATCGGCTTGTCTGCTGTCCCACCCGTGATGCTCCGCGGCTTCGTGGAGTTTGTGGTCCGCCCTGGCGACGCGGCGCTGGCAAGCATCGTAGTCATCGGCAGATGCCTGGGGCACTGCCCCGAATGCCAGCAAGCCCGCAAGGGCTGCACCAGCGAGCATTGCCTTTCCGAAAAACTTCTTCCCTCCCGTTTGGAGCTTCATATGTTTTCCATCCTCCCGAATTTTCCCCCTGCTGAGATGGGGTCAGGTCCCAATTTATGAAACACCGTGGCAGAGAGAATGTAGCAAGCGCCGGTCCACACCATAAATACATGCAAATAAATACCTTAATGCAGTCGCGCCTTCAATAGGCTTGTAAAAATGAATCAGCATCCATATGGTATTTCTCCAGCCCGGCGCGGATGTGGTCAAAGGCTTCGTCCACGGTATCGGCGAACTGCAGCATCTTGTATTCGTTCTCGTCGATCGTTCCCCAGCGAACCATGGCCTTCCAGTTCAGCACTTCATCCCAATACTTGCGTCCGTAGATCAGAATGATGTTCTGCTTGGCGAGTTTTCCCGTTTGCAGCAGCGTCAGCATTTCCCAGAGTTCGTCCATCGTGCCGAAGCCTCCCGGGAAAACGATCAGCGCTTTCGCAATCTGCGCGAACCACAATTTGCGCATGAAAAAGTATTTGAAATTGAAGCTCAGCTCCGGGCTGATGTAAGGATTGGCGAATTGCTCGTGCGGCAGCTCGATCGAAAGGCCCACTGACTTTCCGCCGGCTTCGTAGGCTCCGCGGTTTGCCGCTTCCATGATTCCCGGCCCGCCGCCGGAACAAACCACAAAACGCCGCGGCCGGGGCCCCAGCGTGAGCGACCAGGTGGTCAGCTTGTGCGAAAGCTGCCGCGCTTCTTCGTAGTAGCGCGACATTTCCAGCAAACTTTTTGCGTGACGCACGGCCGCGCGGTGCCTGGCCAGCTTGTCCGCGGACATCTTCGAAGTCTTCGTGTTTTTCAGCCGCGTGCATCGCGCCTGCGCCGTTTCATGCGATTCGATGCGCGCCGAACCGAACATCACCACGGTGTCCCCGATTCCCTCTCGCTTGAGCTGCACCAGCGGGTGGATGTATTCGCCCAGGATGCGGATCGGCCGCGCCGGCGTGCTCTCCAGAAATTCGGGATCTTCATGCGGAGCTTTCGGCGCGTGCTGGGGCTTCAGTTTCTTTCCATCGGACATGGGTCTTCTCTCCCGTTGAGGCAAACCTTGATTGTAGGAATCGCGGCCTCTCGCGGCAACGTCTTCCGCCGTGCTTGCGTCGAATGAAGTACAGTGTAGCGCAGGGGCTTTAGCCCGTGCCGGTGTTGCACGGCGTCAGGTCCGGGCCAAGTCTTTTGCAACCAAGTGCTGCGAAATGATGCGAATCGCAGTTGCATCCCTAACTCTGACGCTTCTTCTGGCTCTGGCCGGCGTTCCCGCCCGCGCACAGGCCCCTTCCGGGCCGCTTGCACCTAAACCTGGCGCCGAGGTCCAGCAGCCTCCCAAGGACGCGCAAGCCAGGGTCAAAGTGCAAGTCGCTCTGGTGAACACGCCGGTGACGGTGCGGGATGGCCGCGGCGACATGGTCCACAACCTGGAGGCCCGCGATTTTCGGATTACCGACAACGGGGTGGCTCAGCGGATCTCCCACTTCGACCTCGGCGGCGACCCGCTCTCCATGGTAATCCTTCTCGAGACCAGCTCGCGCATCGAAGCCCTCCTACCGCAAGTGCGCAAGACTGGCATTCTCTTCACGCAAACCGTGATGGGGCCGACCGGTGAAGCCGCCGTCGTAGGCTTCGACGACTCGGTTGACAAGCTGCAGGATTTCACCACGAACGCCGACTTCATCGAGGACAACATCGCGCACCTGCGGGAAGGGATGTCCGGCTCGAAGCTGTACGACGCCATGGCTGTCGGCGTGGAAATGCTCTCCGGGCGCCCGCAGGCCACCCCCGACAAGCCCGGCCGCCGCCGCGTGCTGATGATTCTCTCCGAAGCCACCGATGTTGGCAGCGAAGTAAAGCTCGGCGAAGTCCTGCGGCAGGCACAGCTTGCCAACGTGACGATTTACAGCGTCGGACTTTCCACCACTCGCGCGGAGCTGCAAGCCAAACCGAAAGATACGCGCCCGCAGATCACTCCCCCGGGCACGTTTCCGCTTCCGCCGCAGCCGGGAGTCCCGCAAACGCCCACCAGCGAAGAAAACCGCTACGGCAATATCGACTTGATGGCCGCCGCCGTCTGGGTCGTGCAGCACATTCACGATGCGGTGAAAGACCACGCGCTCGAGGTCGCCGCCACGGCCACGGGCGGCGCGCACCTCTCCACCTTCAAGGACCGCTCCATCGAGAAAGCTATCGACGAAATCGGCGGCGAGCTGCACTCCCAATACACCATCAGCTACACGCCGACCGGCTCCGATGCTCCCGGCTACCACGAAATTAAAGTGAATATCCTTCGCAACGACGCCAAAAACCTGAAAGTCCGTGCCCGCCCCGGCTACTACCTCGCTGAACCGGAAAGCTAAACTCGCTATCGGCCTCAGACGACTTGCTTCCAGAACGTGCCGTCGCGGGAAGCGAGCAGCGCGTCCTTGCGCGCGTTCCAGCGCAAAAAATGCGGCGTGTTTGTATGTTCGGTATGCGCTTCGCGGCTGGCCCAAACTTCGTGCAACAGGAGCGCGCCAGGCGTATCGAGGGACCGATGAAGATGGTAGGCGAGGCAGCCCTCTTCCTTTTGTGAGGGGCCGACCAAGGGGCGCAGTTCCGCCTCCAGCAACGTTTCCTGGCCCTCGCGCGCCCGCAGGATCACGATGAGCGTGACGGCGTCTTTCGGCAGTTTCGCGCCGGCCGCCCCCCGCGCTTTCCGTGTCCTGCGTTTAGGCTTTTTCGTTCCCGCTTTCTTAGCTTTGCGCTTCGTCATGTTGGCGGGAATTGTAGCCTAAACCGCTTAAGGTGCAAGCACTTCTGCCTGCCGTAAAATTTCTCTTGACTGGTCCGAAACAACCAAAATCGCGTCCTTTAAAGTCAATCGCTTACAAAATGCAAATTTTGTAAGCCCTTTATTTTGACATTCATACAAATTGGTGGGGGGTAGGGGGTACCGCATCCCACCCCCTCAAAGGCCGATCCACCTGAACTCAATCCTCTGGCAAAAAGGCAATGTTCACCGGGGACGGCACTTCGACGACCTGCCCGGTTGGCGTTAGCCCGCCCTTCGCAGGGTCGATCTTGAAGACCGCGATGTTGTTGGAGAGCTGGTTTTCGGCAAGCAGGTAATTGCCCGAGGGATCGATGGCGAAGTGCCTCGGCTCTTTTCCACCCGTTGGGACATTCGCAGACAGTTTCAACCGGCCACCTCGTCGTTCGACGTTGAAGACCGCGACGGTGTCGCTCCCGCGGTTTGATGTGTACAGGAAATTTCCACTCGGATGCAGAGCAATTTCGGCCGCGTCGTTGTGGCCGTTGAAGCCATCGGGCAGCGCAGAAATTTGCTGAAACGCAGTGGGAACGAAATCGTCCGTGCCCATCATATGGAAGACGGTGACCGTGGAATTGAGCTCCCCCAACACGTACATGCGTTCGCCGGCCGTAGAAAAGACCCCGTGACGCGGACCAGTGCCTGGAGACAGCTTCGCCGATGGATCAAACTTGCGGTTCGAGTACGTGCTGAAAACGGTAGGCCCGGAAAGCTCCCCCTTGGCCGAGTGGAATTGATAGGTTAGAACACGGTCCAAACCGAGATCGGCAACGTAGACGAAAGAGCCCATGCCACCTGTGGACTCTACCTCGATCCAATGCGCGTGGGAGGCTTCCTGGCGCTCCTGGTTGGGGCCGAGCTTGCCCTCATCGTGCACATTCGCAGTAGCGGTGCCGAGCTTGCCGTCGGCGCCGATGGGAAACACCACGATGTTGCCGGAGGTATAGTTCGCGACGAAGACGTATTTCCCGGTTTTGTCGAACGACAAATAACACGGATCTTCGCCGAGCGCCGGAAGCTGATTCAGCAGCGTCAGCTTCCCGCTCTTCGCATCAATTGCAAACGCGCTTACGGTGCTGGATTTGCCCGCCTCGTTCGCGGCATACAAGAATTTTCCGCTGGGATGCACGGCCACCCACGACGGATCAGGCGTCTCCGCCGCAACGCCCTTCGGGGCCAGCTTGCCCGCGTCCGAATCAAACTCGTACGCGTAAATTCCTTTGCTCTCCGTTTTCGTCGTGTACGTCCCGACGAAAACCAGATACTTGTGATTTGCAGCGGGGGTAGCAGCCGATCCAACTGCAACAGAAAAAAGGAGTGAAGCAATGAGCAGCGAGAAAGCAAAAATTCGGTGTGTCATTTTCATGGGGAAGTAGTGTAACGCAGCCGGAAACTGAAAAGGGGCACGAATCATAGTGCCCCCAAATAATTCTCTCTGTCGCGGATTTACTTCTTCTCTTCTTCGTTCTCTTCCTGCAGCACGGCGGCAGCGGCGACGGAATCGTCGTCATCGAGCCGCAGCAAACGCACGCCCTGCGTCGAGCGGCCCGCTTCGCGAATTTCATTCGCGTGAACGCGAATCACTTTGCCGTTGTGCGTGATGATCATCACGTCCGATTCTTCGGTCACTTGCAGCGTGGCCACCACGTACCCGTTGCGGTCCGTGGTCTTCATATTCACGACGCCCTTGCCGCCGCGCGCGGTGATGCGATACTCCGCCAGCGGCGTGCGCTTGCCGAAGCCCTTTTCGGCCACCGTCAGCATCAGCGTCGTCAGGGAGTCCTTGATCTGCTCGTTTTCGAGCTCCTCGAGGTTCTGCGTCGTGGTGTTGTGCTCCCGGGCGATGATCTCGAAGTCCGGCTGCACCGCGTCCATGCTCACCACGTAGTCGTCCTTATCGAGGTCCATTCCGTTCACGCCGCCAGCGTTGCGTCCCATCGGCCGCACTTCCGTCTCGCGGAATAGGATCGCCTGGCCTTCGTGGCTGGCCAGGAAAATCATTTTCTTCCCGTCGGTGAGCTTCGCGCCGATGAGCTCGTCCTTGCCGTCGAGAGTGAGGGCAATGATGCCAGTCGAGCGCGGATTCGAGAATTCCGTCAGCGCCGACTTCTTCACCGTGCCGCTCTTCGTGGCCATGAACACGAACTGGCCCGCCTCTTCCAAATTCCGCGCCGCTACCAGCGCGGTCAGCTTTTCGTCTTCCTGGAATTTCACCAGGCTGGAAATGGCCTTCCCGCGAGTGGCCGCCGCGGCTTCTGGCAACTCGTACACCTTCAGCCAATAAACGCGCCCCTTCGACGTGAACAGCAAAATGTAGCTGTGCGCCGAAGCGATAAAGAGATACTCGACGAAATCTTCTTCCTTCGTCCTCGCGCCGATGCGTCCCTTGCCGCCGCGCGACTGGTGCCGGTACGTGTCCGCCGCCGTGCGCTTGATGTACCCCGCATGGCTCACGGTAATCAGCATCTCCGTGTCGGCGATCAGGTCTTCGAGCTTGATCTCGTCCACCTTGTCCACGATTTGCGTGCGCCGGTCGTCGCCGTAATCTTTCTGAACTTCCTTCAGCTCGCCGATAATCACGGACTTCAGCTTCTTCTCGCTCGCCAGAATTTCTTCCAGCTCCGTAATGCGGTCGCGGATGGATTTCAACTCTTTGAGGATTTCGTCGACGGAGAGCTGCGTCAGGCGGTGCAATTGCAATTCGAGGATCGCGTCCACCTGAACGGGCGTCAGGCCGCCGCTAATCGCGCGCGCCGTTTCCCCTTCGATTCCGCCAAGCTTGTATTTTCTTCCATCCAGCTTGACGCCTTCGATCTTCCTGGATTTTCCGTTTTCCGTGACGGTGACTTCCTGCTCGGAGAAAAACTTGAGCAGGTTTTCCTTAGCCTCCGCCCGGCCCGCGGATCCACGAATGATGCGAATCACGTCGTCGAGGTGATCGAGCGCCACCTGGTAGCCGGTCAAAATATGTTCGCGCTCGCGTGCCTTGCGCAGCTCGTATCTGGTGCGCCGCACCACCACGTCGCGGCGGTGGTCGATGAACAGGCGGATGAATTCCAGCAGCCCCATCTCTTTCGGCTGCCCGCCGGCAATCGCCAGCATGATCATGCCGAACGATTCCTGCATCTGCGTGTGCTTATAGAGATTGTTCAGGACGAGCTGCGATTCCTCGCCGCGCTTCAACTCCACGACGATGCGCATGCCGTCGCGGTCGCTCTCATCACGCACATCCGCAACGCCGTCGATCTTTTTGGTCTGTGCCAGTTCGGCGATGCGCTTGATGAGCGTAGCCTTGTTGACCTGGTACGGAATTTCCGTGATGACGATGTTTTCGCGGTCCTTGCCAACATCCTCGATGGCGGCTTTCGCACGCATCGTGAAGCTGCCGCGGCCGCTCTTGTACGCCGCTTCGATGCCTTCGCGCCCCGCGATGTAGCCGCCGGTCGGAAAATCCGGACCCGGCACGAGCTTCATCACTTCTTTCAAAGTCGTTTCCGGCTTCTCGATCAGCAGCATGGTGGCATCGATGATTTCGCGCAGGTTGTGCGGCGGAATGTTCGTGGCCATGCCAACCGCGATGCCACTTGCGCCATTCACCAGCAGGTTCGGAACGCGCGTCGGAAGAACCGTCGGCTCGAAAGTACCCTCATCAAAGTTGGGGACAAAATCGACGGTATCCTTGTCAATATCCGCTAGTATCTCCATCGAGATGGGTGCCAGACGGCATTCCGTGTATCGATAGGCAGCCGGGGGATCGCCGTCGACCGATCCGAAATTGCCTTGGCCGTCGATCAAGGGATAACGCATATTGAATGTCTGCGCCATCCGCACCAGGGCGTCGTAAACAGGTGTGTCGCCGTGGGGATGGAATTTTTTCAAGACTTCGCCAACGACACCCGCGCACTTCGAGTACTTGCGCCCCGGCAGAAGATTCATCTCGTGCATCGCGTAGAGAATGCGCCGGTGCACGGGTTTCAGGCCGTCCCTAACATCGGGAAGAGCGCGGCCGATGATCACGCTCATCGAGTAGTCGAGATACGACTTCTTCATCTCGGCTTCGATATCCACCGGAATCATTACTGACGTATTTTGTTCGTCCGCCATTTCCCCTCGCTGTTGCTGAAATTCTCCGGTGTAGGGGCGCAGCATGCTGCGCCCCTACTGGCAATATCTATCGCCGCGCCGCGTGCTCCAGCACGTAAGCTTTCACCGTGTCGAACGCGTCCGCGGAATTCGTGAACCGTCGCGCGGCAAATGTAGTCTCGATCTCGCGCAAGAACGTGTCGCGCTCAGCTTCGCTCGCAAACTCAACTGCCACGCCGCGGTCGTTGTCCGGCGCAGTGGTGGGCGTCGCGCGAAACTCGCTCACGCTCAGTCCCCGCAGCCCCGGGAGCGTCGCCCATCCGAGCTGATAAATCATGGCTGGCTCTTGCCGCGCGGGCGCAAAACGAAATAGATCAGCACGCCGAAGGCTAAGACGATCAGTAGTCCAACCGAGTCTGCGACCACAAATGTTAGCCGGCTCGCGGCTGCTGATTCGTCGCCCAACCGAAGGGCCTGGTGCCATGTTCGCAACTCGCGAACGAACTGCGGCAGCCGAAACCCAAATGTTGCTACCGCCGCCAGAACCAGGCCCCAGCGAATCGCGCTGCGAATGGATCCGGCGTCGGCCTTGGGCTCTCCCGCCACGCGTCAGATATCCAGGTTCACGACTTCGAGCGCGTTGTCCTCGATGAATTTGCGGCGTGCTTCCACGTTTTCGCCCATCAGCGTCGTGAAAATATCTTCGGCCGCTACGGCGTCCTCTAGCTTCACCTTGAGGAGCGTGCGCGTGTCCGCGTTCATCGTGGTTTCCCAGAGCTGCGTTGGATTCATTTCGCCGAGTCCCTTGAAGCGCGTAATGGTGAAGTCTTTCTTGGCATCTTCCATCACGTAGCTCAGCACGTCCTGCGCTCTTTCCTTGACGGCCTTGTCGCCGTTGCGCGACACGGTGAAGGGCGGCTTGTTGAATTCATCGATCTGTTTCGCCAGCCCGCGCAGACGTTTGTATTCCGCCGTCGCCGCCAGCGCCCAGTTGATTTTGGAATTGTTCGGGGCATCCAGCAGGATTTCGTAAAGGCTATGTTCTTCGTCGAAGGCAACTTTTCCTTCGAGCTTCAGTTTTGCTTTTTCGATGTCCTTCAGAAGTTTCTCGACCGCTTTCTTTTCCTCGAAGTCCGTCTTCTTGTCCAAGCCGTTCTCCGCCAGCACTTCCGCCAGCTTCGGCTCTTTCAGACGCCGGCCGAGTTTCGCCGCCACCGCTTCATATTCCTGCACGTTGAGAAGAAACGAAGTCAGCCCGGCGCCTTGCAGCGTCACTCCTTCCTTAGCCTTCACGACGTGGTCTTCGGTGGCGCGCTTCATCAGCTCGCGCGCGAAGTCGCGTTCGTCGCGGATGTATTTTTCGCTCTTCCCGCGCTTCACTCGGTAGAGCGGCGGCTGAGCGATGTAAATGTGCCCACGGTCGATCAACTCCTTCATGTGCCGGAAGAAAAAGGTGAGCAGCAGCGTGCGGATGTGGCTGCCATCCACGTCCGCGTCGGTCATCAGAATAATTTTGTGGTAGCGCAGTTTCCCGGCGTCGAAATCGTCCTTGCCGATGCCCGTGCCCAGCGCGGTGATGATGGCGCGAATTTCTTCGTGACCGAGCATTTTGTCGTAGCGCGCTTTTTCGACGTTGAGAATTTTTCCCTTGAGCGGAAGGATCGCCTGGTATTTGCGGTCGCGTCCTTGCTTCGCCGAGCCGCCGGCAGATTCGCCCTCAACCACAAACAGTTCGCACCGCGCCGGATCGCGTTCCTGGCAATCGGCCAGTTTTCCCGGCAAGCCGCTCGAATCCATGGCGGATTTGCGGCGCGTCAATTCGCGCGCTTTGCGCGCCGCTTCGCGGGCGCGGGCCGCGTCGATGCATTTTGAAATAATGCGGCGCGCCACCGTGGAATGCTTGTCGAACCATTCGCCGAGTTTTTCGTTCACAAGCTGTTCGACGTCGCCCTTGATGTCGCTGTTGAGTTTTCCTTTGGTCTGCCCCTCAAATTGCGGTTGCGGCAGCCGCACACTGACCACCGCAACCAGCCCCTCGCGAACGTCGTCGCCGGTGATGGTCACTTCGTCTTTCTGTTCCTTCAGCATGCCCGCCGACGACGCAAAGTTGTTGATCGAGCGCGTCAGCGCGGAGCGAAAACCGGAGAGGTGCGTGCCGCCATCGATCGTGTTGATGGTGTTCGCAAAAGCAAATACGTTTTCACCGTACGTATCGTTGTACTGCAGCGCGATTTCAATCTCCACGGAGCCGCGCTTCCCCTCGATGTAAACCGGCGAATCATGCAGCGTCTCTTTTCCGCGATTCAGGTGCTTGACGAACTCCGTGATGCCGCCGGTAAAGCGAAACTCGGTGTTCTTTTCCGTACGCTCGTCGGCAAGGGTAATTTTCAGTCCCTTGTTCAGGAAGGCCAGCTCGCGCAAGCGCTGAGCCAGGGTGTCAAAACTGTAGACCGTCTTTTCGAAAATCGCCGGGTCCGGATGGAACGTAACTTTTGTCCCGGTCTTGCGCGTCTTCCCGGTCTGTTTCAACTTGTTGGTGGGCTTGCCTTTTTCGTAAGTTTGCTCCCACACCTCGCCATCGCGCGAAATTTCCAGCTCCAGCCAATCGGAAAGCGCGTTGACCACCGACACGCCCACGCCGTGCAAACCCCCGGAAACTTTGTACGTGTCGCTGTCGAATTTTCCGCCGGCGTGCAGCACCGTCAGCACAACTTCCGCCGCCGGACGTTTTTCCGTCGCATGCATGTCTACGGGAATGCCGCGGCCGTTGTCCACCACGGTAACGGATTCGTCCGCGTGCACGGTGACGTTGATTTCATCGGCAAAGCCGGCCATCGCTTCATCGACGGAATTGTCCACCACTTCCCAAACGAGATGGTGCAAGCCCATCTCGCCGGTCGAGCCGATATACATCGCGGGGCGCAGGCGCACGGCCTCCAGGCCGCCGAGAACTTTGATCGATTTCGCGTCGTACTTGTGGCCGCCTTGCGGCGCGCCGCCCAAGTTTTCTTTGTCGCCCATGTTTTCTCCTGGCCCAGCAACTTCTCGCGTGTGTATGAGGCGTTGGACAGACTCCGCACAATTCGGAGTGCGGGTCCGCGCTCAAAAACTCATTTTCTGTGAAGCAAGGAAGGCGTATTTGCGGAATTTTCCGTGCGTCGCCTTACCCTTTGATTCCGGTTCGCCGGGCGAATCCGAAACTCGTAGGGTTCCTGCTCCATCCCATCTCGCGCAGCGAGACGTGGCGAAGACTCATGTTTCTCCAGGTTGATCAGCCCTGAGCTCCTGGCGCGAAGCTCAATTTCCGGGTCACATTTACCTGGCGGACGTGTCGATTTGAAGGAGACTTCTAACGAATCGACAACACCGTAAGTATAGCCCAATCGAAGAACATTCTCAAGGGAGGAAAGCCACATCGCCCAGTCTGTAACGCTTTTATTTTCTGCTATTTATGCCTTCTCTTATTAGTTTGGGCAGCGTTCGCGGTGAGTTCCAGTTTTGCGTGAAATCCGATCGGTTTTTTCGCTGGCACTGGCGTCTCCAGCATCTGCCGAATCGTTGCGAAAACGGCCTGAAATCTGGCGTCATACCGCTTCTCCATCGCGTCTATTTTTCGGCGCAACTCCTCGTGTGTTGCAAGCATCTCGCGAAGCCGCACGAAGGTCCTCATGATCGCGACGTTCACTTGCACGGCGCGCGCGCTCCGCAGCACGCTCGAGAGCATGGCAATGCCTTGCTCGGTGAAAGCGTAAGGGGCGTACCGGCGTCCGCCTTGGCTTCTTCTTGAGGTTCCAATCTGGAACCTCAAATTCCGCATTTCATTCGGTGATAGCTGGAACATAAAATCCTGAGGAAATCGGCGCATGTTGCGCTTTACTGCTTTGTTCAAATTCTTTGTAGCAACACCGTAGGGCCGGGCGAGATCGGCGTCCAGCATGACCCGCGCACTGCGCACAAAGTAGATTTTCTGAGTAATCAGACCGATAGGAACGATGGAGTTCTCTGAAGGCGTCTGCATGGGAGCAGTCAGTTGAGGTTCCAATCGGGAACCTCAAAAATAACAGCACGCATGCTATATCCCCGACCTGATTTTATCAATAGTTATTTATATTATTGAGTAAACCAGCTTGGCCTTGGGTGCCGCTTGGCCGTCGGGGGTGCGCGGGGAATCAGATGCGCATAGGCATGATGATGTAGCGGTAGCGGTAGGACTCGTCGGCGAGCGGGCGCATCTGGCCGGCGGATTGTTCGTCTTTCAGCTCGATGCTGATGGGACCATCGGCGGCAGCGCCGAGGAAATCCAGCATGTAGGTGGAATTAAAACCGATGGCGATGGGTTCGCCTTTGAATTCTTTCTCGATGGTCTCTTTGGCTTCGCCGTACTCCGGGCTCGAAGCGGAGATTTCGATGCCTTCGCTCGAAACGGCCAGCTTCACTGCGTGCGAGCGCTGATCGGCAAGCTGCGAAACGCGTCGCACCGCGTCGCTCAATTCTCCTCGCTCGATGACCACGTTTTTGTTGTTGTCCCGCGGGAGCACCGCTTCGTAATTCGGGAATTGGCCGGTGAGAATGCGCGAAATCAACAGGCGGTGTCCGACCTGGAAAAAGAGGTGGCTCTCGTCCTTGGCAAATTCGATTTGAGCGTCGGAGCCGGCGGCGCTGGAAAGTTTCTCGACTTCGTCCATGGCCTTCTTGGGAACCAGCACTTTCACTTCGCCGTTCAACCCTGAGAGTTTGTGATCGGTTTCCGCAAGCGCCAGACGGTGGCCGTCCGTCGCTACCATCGCCAGCGTGTCCGGCTTCAGGATTAGCAGGCCGCCATTCAATGTGTAGCGCGACTCTTCCATCGAGATTGCAAATTTTGTCTTCCGAATAAGATTCTCGATGATCGGCGCGGGGATCTTCACCAGCGTGTGGGGCATCAC
>Ga0307479_10001219_pt1 | contig 23460 bp, 24 predicted proteins | sample atmos_gasesECM4C_FD_203743 | JGI IMG/M metagenome (GOLD analysis project Ga0307479, IMG submission 203743) | Hardwood forest soil microbial communities from Morgan-Monroe State Forest, Indiana, United States - atmos_gasesECM4C_515 | ecosystem: Environmental > Terrestrial > Soil > Temperate... | reverse complement strand
TCGTTGCCGATCGGTGCAGCCGCTCCGTGTACAAGCAACGAGTTGGCACCTTTTCAAGAGTCATCCGCAAAACGAGTACAAATGGTGAGATGGACTCGTCGCAGCAAAGTTTCCGGAATTCGTAGGGATGAATTTCCGCTCGCGCTGTACATAAGAGTTTGCAGTTGCGCAACGTGTGGCGTGAAGGAAACAGCTCCAAACTTTCGTGCGTAGTCTCGAAACCTTTATAGGACTCGGCAATCACATTGAACTGCGGGGCCCTCAGGGTGAAGGTGGCCTTCAGGAAATGGAAGAATGGCAAACCGGTCTCGTAAAAGTGGCGATCACTACAGGCGCGTTTGAAGCCGGCCATTTGAACTCGGGGCTGCGGAGGTTCACGATGGGAGAGTTCAGGAATCCAGTAGGAAATCTCAAATGGTTGGTGAACGGCATGATTCGTTTCAGTTTTGAAATTACTGTGTTGGTGGGGTTTTGCGCCTTGGCGGCCGGTTCAATTCCGTTCGTTCCTGGTACAAGCGCGTCCGCATTTACTGGCCCCAGTGACGGCTCGCGCACCCCGGTGCTGATCGAACTGTTTACCTCCGAGGGCTGCTCTAGTTGCCCGCCCGCCGACGCCCTGCTGGAAAAGCTCGACCGATCTCAGCCCGTGAACGGAGCGGAGCTCATCGTTCTCAGCGAACACGTGGATTACTGGAACGATATCGGATGGAAGGATCCGTACTCTTCCCACGAATATAGTGAACGACAAAGTGCCTACGCGGCGCGCTTTGGTCGCGGGGGCGTCTATACGCCGCAGATGGTCATTGACGGACACTCGCAGCTGGTCGGCAGTGATGAACGAGGCGCGCTCGCGGCTGTCGAAAATGAAACGAAGTTTGCGAAGGTCCCGCTGAGTCTTTCTGCCATTCGCTTCGACAGTAACAATAAATTGAGCATGCATGTTGAGGCTGGTCCACTGGGGGCTTCCGCGGCGGCTCATTCAGCGAGCCTGTTCCTGGCGATAGCCGACGAGCGCGATGAATCGCAAGTGAGCCGCGGAGAAAACGCTGGAAGAACGTTGAAACACGTTGCCGTCTTGCGGAGCCTTGTCTCAGTCGGCACAGTGACTAAATCCGACAAAGTATCCAGAGACATAACTGTCAATTTCAATAATCAGAATCGAGGAGCCCTAAGAATCGTTGGGATCATTCAGGAACAGTCTGCAGGTAGAGTGTTGGGTGTGACGTCAGCTCGGCTCTCTAATTAACCCTTCGGCACGATTGCCAATACTATCCTGAATTCTTCTCCGCGATCTAAATTGGTCTCCACGTGTTAGCTATCACAAGTAGCGGTCAAATGACCCACTTGGAGTTATTCTCAAGATGTTCAAAGGAGAAAAACATGGGCGACGTAGTTTACGTTTCCAAATCGCGCATTGAACGAAAGCAAGGACCTCTCCGCATCGCCCATTTGCCCGGCGAGTCGCACCCGGTAATTTTCAGCGTGCATGGAGCCATTGCCGAGCACTACAAGGTTGATCCAGCAAAATTGAAAGAATCCCATTCCTCGACCATTGACTATGTCATTTCCGCGACCGCTGGTTGAATGATGGGTACCTTCGGAGGTGCGCTGGAAGCGCGCCAAATCGATGCCAGCAATGGAAAGCTGACCGCCGAGGTTACCGGCGAGGTCGAAACGGAGGATAATGTGCTGGTCATCCGGCGAATCCACGTGGCCATGCGCTTGGTGGCGCCGCAAGACGTCAAAGCCACAGTCGAAAGGGTGCACGGTATTTACGCCATGCGCTGCCCACTGTACCGGACTTTTCACAAGACACTCCAGCTCACCTCTTCATTCGAGCTTGTTGCGCCAGCGCCGAATCTTGAGGCCAGTTATGATTGATGATGGCGCCAAAATATTCATTTGCGAGTTTTCCCTGAAGGCGGTGAATAAATGAAGCATGCCATTCTCGGGGCTGGCGCAGTAGGTGGCTTGGTTGGAGCAGTTCTTGCCCACGAAGGCGAGGACGTGACGCTCCTGGTTCGCCCAGAAAGCAAGACCCCACGTCCCGGAACGCTGAGCCTGAAAACGCCGTCCGATACGTTCGAGGCAGCAGTTCGAATCGAAACAAAGCTATCGGACGACACCGATGTGCTGTGGATCGCCGTGAAGGCCTATCAACTTATCGCGGCACTGCACGCTGTCCCACCGGAAAGCAAGATCAGGACAATTATTCCGCTGCTGAATGGAATTGACCACGTTGAGTTGCTTCGCGCGCGTTTCGGGCAAGATCGCGTTGTGCCGGCGACGATTGCGGTAGAATCCGAGCTCATTGCTCCTGGAAAGATCGTGCAGCGTTCTCCATTTGCTCGTTTGGCACTTTCAATGACCGGACAGGAAAGATTGGCGAGTGTCGCTGACCGGTTCCGGCATGCTGGCTTCACTTGCGAGTTTCAGGCCGATGAAAAAACCATGCTCTGGAGCAAACTTGCGTTCCTGGGACCGTTCGCTCTGACAGGAACCGCTAGCGACAAGGACAAGCAGGGAATTTTTGCCGACTCAGCGTGGCGTGTCCGGCTCGAATCCGCCGTGGGCGAAGCCTGCACCGTCGCCGCTGCCGACGGAGCGGCCGTCGATCGCGAAAAAATTATCGCTACACTGGCAGCACTGCCCGCAACGATGCGCAGCTCTATGCAGAAGGATGTGTCCGCTGGCCGCGTGCCGGAGCTGGACGCCATTGGTGGCACAATCATTCGCGCTGGACAGCGCTATAGGCTCGATGTCCCGGTAACTCGCGAACTGGTTGCGAGAATCCAGGAGCGCCTGGGCACACTGCACGTGGCTTCGGCGTCATAGCAAAAAGATACAGCCCGGGACGGCCTCTGAAGCGCGCCCATGAAACTTTTTGACCCCTCGAGAATCGCATTAGGGTGCTGAAGCGCGGACAAGCTCGGTGGGTGTTACCTATTCTCAAAGGACGACTGCTCACAGTTGACATAAAAGCTGTCGGTGAAAATGAGCGCAATACAGTCGCAATCGCGAACTAACGAAGCGCATCTAATAAAGAGGGTCTGCGACGGAGAACGAGAAGTTTTCTATGAGTTGGTGCGCCCTTACGAGCGCATGGTGTACGCCACCGCCATTTCCATCGTGAAAAACCCAGAGGATGCCGAGGAAGTCGCACAAGAGGCGGTATTAAAAGCCTTTTCGAAGCTGAACACCTTTCGTGGTGAATCGAAGTTTAGTACCTGGCTGATACAAATCACCTATAACGAAGCAAAAATGAAATTGCGCAAGGCGCATTCGAACCTTTACGAATCCATTGACGATACGCAGCAAAGCGAAGACGGAGAATTCTGGCCCAAAGACTATGCCGATTGGCGCCCCATCCCCTCGGAATTGCTGGAAGAAAATGAGATACGGCAAGCCGTGCAGGACGCCATCAGTGCGCTTAGCGCCAATTACCGCGAAGTCCTGATCCTCAGGGATGTTCAGCGTTTGAGCATCAAGGAAACCACCACCATCCTGGGAATCTCAGAAGGCAGCGTCAAGACTCGGCTTCATCGAGCAAGGTTACTATTAAGGGACAGCCTGGCTCCGGGAATCGACGGCTGCTGGATTAAAGGTCAGCCCTACAAAAAGGTGCGACCATGGTGATTAGAGAAGGACGCAATGGCCACCATTGAAATTAGCTGCGTTGAAGTGTGGCGGGAAATCTCCAATTACCTTGACAGGGAGATTTCTGCCGATTTGCGCGAAAGAATGGAGAAGCATTTCAGCGCCTGCGCACATTGCACAGCAGTGCTGGACGGGACACGAAACGTCGTAGGGTTGGTTGGTGACGGAACGTTGTTTCAAATGCCTGAAGGGTTCAATAAGCGCTTGTACGAAAAGATTCGAAACCTTCCGCCTAGTGCGCCGCGCGAGTAAGTCCGCTTTCCCGGAAGGGATCCGCAATGTCTTGATTATCGATGTACATCCACAGCTTCCACTTTCCTTTTTTGTTTTTTCGCCAGATGTCTACGTAGCGATCCCGGCGATATATCGCTGCGCCGCCGTGCTTAGACATGAGCGTAAAGTCATGCCAGCCGTAGTCGTAGGCAATGTCTCCTTGTAGGCGGATCTCGATCACCACAATCACTAGCTTTACCGTAAAGCGTTCAAATAAGTCCGCCAGTCGAGTTTTCAATACCTCCAGGCCACTCTCGCCGAATTCACTTGGGGCCCCGTCCGTAAAACTAACCAAGTCTGGATCAGCAATGGCCAGCATTCGGGAGACATCGCCAAGATTGAAGCATTCTCGAAATTCAGTCTTGACTGCATTGATGGCATACAGGTCGTCCATTGTTGCATCTCCGTTAATTAATCAAATTTTACGTTCATCTTTTTCGTACTTCTATCGTTAGAAGGTTAGTGCCGATGGAAAGGCTTGTGCGGCGTCGTGAACGCTGCGAAACGAATGTGTTGGTAAGGTGTGTCGGCGACATCGAAGGTGTAGTCACTTGCTCAGGAGTTTGATTTAGCGACGGCATGAATTGCGTCGAGTACAAGCTCTGGCTGATCCTGCATGATCCAGTGGGTGCTCTTGTCGGCGAAGATATGACGGCCTTGCGGCAAACGTTGGGTGATGAGCATGTGCTGTTCGCGCCTGTTTGGGGGTGTGGACTTCGCGGACAGAAGAACTACCGGCTTATCACACAAATTGTCCAGCTCCGCGATGCGCCTTGCAGATTCCGGAAGGCTCTCGAGTTGGCTCGCGATGGTGTTACAGAATTTCTCTTGAACCCAGAAGACCGACGCCATCTGTCTTTCAATGGGCGGCAAATTCCAGAACCAGGGACTGGAAACGGATCCGGAATCGGCCGGTGTTCCTCGACTGATCAGTCGCACCATATGGCTTGCGGCTTTCTTTGCTCTCGAGTTCAACAGGAACGCAACAAAACGAATAACACCCGCGCGGCTGAGCAGCGCGGCTCGGCGGCATACTGTCGCGCCGATGCTGGAGCGTTTCAGATCGTGCTCCGAGGGCGGATTCCATTCGGCTGGAACGACGGGATCGACCAACACCATTCCCGCGATTTTCTTAGGATAGCGCGCCGCAAATAAGGGCATGGTGAGTCCACCGAAAGAATGGCCGACCAGAATATACGGCCCGGGAATGGCCGCCAGTTCCAGCAACGAATGAAGTTCATCGACGATGCGCTCGGCGGTTCGCGGCATGGGACCGATGTCGCTCCAGCCCAGCCCGGCGCGGTCGTACGTGACGACGCGATACGATTCAGCAAGTTTGCGGCGGATGTCAGTCCAGCTCAGGTTTGTGGACATCAAACCGGCTTCGAGAATAACTGTGGGGCTTCCTTGGCCTTCCTCCAGCAAATGCAAACGATGAGTTCCTAGATTGACCAATTTGCCGGGCGGCGGATGGAGCTTCGCGCCTCTTCGCTCGCCTACTTTTTGGTAGGTCATGCCGAACAACAGGCCAAGTATTAGAAATCCGCCAATCCAGATAAAAGTGTGGATCAATCTTGCATCCTCTTTTGCGAACCGCAGTCTTTGGATGCTTCAACTTCGAGAGCGGCTATGCAGCAACTCTGCGGCCTGAAAACCCGCCTCAACGCAATCGCCGATGGAGCGGCCCGCTAGATAATTACCAGCAAGAAAAAGGCCCGGCAACTCGTCCGCAGCTGCGCGAATTTCTTTCACTCTTTGCGCATGACCAACGTTGTACTGTGGCAGCGCACGCGGGTATTTCCACGTCATGCGGTCGATCGGCGGGCCGGTGATGCCCAGAACGGCGGCGTTTTCCGCTTCGACTTGTTGCACTAGCGAATCGTCTGACATCTTGGGAAGATTGCCATCACTGCCGCGCGCAGCAAAACTGGTCATCACTACCGTTCCGCTCGGAGCGTGCGCGGGGAATAATGATGAATTCCAGAATGTGCAAATTGTACGGAATCCCTCGCGCCGGGGAACCATGAATCCAAAACCATCCAGCCGATGACGCATTTGTTTTCGATCGAAGGCGGACGAGACGACGTCCATCGGCGCGTGTTCAATTGCCGCGAGCAGCGAGGACAGCTTCGGCATACTTTCAATTAACAGCGGTGCAGCCGCGTATGCTGGGGTTGCCAGCACGACGGCGTCGGCATTGATTTCATCGCCGCTGGACAAGAGTATCCGCCAACTTGGCGTTCCTTCGTCTCCGCCATTTCGTACGGCGAGGGATTTGACGTTGACGCCGAATCGAAGATCCCCTCCCAACTTTCTCGCCAAGGATTCAACGAGGGTGCCCATGCCTTCTCTGAACGAGCCGAGGGATGGTAAAGCATCGGTGACGTGCAAATCCTTGCGCTTCAGATTTGAATTGTTTGCTGACGGCGTTTCTGACGCGGACTTGGCGCCAGTATCTCGTTTTTTTCTGTACGAGCGAACGGCGCCGCGTACCACGCTGCCCCGGCTTCGCTCCCATTCGACGAGCGCTGGAAACGCGCTGTGCATGCCCATTTTGTGGGGATCACCAAAAAAAATCGTGGAAATAAACGGGTCGACCAGGTAGTCCAAAACTTCCGCGCCAAATTTGCGAGCAACAAATTCCGCCAGTGATTCCTCTCCAGCAGGCGGGTGCGAGTGGCGGAATACTTCGCTGAGGACACGATATTTGGACTTGAGACCGACCAGACTGGTCGTCAGCAGGCCACCCGCGGAGAAAGGCGCTCGATGCAACTCGCCATTTCGCAGGATGTAGCGCTTCGCCCGGGGATCACCCGCGATAAATTCGTTTTGCAGGCCTAGTTCGCGGATCAGCGCCCATACCGGTTTTGGAAATCGCGGACACTGTGGACCTGCTTCAAACAAAAATCCGTTTCTTCTGACCGTGGAAATTACTCCACCGGCTTTATCGGAAGCCTCCAGAATCAATGCGCGGATTCCCAGCTGTTGCAGGCGAAATGCGCACGCCAATCCGGTGATGCCCGCGCCGATCACCACTGCTTTGCGTATGTCCGCCACAGCATGTAATTTTATCAAATGGACTGGGTTGCCAGTTTGGCATGAAAAAGAACGGCAGGGATGCTGAGTTTCTGGCAAGTCTGCTTCGAGGGCGGCCGTGCGGTCGCTAGCCGATTTCGTCGGGAAGTACGCGGCTAACGGGGACGAAGTTGCGCTACGCCACCGGCGCGGGTATCGCATGGAAACCTGGAGCTACGCGCGAATAGTGCAGGGAGCGAATCGCCTGGCTCGCGAATTGGAATTTCGCGGCATCGGCAAAGGGGACGCCGTTTTGTTATGGGGCGAAAATTCGCCCGAATGGATTGTGGTGTTTTTTGGCTGCCTGCTGCGCGGCGCGGTGATTGTTCCGGTGGACCACGGCTCTACAGTTGAATTTGCGGCGCGCATCGCACGCGAGGTCAATGCAAAGCTGATCTTTCGCGCCCGCACACTTCCCGATCCCGATTTACCGATTCCCCTTGTTGTGCTCGACTCCGTTTCGCCACTCACGGCGGCTCGAGACTCCGCGCCATATCCTGCGCCCTCGCTATCACGCAACGACACGCTGGAAATTATCTTTACCTCCGGTACCACCTCAGAACCACGCGGCGTGGTGATCTCTCATGGCAACGTGCTCGCCAACCTCGAACCGCTCGAACGCGAAATCCGGAAGTATCTTCGCTACGAGCGCATCTTTCATCCTCTGCGATTCCTGAACCTGCTTCCCTTGAGTCATGTGTTTGGACAAATGCTGGGGATATTCATTCCGCCTTTTTTGGCAGGCACGGTAATTTTTATCGATTCTTTGAAGCCTTCCGAGATTGTCGATGTGATTCGGCGCGAGCGTGTATCTGTTTTGGTAGCCGTCCCTCGATTTATCGAGTCTCTGCAACGCGAAGTCCAATACAAAGTGGAACGCGACGGCCTAACGCGGCGATTCAACGAAAATTTTGCGCGTGCCGAGAATGAGCACTTTCTTCGGCGCTGGTGGCGTTTCCGACGAATCCGCTCCCGTTTTGGTTGGAAGTTCTGGGCGTTCATCTCCGGAGGAGCTGCCCTGCCCGAACACGTGGAAACATTCTGGAACCGTCTCGGGTATGCCGCGATTCAGGGATACGGCATGACGGAAACCACTTCGCTGATCAGCCTGAATCATCCTTTTCATACTGCGCAAGGCTCAATTGGCAAAGTCTTCCCCGGAGTGGAAGTTCGCGTCGACGAGCACGGCGAAATTCTGGTCCGTGGTGAAAATGTCGCCAAGGCTTATCGCCGGGAGGATGGAGCGCAGCCCGTCGCGGAAGTCGACGGGTGGTTCCGCACCGGGGACTTGGCGGAAACGGACGACGGTGGGCGGCTGTATTTTAAGGGGCGCAAGAAAAACGTAATCGTCACGCCTTCGGGGATGAATGTATATCCCGAAGATTTGGAAAAAGCATTGCGTCGCCAGCCAGGCGTGCGAGATTGTGTTGTGATCGGGCTCGAACGCGACGGTAACGCCGAGCCATGTGCCGTGCTCTTGATGGATGGCGCGGGTTCGAATCCCGAATCAGCGGTGCAGAACGCCAATGGTTCGCTCGCGGAATATCAACAGATTCGGCAGTGGTTCCCGTGGCCCGATGCCGATTTTCCACGAACGCCAACTCTGAAGCCGCTGCTCTCGCCCATCCGCGAATTTGTAAACGCGAAAATCGGTGCCGCGTCGCCGTCGGACGATGGAGAAAGTGTCCTCGCTTCCCTGATCACCAAAATCACGGGCAGGCCGGTTGCCTCCGGCTCGCGAAATTCCGCTCTTGAGGCGGACTTGAAACTGACTTCGCTCGATCGTGTCGAATTGATGAGCGCTCTCGAAGATCGCTATCAAACGGAACTCAACGAAGTACGATTTAGCGAATCGGCAAGCATCGCACAACTTGAGAAAATTCTCACCGAGACTCGCGCGGCGTCCGTTGAGCATGCCTATCCGCGTTGGTCGCAAAGCTGGCTTGTGACCGCCGTTCGTCTGGCGGTCTACTACCTGTTAGCGTGGCCCGCGACCTATCTTCTTGCGGCGCCTCGAGTGCGAGGCCGCGAAAATCTGCGCGGACTTCACGGACCGGTTTTGGTTATTTCCAACCACATAACCTATCTGGATATCGCTTGGATTCTTCCTGCCTTGCCCGCGCGTTTTCGCAATCGCCTGGCTACCGCTATGGGGGGTGAACGACTCGCCCGCATGCGCCGGCCGCCCAAAGAAATGAACTTGTTCGGACGTCTTCACGAACGGCTGGATTATTTTCTGGTGTTGGCGCTTTTCAATGTGTTCCCTTTACCCCAAAAGTCTGGCTTCCTGAAGAGTTTCTCGTTTGCCGGAGATCTCGCGGATCGTGGCTGGAATATCCTGGTGTTCCCGGAGGGACAAACAACGCCCGACGGAAGCATAGTCGCATTCCAATCCGGCATCGGCCTGCTGGCGAAACAATTAAATATCCCCGTTGTGCCCGTACGGCTTTCCGGACTTTATGATCTGAGACAGCAAAATCGCACCTTGGCACCTCCGGGCCACGTGAAAGTCGTGGTCGGGCAGCCGGTTCGCTTCTCCCCGGACCAGGACGCAAATGAGATTACGCGCGAGATTGAACTCCGCGTGACTGAACTCTAGCAACCGGCAGTGAAAGTCGATCTCTGGAAATCCTAAGGCCCTCCGGGTTAATATTGCTCCACTGCCTTTAGAATCGTCATGATTCGCAAACGCAAAATCATCGCCTACATCACTACCAGCGCCGACGGCTTTATTGCCAGGTCCGATGGCTCCATCGACTGGCTTGATCGTCCCCGTCCGAAGGGTGGCTATGGTATGGGTGCGTTCTATAAATCGATCGACACGACCCTATGGGGAAGGAAGACGTACGATATGGCGCTCGACTTTCAGAAGAAAGGCGTGGCGGGGACGGACTTCGATACAAAAGTTAAAAACTATGTTTTCACACGCAGGTTGCCGCAATCGCCAGCGCCTGCGGGCGTGCAGTTCGTGAGCGAAACAATCAAAGAGTTCGCGACTCGTCTGAGGGCGGGAAAAGGGAAGGACATCTGGATGATGGGTGGCGGGGGCATCATTGGATCGTTTCTCGATGAAGGCGAGATCGATGAGTTCATCATCAACGTGATTCCGACATTTATAGGCGAGGGCATTTCGTTGATCGCGCCGCGCCGTCGCACTGTGCGGCTGACCCTGATCTCATGTACGAAGTTCACAGATGGCGTGGTTAAGCTGCACTATGCAGTCCGCAACTAATCTTCACCCCTTGGCAGACGTGAGCAAGTCTGCGTTCCTGAACGGCTGCTAAACTGTCGGTGATTGCTGATTCCTGCGATGAATCGGGACCCAACGAATCGCCACGAAAACCGCGATCAACGCCACAAGCATTGCGATGGAAGCGAATTTTTGATGCACCACAAATTGCCGCGCCGCCGCTCCATAACGCACGCCTAAAAACCCCTCCATAAAGAATAGTGCGCCACGCCCCACAAGAGTTCCCACTACAAACTCAACGAAAGGCACCTGAAAAACTCCCTGCGCAATTACAAACGGCTTAAATGGCACAGGGAACGGAGCAATTGCGGGCAGCAACACGGATGTAAGTGGATATTTCTGGACCCACTTCCGAACCCGGCCTGAAGGCTGTTGCTGTTTGTCGCGGTAGTAAGCTTGACCGCCCTTCCGCGCTAGCGCGTAGATCCAGATGCAGCCCGCCACCGAACCGATTGCTGCCATCGCCGCGTAATACGGCATCCTTAAAGGATTGCGGCTGGACAGATCCACAACGATGAGATCTGTAACCAACGGTAGTGGAACGAACGACGAATCAAGAAACGCGGAAAGAAATACTCCAACGCCACCTAGCGCCGGCAACGTCGCCTTTACCCAAGTCGTGACTCGAGCCCAATACAATGTGCCAACTCCTAGTAAGGACACCGCGGAACACGAGTCACGTTTAGTGATTGTTTTTTCTTGATTTCTTTCGCAGGTCTGGCCAGAACTCTTTAATCATATATGTGGCCGCGTCCCAGGCCATTTGTGTGCCCCAAACACTCATCACATTGCTAAAGCTCTGCTCGCTGTGCGCATGATAGGTGTAGGTCGAAATAGCAGCAGCGGATACTCCCCCCATTAGTTCGGAGTAGTTGAGTTGCGTGCGGCCGGAATCGGAGCGGGTGATTAAAACTCTGGCCACCGCATGAGCAGTGCGCTTCCGGAAGCCTCCATGGCCCAGTTGGTAATAACGCGGATCCTGATGGAGTACGGAGGGAAAGACAGCGCTCGCCATGAAATTCTCAATGGCGTTGTCCGCATAGGATGTGCCGTAACGCTTTGCGTAACCTTGTGCGCCTTGTCCGTAGGACGGATTGCTGTTGCTCGCCTGCCCCAGCCCGGCGACAAATCCAACTAGAACAAATTCGAACGGATCGAAAACGCCGCGCGCTACCACTTTAAACTTTTGACCTGAACTTAACGCAGGAATCCTGTCCGCATCCTCAACGGTAAGGAAGTTCGGCATGGTCCAGAAAATGCGATCGTTCGAAGTACCGCTTTTAATTTCTTGTGGCTCTTGCAGCGGAGGAATGGTCTGCTGGGGAAATGTTTTTTCTTCAGACAAGCCCGCCGCATCGGGCAGCGGCGCGAGCCTGATTATTGAATCGGGAGCTGTGCTCGCGCGGGAGAGAGGTAAGTTCGCGAGTTGTAATTCTTGCCCCCACATTGCCACAGGCGTCAGAAAAAAAACTACCACTATCGCGCAATATATACAGAACTGCACGTAAGACTGCCTTGACCGGAAAGCGCCGTGGTTCCCTGACAAAGGATGGCCCTCTTTCACGGAAAAGTAGATGCATCCAGATAACATAAAGACACATGCGTCTGCATGTTTTTTCCTTTGGTGCTATAGCGTACAGACCTTTTTTTTTCGATTCGGATTGTATCTACCACACGACTTTTTGAATCAAAAGCGTTATAACACAGATGCTAACTCTTTCTCGCCAGCCACTAGAAGGAGTGCGTAGGGCAAGGCGGAGTAAGAGACATCCGGGTAGTGAGTATCGAACAGACGCGTCCTCCGTTCGGCGGCTGCGTTATCTCACGAGCATCGAGGAGTCGACTTATGTCCGAAATGCAGCAACCGCTTCCAACTATTCCTTCTTCTCCGTTTCGCCTGGACGTGCCGTTACACAGCTTGCTTCAACAACCACCGGAAAAACATGCGCCGGATTATTCGAAGCAGCTTCAGACTCTGCCGACCCCCGTTTTCCCGCAACATCCCGAGCTCATGCATGATTTGGACGCTGAAGATATTGCCGCCCACAATCACGTTTTACAGACCGGCCAGAGGTACTGGCCGGCCTCCCGCATTTTTCAGACCATGCGCGGCTGGATGTTTCCGTATTTCAAATCACGCATCCTGCCTGGCGATTTCCAACCGATCATCGCGTACCTGTTTACCGAATGGAAATGCAATCTCGATTGTCACTATTGCTGGTCTTACGACAATCGCATCAAAGGCATGACCGAAGACACCGCGCGGCGCGCGATTGACTGGCTTGCCACCACACCCGCCCGCGTGCTCGCTCCTACTGGCGGTGAACCACTGCTGCGCCCTGACTTTGTGCACAAGGTGATGTACTACGCCGCGAAAAAAGATTTCTGGGTTTACCTGGCGACCAATGCGCGACTGCTCCGCCCCGATGTCACTGACCGCCTCGCCGATGCGGGAATCGCCACCATCAATTTTGCCGTCGACACGATTAAAGAAAGGCCCGGCCTGCCAAAGGCCTTCGAACACGTGCGCGCCAACTTCGACTACCTGGTAAGGCGCCAGTATCGCTACGGCTACACCGTTTTCTTCAACACAAATATTTGTCGCACCAACATCGATGATGTGAAACAACTGGTCGAAATCGCCCACGCCAACGGCATCTCGCTTACATTTCATATCAATGAAGCGCCCATGATGGAGCAGCCGCACTTCAAGCATCTCAGCGAAAACGATACCTACATTCGTCCCGAAGATTTTCCGGTCGTGGATGATTTACTCGATTGGCTAATTGACAAGCAGCGCCAGGGCTACAAGATGGTCGACTCCATTCCGCGCCTGCAGAATATGAAAGGGTTCATGCGCGGGGTGGGAGAGCATTGGGGCTGCCGCGCGGGCCAGAACTGGCTGATCATCCGCACCGACGGAACGCTCGCTCCGTGTTTCCCGATGTACAACGCAAAATACGATTGGGGCGCCGTCGAAACTCAAAAATTCGATCTCAAACAACTCGCCGACATGAAACAAGGCTGCGAGCCCCACTGCTTCTCAACACTTGGCTACAACGTGGCGTACTGCTACGACGTGTCTCGTGTAATGAAGTGGCTCTGGAAACAAGCAATGAATGGCTTTCAGGGCGTAACCGGAAGTTTTGAATAGGTCCCGAGCGCTGGCTTACTCGTTCAGCAAGAGTGCGGTGCTCGAAAGCCGCCGACAAAGCATTTTCATGCGGTCCTGACCATGGCGTTCGTACCGACCTTGGTTTTCTTGAGAATGCCGACCCGATTTTCGCTGCCGTGGCCGTCGCCAGTTACAACTTCAGATTCGACAGTCGGCAGGGCTCACAAACCTGCTTGTCCGCCGGGCCGGATAACATTTCGAAGTCCGCGCGAATCGTCGATAACGATGTACAGGGCAATCAAGTGATCTCGCGCGAGGGCAGCAACGGCTTCACGTGCATGCCCGGCAATCCCAACGTCGTCGGCGAGCCCCCATGTGCGCCGATGCCCCATCGAGGTGGCGGCGCACTGGATGATCATGTGGCCGTTCGATCCACAAACGACCCGACTGCCGACCACTCACAAAACGACCGGCGCGTACATCATGTTTGCTGGATCGCCATACGCGCACATGCACATCATGGGCGCCCATAGACATAGGAATTTAAAAAGGAGAAATGCAATGTCTGTCGCCCAAGCCACAACTCAACGCCCCCCGTTGCCGCCATTTACCCGCGAAACGGCTATTCAGAAGGTTCGACTGGCCGAAGACGCCTGGAACTCTCGTGATCCGGAAAAAGTGTCGCTAGCTTACACCGTTGACTCACGCTGGAGAAACCGCTCGGAATTTGTGAACGGAAGACCAGAGATCGTCGTGTTCCTCAGACGCAAATGGACGAAAGAGCTGGATTACCGGCTGATCAAAGAGCTTTGGGCGTTTGAGGGAAACCGTATCGCCGTGCGCTTTGCCTATGAATGGCACGATGACTCCGGCAATTGGTTTCGCTCGTATGGCAATGAGAATTGGGAGTTCGCTGAGAACGGGCTGATGCGCTTGCGGCTTGCTTCCATCAACGATCTGCCCATCAAGGAGACGGACCGCAAATATCACTGGGGACTAGGACGGCGCCCGGATGATCATCCGGGACTAAGCGATCTGGGTCTCTAAGCGCTAAATCCATTCACGTGCCGTCAAGCACTTTCATCGGAGGGGGAGACATGCCGTTAGTTCGAATCGATTTGGCCGAAGGAAAATCGGAAGAATACCGCGAAAAGGTTGGCGAAATCGTTTACCAAACATTGGTGGATATTCTCAGTGTCCCGAAGCACGACCGCTTCCAGGTCATTACCGAGCATAGGAAAAGTGGGTTGTCTTTCGATCGGGACTACCTGGGCATCCATCGATCAGACGACTGCATTTTCTTACAGATCACATTGAACAGCGGCCGCTCCGTAGAGCTGAAGCAGCGCTTCTACAAAGCGCTCGCAGACGGTTTGCACCAGGGCGTAAAGCTGCGCAGAGAGGATGTTTTTATAAATCTGGTTGAAGTGCCAAAGGAGAACTGGTCGTTTGGCAACGGTGAGGCGCAATACGCCAAATAGTTCCACAGCGCACCTCTGGTAACCCATTTGTCAGAATCGGCACCCCCGCGCGGCGATCGATGCTTGCCGGTAGCCGTCCAGAGTCCAACAATCTTGTCCCTCATCATGACGCAGGACGTAATAATTTCCATCATCCGCTCGCACTCGAAAATACATCGCGCCGGGCGAATACCATTGATCGTCGACTTCCTCAACGTTGTATTCTCTATCGCGAATGCGAAAGCGTGACGGACGTTCGTCAGCGCGATAGCCGGAATAACAATGAACTTGAATCTGGCTCATGCCTCGCCCTGGAAACCGTTTCATCATATCCCAATAGGAGACGAGCAATAGAATTTGCTTGCGTCGGTTCAATCACGCCAACGCTAAGTTCATAAGGCTTTCCGGTAACGGTTCCGTGGCGGAATCTCGAGAGAAAGCTTCCGCCGCCAAGATGCTGGCATGGATATCGCTCTTTGCTCTCGGCCCCATTTCACGCATTCTGGCTGGCGTGCGCTAAAATCGTTGTAGTGTCGTGTTCAAGTTTGCCGGGATAAACTTGCAATCCCAGCTTTTCTCGCGGCCGGTAACCGACGACTTCGATACGACTCCGGGAGGGCAGTACGATGGCTTCAGCGACGGTCGGCTCAGCAAAGCCTCACGAATCCAAGCAACCTCTATCCCAAGAAGAGCTTCGCAAAATGCACGCTTACTGGCGTGCGGCAAATTACCTCTCGGTTGGCCAAATCTATCTCTATGCGAATCCGTTGCTCCAGGAGCCGCTGAAACTTGAACACATCAAGCCGCGCTTGCTCGGGCATTGGGGCACAACTCCCGGGCTGAATTTTATCTACGTGCATTTCAACCGGCTCATCAAGAAATACGATCTGAATGTCATTTACGTAACCGGTCCCGGACACGGTGGACCTGGACTCGTCGCCAATACTTATCTCGAGGGCACTTACAGCGAAGTCTACCCGCACATCTCCCAAACCGTGGACGGGATCAGAAGGCTGTTCAAGCAATTCTCGTTTCCAGGCGGAATTCCCAGTCACGTCGCGCCGGAAACGCCGGGCTCGATTCATGAAGGCGGTGAACTCGGATACTCCATTGCTCACGCCTTTGGCGCCGCTTTCGACAATCCGGACTTGCTGGTCTGTTGTGTGGTAGGCGATGGCGAGGCTGAAACTGGGCCGCTCGCCGCGAGCTGGCACTCCAATAAGTTTCTGAATCCGGCCCGCGACGGCGCGGTTCTTCCGATTCTGCATCTCAACGGCTACAAGATCGCCAACCCCACTATCCTCGGTCGTATGAGTGACGCAGACCTGACTCAGCTTTTCGCCGGTTATGGTTACAAGCCTTATTTCGTAGAGGGTCACGAACCGCAAGCCATGCACCAACTGATGGCTGCTACGCTCGACACCATCGTTGAAGAAATCACGGCCATCCAACAAAAAGCCCGCGCGGGGCAACCCGATGGCCCACCCGTCTGGCCGATGCTCATTTTGCGAACGCCGAAGGGCTGGACCGGACCCAAAATAGTGGATGGGAAGCCCGTGGAAGGAACTTGGCGCGCACATCAAGTCCCCGTCACAGATTTCAGAAAGCCTGAGCACCTGAAGATCCTGGAAGATTGGATGAAGAGCTATCAGGCTCAGGACCTATTCGATGAGCACGGCAAACTCCTTCCGGAATTGAAGGAATTAGCGCCACCCGGAAATCGCAGGATGGGCGCGAATCCTAACGCGAACGGCGGCATTTTGCTCAAAGGCCTGGTCATGCCGGACTTTCGCGAATATGCCGTGAAAGTATCCAAGCCCGGCACAAGCATCGCCGAAGCCACTCGCGTGCTAGGAACTTTGCTCCGCGATGTCATGAAGCTCAACGCGGGCTCGAAAAACTTCCGAGTCTTCGGCCCGGATGAGACTGCTTCCAATCGGTTGGACGCCTTATACGAAGCCACCAACAAAGTCACTATGCAACCGATCGAGCCCACCGACGAGCATCTTTCGAGAGACGGCCGCGTCATGGAAGTCTTGAGCGAGCATATGTGCCAGGGTTGGCTGGAAGGCTATCTGCTCACCGGCCGCCACGGTTTTTTCTCCTGCTATGAAGCCTTCATCCACATCGTGGATTCCATGTTCAATCAGCATGCAAAATGGCTGAAGGTGACGCACAAGATTCCTTGGCGTCGCCCCATCGCCTCATTGAACTACCTGCTTACTTCCCACGTCTGGAGACAGGATCACAATGGCTTCACTCACCAGGATCCCGGCTTCATCGATCACGTTGTAAACAAAAAAGCGGACATTGTCCGCGTCTATTTGCCTCCAGACGCCAATACGCTCCTTTCCGTTGCCGATCACTGCCTCCGCAGCAAAAACTATGTCAACGTAATCGTCGCCGGAAAGCAGCCCGCGTTGCAGTATCTGGATATGCAGGTGGCCATTGAGCATTGCACCAGCGGAATCGGCATTTGGCAATGGGCCTCGAATGACCAAGGGATGGAACCCGACGTGGTTATGGCTTGTGCGGGCGACGTTCCAACACTGGAAACTCTAGCCGCCGTCGATTTGCTGCGTCAGCATTTCTCAGACATCAAAATCCGCGTCGTCAATGTCGTTGACCTGATGGCCCTTGAGCCTTCCACCGAGCATCCCCATGGACTATCCGACCGCGAATTCGATTCCATCTTCACCATCAATAAGCCGGTGATCTTTGCCTATCACGGATATCCTTCGCTGATTCACCGCCTCACGTATCGCCGCACCAATCACGACAATTTCCACGTTCACGGCTACAAAGAAGAAGGAACGACAACCACCCCATTCGACATGACGGTCCTAAACGATTTGGATCGTTTTCATCTTGCTGGCGACGTGGTGGATCGCGTGGCTCGTTTGCAACGCGTCGGCGCACACTTCAAGCAACTCCTGCGCAATAACCTCGCCGAACACAAACAATACATCTGCGAGCATGGTGACGACCTGCCCGAAATTCGCGATTGGAAATGGCCTCACTAGCCGATGAAAATCCTCGTGCTCAATTCGGGCTCCAGCAGCCAGAAAAGCGCTTTGTACGAGATTTCCGGTTCACTTCCAGTAGAACCGTCTACACCCGCGTGGCAAGGAAAAATCGAATGGAACGGCGATCAAGCCGAAATGCAGGCGCAAAATTCCCAAGGCGCGAATCTGAAGCATCGCTTGAAAGTGGAATCGCGGCGCCACGCCATCGAGCAATTGGTCAACAGTTTGTGGACTGGAGATACTCGCGTCGTTTCCGCTCCATCTGAAATCGACATCGTAGGTCATCGCATCGTTCACGGCGGCAAAGAATTTGAAGAAGCAACTATCCTCACGCCCGAAGTGAAATCAGCAATCGCTCGCATGTCTGTTTTTGCACCGCTCCATAATCGCGCGGAACTAGAAGGAATCGACATTGTCGAGAAATACCTTGGGAACGTTCCGCAGGTTGCGGTTTTCGACACCGGCTTTCACAGCCGATTGCCGAAAGCCGCCGCCGTATATGCGGGTCCGTACGAATGGCTCGCACAAGGAATACGGCGATACGGCTTTCACGGTATCAATCATCAGTACTGCGCCGGACGCGCAGCGCAACTTCTCGGCCGCGAACTGAATTCCTTGAAGCTTGTGACCTGCCATCTCGGCAACGGTTGTTCCCTCGCGGCGATTCTTCACGGCCGCAGCGTCGATACCACCATGGGCTTTACTCCCTTGGACGGCTTGATGATGGGGACCAGATCAGGCTCGCTCGATCCAGGAATTCTCACGTATTTGATGCGCGAAGAAAAATCTACGGGAGAGCAGCTCGACAATTTGCTGAATACGAAATCGGGTTTGCTGGGAATTTCTGGCATCTCCGGCGACATGCGCCAAATTCTTACGGCCATGAAGGACGGAAATCCGCGAGCGAAGCTGGCTTTTGAAATGTTCGTGCACCACCTTCAATCCGCTATCGGTGCGATGATCGCCGTACTCGGCGGAATAAATGCGTTGATCTTCACCGCAGGCATCGGCGAAAACTCGCCCGAAGCGCGAGCAGCCTCTTGCGCCAATTTTGGATTCCTGGGTCTGAAGCTCGACGGCGCAAAAAATACCCAGTCCCCTGTGGACCAGGAAATTTCCCTCTCTGATTCAGCCGTTCGCGTGCTCATCATTCGCGCGCAGGAAGACTGGGCCATTGCCAGCGATTGCTGGCGGCTAGCTTCCGTAAGCCAAGGACACGCCGGCACGAATTAGTAAAAGCGCCTGCGGCACTCCCACCCATTCAATCGAGTTTTTATCGGGTCTTATTTGACGCACGAGCGACCAACTCGTCCAATCTCGAAAGCAAGAGCTTTAGGATGGGAGACTCGTTCGACTTTTTGTAACCGAGGACCAGCTCGACACTCGGCGCGGCTCCCTTGAGAGGACGACTCGTTACAGAGGAGGTCAGAAAGTTCTGGGCGTAAGCCGGTAACAGCCCTATGCCGCCTGTCGACGCTACTAAGGTCACTCCCATGACCACGTGGTCCACCTCGTGATCTGGCGTAATTTTGATTCCGGAGCGCTTCAGGTAATTGTCAATCACCCCACGCAGCACGGGAGCCGTATTCGAAACGCTCACGAATATCTCGCCCACTAGATCCCTCGGACTGATCGCTTTGAGCGCCGCGAGACGGTGGTTACTTGGCAAGACCGCCACCAAGGGCTCCTTGACCAGAAGACGGAACGCCAAGTCAGGCGCCCCTTGTTCCCGCCGAAGAAATGCCGCATCGATTTTTCCTTTCGAAAGGCCGTCAGCAAGCTGCGGCGAATATTGGCTCGATATCATCACGTCGATGTTCGGCAGTGCGTCGCGTAAGATCTTTATGGCTTCCGGCATCCACGTCAGTTCGTGCCCGGTAAGAAAGCCCATCGTGAAGCATGGCTTGGCCGGATGAGCGACCCGCCGTGCAGCTTCCGCTGCCGCTTCAACCTGCGATAACACGGAGCGGGCGGGATCGACAAAGGCTCGGCCTGCCGGTGTCAGTTCGATGCCGCGAGCGCGGCGCGTCAGGAGTTGCGCACCAATCTCTTCCTCCAGGTCCCGGATCTGGCGACTCAACGAAGGTTGTGAGGTGTGCAGTTTTCGTGCTGCCACCGTCAGACTGCCGGCCTCGACAACCGCGACGAAATACCGAACATGTCGTAATTCCATCCCCGCTCCCATACTTGTGAAGCATCGCTCTCAGTCTAACAAAGTATGCTTCAACGCCGTTACCGTGAGCCACCCGCGCAATCTAACGAAGTGAATCTAAGATGCGTTGGGCCAGTAACAAAATTTAGCTCATGCCTGATAAGCATAGGTCTAGTTCAAGGAGAAGGAAAATGTCAAAGAAATTGGAAGGAAAGATTGCACTCATTACCGGCGGCTCGCGCGGCATTGGTGCTGCGATCGCTAAGCGTCTGGCTGCGGACGGAGCGAACGTGGCCATCACCTACACGAAGGGTGGCGACGCAGCCGCGTCGGTCGTCAAAGAAATTGAACGCGCTGGCCGAAAGGCGATCGCGATTCAGGCGGACGCCGCCGATGCCGACGCCGTCAAAGCTGCAGTCGAAAAAACCGTGGCGACCTTCGGCCGACTTGATGTGCTTGTAAACAATGCCGGCACAGCCATTCCCAAAAGGTTCGAGGAGACCTCGCTGGAAGAGATGGATCGCGTGCTCGACATCAACGTACGCGGGGTATTCGTCGCCACGCAGGCGGCGCTGAAGCACATGAATAAAGGTGGTCGCATTATCATGATCGGTTCGGCAGTGGGCGAGCGTGCCGTTGCGCCCGGGCTTGTGCCCTACGCGGCCACGAAAGGAGCCGTCAAGATGTTCACTCAGGCGCTGTCCAGAGAGGTCGGGAGCCGGGGCATCACGGTCAACAATGTCCAGCCGGGTCCGATCGACACGGATTTAAATCCCGCCTCGGGTGATTGGGCGGTGCCGCAGAAGGCCGCCACAGCACTCAACCGCTACGGGCATGTTGATGAAATCGCTGCGATGGTGGCGTTCGTCGTCGGCCCGGAATCCTCGTACATCACCGGCGCGAATCTCACCGTGGATGGCGGAATGAATGCCTGAACCGACGAATGGACTCATGAACACGTGAGATTCGAAAGGGAAATTGTCATGCCCGCTACTTCTGAAACACCCGTGACGAAACGACACATCCTGCTTGTTGGTCCTTACGGCGTCCTTGGCACCGGTGTCATCGACGCCGTTGCAGAGAACCCGAAATGGGGGATCACCACAGCTGCGCGCCGGCCCCCGCCTACCTACCGCGCGCATGCCGCACCTCCTCACATCAGCGTCGACCTCCTGGATCGCGAGGGCACGACCAAGGCCTTTTCGTCTCTTAATAAAGTGACTGATCTGGTCTTCGCCGCCTATGTCGAGAAACCCACGATGGCTGAAACTGTTGAGCCAAATGCCAGGATGTTGAAAAACACGCTCGACGCTCTATCCTCGCGCGATGTGCCTCTTCAGCGCATCATGCTTGCTGGCGGTGCCAAGTCGTACGGCTTCAGTCTCGGGGCGTTCAACGCTCCAGCGAAGGAGACAGAGCCACGTCTCATCGCCCCGATCCACTACCACCAGCAAGAAGACATCGTCGCTGAATGGGCCGCTAAGAACGGAGCTAGCTGGACGGTCTTGCGTCCCCATCTGGTCATGGGACCAAGCCTGAACTCGCCAATGAACCTGGTTACCAGTCTCGCGGCCTACGCTGCCATGCATCGCGAACTCGGGTTGCCCTTGCGCTTTCCTGGTACAAGGGAGGGATGGAATATTCTTCAGGAGACCACTGACGCAGAATTGTTCGGCCGCGCCACTTTGTGGGCTCTAGCTGAAGACAAAGCACGCAATCAAATCTTCAACGTATCAAACGGAGATGTCTATCGCTGGAGGCAACTGTGGCATGAGCTCGCCGCCTTCTATGACCTTCCAATCGCGGAACCACTTGCGATGTCTACTGTGACTGAGATGAGCGAGAAGGCTCCTTTGTGGGATTCAATAGTTGCCCGCTACGGCCTGCATGCCACGCCTTACGACCAGATTGCCAACTGGGCGTTCGTGGACTGGATGCTCAACTTCCGTGAAGAAACCATCCTGAGCACCATCAAGATTCGTCAGGCAGGCTTTGCGGATTGCATCGACACGCACCAGAGCTTTAGGCGGCAGCTCACCAGACTTCGCGATCTGCGCATCATCCCCTAAATGCCCTCGCTTGCTTCGCCTTAGCAACAGCGACAAACGCTGAATACTGTCACTCCTCCCTTCATTTCGTAACAGTAACCAGTTCCAGATCGTTCGCCGTAATGATTTCCCCGTTCGCGTTTTGCACTTCCAGTCTGCGCACGGGTTTTCGGGTGCGTTTGTCCAGAACCTGAAAACGCTTCTCGCCGCGGGAAAAGAGATAACCTTCTCCCCACTGGCGCAAAGCAATGATGACCGGGAACAACTCCCGGCCTTTTTGGGTTAGGGCATATTCCTGGTAAGCGCTGCCGTCCGAAGCCGGCACCTGTTCCATGATTCCGCACGCAACCAACTTCTTAAGACGTGCGCTCAGGACGTTCTTTGCTAATCCCAAGCTCTTTTGAAAATCGGAGAACCGTCGTGTGCCAGCAAGGGCGTCACGAACGATAAGCAGAGACCACCATTCCCCGATAGTATCGAGCGAGCGTGCCACCGGGCACAGGTTGGCTTTGAAAGATTTGTGTTGCATAGCTCCTCATATCTAAGTATCTAATCGCCAGAAAATCTGGTTGCATCATTATACTAGATTCGCGCATCCTATCAGTGGTTGCATCATGCAACCAGAGTGGAACGGGGCAGGTCGCTCGACTGACCCGCTTGCAGGAGCTCAAATTGAAAAGGAGCAAAACGTTGACATACCAACTGAACATTCGACGTATCACGTTGGGACTACTGCCCATCATTGCGCTTGTATTTGGTGGGGCGCTGGCTGCGACATCGCACACAAGCGCCCCACGCAACGTCAAGAACATAGTGCTGATCCACGGCGGTTTCGTGGACGGCTCGGGATGGGAAGGCGTCTACAACACATTGAAGAAGAAAGGCTACAACATTACCATCGTGCAGAATCCCACTATCTCGCTCGCCGACGACGTGGCCGTGACAAAGAGGGTCATTGCCGCGCAGGATGGCCCAGTCATCCTTGTCGGGCATTCGTATGGGGGCGTCGTGATCACGGAAGCGGGTACCGACCCCGAGGTGGTGGGGCTTGTGTATGTTGCCGCATTTGCGCCTGACAGGGGCGAGTCAGTGGAAACGCTGATCAAGAATCCTCCGCCGGGGGCGCCAGCACCGCCAATCCTACCGCCGCAGGACGGGTTCCTCTCTCTGGACCGGTCCAAGTTCGCGGCCTCGTTCGCCGCCGATGTAAATCCTGGTTTGGCCGCTTTCATGGCCGACTCTCAGGTTCCATGGGGCGTGCAGGCACTCAGCGGAACGGTGAGCGAACCAGCGTGGAAATCCAAGCCCAGTTGGTACCTCGTTTCTACGGAGGACAAAATGATTCCTCCCGACGCTCAACGGGCCATGTCGAAACGCGCCGGTTCAAAAGTTGTCGAAGTTAAG
>Ga0307479_10001218_pt1 | contig 23465 bp, 21 predicted proteins | sample atmos_gasesECM4C_FD_203743 | JGI IMG/M metagenome (GOLD analysis project Ga0307479, IMG submission 203743) | Hardwood forest soil microbial communities from Morgan-Monroe State Forest, Indiana, United States - atmos_gasesECM4C_515 | ecosystem: Environmental > Terrestrial > Soil > Temperate... | reverse complement strand
GCGATTCGAACCATGCGCTTCCGTCGCGACGCGATTTATCACTTGCTCGTGCAGGACGAGGCCGGCGGCCTGCTGCCTTGTAAATTTTTCCATGGTGGCTATCTCGAGGGGCGCTTGAAGCCCGGCCAGTTACTCATTCTTCATGGCAAAGCGGAAATCGATAAGCTGCGCCCCGCGCGGCTCGAAATGATCAATCCGCAGATCGAGCTTCTGAATAGCGACGAAGTGGATTCCACCGAAGTAGGCCGCATCGTGCCGATCTACGAAGCCGTTGGGACGTTCGGCTCCAAGCAGATTCGCCGCGCGATGTACACCGCCGTGCAGCTCATCGATCCGCGGACACAGGACTTCTTGCCGGAAGGTTTGCGCGCCCGCTTGGGCTATCCCTCTCGCGCCGAGGCCCTGATTCATACGCACTTTCCGGAGCCTGCCGAATCTCTTGAAGCGCTGAACACTTTTCGTTCTCCGGCGCAGCAGCGGCTCATCTTCGAAGAATTTTTCCTGTTCCAGCTCAGCCTCGGTCTGGATCGCCGCGCCGTGCGCAAAGAAAACGCCCTGGCCTTTCGCGTTCGCGAAGACCATATCCGCGAAGCGCTCAAACGCATTCTCCCCTTCAAGCCCACAGCCGCTCAGAAGCGCGTACTCGCGGAAATCGTCGCCGACCTGGAAAAGCCCGCGCCCATGAATCGCCTTCTGCAAGGCGACGTCGGCAGCGGAAAAACTATCGTCGCGCTGCAAGCCGCGGTCATTGCCATCGAAAACGGCGCCCAGGCCGCGCTGATGGCCCCCACGGAAATCCTCGCCGTGCAGCATTTTCTTTCCGCGCGGCGCGTTTTGGACAAAGCTGGTTACCGCGTCGAGTTGCTCATCAGCGGCTTGAAGAGCGCAGAAAAGCAAGCCGCGCTGGCGCGAATCAAGTCGGGCGAAGCGCAACTCGTCATCGGCACGCACGCGCTCATCGAAGAAAACGTCGAGTTCGCGCGGCTTGGCTTCATCGCCATCGATGAGCAGCACCGCTTCGGTGTGCTTCAGCGCAAGCGGCTGATGGACAAAGCGGCCGCCCGCGGCTATTCGCCGCACGTTCTTGTCCTGACCGCCACGCCCATCCCGCGCACGCTGTCACTCACGCTCTATGGCGACCTGGATGTATCCGTCATCGACGAATTACCCCCTGGCCGCACGCCCATCGTCACGCGCATCACCACCGAACAGCATCTGCCCGGCGTCTGGGAATCGCTCCGCCGCGAAGTCGCCGCGGGGCGCCAGGGCTATATCGTGTATCCGGTGATCGAAGAATCGAAGCTCGAACTCAAAGCGGCCATCGACGAGTTCGAGCGCCTCTCGAAAGAAGTTTTCCCCAAGCTGAAACTCGGCCTGCTGCACGGCCGCCTCTCCAGCGAAGAGAAAGACGAAGTCATGCAGCGCTTTCACCGCAACGAAGCGCAAATCCTGGTAGCCACCACCGTCGTGGAAGTGGGCGTCGATTTGCCCAACGCCACCGTTATGGTCATCGAACACGCCGAGCGTTTCGGGCTCGCGCAGCTTCACCAGCTTCGCGGGCGCATCGGCCGCGGCGCGCAAAAATCGCATTGCATCCTGGTGGCGCCGTTTCGCATGACCGACGAGGCCCGTGCTCGGCTCGATACCATGGTGCGCACTTCGAACGGCTTCGAAATCGCCGAAACCGATTTGCTCCTGCGCGGCCCGGGCGAATTTTTTGGTACGCGGCAATCCGGCGAGCTCGGTTTCCACATTGCGAATCCGCTGCGCGACCGCGAACTGCTCGAACTGGCGCGTAAAGAAGCGTTCGCGCTGGTCAATGATGTAACGCAGCGCGATGAATTGCAGCGCGTTTTGCGCTTGCTGCCTGGCGAATGGCAGCGTCGCTACCACCTGGCACGAATCGGGTAAAAGTGGCAAGCAGGCCCTTCTTCCACGCAGCTCTTTCTTGACTTAGAACTTAGAACTGACAACTAATAACTGCACGCATGCGCATCATCGCCGGAACATATCGCAGCCGCATCCTGAAGAGTCTGAAAGGCCGGGCGCTTCGGCCTACCACCGATCGCCTGCGCGAAACGCTTTTCGACGTGCTGGGCGCGAGCGTAGCGGGTTCGCACTTCATCGATCTATTCGCCGGAACTGGCGCAGTCGGCATCGAAGCGCTCAGCCGCGGCGCTATCGCCGCGGTCTTCGTGGAGAATCATGCGCCCGCCGCGGCACTGATTCGCCGCAATCTCGAATCGCTCGGTATCCAAAACGCGGCCACGGTTCTGGCCGCCGACGCTGTTCGCGGGCTGGAAACGCTGGCCGCAGGCCAAAAAGGAAAAAGTTCCCGCTTCAACTTCGCTTTTCTCGACCCGCCCTATGCCGCAGCCAAAGACTATGCCCGCGTGTTAGAATTTCTTGGTACAGCCGATCTTTTGTTGCCGGGGGGCGTTGCGATCGCGGAGCACCGGCGCAGCTTTGATTTACCGGAAGAAGCCGGGGCGCTGCGGTGTTTCCGTGTTCTCCGGCAGGGCGACGCGGCGTTGAGTTTTTACCGCCGCGCCGCTTCCGCAGAAAAAAACTCTGCTGAGTAAACCCCCGCGGGCGGAGTTTCATCAATCTAAAGAGTGCGATTAGCGCGGCTTCGCCGGGGAAGCAGGCGAGCATGTTGGAACGGCGCTAGAATCAGGAATCGAACAGGAAGTGTCTCTGAACTACGTGTGCAACCCCTTCGCTTCTTCGGGACATGCCGCCGGTGTGGCGCGCGCGCCCCTGCCTGCGCCGGCGGTACGCCCTCCTCAGCTAGACATGGCGTGGGGCAGCTTTCATCAGGGGATTGGCAGCAGCCTGCGCGCCATCTTCAGCCGTTCGCGGCTGCCAAAGGAATTCTCCGCCGAAGTATTTTTCAGGGATTATCGGATTGAGCGGCAAATTCCGCGCCGCGCCGTGCTGGCCGCCGCCCTGTGGCACATCGTTTTTTTGGTGATGCCCTTCCCGCAATTTCCCGTCCGGGCGCGCCGCGCCACAGACTTCGAGAATGCCGAACTCACTTGGTCGGGCCCGATCAACGATCTGCCTCTGCTCGACCTGAGAGCCGCGAAGCCCAAGCCGGCCAAGGCGAGCCCGCGCGGCGAGCCGGAGAAGCCTTTTGCCCGCGAAGGCGCCGACGCCTTTCATCCGCGCCAGCGCATTTTCACCGATCCCGTTCGTCTCACACACCCGCGGCAAACCCTGATCAATTCGGCCGCTCCGCCCGTGGCGCCGAAAATCCTTCCGAATCTTCCGAACCTCGTGCAGATCCAGGAATTGCCGGGCCCGGCGCGGCCACGCCTGCAAATTAGCCAGGAAGCGCTTGCAAAGCTTCATCCGAAGCAGCGCCGCGTCGCTGCGGTCGAGAATGGGCCTCCGCCGGACACGCTGGCGCTCGAACAGAAGCCGGGCGACCTCGCTTTGCTGGCCTCGCCCAACGCTCCGGCGCGGCCGAAACTGGAATTAAACGCCGGGGCCGCGCCGCGGATCGCTCCTCACGAGCAGCCGGGCGATGCCGGCCCCGCGCCGGACATCGGCGCCGCGCAGTCTGCTGGAGCGAATGGAAATCCGGCAACGTTGATCGCGCTTTCGGCGGCTCCGGCTCCGCCGGCGCCGGTTGTGCCGGCGCAGGGAAACCTTGCGGCGCGTGTTTCCATTTCGCCTGAAGGCAAGCAACCCGGGGTGCCGGACGGCTCGCCGAACGGAACGTCTGGCGTGTCCGGTGCGGCCGGCGGCGGGCCCGGTAGCTCGGGAGGGGCGGGCACAGGTAATGGTGCCGGCAAGAACGGCATCGACGTAAGCATCAGCGGCGGAAATCCGCTATCGGCGAACAAGGGAACCTCCGGCCTGGGTGGCGCGGCAAAAATCAGCCCCCCTGCGCCGCGCGCGCTGATCACGCGGCCCGATCCGCAGCCCAATACCCAGGAAGAGCCTGCGCACTCCGGCCCGCCAAATTTCACCGCCCTGCCTCCGGACGCCCAGCCGGAACGGATTTTTTCTTCCAAGCGCGTTTACAAGATGATGGTGAACATGCCCAACTTGAACAGCGCGACGGGAAGCTGGATTTTGAACTTCACCGAACTGCGCGCGAATGCCGGTGCTCCGCAGGCGGCCTCGGCGGACTTATCGGGGCCGGCTCCGGTGCGCAAAGTGGATCCAAAATATCCGCCCACGCTGATTAACGAGCACGTGGAAGGCGAAGTCGTGGTGTACGCGGTGATTCGCCGCGACGGCTCCGTGGACAGCATCCAGTTGGTGCGCGGGATTGATGAGCAGCTGGATGCTAACGCCATGAGCGCCCTGAGCCAATGGAAGTTCCGGCCGGCCATGCGGCAGGGCGAGCCGGTGGAACTTGAAGCCATCGTGCACATTCCCTTCCACTCCCCAGACCCGCGGTAAATAATCCCTGGCTCCAACAAACTGCTAAGAACTCGCGCGAAGTGTCATTCCGAGCGAAGCGCGCCTTTGCGCTCCGATCGGTTTTACGGCATGAGGGAATCTGCTTTGGCGCAGCTCTAGAGAACAGCCTGCGCGGCCACTACAAGCGCCCTTCGCCGAGCTTCACCAGGGCGTAGAGCGCCTGATTCACGGGTGTGGCAACGCCGAGTTGGGCGCCACGGCGCGAGACGTAGCCGTTCAGCGATTCGATTTCCGTGCGCTTGCCGCGGTTCATATCCTGGGCGGTCGAAGAAAGCGCTTCCGCCATCTGCGTCGCAATTTTCAGTGCGCCGGCCAGCGCCGCCTTCGGGTCTTCGAGCCCCGGCGGATGGATGTTTGCGGCTCGCGCGACCGCGAGCACCTCGTAGACCGCCGTCTCGACCACTTTCCAGGCGTCGGGGCTTGCGGCGATTAGGCCGTATTTCGCGTGGCCCAGCGCCGAGACCGCGTTGAGCGCGCAATTCCAGATGAGCTTGGTCCACAGCTCGCCTTCGATATTGTCCGAAATGCGGCAAGGGATACTGGCGCGGGAAAAAAGTGCGGCAATGCGCTCCGTCTTTTCGTTTTTCGGGCCAACCACCAAGTCGCCGCGGCCAACGTGCTTGATATGGCCGGGCTCCGGGACGGAAGCAGCGACATACACGACGCTGGCTAGCGCATCAACTGCGGCTGCCGCGCGAATCTGTTCCACGTTGTCTACGCCGTTCTGCATGCTCAAGACCAGCGCGCCGGGCGCCAGCAGCGGAGCAATGGCGCGCGTCGTTGCCGCGTTGTCGGTGGTCTTCACGCAGAAAAGAACGATTTCCGCGCCTCGCACGCCATCCATTTCCGTGGAAGCCTCGACGCGCACTCTTTCCTGAAAATGCAGCGTATCCAGCAACAGCCCGTTCTTCGTAACGGCCTCGACAAACGCCGGGCGGCCGATCATGGTCACCGGCGCGCCCGCGCGGGCCAGCAGACCTCCGAAGTAGCCGCCAACGGCGCCCGCGCCGGCAACGGCAACTCTTGGCCAGGGCTGCGATTCTGTCATGGAGCGATCACGCTCACGGAGTAATTACGCTGATGAGCCGGTCGATGTCCCCCTCGGTATTGTACAGGTAGGGAGAGACGCGGATGTTGCCTTCGCGCAAACTCACAATCACATTTTCTTTGCGCAAGTGCTGATAAAGCTCGGTGGTTTTCTCGCGGCTGCGTGCGGCGAAGCAACCGTACGGCCCCCGCTGAGCGGGATCGAGCGGGCTTGCCGGGACGCAGCGATCCTTGGGCAGGCGCTCGAACATGAAATCAATCAGTTTCCGATTGTGCGCGGCGACGCGCTCGGGTCCCACCCCCAAAACCAATTCCAGGGAAGCATCCAGGGCGACGAGATTGAAATTGAAATAGCTGGCCCATTCCGAGGCATCCCACCGCTTGGCGCTCGGGGACGGCTTGGGGTCTTCGAAATTCAACGCCGAGAAATTGTCGGAACCCTCGACCGCCATCCAATAAAATGGCGCGGGCCGGACCGCCGGAAGGTGTTCGCTCTTCGCCCAGAAAAATCCAGTCCCGTATGCGCCGAGCAGCCATTTGTATCCCGCACAGATCAGGAAATCTGCCCCTAACTGCCGGACGTCCATTGGAATTGCGCCGCAGCACTGGCTTACGTCGAGCAGCAAGCGCGCTCCCTGGGCATGGCAGGCCGCCGCAACGCGCGGCGCATCCAGCAACGAGCCGTCGTCGTAGCGCACCATGCTTACCGAAACAAGGCGCGTTTGCGGCGTGAGCGCGTCGATCAAATCATCCGCTGAAATAAAACGCCCGCGCGGCGCGACGATTTTCAGCTTCAGGCCTTTGCGCTCTTCCATGGGCTTCCACGTCGTGTATTGCACGGGGAACTCGCCCTTCGCCGTAATCACTTCGTCGCCCGGCTTCCACGTCAGAGCGTGCGCAACTGCCGCCGCGCCCGTGCTGGCTCCGCTGGTGAGCGCAATTTCCTCTGGCTTGCCTCCAATCAACTTGGCGATGCCTTGGCGAATGCGATTGGGGACCTCGAAATATGTGGCGTCGCTTTTGTGGTGCGGAAATTTCTTGGCCTCGAGCGCTGCCTGAACCGCGCGGATGGAAACGCGCGGCAGGGGCGCCTGGCCGGCCAGGTTCAAATACGTGGCATCTTCGAATTCAAACCACTCCTGGCGCCAGTCCGTTTGCGGAGAAACTGCCGTGGTGGAGGCCATGAACCGCTCCTTTCCGGGGGACACTGCAGGGAACCCAAAGTTTTAGACTCGCCAAGAAACGTTCTGGGCGCAACGTCCAAATTGGTTAGCCAATTGGAGTGCTGCGGCTTGTTCACCCTGAGGTGCGAAGGGCCGCGGCTTTTCTTGCCTCTCGGCCGTTCCATGCTGCGCGCTATTTTTGCAGGCCATTTATGGAGCGCGGCTCTAAAAGTGCGCACGCAGTTCGCGGAAGGTTGGCAGGATCACCAGCTTCCCCGATCCGGCCACGACCGGCTCATGCTCCAGCGCCCAGGTGTGCTGGTGTGGAATGTAGACGGCGTTCAAACCGATTTGCATCGCGGGGTTGATGTCGCTTCGCGGGCTGTTCCCGATCATCCAGCCCTGGGTCTTCACGATTTTGTGCTTGCGCACCAGGCCGCCGTAGGTCTCCGGGTCTTTTTCCGGCACGATTTCGATGAACTCGAAGAATCCCTGCAGGCCGGAGCGTTCGACTTTCGCGGCTTGCTCGGCGGGTTCGCCCTTGGTGAAGAGAATCAGCCGGTGGCGCGCGGTCAAATACGCCAGCGTTTCGGGCACGCCGTCCAGAATCTTCGGCGGGGTGCGCTCCAGTTCGATGACGCGGCCATGAATCAGCGCCAGCGTTTCGCGCTTCGCCATCTGCTCGGCCAGCTTCAAGTACGTTTCTTCCAGAGAACGCCCGAAGCTGCGCACGCCGTAGCCGTACTGGCGGATATTCTTCCGCTCCGTTTCGTTCAGGATGTGGCTGATGTAGGCGCGCGTGTAGCCATACGGCTCGACGAGGCTGATGAAATCTTCGATCAGCTTCTCGAAGAAGACGTTGTTTTCCCAAAGCGTGTCGTCGGCGTCTATCAGTAGTGTGTGGCGTCGCATCCCTTGCAGACGGTCCGCGGCGCGCGCCGCAAACCGCCTCCCCCGGCTTTTTTGCCGCTTCAGTCTACCAGCGCCTCCGCAATTCTCTTACTAGGAATGTCGCCGAGCCCGGAAGCGAGGGCCGCTGCCTGACTATCAAAGTTGGGACGGCACCAGTCGCAGGGCGTCTTCGGCGATTGCAGCAGCAGCAGCGGGCCTGCCCAGTTTCCTCGCGGCTTTCCGCATCGCATCCAGACGTGCCGGGTCGTCCAGAAGTGTGGCAATTTTCCAGGCGGCGGCAGGCAAATTATTGCAGCGAATCGCTGCGCCCGCTTCGAGCAAGTGATCCGCGTTGCGCTCCTCCTGGCCGGGGATCGGCTCGATCAGCGCCATGGGCAGCGCGCGAGCTAGCGCTTCCGAAGTGGTCAAGCCCCCGGCTTTTCCGACCATCAAATCGGCGGCCGCCATGTACCGGTCCATCTCCGTCGTAAATCCCACCGCGCAGAGTCTTGCGCCCCCGGAGGGAAGCTTGCCTGCCGCACGGGCCAATTCCTCCAGGCGCTTGCGCGTTTTTTCGGATTTCCCGGCGATGGCGGCGACTTGCCACGGCCTCTGAAGTTGCAGCAGGTCTTTTACAAGCTGTTCGACGGGACCAATCCCATATCCGCCCGCGGAAATGAGAATCACCGTCGCGCCGGTGTCCAGTCCCAAGTGCTTCCGGGCGTCGACGCGTGCCATGGGTGCGGCAAAGAGCGGATCGATGGGAATGCCCGTCACGCGCAGCTTTTCTCGCGACACCGCGATGCGCGCCAAATACTCCGCCGCTTCCTGGTTCGCAACGTAGTAGCGGTCCACCGTGCGGCAGAGCCACATCGCGTGCACGTCATAATCCGTGACCACGATGGCGTTACGCGCCCGCAATTTTTTCTTGGCGATGAGCCAGGCGATGATTTCCGCCGGCAGAAAATGCGTGGCCACGCAGAGATCCGGCTGGATGCGCCGGATCAAGCGAATCATCGGGCCGGTGTTCAGCCGGTCGAGCGCCAGGCGCGGCCGCAGATGGCGCCACGGCTGGTCCGTGCGTGCGTAGAGCAAGCCCATCCATTGTGGAGCGCGCCGCACCATCGAGATGTACGCTTTGTCGTAGACCCGCTGAAAAAGTTTGCTGACGTAGCGCAGCGCGTCAATGTGCTCCACAGCGCAATCGCCGCGCGCCAGAAACGCCTTTTCCAGAGCTTGCGCCGCGCGCACGTGGCCTGCGCCCGAGGTTGCCGAGAGCAGCAGGACCCGCGGCTTGCTCTTCATTGGAAGGAAACTTGCCGGCTCACCGACGGCATCAAGACGCCTTGCGCTGGCCGGCAACAAGCCGATCCAGGATGCCGCGGCCCAGCTTCTGCAATTCGCCAAAACGTGCCAGGTAATCCTGGAAGTCGTGGTTCAGCACCTGCGCGTGCTGGGCGTCCAGATTGGTGCGCAGGATCATGTCGCGTAATTTAACGGGGTGCGGGAGCAGCGCATCCTCCTGCAACTCTTCCAAAGCAAGGTGCGGGTCGTAGTGATACATGGGTTCCCCCAACCGCAAATTTCAAACGTAGACAAAGGTATTGTACGCGCGTGTAGGCGTGGAGGAGAAATCATCAAAGCAAGCGAGCGTCCCTGCTGGGAGTGCTCAGGCCGCGGCGGCGGGCAGGAATTCGTAGCGGCCAATCTTTGCGGCGATGCCCACGTGGCCATTTTCGGCGTTCTCCACGCGGACGATGGTGCCCTGGCAGTGAATGTTGACGTCGATGGCTTGCGTCACCTGCTGCGGAAGGGTAAGCACAAAGCTGATTTCGCTTCCGACTTCGAAATTCTCATCCGCAAGAAAGTACAAGCCGCGGTAGCTGAGATCGCGAGTGTGCGCATTCATCTCATGGCCCTGGGTTTCCCGCGGCAGCACGCGCAGCGGAAGATTCATACTGAAGCGCCGCGCTTCACGCCGATCCGATGTGTCGCTCATCAAAACCTCCGGCGGCCGGACTTGGCGCAAACGTAACATCGGAGGGGGTAAGATACAACGCGAAAAAAGAACATTTTTGTCCTAGTACGAGCTTTTTACGGGCTGGCCAGGGGAGTCCTATGCTCCGCAGGACGCAGGGTGCCTTCACCGCTGTTAGTACTGTAACCTCCCTGCTCCCCCGCTCTTGGGCTAGCGCGGACTTGGCTTGCGGCCCGCTCGCGCTGGATCCCGCCCTTCGGCCAGAAAATTGAATTAGGCGAGGCCAGCGTCTTGCCGCGGCGCCTGATTGGCGCCGCTGAAGCTCTGTAAGCCGAGTCCCCGAGCCGCTTCTGCTTGCCCTCGGCCTTTTTTCCCCGATGCGTTACACTGAAAAACCTTTTGAGACGCATTGATGAGCGCTTCCCACGATTCGCGCAATTTTTTTCTCGACGGACCCGCCGGGCGCCTCGAAGCAATCCTTTGGACGCCTTCAGCGCACGCGCGCCCGCCTGCGCTCGCGGCCGTCGTTTGCCACCCGCATCCGCTGTTCGGCGGCACCATGCACAACAAAGTGGTTTACCAGGCGGCGAAATCGCTCGATGAGCTGGGCCTGCCCGTGCTGCGCTTCAACTTTCGCGGCGCGGGCTCAAGCGACGGCGAACACGACCGCGGCGTTGGAGAGCTGGGAGATGTCCACGCGGCGCTCGATTTTCTCGCGGCGGAGTTCGCGGGCGTGCCGGTGTTGACAGCTGGATTCAGTTTTGGCGCTTGGGTCGGCCTGCGCGCGGGCTGCCAGGATGCCCGAGTCTCCGAGCTCATCGGCCTGGGCGTTCCGGTGAACAACACGGATTTTTCCTTCTTGCACCGCTGCGTTAAGCCGAAACTCTTTGTGCAAGGCGGCAACGACCAGTTCGGCGCCGCCGACAAAGTTCAATCGATCGTGGGACCACTTCCCGGAGAAAAACGGCTCGTGATTGTGGAAGGCGTCGACCACTTTTTTGCCGGCAAACTGGAGCAGGTCGGCGAAGCCATCCAGGCCTGGCTCCTCGAGCGCATTCCCAGGCTGCGCCGCGAGAACCCATCTCCAAGATGAATCCCCCAGGACACGAGGGTTCAGCTATCCCAAAGACGGTAACTAATTCTGAGCTTAAATGCCTAAGGTCTGGCGGGACCGATGGTCAACTGTTTGTCACGTGCCTTTCGGCTTAAATCAGGCTTGTTTGAACTAGTCTAAATTAGAATAGTCAGGGCTGAATAGTCTAATTTAGACTAGTTCTTACCTGCCGTTTCCCGGGTCCCAGGGGACCAGAGGCGCCCCTCCCTTTACCCGTCCTCACCCCGCGCGAACAGCTTGCTGAAGTCATCGACGGTCGCCGGCGGCACGCCCACCAGCCGCGCGTTGGCTTTCACATGCTCCGCGCGCGACATGCCCACCAGCGCCGTGGTGATTCCCGGCGCGGACCGCGCGAACTGCAACGCGCGCTCCGCGTCATTCTCCAAGCCGAAAGCCTCGGCGACGACTCGCGGCAGGTTGCGCGCCACCTGGCCTTGCAACAGCGAAGCGCTGCCAACCAACGTGATGTTCAGGTCCGCGGCCGCCTCCGCAATCGTCCGCTCGCGGTCGCGCACCATCTGATTTCCCTGCGTCAGCGCTTCGGTCATGCCCAGGTTGAAGGGAAGCTGCACGAAGCGGCAATGGTGCAGCCCGCCGGCGATTTCCTGGGCGATCTGCGCGATGTCGGCGAGCTGCATGGAGTCGGGCGCGCGCGGATCCTGCCGGAGGCCGTTCCAGGTAGCCAGCCCGTAGTAGCGGATTTCACCGGCCTCCACGGCGGATTCAAGAAATGCAAACGCCGCGCGCACGCGCTCCAGGAATTCCGGCTTAGTGACTTCCGCGAGTTGCGTCTCGGGGTTGTGAAGGTAGTAGACGTCGATGCATTCGACACCGAGATTCTTCAAGCTGCGGCCAAGCTGGTCTTTCAGGAATTTCGGAGTCATGCAATGGCTGCCGGCAGCCAGGTCTTTGGCGCTGAAAATTCCGCGCTGGATATATTCGCGAAAAAAATATTCGTTGGGGTCGCCGGGCATGGCGCCGTCGGGGGTCAGATACCCGCCCTTGGTGCACAGAACGATTTCTTCGCGCTCGAATCCTTTTGCGCGCAACTGCACCAGCGCCGCGCCGACACTGCGTTCGCTGCGCTGGAAGCGGTAGTTGATCGCACTGTCTATGACGTTGATTCCGCTCTCCACTGCGGCAACCGCGGCCGCAGTGTACGACTCGTCGGTTTTTTCATTGGGCTGGCCGAGATAGGTTCCGAGGCCCAAGGAAGAAAGAAGCATTCTCTGCGCGTCGCGGAAATGGCCGGCGGCGGCGCGTCCGGCAAACCTCTGCGCATAGCGTGCCGTTCCTTCTTTCGTGGCGGATTTGCTCATAGAGTCCTTTTCCATCGAGCCAGCCAGGCTGGGCGCAGCATCCCTTGGCTTCGCCCACAGTAAACTGCGCCCCTAGGAAGCTGGGGGTGGCTGATTGCCTGCGGCGGGCTCGGCAGCCGGCGGCGCCAGCAAACGCGAGCACGCCCGAAGAATCCTATGATAAGGCCAGTCCTTTTCGCGGAAGAAAATCTCACCTTCGCGCGGATTGCTGTAGTACCAGCGCGCCACCAGCCACAAATGCTCGCTAAGGTCGCGATTCGCCGCGGTAGCGGACGATTCCAGATAGTCGCGAAAAATCTGCTCGGCGGAGCGCGGCTGGCTGGCAATCTCCGCAAAACGCAGAAAAAATGGCTCGGCCAGGCGGCCGCCGCGCACACGGTAAACTCCGACGGTTTGCTCTTCGGCGGCGCGCTGCAGAATCACGGCGTGCAAATCCCGAATTCGCCCGGTGATTTCCGGACGTGCACGCAGGACTTCGTCTAGTTTTTCCACTTTTTTGTGCAAGGCTGCGGCACGCTCGAAGTCCATTTGCTCGCTGGCTTTTTCGCGCTCCTCCTCGAAGCCGGCGCGCAACGATCCGCCGCTGGTTTCCAGGAACTGCACGAGGCGGCTCACTTCTACGTCGTATTCTTCCTTGGTGCAACCGGCAAAGCACGGCGCGAGGCACATTTTCATCTCCGAGTAGATACAGCCGGGAAAGGTGGGGTCGCGACGAATCTTGATCTGGCAGCGCCGCACTTTGAAGAAGTCCAGCATTCGCTCGGCGAAAGCCTCCGCGGCGCGGCGCGAGGGGAAAGGGCCGTAGTACGAACCTGCCGCCGGCAATCCGTCCGCGTCAAGCTGGATTTTTCGCGTGACGTAGCAGCGCGGGTAAGCGTTGCGCAGATTCACTTTGAGGACAGCCGGAGGCCGCAGGCGCATGAGGTCGCGATAGCGTTTGGGAAAAATCCGCTTGGCGTGCTGATAGTAAGTGAGTGTCTGTTCGAACCGCGAGCCGGCCAGCCGGTAGCGAATGCGGCGCGCAAAGCCGCGGAGATTGAGCCGCTTGCTCGCCGGATCAGGCTGCCCCAGCAGCCGTTGCAAACGCCGCTGCAAGTTTTGTGTGCGAATCAGAAACGGCTCGGCCTTTTCTTCGCGCGGCTCGATCAAGCAAACTGCCTGCCGCGCCGGCAAAGCCGGGAAGAAGGTCTCCTCGGCATGGGCCGCGTCAAATTCGAGACCGCAATCGAGTTCCAGCACACCTTAAAGAATACTATGGCCGCTGCATGCCCGTTGGCGGCGCGGACATCATAGCCCTTCTTTCCGAGTCGTTCTACTATCTCGGAACTGCAAGCGAAAGAATGGGACGTGGATGGAATCCCTGCTGGACTGATTTGTTAAGACGACTCAGTATGAAAAGGAGAGCGTATGAACTATCCACGCGTAGTGATGGCTGCGGTTGCGGCCTTGGTGGTGTTTTTCGTGTACGGGTTTCTGGTCGAGGGGATGCTGATCCGGAAGGATTTCGCACTTTCCGCTGCGCTTTACCGTGACTCGAACGCTCAGATGAAGTACATGCCCATCGGGATGGCGTCGGTACTGGTGGGCTTGTTGGCGGCAGCCGCGCTGTACGCGAAGTGGTGCGGGGGCGTGACGAGAGCGATGAGCGGTTTGCAGTTTGGGCTCACAATGGGCGTGTTCACGGCGTGTGTCCACGCGCTCTCCAACCTGGTGACCATGAACATGAACGTGAGACTGGGACTGGAAATCACCGCAAGCACGTTTTTCGGGTGGGTGCTGGGCTGGCATTACTATGGGGCTGGTCTATAAGCCGGCGATACTGGCCGGGCGCTGAGAGGCAGAGCCGTCAGGACTTCAACACCCAGGAAGAGATGACCAGGCGCTGGATTTCGCTGGTGCCTTCGTAGATTTCGGTGATGCGGGCGTCGCGGTAGTTGCGCTCGACAGGATACTCGCGGCTGTAGCCGTTGCCGCCGTGAATCTGAATGGCTTTGTGGGTAACGCGCGAGGCCATTTCGCTGGCAAATAGTTTCGCCATGGCCGCGTCCATGCTAAAGCGCGCGCCGGCGTCCTGCTTCCAGGCGGCTTTGCGGGTGAGCAAGCGCGCGGCGTCAATTTCCGTGCTCATATCGGACAGCATGAATTGAATGGCCTGGAATTGCGAAATCGGATGGCCGAACGCCAGCCGCTCTTGCGAATAGCTGAGCGCCGCATCAAACGCGCCCTGCGCGATGCCCGTGGCCTGCGCGGCGATGCCGATCCGCCCGCCATCGAGGGTCGAAAGGGCCACTTTGTAGCCTTCGCCTTCGTTGCCGATGCGATTCGTATCCGGCACGGCGCAATCGGTGAACACCAGTTCACAGCATGCCGTTGCATTGATCCCCAGTTTTTTTTCTTCCTTGCCGACCTTGAATCCGGGGGTGCCCTTTTCCACGACCATCGCGGTGATGCCCTTCTCGCCCTTCGACGGATCGGTGTTCACATAGGCGATCACCGCGTCTGCTTCTCCGCCGCAGGTAATCCATGCCTTCGTTCCATTGATAATGTATTTGTCGCCTTTTTTCTCTGCTTTGGTTTGTAGGGCCGCGGCGTTTGAACCGGCTTGCGGCTCGGTCAGCGCGTAACAACCAATTTTTTCGCCCCGCGCGTAGGGCAGAAGAAATTTTTTCTTCTGCTCTTCCGTACCGTAGCGATGAATAGGATCGCCGTAGAGGGAATTCTGTACGGAAAGGATCACGCCGGTGGAAGCGCAGCAGCGCGAAATCTCTTCAATCACGATGGTGTAGGCGATATGGTCAAAGCCGGCGCCGCCTTCACTCTCCGGAAAGGCCACGCCGGTCAGCCCCAGTTCCGCCGCCTTCCGGAACAAGGCGCGCGGGAAATGGCCTGTCTCGTCATGCTCTTTCGCGAGCGGGCGCACTTCGGACTCGGCGAATTCGCGCACGCTTTTTTGCAGCAGCTTTTGTTCTTCCGACAGTTCGAGGTTCACGATTGTCCGTTGGCCAACGAAAAATTCTTTCTGTCCCCTATTTTACCGGCGCCTGGCTGACTTGGCGAAGCACACAAGCTCAAGCATTCGTCACGCTCAGCACATTGCCATCAGGGTCTTTAAACCAGGCCACGCGCACGGTTCCTCCGGGCGCGGTCCAAACGCCGAGTTCGTCGTGGCGTAAGTGCTGATAGGTATTGAAGGCCAGGCCCTTTTCGCGCAGGGCCTTCACAGTCGCGGCCACATCCGGCACGTGGAAGCCAAGGATGGTGTGCTCGTGCGGCGTGAAATCGGGGACAGTGGACACGCGCAAAGTCACTCCGGCAGTGCTGAAGACCGAGGCGAAATTATCCTCGGAGGCCAGGGACAGTCCGAGCGTGTCACGATAAAACAAAGTGGCGCGTACGCGGTCCCTCGTGCAAATGATAAATGCCGGCCTCGCCGTTTCGAGAATGCCCATCTGTTTATCCCCTTTGATTTGTTTTTTTGGAAAATGATCAATGCTTCACGAATCAGGCAAGGTGCCTTGGAAAGGCGATCGCAGGCGGTCATCAAGCCAGGCGCAGAAAGGAACGGGTCTGAAGACCCGCCACTACAAATGCGCGAACGTAGTGCGCCGAGATGTTTTACGTTAAGCAAGCGCTTTGGAAAGACGATCGTAGGTGGTCTTCAAATCTTCGGGGTGCACGCGCGTTTCTCCGGTCACGGTCATGAAGTTGGAATCGCCGATCCAGCGTGGCAGCATGTGCAAATGGATGTGCCCGGCGACGCCGGCACCCGCGGCGCGGCCGAGGTTCATTCCAATGTTCATTCCATCCGGCTTGTACTCTTTCCGGTAAACGGCCTCGACCCGTTGCGCGAACTGCATCATCTCGGTGAGCGCTTCCGCATCGCACTGGCTCAATTCCGCTACGTGCGCGTACGGCACGATCATGATGTGCCCGGAAGTGTAGGGGAAGCGGTTGAGAATCACGAACACTTTCTTGCCGCGATGAACGATCAGTGTTTCCGCGTCATTCTTTCGTGCAAGCGCATCACAGAAAATGCATTCCGGCGACTGCCCGCCGGCAGCCTGCGCCATGTATTGGTATCGCCAGGGCGTCCACAAATAATCCATCGCGTCGTTTCCTTTTCCGTGCCAAAACCGCGCGCACAGCATAACTCAGAATCGGCCTGCCGGAATGGACGGCGCGAAATCTCAGCACGGTGGAAAGGCAGAAGCCGCGTTTTGGTGGAGACCCTTCGCTCCGCTCAGGATGACGAGCGCAATGGCATTTTGCTGCGGATGAATTGAAATCCAGGGCCAGGCGAACTGCGACGGGCCAGCTAATGGCCCTGAGCATCCCCTGCGGCGGAGGTTTGCGACCCCGAGTTATTGACAAAATCTTTCAGCTCTTTGCTGGGCTTGAAGAAAGGAATCTTCTTCGCGGGTACTTCCACTTTCTCGCCGGTTTTGGGATTGCGGCCCACGCGGCCCCGCCGCTCGCGTGTGCGGAAGCTGCCGAAACCGCGAATCTCGATTTTCTCGCCCTTTTGCAGCGCCTGGATAATGTTGTCAAAGATGGTTTCGACGATGGTTTCCGACTCTTTGCGAGGAAGCTCGGTGATGTTCAGGACTTCCTCGATGAGGTCGGCCTTCGTGAGTGTCGTTGTCGCATGCTTGGTCATCTTTGCGTCGCCTCGTTGCACTTTCCCTAGAACGCTGCTTGCGCGTCTTCGCGCTTTGCATTCACCCTAAACAGTGCAGCGTTAAGGGCTTAGGGGACAAGACCACAGCCGGTGTGCCCCTTTCCTATCACTAAATCATCCCGCAGGTAAACCAAATTATGTGAGCCACATGCCCGGAGCGGACTCCCCGCCACGAATCAAGTCTGGCGCGCCGACAGCTTGGACTTCAGAGCGTCGCCAATCGTGGCCGTCGACGAGGACTTCGACGCCGACCGGTACTGCTCGATCTCTCTCCGCTCGACCTGCTTCACCGCCGCGCGGTAGCTCAAGCCAATGCGGCGCGTCTCCGGGCTGATCTTGATGATCTTGAACTCGTACTCTTTGCCGGGCTCGAGCGGTCCCGCGCTCTTGAGTGGGCCGGTGGTGGGACGGTACCCGCCCGCGCCTTCGTCGCGCCGCTTGCGGTCTTCGATTTCCGTGTTGTGGCAGAGGGCTTCGATGTTTTCGCCGAGCTCGACGAAAGCACCGAACGTGGCGATGCGCGAAACTTTGCCCTTCACGAGCTGTCCGACCTTGTGCTGCTTGAACCATTCGCCCCAGATATCGTTGACTTGCTTCATGCCCAGCGACACGCGGCGGTTCTCCGCATCGATCTTCAGAACTTTTGCGGTGACCGGTTCACCGCGCTTGAACACTTCGTGGGGATTCTTCACCCGGCCCGTCCAGCTGACGTCGCCGACGTGGACCAAGCCGTCGAAACCGTCCTCGATTTCTACGAAGGCGCCGAATTCGGCGATGTTGCGCACTTTGCCGGTGACGATGGTTCCCACGGGATACTTCGCGGCGGTCAGCAGCCAGGGATCCGGCTGGGCCTGTTTCAAGCCCAACGAGACGCGACGGTCGCTCGGCTTGATGTCCAGCACCACCACGTCCACTTCGTCGCCCACCTTCACCACCTTCGAGGGGTGCTGCACTTTCTTGGTCCAGCTCATCTCCGAAACGTGCACCAGGCCTTCGATGCCTTGTTCCAACTCGACGAACGCGCCGTAATCGACGACGCCCACGACTTTTCCATGGTACTTTCCGCCCGCCGGATAACGTTCCGCGGCGCCGGCCCAGGGGTCTTGTATGAGCTGCTTCAGCCCCAGCGAAATGCGCTGTTTCTCCTTGTCGAATTTCAGGATGACGACGTCGATTTCCTGCTCCGGCTTCACGACGTCCGAAGGATGGCGCACGCGGCCCCAACTGAGATCCGTCAAGTGCAGCAAGCCGTCGATGCCGCCCAGGTCCACGAAGGCGCCGTACTCGGTGACGTTCTTCACATGCCCATGCACCATCTGGCCTTCGCTGAGCGTTTCCATCAGAGTGGCGCGCTTGGCGTGCAGCTCTTCCTCGAGCAGCGCGCGGCGGCTTACCACCACGTTGCCACGCCGCCGGTTCAGCTTGGTGACACGCACCTGCACTTCCGTGCCTACCAGTGCGTCCAGGTCCGGGGTCGGCCGCAGGTCAAACTGCGAGCCCGGCAGGAACGCGCGCACTCCGATGTCCACCACCAGGCCGCCCTTGATGCGGTCCACCACTTTTCCGGTGATCGTCTCTTTCGCCTGGAACGCCGCTTCGATCTTTTCCCAAGCGCGGCGGCGCAGCGCTCTTTGGTAGGAAACGATTTCGTAGCCGTCTTTGTGCTCGCCGGTCCGCTGCACTTCGATCTTGGCTTCCGGGTCCGGACGCGGAATTTCCGTCTCCGCGAATTCTGCAGCGGGAATCAGCCCTTCGGTTTTTCCGCCGAGGTCCACCACCACGCCGTGTTCGGTGTAGGCGACCACCTTGACCTCAATCAACTCGCGCGAAGCAGCCGCTTCCTGCTTTTCCTCGAACTCCTGCATCAGCTTGCTCATCTCTTCCGAGCCGGCCGCTTCTTCCTCAGCGGCAGCCGATTCTGCCGCGGCCGCGGATTCCGCGCCTGTCGTGGGAGATGCGGTGTGCGATTCCGATGCGTGAGGAGGAGTGGCCGGAACGTCCTGCGATGCCGCCATTGGTGCAGACACCGGCGCGGACGCCGCCGGAATTTCCGGCGCAGCCTTTGCGCTTCCTGGCTGTTCGGTTAAAGACAGAGCGGTCGAATCGGGGGAACCTGGTTCGGGTGCGCTTGCTTCGCTTGTGTTGGATTCGGGTGCGGCTGCCGCAGCTGCATTCGACGGGTCATCATGGTCGGAAAACATGGTTCGTGGCCTCCGGGAGATTACTTCCTCATGTGGCAGCCGCTCGGCGGCCCCACATCTGTCGCATAATTCCTTGCGGAATCCCTACTAGGGTCTAGTGCAAGGTTATTGACCGGGACGCGGTCAAACGGGAAATGCTGCGAACGTCACGGGGTACGCTGCAACTCTCACAGGATACCCGCCAACTTACTGTTGTGTCAACGAAGTGCTCAAGCGTGAGCGCGGCCTGCCTGCGTCTTTTCGCGGCGAAAGTCCGGCGCGAAAATCTCCACGGTCCGGCACATCTCGTACAGCCGGGAGCGCATGCGGCTGCCGATGCGCTGCTCCAAGGAATCTTCGCGGGCAGCAGGCACTAATTTCCCCGTGGGAAGGCGCGTGGCCTCTCCTGCCGAAACCGGATTGTCCAGATAGTTTGTGGTGATAATGGTGGTGCGGTTTTCGTTGTAGCGCGCGTTCAAGACTATCCCCACGATGTCGCGCACCCAGTCGGAAGGCTTGTTGGCGCCGAGGTCGTCCAGCACAAGGATTTCCACCGTGCGAACCGGCTCAAGAATGCGCATTTCCGTCGATTCGCTCGCCGGATTGTAGCTTGCCTGAATCTCTTTCAGCAGTTCGCGGTAATCGCAAAACAGTCCCGCATGCCCGCGCTGAATCAACTCTTTTAGCGCGGCCACGGCGAGATGCGTCTTGCCCACGCCCGACGGCCCCAGAAGCAGCAGCCCTTTCTCTGACGCGCCTGGATAATCGCGCACGAAGCTCTGGGCCGACAATTTCGCTTGCTGCAAGGACAGCCGTTCCTGCTGCGTGGAGCCGACGTCCGTGCTGTAGCTCTCAAAATCGCAATGTTCGTAGCGCTTGGGGACGCGCGCGCGCTCCATGACGCGCCCGGCGCGTTCCTGCATGCCACAGTCGCAAGGCACCGCGACGCTGCCTGCCGCACCATCCGGCCGCGGCACCAGCTTCCAGCCCGTTCCTCTGCACAGCGTACAATTCTCCAGCGCCATTTGATCTGTTCCGCGTTGTAGCTCAGGCCTTCAGGGCTGAGGCCTCTCCCGCACCGAAGCACCGGCTTTCAGCCGGCTCCTGCGTGCCATCCACCGACAGCATACGGTCGCGGCGCGCTGGGGGCAAGTTGTGCTCTCTGAAAAAACTGTGGAAGGAACGGGGGGACCGAGTCTCAGCCAGTGCCGATTTTTTCAGGCTTTCCGGTGCGATTGCTATCGCACGACCCTTGGCGTTGCGCGCACAATTGCGTGCCGCGGCGTCCTCTCCTGGGCATGCGACGCCGCCACGCGCGACAGTTCCTGCTGCACCACCCGCGCGAATTCCCCCATTTGCTGTTCCATCTCCATCATCTTTTCTCGCATGTTCAAGATAATCTCGATGCCTGCCAGGTTCACGCCCATGTCCCTTGCAAGAGTGAGGATCACTTCCAGGCGCTCCAAGTCCGTGTCCGTGTATAGGCGCGTGTTGCCCTGCGAACGCGACGGCTTCAGCAACCCGACGCGTTCGTAGAGCCGCAGCGTTTGCGGATGCAGCTTGTAGAGCTCCGCGACGGAACTGATCATGTAGCCGGCTTTGGCCCTTTTCTTTGCTCGCGCTGGCATCGGATTTCCTACACTCCCGCCTTGCTGAACAAATCCTTCCGTGGATCTTCCGGCGCAACCTTCTCCAGATCCTTCATCAAAGTGCGCACGCGCTCATCGGTCGGTTGCGGCACGATCACCTGAATCTCCACATACTGGTCGCCTCGCGCCCCGTTCTTTGCGCTGGGCACGCCCTTTTCTCGCAGGCGCAGTGTTTTGCCGCTGTTCGTGCCCGGCGGAATCCGCACCAGCGCCCGCCCGTCCATGGTCGGCACTTCAATCTTGGCGCCGAGCGTTGCCTCGGCCACCGTCACCGGCACCTTGGTATACAGGTCATCGCCGCGGCGCTCGAAAAACGGGTGCTGCTTCACGACCACGCGCAAATACAGGTCTCCCGGGGGCGCGCCCATCGTGCCTGCGTTGCCTTTGCCCGGAACACGCACGCGCCCGCCATTGTCCACGCCCGCGGGGATGCGAACGTCAATCGTTTCCGTGCGTCGCACGCGCCCTTCACCTCCGCAAGTTTTGCACGGTGTACGCAACTTGCCCGTTCCGCCGCAGCGCGTGCACGGCACGTTGAAGCGCATCTTGCCCGCGGCCTGCTGGACGGATCCTGTGCCATTGCACGTCGGGCAGGTCTGCGGCGAACCTACTGCGCCTGTGCCGTGGCAGGTTTCGCACGAGTCCATGCGGGTGATGGAAAGCTTCTTCACCGCGCCGCGCACGGCGTCCCAGAAATTAATCTCGATCTGGTATTCCAGGTCACCGCCCGGCTCATGCTCCGGCTCCATCGCGGTACCGCCGCGTCCGCCGAAAAACTGGCTGAACAAATCGCGGAAGCTCGCTCCGCCGCCTCCAGCTGTGCCCGCGCCGCCGCCAAAATCGAATCCACCGAAATCGAAATTCACGCCCGGGTCGCCCGTGCCTGCTCCCGCCCCGCCCGGATAGCCGCCGGGAGGCAAGTTCTCGCTGTAGAAGCCGTACTGGTCATACATCTGCCGCTTCTTCGAGTCGGAGAGCACGTCATACGCTTCTTGGATTTGTTTGAATTTTTCTTCTGCGGACTTGTCGCCGGGATTCAGGTCGGGATGGTATTTGCGCGCCAGCTTGCGAAACGCCGTGCGGATATCCTTCACGCTCGCTTTGCGCGGCACTCCCAGCAACTCGTAGTAATCCGTTTTTGTCGTCGTTGCCATGCTTGCGTTTCAACGGTGGCGCAAACCTCAGTAGGGGCACGGTACTGTGTCCCTGATCGCCACTATTAATCTTCTATCGCTTTGCCGGCCTCTGGATTTGCCTGTGTCGCTGCCCTCTGTATCTCCCGCCAGAGCGAGTTTAGAGGATCAAGCTCATCCCTCTTTCCCTCTTCGAGCGGTTTGCTCGAATCCAGAATCTCCAGCTTGTTCTTGAGTAACAGCTTAGCCCGCTCAATTTGCGGGTTCCGTGCGTCGAACCGATGGAGTTCCTCGGCGAGCGCCCACAGACAGTTTTCCAATTCCGTAAGGCGCTGGACCACCTGCGGCATAGAAGCCTGCGCTTTGGCAATCTTGTCGAATGATGTTTCCCCGTCAATGCGCTCCACAAACTCCTCTGCGACGGTGTTGTCACTCTTTGGCTTGGGGTGAACGTTCATGGGCATCTGCGAAAGCGGTTCAGCCATGACTACCTCCCCATTACAACTGCGCGTGATGCAGCTTCCTGCCTTGGGTTCACGCGCCTAGGTTGAAGCCAGACGGAAGAGAAAGGGGCAGAACCTCTTTCTCTTGCAACCAAAACTTCAACTTATGACTTACAACTAACCTTAGTTCGGCTTTTTGCTGTCGTCCACGTCCACGTACTCGGCGTCAATCACATCTCCAGGCTTCTTTTGCTCCTGGCCACCGCCGCTTCCCGTGCCGGAAGACGACCCACCGCCCGCGCCGGCACTGGCTGCTCCGGCCTGCCCCGCGGCCTGTTGCGTCTTGTACAGGTCTTCGGCGATCTTGTGCAGCGCGCGCTCCACGTTTTCCGTGGCCGAACGCAACCGCGCCGTCCCGCCTTCGCTCATGGCCTTCTTCGCGTCTTCGATGGCCTCCTCGGCCTTCTTGACGTCGCCTTCGGCCAGCTTCTCGCGGTTCTCGCGAATCGTTTTCTCCGCGTGGAAGACCATGCCGTCCAGGCGGTTGCGCGACTCGACTTCCTCGAACCGCCGGCGGTCATCCTCCGAGTGCGATTCCGCCTCCACGCGCATCTTCTCCGCCTCCTCTTTGGTCAAGCCGCTCGAGGCGGTGATGGTGATCTTCTGCTCTTTGCTTGTGGCTTTGTCTTTCGCGCTCACGTTCAGGATGCCATTGGCGTCGATGTCAAACGTCACATCGATCTGCGGCACGCCGCGCGGCGCCGGCGGAATTCCATCCAGCTTGAACCGTCCAAGCGAACGGTTATCCGTGGCGAATTTGCGCTCACCCTGCAGGACGTGAATCTCCACGCCCGGCTGGTTGTCCGACGCGGTCGAATACGTTTCCACCTTGCGGGTAGGAATCGTGGTGTTGCGGGGAATTTGCACGGTCATCACTCCACCGAGCGTCTCCACACCCAGCGATAGCGGCGTCACGTCCAGCAGCAGGATGTCTTTCACTTCTCCTGCCAGCACCGCGCCTTGAATCGCCGCACCGACGGCCACGACTTCGTCCGGGTTCACGCCCTTGTGGGGTTCTTTGCCGTTGAAGAAGGTGCGAACCAGCGTCAGCACTTTGGGGATGCGCGTCGAACCGCCCACCAGCACCACTTCCTGGATATCGTTCGGGGAAAGCTTGGCGTCTTCCAGGGCCAGCTTCACCGGCTTCATGGAACGGTCCAGCAAGTCGCTCATCATCTGTTCCAGGCGCGTGCGCGTCAGCTTGAGCTGCATGTGCAGAGGCCCGCTGGCACCCGCCGTGATGAACGGCAGATTGATTTCCGTCTCCATCATTTGCGAGAGCTCGATCTTGGCCTTTTCCGCCGCTTCCTTCAGCCGCTGGAGTGCCATGCGGTCTTTGCTCAGGTCGATGTTGTTTTCTTTCTTGAACTCAT